>Ga0208158_1000237_pt1 | contig 22186 bp, 9 predicted proteins | sample 8_EtaG_FD_184081 | JGI IMG/M metagenome (GOLD analysis project Ga0208158, IMG submission 184081) | Marine viral communities from the Subarctic Pacific Ocean - 8_ETSP_OMZ_AT15162 metaG (SPAdes) (version 2) | ecosystem: Environmental > Aquatic > Marine > Oceanic | place: Pacific Ocean | collected...
GTAAGAATGGCGAAGTTATGAATCACGAGACCGTCGAAAGTATCTCGAAAAGAAGGAAACCATTTACTTGTGATTACACTGGTTTTGGTTGGGTGCTTATTAAGAATGGTGTTTTTGAATCACTTGAGTATCCTTGGTTTGCTCCTAAGATGCAAGTCTTTGAAAGCGGCGACGTACAAGACATGTGTGGAGAAGACGTATCGTTCTGTTTAGATGCACAAGACGCAGACTATGAGATCTGGTGCGACCCTCGTATTCGTGTAGGACATGAAAAGACACGAGTAATATGATCAACTTATTATCAGTGATTGGATTGGGTGTCGTTCTCGGCATCCTCCTTACAGTTTACATCTTAAACCTTTATAACCCAAATTGAATTATGCCAGTTAAAACTAAACAAGGCCAATGGGGTTCAGCAGAGTTTGTTGAATCCCGTCCAAAGAAAACTCGTCAAGGAACAGGTAAACACACCAAATACGCCGCGAGTTCTCGTAATAAAGCAAAGAAAGAATACCGAGGACAAGGTAGATGAACTTAATTAACACCTTCGCGGCGGCGAGTCTCGACCTTAATGAGGCATGGAACCTATCATGGGGAGAAGGCATTCAATTTATACTAGTTCTTGCCTTTGTCTATTGGTTGAAGGTTAAGATTGATACTAGGGCGGGTTTAGGAAAGAAAAAGTTAAGACAATTGAAGACTGTTATTAAAGAGGCAATACTAGAAACTACCGTAAAGACAGGTAAACCGTGAATTGTGTCTAAATAACATACAACGACGTTATATTTTTAGTAGGATATTTGGTATAAACACCGAATATCCTTTTTTATTACCGATACACATCACCTAGGTCAAAATTATGGAAAATTTTAACGGAAAAATGCTACGTGAGATCGCTAATGATCCACTTACACCTAAAAAAAGCGATAAAAAGGTACAAACAGACCTTTTTGAGTACCTTAAGGACGGTGATGATGACCAAAATTGCCAAGAATTGGAGAGTTATGAGGTCATTACAGAATATCGGTAAATATTCTTAATAAATAAGTTAGAATTACTATTTTTTTATGCCTTTAGAAAGGGTAAAACAAGGTTATAAGGACCTTAGCATGTCTTTTAAGAGCAATCCTCTTAGTGATGACCTAATTGGTCTTAAAGATCAGTCTGCAATTGCCCGTTCTATAAGAAATATTGTATATACCCTTCCTGGGGAAAAGTTTTTTGATTCAGATTTCGGTTCTGAGGTATCTGCTACGTTATTTGAGAATCTTGATGACGTATCTGCCATTACAATTCGTGATGAAATTGAATATAGTATTAATACATACGAACCAAGAGTTAAATTATTAAATGTTGACTCTATAGCAAACTATGATGACAACGAATACAATGTTGTAATCACATATCAGATAATTGGTTCTGATACCCCTCCTCAAGATTTAGAATTTGTGTTGCTACCGTCTAGATAAATGCCACTTTTAAACTTTACTGGTCTTGATTTTGACCAGATTAAAACTACACTTAAAGATTACCTAAAGTCTAATTCAGACTTTACGGATTATGATTTTGAAGGATCTAACTTATCAACTATTCTAAATGTCTTAGCATATAATACATATATCACTTCATATAATGCCAACATGGTATCTAATGAAGTTTTTATTGATAGTGCAACATTAAGAGAGAATGTTGTATCATTAGCAAGAAATATTGGATATTTACCAAGGTCTAAAAAGGCAGCAAAAGCAACAGTTAACTTTTTTTGTGATATTTCATCAGTTTCACCAACTCCACCTAGTGTAGTACTTAAAAAAGGAACTGTAGTTGCTACAAGTAAACAATTTAACGGACAATCTTTTGTTTTTGGTATTACAGAGGATAAATCTGTTAGTGTTGTTGATGGAATTGCTAGTTTTGAAGAAGTAGACGTATATGAGGGGTCTGTTGTTGAACAATCATTTGAATATTCGTCTAGAAATCCATTTAATAAGTTTATTTTATCAAATAGTGGAATTGATTTAGAAACTCTTAAGGTTTCTGTAAAACCAAGTCCAAATTCTTCAGTTTCATTGACATATTCTCGTCAAGATGATCTTTTTGACTCAAATTCTGGGTCAACGATAACCGGAACGTCTCCAATTTACTTTATTCAGGAAATTGAGGACGAACAATATGAAATAATCTTCGGAGATGGTATTTTCGGTAAGGCATTACAAGACGGTAACCAAATTAATGTCTCTTATATCAAAACTAACGGTGAAAATGGTAATGGTGTATCAAATTTCAGTTTTAGTGGTAAATTAGTCTATACTCGCAACAATTCTACCTCAAATGTTACTAGTGGTATCTCTCTAGTGACTGCAAATGAGTCTTCAGCAGGTGGACAATCAATTGAGAGCACAGAATCCATTAAAAAGTATGCACCACAGGTATATGCTACTCAAAATAGAGCATTAACCGCAAATGACTATGAAATATTGATTCCAAACAAGATTTATCCTGAAGCAGAGTCCATTTCTGTTTATGGTGGTGAAGAATTAGTCCCACCACAATATGGAAAGGTCTTTATTAGTATAAAACCAAGAACTGGTGACTTTGTATCGAATGCAATTAAGGAAAATATAAAAAGAAGTCTTAAAAAGTACTCTGTAGCAGGAATTGTCCCAGAAATTCTTGATTTGAAGTATTTGTTTATTGAAACTGAGAGTAAAGTCTATTATAACGTAAATTTAGCAAAAAATGTTGCTAATGTCTCAAGTTTGGCAAAATCCAATATTGACAAGTATGCAGAATCTTCAGAATTGAACAAATATGGCGCAAGATTCAAATATAGTAAATTCTTGAAGATTATTGATCAAAGTCATGAAGCAATATCTTCAAATATTACTACTATTCAAATAAGAAGAGATTTGAGAATTGCAGTTAATCAATTTGCAGAATATGCAGTTGATTTTGGTAATCAATTCCATATTTCTTCTATGGAAGGTTATAATATTAGATCTACTCCATTTAAGGTTTTAGATATTGTTGATGATGTCTACTTATTTGATATTCCAGATTCTGATAAGAAAAAAGGTAAAATTTCGTTATTTACATTACCTGGAGATAGAAGTGGTCCTCCAGTAGTCGTAAGACGCAATATTGGTGTTGTTGATTATGCCAAAGGACGCATTACTCTAAACCCGATAAATATAGTATCAGGCAAACCCAAGGATAACGTGGAAATTTTAGAAATATCGACAATTCCCGAATCCAATGATGTTATTGGTTTGCAAGACCTTTATTTGCAATTAGATAGAAGCGATGTTGACATGGTTGTTGATGAAATTGCTTCTGGTGCCGATCCATCCGGGTCAACTTATACTGTTACTCCAAGTTATAGCACAGGCAGCATAGTAAGATAACATGACCCTAAAGAAAGTTCAACTTAACAAGATTGTAAAAAATCAGTTACCTAGTTATGTTAGGGACGAATTTCCGCTGGTTGGGGAATTTTTAAGTGCTTATTATAAGGGACAAGAGTATCAAGGTGGTCCAGTTGACTTAATTAGTAATATAGATTCTTATATAAAGTTAAGCGAATGTGGAAATGTTACTAAAACAACCTCTCTTACATCAAGAGTTGAAGATGATGATACTGATATAAGTGTTGAAAATACTGTTGGATTCCCAGATAATAATGGATTAATAAAGATTGGTGATGAAATTATATCTTATGATAGTAAAACTGATATAAAATTTGTTGATTGCACGAGAGGGTTCAGTGGAATCACTTCTTTTACAAATCCTAGTGAACCAGAAGACTTAGTTTTCTCTACTTCTGTTGCTGTAGCTCATGATGAAGACGTTATAGTAGAAAATTTAAGTGTTTTATTCCTAGAAGAATTTTTAAGAAAGGTTAAAAATCAATTATTATATGGAATTCAGAAAGATTTACATCAAGATTTAAATAAAGCAACCTTTATTAAGCAATCTAAAGACTTTTATTCTACAAGGGGTACTGATGAATCCTTTAAAATCCTCTTTGGAGCACTTTTTAACGAAAGAGCGGACGTTGTTAGACCTATAGATCATGTAATTTCTCCATCTAATGCCAATTATAAGAAAACAAGAGATATTATTGTAGAATCTATAGAGGGAGATCCCTTAGATTTAATCAATAAGACCCTTTTTCAAGACGAATTTGAAAATATTTCAAAAGCATATGCTCCAGTATCGCATGTAGAGAGTATAAATGTTGGAATTAACACCAATATCTTCTATAAAGTCAGTCTGGACACTTCATGGAACCAAAATGACGGTTCTACTGAGTTGTTATATGGTGAATTCTCTGCTCATGCTAAGTCGATTATCGTTGGTGATGTTGGAATTGCTCAAACATACATTGATGTTGACTCAACTTTAGGATTTCCTAATTCAGGAACCCTCTCGTATGTCTATCAAAACGGAGATTCTGGAATTGCAACGTATTCTTATAAGACTCTTAACCAGTTTTTAGGAATTAATACCACATCAATTGCATCAACCATTAGAGATATGACATTGGTTGACCAAGATACCTATGCATATTCTGCTGGTGCTGCAACAACTGATGGAATACGAATAAAAATTAGATCAGTATTGAACAATTTGGAGATTCCAAGTGATACTCGCTATTATAATGAAGGTGCAAAAATAAAAATTAAGTCATTAGGACATATTGGAACTAGTTTTAGTCAAAATAATTGGATTTTCAATACAATTCAAAATTATGACATTAAAGAATTAAAATTAATCGACTCTATAAACTCAACTTACAAGTTAGTTACTAAAGATCCTAATATTTTCAGAATTGGTGATAATATAAGACTGTATGATCAGACTAATGATCTTCTACCTAATCAATATGAGGTAAGAGATGCTTATGATGCAAATACTATTATTATCAGAGGTGAAGGTATACCTGGTGATACAACAACTATCGTCAATGTACGTAAAGATTTTTCAAGGGTTGACTCTGATATACATGGAGAGTTAAACAGACTTATTGCAAATATACAAAATGTTTATGTTGGTGGTGAATCTGTCTTAGTTGCTTCAAACTCATTACCATCACATGGTAGATTAAAGTTAAATCCTAGAACTCAAACAGTAACACTTTCTGGAATTTATGAAGCAGGTGCTGAAGAAATTACTTTAACCGTTGGTGTTGACCACAACTTCTATACTGGTGACGCAATTTATTATACTCCTGAAAAGGGTTCAGTTGATACTGTTGATTCTTCAGGAAATACTATTCGTCAAGAATGGGTTATAAGTCAACTTTTTGATGAAGGTCTTTATTTTGTAAAAAGAATAGATGATAATATTGTAAAATTAGCAAAGAGTCTTCCAAACATCTATAGTGGTATTTTTGCCAAGGTTGATTCTGCTACTGATACTGTAACTATTGCCAATAATACTGTAGAGAAATATTATTTCCACGATAGAAAATTACAACCACAGAAATTACTAAGAAAGATCTCTAAACCAGTCCATGATGGGCAGATACATGAAACTCCTATTGGTTATACTGGTATCCTTATAGATGGTGTTGAAGTATTAAACTATAAGTCCAGGGACACTGTATATGCTGGCCAGATCGACTCTATAGAGGTCACCAAGGGCGGTGAAAACTATGATGTGATAAATCCACCTATGCTCAGTATTAATGACTCTGTTGGGTCTGGAGCAACTGGATATGTCGCAGTTGAAGGTAACTTTAAAGATATTAAAGTTTTAAATTCTGGATATGATTTTATCGAAGTTCCTATTGTAAAAATTTCTGGTGGTAACGGAGAAGGGGCAACTGCTGAAGCAAAATTAATCACAAAACCCCATGAAGTTTCCTTTGATGCTACTGGAGTATCTACTTCAATTCAAGTAGGTCTTGATACCTCTATTATTGGATTCACAACCTACCATAAGTTTAGAAATGGTGAAAGAGTAGAATATAAAACATTTGGAGAGAAATCATTAACAGGTTTAAGTACTGGTGCAATTTACTATGTTGGTGTAATTGATAATAAGAACGTTAAATTATATACTTCCTTAAATGATGCAATTGCTGGTGTTGGTACTACAGGATTTACTGATTATGGCGAAGGAAATCATTCTCTAAGATCTTTAAATGGTAAAGCAGTAGTAGGTACTATTCAGATTACTAATCCTGGTACTGGATACGAAAATAAGCAAAGAACACTTCAACCAGTTGGTGTTGATACTGCATTAAATGCTATAAAGATACCAGACCATGATTATCAGGATCGTGAAGTTGTTCAGTATTCTTTAGATATTGGTGATGGTAGTAATACTACTATATCTGGTCTTTCTACTACATTAGATTATTATGTAAAAGTTCTAGATAAGGATACTTTTAGACTAGCTGCTGTTGGTCTTGGAACTACTGTAAAAGATTTCTACTATAATACTGATCAATTTGCAGATTTAACATCTACTGGTATAGGAACCCATAGTTTTAATTATCCACCTATTAGTGTTGAAGTAATTGGAGCAGTTGGAATATCTTCTATTTCAGGTGATACATTTGGATGTGTTGCACAACCAATCGTAAGAGGACAAATAACTTCAATTCATTTGAAAGAAAATGGAGTAGGATATGGTGCATCTGAGATACTTAATTTTGAGAGAAATCCTGATATTAATCTCTTTAGTGGAAGTTCTGCTTATTTGAGTCCTGTAGTTGCTAATGGATCTATTGTAGATGTTAGTGTTAGTTTTGCAGGAACCGATTATAATACTGCACCAAATCTAGTTGTTACTGGTGTAGGGACAGGTGCAGAGTTAGTCCCTGAAATGAATGCACAGGGCAATATTATTGCTATAAAAGTTAATAAGGGTGGAATTGGATATGGAGCATCTACCACAACAGTTAATGTAGAAGCAGCAGGAAAAAATGCATTCTTTAGACCAAAAGTACAACAATGGACAGTTAATAACTTTAAGAGAAACTTTGCTAACTTAAGAAATGATGATATCTTTATCGATAGACCAACAAATAGATCATTTGAATTACAGTGTTCATATGCATATGCTCCTAGAAGTTTAAGAAAGATTCTTTATACATCTGGTTCTGATGGAGATATCTTATATGGTAAGAAGGATCTAACTCTTATAAACGGTCAAGAGTCTGTCCAAGATAAGCACTCTCCTATTATTGGTTGGGCATATGATGGTAACCCAATATATGGACCATATGGATATACTCAAAAGACTGGTGGCACAGTTATTCAATTAAAATCCGGATATACTGAGAATGCAGTAGCAAAAGTAAATAGACCTCCAACTAATGTATTCCCAGAAGAATTCTTCGTTGAAGATTTTGAATGGTCATATTCAACTGATGATGGTGTGTTGGATAAGAGTAATGGAAGGTTCTGTGTAACACCAGAATATCCAAATGGTACTTATGCATACTTTGCTACATTCGAGGCGGATGTAGAGGGTACAGGACCCTTTGTAGACTATAAGAAACCTGCATTCCCATATTTGATTGGTGATTCATTTAATGCAAAACCAGAGAAGTTTAACTATGAAAGATTATCCAATCAGGACGATATAGATTTAAACAAAACTAATTGGGTTAGAAATACTTTCCCATATGCTTTAGATAAAGATAATAGTGGATATAATTATGTTATTGAACCATATACTTATAGTACTCAAGATTCTGTTATTCAGTTTGTTGATAAGGGTGGTATAGATGCAATAGGTATTGTTACTGGTGGAACAAAATATCAAGTTGGAGATAAGGTTGTTTTTGAAGAAGATACACCAAATACTTATATTCCAGGTGCAAGAGTTTCAAAAGTTGCTGGACCAGGAATAGGAACTCTAACATTAAATGCTGTTAAAGTAGATGATGTTGAATTCTATCCATCAGGCAGAAAGGGAGTATTTACTGGAATAGGTACAACTAGTCATAATCTTATAAACAATACTGTTTTAGCAATATCTGGATTAACAACAACATCTTCTTTACTTGAAGGTTCTTATCAAGTTGGTATTAGCACAAATAATCTGGTATTATCTACTGGAATTGGAACAATAGGTGCTACTGGTATTGTTACATATCTACCAGTAAGTGGTGCTTTAACATATCCTGCTATAAAAGAAAATGATTATATACGTTTGAAAGGTATTGCCGAAAGTGGTGATGAGGATGTTAAAATATTAAATATCGACAGAGTTAATTCTAGGGTTAGAGTTTTAAGAGAATCCGTAGTTGGATTGTCTCATACTGCTAGAACTAAGATACAAGAACTTCCTAATAGATTCAACTTCAATATTGGTGTAAACACTACATATAGTCCAAAACAGAATGCGGAATACTATTTCTATCCTTTAGAGTCTGTTGGATTGGGTAGTGCTACTCCAGTAGGTGCTGCTGGTACTGTAGTGGGTTCAGGTTCTACTGTAACCTTTAGCAACCCTGGTAATGGGATGCATACTACACGTTATGTACCTGCACAAACAATATACATTCCAGGACATGCATTAGAGACTGGTGATAAGATAACCTATCATACAAACACTGGATCTTCTATAGGAATTATTACATCTGCGAATAATGTTGCTATTGGTACTGTAGTAAATCTTTCACTATATCCTGCACTATATGTTGCTAAGGTAAGTAATGATTTAATTGGTATTTCATCAGTTAAAGTTGGTTTAGGTTCAACTGGGTCATTTGCTGGAATTGCAGAAACAACTGCACACACCGGACTAGTTTATTTTGCAGGAGTAGGAACTGGCGTATACCATAGTTTTAAAACAAATTATGATGGAGTTATAAAAGGATCTATTGAACAAAATAGAGTAACTGTTGCTGTAGCAGGAACTCATGGATTAAAGCATAATTCTACAGTTACTATTGATGTTAATCCTAGAAATAGTGGTATTACAACTATTCAGTATGATAAACCAAATAGAAAGGTAGTTACTCGTGGTTTAGGATTTAGTGCAAGTGGAATTACATCTTCAACTTCATTAACAGGAATTCCTGATTCAATTAGTATCATAAACCATGGATTGGTTACTGGACAAAAAGTAATTCATAAATCAGATACTCCTACAGGCGGATTAGTTAATGAAAAAGAATATTTTGTTTATGTCATTGATAGAAATAAAATTAAACTGTGTTTAGACAAATATGAGACTCAAAGATCAATTCCATCTTTTGTTGGTCTTACAACTGCAAAGGTTGGAACAATCTGTGTTGTTAACCCAGCTTTAAATTTCTATAGAGATTCTAATATAACTTTCGACTTATCAGATTCTTCTCTTTCATATACAAGAGGTTCTGAAAAATATCCAGCATTTGATCTAGAATTCTATCATGATTCTTCTTATACTGAGAGATATGAGACAAATGCTACAAGTAGGAGTTTTGATGTTGTTAAAACAGGTACTATAGGGGTTACAAGTGATGCTAAGATAACACTTGCTGTTAACAAAGATACTCCAGACGTATTCTACTATAAATTAACTCCTGCTGACGAAAGAAAAAATCCTCAACTTTATAAGGATCTAGTAATAGATACTGCTGTTGATGGATATAATCAAGTAATAATTAAAGATAGTGATTATTCAGGAACCTTTAAGATTCTTCAGGAATCTGATAATACTTTCACTTATGATTTAAATAAGTATCCAGAAACTGATTCATATGTCTCAACTGTATCACAGTTGGAATACGATACAACTTCTACAGATGCATATGGTCGTATTACTGGACTTGAAATTGTTAGTGGAGGAAGTGGATATTCAGAACTACCTGGAATAACTACAGTATCTTCTACAACAGGAACTGGAGTTATATTAGAAGCATCCAGTAAATCTATAGGAAAGGTTAAGAGTACTTCTATAGAAAACATTGGATTTGACTATCCTACAGACAAAACATTAAGACCTGATGCTAGATTCCCACAAATTCTATCTATTGATGCATTAACTGGATTTGAATCTATTGGTGTTACTTCTTTAGGAAGAGGATATAATACTCCTCCAAGTCTAGTAGTTGTTGATAGTAGAACTAAGAAGGAAATTTTAGATGTTGATTTAAGATATCATATTGATACTTCTGGAGCACATGTTGAGATCCTTGAGAATACAAATAGTCTATCAAATACTGCTCCTACAATTTTACCTACAGGAAACCCAAATGGTATTAGGATTAAGGACTTTAGTTATAACACAGGAACTCAAGTAGTAACTGCTACTTTAAAGAATCCATGTAGTAGAACTCAAGACTTTATATTTGAGGTTGGAGATAGAATTATAGTTGAGAACGTTAGTGTTGGTGTTGGTTCAACTGGTCTTGGTTATAACTCTAAAAATTATGATTATAACCTATTCACTGTAACTGGTATTTCTACTAATTTGGGTGCATATCCAACATTAACCTATAGTATGGAAGACTTCCTTGATAAGGATGCCAATCAGTTACCTGGAACGTTCAATAGTGTTAATTCTGCTGCAATAATAACACCTGAGAAATATTTCCCTCACTTTGAATCTGTTCTTAAGAGTAATCAGTTTAACCCTGAAGAATCTGTAACTGATGGAACTGCAACAGGTGAAGTCTTTAAGTGGGATCCACAATCTGGAGAATTGGTAGTAGAGAGTAATAGAGACTTTGCTGTTGGTAATACAGTTGAATCTAACGAGACTGGTGCTAAAGGAAGAATAGTTAGTAAACTTGCTTCAGAAGCAAAATATGACTTAGATTATTATTCTATTGTTGAGAATGGTTGGGAGTATTCAACAGGATTCTTAAATGACGAATTACAGAGAATTCATGACAATGAGTATTATCAAAACTTCTCATATGCTATTAAATCTAGAGTAACATATGATGATTGGAAAGATGTCGTAAGTTCATTAAACCATGCTGCAGGATTTAAGAAGTTTAGTGATTTGCAGTTAGAGTCAACTCAAGAAGACGAAAATACTTTACATCCAATTCCAGAAACAACCACTGATGTTGTTGTAGATTTCTTAGGTTTTGAGAGTTTACATTGTGTAGAAACATTTGATTTAGTTACTGAAAACTATCTTATTGGTGATAAAGTATTCTCTGATGAGATTGTATTTGAGAATCGTATTTTAACAGATTATGCAGAGTCTGTTGGAAACAGAGTTCTGAATGTAGATGATATAAGTCAAGATTTTGATGATAATGCAAGAACATCAAGATATGCTGATGTCTTTAGACAATCTACTAAAGATGGTAGATCTCAGAAGATTATTGCTTATGTAAGAGATAGGTTATATGGTGGCGAAAGGCAGTTAATGATAATTAATGCCTTACATGATATTGATCGTGGTTTCTCTATGATCAACCAGTATGGTGATATGAGTACTGTTGAGGATCTTGGAAGTTATGACTACATCTATGAAGGTGGTGAAACTATTCTTAGATACTATCCAACTAAGTATGAAGTAAACAATTATAATATAAGAACTTTCTCATACAACCTTGATAAGAATGTCCTTGGAATTGAGACTTCTGTTGCTTCTATTGGAAGTACAACAATCGGTATATCAACAGATTACACAGGTTCTTTAGTCAGTATTGCAAGTACTAATGTTGAAATAGATGGTGGTGAGGCAGGTGAGATTTATAGATTTGTTGGAGTTGGAACTAATATATCTGGTACTAGATCTGCAAAACTATTAGTTACTGCTGAAACTGATACTGGAAAAGTTGAATATGATGAAGTAACTGTAATTTGTGATGGAAGTGAGGTTTCATGGCAAGAGTTTGGTCAATTAACTATTCATAGTTACCTTGATCCTTATTCATCAGCAGGTAATATAGGAACATTCTATTCCTATATGAACAATCAGGATATTGTAGTTAAATATACACCTGATGCTGGATTTACCACAACAAGAGTTAATGCAATTGCGGTAGCATTCTCTACGGAAGGATATAAAAATACCTCAAGAAGTTCATATGAATTCCAGTATGGTGCAATGCAAGCTCAAAGTACATTCATGGAAGCGGCTGCTGATCCTGATGCTATTGGTATTGGAAGTTATGGTGATGATTATGATGCTGCATACTTCATGGTTCAAGCAACTGATACTGCTACAAATTCACATTGTATAACAGAAGGTATTATTATTGATGATTATGCTGAGAATGGAAATGATACTGTTTATATGACTGAGTATGGTGAAACTAAAGTTGGTACTGCTTTCACTGACTTAGGTACTATTGATGGAAGAAGAAGTGCTTATGGAGATAATACAGAGATTACATATAGACCTGCTTCTGGTAGAGATATTGATGTTAAGATCTTCATGAATGCTATGAGGGTTGAGGAGAATACCAATGTATCTCCTGGTGGTAGAGAATTGGGTGGAGATACAATAAAGGAATTTAATAATGCAACTATTGAAACTAACGGTTCAATATATGAAGGAACAGAAAATACAGTTAAGAAGAGATTTAATCTTCAATATAAGAATGAAGATATCTTTAGAAGGAATTTTGATGGATCTAGTTCAGTTTATGTTAATATAGATGCTAATACTATTGAACTACCAAACCACTTCTTTGTAACAGGAGAAGAAGTTAAATATTCAGTTTCAACTGGTTTCACTACTGATGCTATTAGTATTGCGAATACTAGTTTTGCTGGTATTGGATCAACTACTCGTACACCATCATCAGTCTTTGTTATTAAGCAAAGTGAGAATGTAATTCAACTTGCAAGATCTGCTGCTGATGCATTAGCATCCAATCCAGTTGTATTAGACTTTACTAGTGTTGGTATTGGAACATCACACTCATTAACTGCAACTAATAAGAACCAGAAAGTTCTGATGTTGGTTGATAATATGATCCAGTCTCCAATTGCTGGAACATCTGTCACTACAACTTTAGCAGATAATGTTTCAGTAGCTCAGGATGTTATTAAATTTACTGGAATATCGTCATTTGCTGGAGCAGATTATATTCAAGTTGGTAGTGGTAATACGACAGAATGTATGAAGATACTTTCTGTTGGTATTGGATCAACAAACCAGATTAAGGTTAGACGTAATTGGTTAGGAACTACTCAATCTGGATTTGATACTGGAGCAATAGTTCAAAAAATTAGAGGACATTATAATATTGTTGAAAATGAAATTCACTTTATTGAACCACCCCATGGAGCACAACCTTTTGGTACTTCTACAAATCCGCCAGATCAGCGAGATTATCTGGGTATTACTACAGCATCCAGTTTCCAAGGTAGAGTGTTTATGCGCTCTGGTGTAGAGAATAGTTCTACAGAAACATATACAAAGAACTATCTTTATGACGATATTTCCAATAAATTTACTGGATACGATAAAGAATTCCCATTAACAGTAGATAAGGCAGATGTTGTTGGAGTTGCTACTAATAATGCAATCATTATAATCAACGGTGTATTCCAGGGTCCAGGAGCAGTTAACAACTACACAATGAGTGAAGTTGGTGCAGGTACTTCAATTGCCTTTACTGGATCTGCAAGTTCTGTTGGATTTGATCCAAATAACGCAAATATTCCTGTTGGTGGTATTATTGTTTCTGTTAGTTCAACTGATGGATTTGGTTATCAACCTCTAATATCTGCTGGTGCAACTGTAACTGTTTCTGCTGCTGGTACAATTAGTGCTATTTCAATTGGAAATACTGGTTCTGGATATAGAGTTGGTCTTCAGACAGTTAATGTCGCAATACAAACATCAAGCAATTTAGACGCACAAAGTTACTTAGATAGGTCTTCATTCATTGGAATGGGTACCGCACAGATTACTGGTGGTTATATAACTGGAATTGCGATTACAAATACTGGAATACTTTATACTCCAAGAGATATTACTAATGCTGGATACAGTTCAATAACTGGTATCACTACAATTACAACATTTAAACCACATGGATTAGTGGTTGGTGACGAGATTAAGGTTAGTGGATTAGCAATGACCTGTAATTATGCAGGTTCTCTGTCAATATCAACTGCATCTTTCCATGCAGCAAGTGGTATTATGACCGTGACTGTTGGACTCAATACTGTAGGAGTTACAACCTTCTCATATGATAATGTAGTTGGAGTTGGTACAGTCACATTAACATCACCTCATAATATTGCTCATGCAACTGGTGTTGGTAGAAGTTTCACTCTTGCTGGATTAAATGTCGGACTTGCTCGTTCTGGAAATTCTTATGGTTCAACTACTTGGCCTAATTCAGATACTGCAACAGGAGATACATTTACTATAGTAAGTATTCCTAGTCCTACTGCTATTAAGTTTACTGCTGGTATTAGCACATTAACTCATACTTATTCTAGCGGTGGTCATATAGGATATGGTCATAAGATGAAGGTTGGTGATACTGCCATCTTAACTGGATTAGGATTTACTGGTCATTCTGGTCTTACTACTGATTACTACCCACACGGAAAAGATCAAGCATATGATACTTCTGTTGAGATTACAAGTGATGGTACAGCACATACAGTATCAAATGCTTCATATAACCCTACATCTGGCGCATTAACTCTTACAATTGCAGGTCACGGATTTGCTAACGGAGATAAGGTTAGACTTGTTGATAAATCATTAACTTTCACTTGTGCTAAGAACAGTCATGCAACACAGCACGAGTATCCTAGAACAACAGATCCTGTTAGTGGTGAGTGGTTAACAATCTCTAGTGTTACAACTAACACTTTTGTAGTTAATGTATTAACCAATGCACCTTCTAGCAATACAACCACTCATACATTTGTATCTGCAAAAGCAAGTGGTCTTATTCATCAGGGTGCTACAATTACAGTTAATGTTGGTTCTGCTGGAGAGAATGATCAATATACACATACATTCGTTAGTGCAGCAACCAGTGCAATAGTTTCTGGTGGTAACTACTCACACAACTTTGCTTATGCTTCTAAGGAAGGAGTAAGGTCGGGTGGAAATTATCTTCATAAGTTTGTAAGCGCAGTTGCTGGTGGAGTTACTGTAGCAGGACTTGGTACAATTACTCCTACAGATGCAGAATATAATGGAGAGACTGGAGAATTAACACTTACAGTTACTAGTCATGGATTAAACACTGGTAATAGTGTTGGAATTGCTACAAGTGCAATAACATTCTCTTGTGGAATGGATCAGTATAATACTGACCATGCTTATCCTCGTGCAAATGACCCTATTGCAGATGATTCTTCATTAGCAATTACTGGATTTACAACCAACACCTTTACTATTAATGTTGGAACGACTCCTATTGTAACTCATAATGTCACAAATGCTGTATATACACCTACAACTGGAGTACTTGTACTAACTCTCGATGATACCCATGGTTTAATAACAGGAAAGAGTGTAAGACTTGTGGATGAATCTATCACATTTACTTGTGATATGGACGGAAATAGTAGTTATCATGCATATCCAAGATCTACTGATCCAATATCAAATAATGCTGTTTCAATTGCTGCAACAACATCTACTACAATTACTCTTAATGTTGGTGTAACAACAACGGTATACTATAACGTTGCTGTTGGATCTGGAAGTTCTGCTACATCATACAATGCATCAACTGGTGATCTAGTACTTAACGTTGGTATGGGTCACAGTTTAAGAACTGGAAGAAATATTAAGATTGCTACTGATTCATTAACCTTCAACTGCACCAAGGATGGTAATGCTACAAATCATACCTATCCAAGGAAACCAACCGATAATTATCGTGGTATGGAAGTTGTTGGAATTGGTACAACAGTTACAGAACTTTCAATAAGTGCTGGAATAGCAACACTTGCGAAATATTATCAAGGTGGTGGAACAATACAGGAAGCATTAATAGTTCCTAGAGGTACTGATAGGTCTGCAGATGGTTTAACCATTCTTACCATTATTGATACTAAATCATTTACTGTTAATAGTGGTAAATCAGAATATCATCACTTGTATGCAAGAAGTGGAAGTGTTGAGAGATTAATGAATGTTGTAATTGATGATCCTCTTTCTTATACTGATATTCCTCTTGCTTATAGTTCAGATTCTCCTGGTACAGGTGGTTTGAATGCAACTGCAGATGTAGTTGTTAGTATGGGTTCTACTGTAATTGACTTTACAATTAAGAATACTGGATATGGTTATAATGTTGGACATATTTTAACTCTACCATTATCAGGAACAACAGGAATTCCTACAACATCTAATGCTAGTTTCAATGAATTTAAGTTAACAGTAGAGGATGCTGATTATGATGTATTCACTGGATGGTCAGTAGGACAACTTCAGGTTCTTGATAATTTCACTTCACTATTTGATGGAGTTAGAAAAACCTTCCCAATTACTCTTGACGGTAATGTATTATCAATTCAAGCGAAGAAAGGATCTTTAATTACGATTCAAGATACTATTCTCGTCTTTATCAATGATATTCTACAGGTTCCTGGAAAAGGATATGAATTTACAGGAGGAAGTCAGATAACATTTACTGAGGCACCTAAAGGTCCTTCAGATGATGGAATGTATGATGGTGATACTATGAAGTTCCTATTCTATAAAGGAACTGGTGGTGGTGACGTTATTGATGTTGATATTATAGAAACTGTTAAGAAGGGAGACGATTTACGTTTAGAGTATGATTCTAGAGTAAATGCTGATAAGAAATGGTTACAACAAGATACAAGAACAGTTCAAACAGTTACTTCTACCAATTCAGTTGATTCGAACATATACTTCGGTCCTGGATTAATAGAAGATAGTAACCTTACAAGATCTGTTACTTGGTGTAGACAACTTGAAGATAAGTATATCGATGGTAAGATTGTTACTAAGGATCGTGAATTATATGATGCAAATATCTTCCCACATGCAAATCTAATTCAACCTGTGGGTGTTGGAACGACAATTGCTTATGTTGATAACCTAAGACCATTTTTCGACCAACAGAATGAGAGTAAAGTAAGTACTAACTTCCAGAAGAGTGTTACATTAGTATCGCAGGATGCAAAAGTTAGCGCAGCGGCAACCGCATTTATTGGTGCAGGATCTACTGTAATATCAGTTGCAATATCAACTGGTGGTAGAGGATATGTATCTGCTCCTGATGTTACTATCCAAAATCCTGTTGGATTGGGAACAACTGCGAGAGCAGAAGCAACTGCATATATTAATGCAGGTGTAGTTACATCAATTCTTATTACTAATGATGGTGGTGTTGGATACTCACAGACAACTCATCCTATCGTCTTGATTAGTCCACCTACATATACTAGGGAAAATAATAGCATTGACTCCTATAATGGAGACTCTGGAACAATTGTTGGATTCGGAACAACCAGTACTTCTTCTGGTCCTGAATTAATTTTCGACCTTTACATTCCTGAGAATTCTTGGTTAAGAGATGCTGCAATAACAGGAACAGCGGTAACACAATGTGGAATAACTACATCAGATTACTTTACTGTTTTCAACTCCAATGTTGGAGTTGCTGATACTGGTGCAGGTATTGGTGCGACACCATTTACATCAAAATCAATAGATGACCGTGTAATTGGATTCTCTACAGAATTTGTTGATTCTGTCTTCCAGATTCGTGATTATCATATTCTAGAAAGACATGTATTGGGAATTGGTACAACATCTGTTACCAGGGTTCATACATCAGTTCTAACTGGTATTGGTACTGAAAACTGGGATTCTGGTGGAATCACAATGGATTCTACATCATTAACTCTTGATAATGAAGCAAGTGGTAACGTCTACGCAGGAACAATTTCTACAACTACTAATGGTCAAGCATACTTTGGTAATTACAGTTGGGGTAAGATCATATTAGGACCTAGGGTTGCTGCTAATTCATACACCTATTATGGTGAAGATGGAATTACTGGTCTCTCCACTGGTGACCAAATATACAGAAGACCTAAACTGAAGACAGTTGGTTATTCTACTTAGATGATAAATACTTTTACTAAAACTATTCAATAATGGCAAAGCAAGGGATAGGCACTGGATCGGCCGCTAATGACGGAACGGGTGATAGCCTGAGGTCTGCTGCTGGTAAAATAAATGCAAACTTTGATGAGGTTTACGCTCTGCTAAGAGGTGGTGGAAATAGCGGTACTACTTTACTTGCTGGAATTGTTACTTCTATTGTTGCTGGAGATAATGTTACTCTTACGGGTGGACCAACTGGGATTGTTACTATAAATTCTGCTGCAGGTGGTGGTGTTGGATATTTTAATGAAAATTCTACAGGTATTAGTACAGTAAGTAATGTTGGTGTAGGTACAACAACTGCATCTTCAAGACTAACTGTTGATGGAACTGTTAAGATAACTGGAATAACAACAATAGATTCAAGTCTTCAGCAAACAGGAACTGCTACATTTAGTGATGACGTAACATTTACTGGTGATAGTGCGAATGTTTTCTGGGATAAGAGTCAGAATCAATTAGAGTTTGCAGATAATGCTAAGGCAATTTTCGGCTCAGGAACGGACCTTCAATTATATCATAATGGTCAAGATTCTTACATTCAAGAATCTGGAACTGGAGATTTAATAATATATGGTTCTGGTGAGACTCTTGCTAGATTTAAAGATGATGGTGGTGTAACTCTCTTCCATAATGATATACCTCAATTTGACACGGTTGGATCTGGTGTAAGTGTTATAAACCAAATAAGTGTAGGTGCAACTGCTACCTTTGATGCAAAAGTTGTAACAGGTACAGGTGCTACTGTTGGATTTGGTAGCACGGCATACTTTAAAGATAATGCAAAACTATCATTTGGTGCTTCTGCTGATTTAGACATCTGGCATGATCCAAGTACTGGTAACAGTTACATCAAGGATACAAAGTCTTCAGGAAGTTTATATCTTCAAAGTTCTAACTTACTCATCAATAACCAGGCAAATAATGCCACGATGATTAAGGCAGAAGCAGGAAGTAATGTTGAATTATATTATGCGGGTACCAAGACTTTTGAGACGAGTACTTTAGGGGTTAAGGTTAGCACTGGTGCTACTATTCAAACTAATGGTGCTGCTTCATTTGCTGGTATTGTTACTGCAAATGGTGGACTCAAAGTTGGTACAGCAGTTACTATTGGTATTAATAATGGTAATGCTGGATTTACTGGTATTGTTACTGCAAACAAATTTATTGGTGATGGTTCAGGATTAACTGGTGTAACTGGTTCTGGTTCTGGTGTTGTTGTTGAAAATAGTGATTCTGCTATTGGTACTGCAGGAACAATCAATTTTGGAGATAACTTAACTGTTACTCCAATTCATTTGGGTGTTTGTACAGTAACTGCTTCTGGTGGTAACAACGTTGCTGGTATTGATACAACAGCAGGTTCTACATTTACCAACTTGAAAGCAACTGGTATTACAACACTAACTGGTGCTTTAGATGCCAACGGTGGTGCTACCATAGACAACATTCAAATTGGTGTTACTGATAACAATGAACTTGATACTGCTTCGGGGAATCTAATTATTGATTCTGCTGGTGGTTCAATTAATATAACTGATAATATTACTGTATCGGGTGTTTCGACCTTTAGTGGTAATGTCAATATTAGTGGGGTAACCACTTCTGGTACATTCGCTGCTACAGGAACTAACTCTGGATTAATGACATCCAGGTATGAATTCACAGGAACTACTGCTGCCATTAACAATAATGGTATTGGTAATACTGAATTTAGTGGATATAAATCATATGCACTATTGAAGGTTGGATTATCAACAGCAGGATGGTTGAGACTATATACTGACGATGCATCTAGAAGTAATGATTCTACTCGTAGTGTAGGAGAAGATCCTACCGCAGGTAATGGAGTTATTGCTGAGGCTGCAGTTAGTGCAGGTTCAACTACTTTGAACTTTACACCTTATGCTTTGGGAGGAAATGCTGGTTCTGCTACTACAGTTTTTGCAGCAATAACCAACCAATCTGGTGTAACTACAACCATGAATTATTCGATTACATTGCTTCAATTAGAAGTATAACTATTTTTTAATAAATAAACATAATAAAACTATTGTAAAATGGCGATTACAACGACAACTATTTCTCTAGCTTCCGGGTATGGGCGGACTGATGTTATTCAGCAGCTAGAACAGGGATTTGCCCATCTACAATGGCACGAAGCAACTTCTAGTGGTATTGTAACGGGTATTACGACTTACTCTGGTGGTGGTGATATAGGAAGTGCTACAACCTCATACTACGACTGCAGACAGACTTCAACTACAGGTATTGGAACAGGTGCGTCTTTCTTCATTGATAGGGCAAGTGATGGTACGATACCAGGATATGTTTTAGTCAATAGACCAGGTGTTGGATATACTGCTGGAGAAGTACTGACTATTCCTGCATCAGAGATAGGTGGAAGTGCTAATGGTGCTTCTAATATGACTATAACTGTTGGAATTGCAACGGATGGTAGTGGAGATGCGGTAGGATTTGGTTCAACAGGAGCATTCTTTAAGAAAGATATTGGAGATAGTGCTACTTATCCGTGGGCAGTAGCAAGAATTGGTATTGATACAAGTAAGGAATATGGAGTCACTTATCGTGGATTCCAGATGATTAGTGATACGAATATGATGTATAAGGTAGGAAGTTCTTTCTATCCTAATGATGCCAATTCTTATACTACTACAAAAGATAGACAGGGTGGATATGGTAACAGGTTTGCAGGGAATAAAGATTTAGATTTACCGCATACACCAGTTACAACATCTGCTTATTATCTGGGATCGTCTGCTACACAAAATGATGACTATCCTAACGGTAATACTACTGGAGAAGCAGTTGCTAGTTCCAACAGTTATCAGTTAGATTTGAACATCTTTAGATCTGCTATTGATACTAATTTTGCTGTGATGGCATATAGACATCCAGACAAATCAGCAAACTATATTACTGATAAACAGTATCATACATATATCCTTCATAACTTTACTAATAATGTTTGGGATTTGGATTATGTTTATCTTGGAGGTCGTACTGATATTCTTGTCGGTGCAACTAGTGAACCTGAACTAACATTTAGAACATGGGGTACTGGAGATGTTTATTTGGGAGCAAGTGGTTACTATCCTAATAGAAGGGTAGCAGAATTTGGTTATTATCCTGTAAATTCAAGTAATATTGGTGTTCCTTATAAGGATGCTGTTTATAAGGCAGTGGCTGCAGATGAACAAGGTAGTCAAGAAGAGATTGGAATCTATTATAGAAACAACTCAAATGCTTCAAACCTTATGAATAGGGGTCGTGGTGGTGCAACAGTTAACTCTGAATTAGCAGATACTGTAAGTACTAGTGCAAATTATGGTGCAGTAATCAAGGGTATTCCTCTTAATACAAAACTTGTACCATGTCCTTATTATATACCAGATGACTTTGCATTAGTTCAGTTTGACTATGCTTCACCAGATGCTTTAATCCAAATGTGGGATACAGTCACCGTTAGTGGTAGTGAGGTATATACTGTTATTACTGCTTCTTATAATCAAACCAACAGAACTCGTGGAGTCGCATTCTGTGCGAGGACTACCTAATGGCGAATTATAGTTATACCTCTGCATTTTCTGGGACAAAGACTACTGCTGTTACAGGCACTGCCTCAACAGCAAATGTGGGGATTAATACCGCAACTACACCTTGGAATCCAAGTGTTAGTAGAGGTGATGTTAGTCTCAATGCTCATACTGCAGGTATTCCTGGTAACTTAGTCCTAAGTTCTACAGGATCTGTTGGAGTATCTACCGAATCCATGTATACAGAAACTGTCCCTGGATGGTTAACTGGTAGAAGACCTACTACGGGTCAACTATATCCTCGTGGTGTCTTTAATAAATAAGTAAAAACTCTGTTTAAACAATGGCTGCTATCATAACTGATCAAATTAGAATATTGAATGCAAAGAACTTTGTTTCAGGAGTTTCTAGTTCGGTTAATTCTTACTACGCTTTTGTAGGTCTTCCCAATCCAACATCTATTGCAGATGACTGGAATGATAGTCCTCCAAGTCCTACCGATAATTTTGATAGGTATAATGCGTATTGGGATACCATTATTGGTATGAAAAAAATCACATCTAGTGATGTGAAGCAGGTTATAA
>Ga0208158_1000239_pt1 | contig 22069 bp, 13 predicted proteins | sample 8_EtaG_FD_184081 | JGI IMG/M metagenome (GOLD analysis project Ga0208158, IMG submission 184081) | Marine viral communities from the Subarctic Pacific Ocean - 8_ETSP_OMZ_AT15162 metaG (SPAdes) (version 2) | ecosystem: Environmental > Aquatic > Marine > Oceanic | place: Pacific Ocean | collected...
AAGCAGAACCATCTATACCATCTATTTTTTTTAAAAATTCTTCTTGATTATATTCTACCGTCGTGTTATTTTGAGTTATAGTGTATTTTGGTTTATCTCTAAACAGTTGTTTTGTTGGACCAGTTACTATAGCACCAGGTGTTTCAGCAAAGGCTTCTAATATTATATCTGCCGCATTGTACTCTTGCCCGGCAGCCTTTTGACCAAGAAACTCACCAGTACCACCACTAATACCTTCAGCAACCGTAGCGGCACCAACACCAGCTAAAGCACCTCTTGTTGTAGTTGATTTCAACGTCTTACCACCAACTTTAACAGTTTTACCAAGAGCTCTTGCTGTTTTAATACCTAAGGCACTAGCAATACCACCCCCAATCATATCAACCGCGCCAATAGTTAAACCTCTATTTAACGCTTTACTTTTTATCCTGTTGTAATTATCTTTATTTGCTAAAAACTTTGCTGCAGTATCTTTATTATATTCTTCTCCACTAGCTTCGATTTCTTCTTTTAATAATTCGGTAAAAGTTAATCCGTTTTCTAAAGCGGTAGACAAACCACCTAAAGTACCAGTAATAGCGCCGGTACCAGCTCCTATTAAATTACCAAGACCAGGAACAACAGAACCAGCGGTTCCCATTACAAGTGCTCCAGTACCAGCCCCAGCGGCCATCCAAGCTAAAGCGTCTGGAGTTTTACCTTTAGCTACATCACCTAAAGAATCAATACCACCCGCGGCCATCATGGCTAAAGACTGTACAGCTACTTGAGAAGCTAGCAATACACCTCCATCGTCTTGTTTTGCTAACTCAAGTAAACCGTTAAAAAAACCACCACCACTTTCATCAACTGCTTTAGCAAACTTAATCATCCTATCGTTTTGTGGTAAATTATTTAATTTTTCTCCAGCTTTAACCATAGCTTCTATAGCTTCTGGTGAATGATTTCCTTTGAACACCTCTAGATTTTCTTCAAGAACCATACCTGTACTCCAACCAGTACGTAAAGCATCAGCGTATTCACCACCTATATTAGCTATAGTAGAAAACGTAGATTGATCAGGACCAGTTAAAGTGCCTTTTACAGCTTCTTCAGATATTACGCTAGCATACCCACTAGGCGTAGTAGATCTTGCTGTTTTTTTAACTAAATCAACTATATCACTCCATTGAAAAGAATCTTCTTTTGGTTGCTCTATCTCTTCTACTTCTGGTTGTTGAAGCATGCTATTCATGTAGTCAACTTGTTCTTGATTTGGCCCTTGTCCAGTGTATTTTTGATAAAACCCACTAATAAAATCATTTGGATCTAACGTAGAAGCATATTTTATTTTTTCACCTAACTCTTCTTGACTTAAGTTAGGTGCATATTTAGAATATAGCGCTGTATATAATTCTTCTAATTGCATGTATTATATTTTACTATTATCAACATTGTTTAGTATTAAACTAGTGAAATCTGGGTGATTTGTTCTAAGACCAGATATTATTAGTTCTCTTATATTTTTATATTTAGTTTGCTGTCCATCTGGTGTTTCTCTTATCCAACCTTCAGATTCATCAATAGGCGTAGGAAGTAAATCACCAGTTTTATCAGGTCTAAAACTATTTTCTCCTATATAAAAACCTTGTCTGTTTTCAATAGCAGTTCTTTTTTCTTCTAACTCTCCTTTGTTAACATAAACACTATCTAGCTGTAAAGACCCACCTTTTTTAACACTATCAAATAAACCTGATGTTTCTTCAAATTCTTCTAGCGCTATTGCTGCTTGAGCTTGGTTGTACTTATCAAGCCCTTGTTGATGATATTTTTGTTCTTGACTTGCTGCGTAATTTTTTATAACTTGTTTACTTAAATCTAAATCTTCACCGCTTAATATATAGTCTACTAATTTTTTATAGTTTGCTTCTGTTGCAAAATCTTGCTTATCAATTACACCATCACCACTATTATCCCAATTTTCAGGGTTTAATTCTCCAAAAACTTGAGCGCTAAGCATAGACGGTTCAAGTTGTGTTGTTCCATCTGCTAGTGACTTTACACCATGAAGTGCTTCAGCAACAGATTGCTCGTGACTTTGCCCTTGGTGATAAAATGTATCAAGAACATCGTTTTTAGTTCTTAAAGTTAATTCTAAGTTACTATCTGAAAAAGCTCTATTATAAGGTAAGTTATTTGCCCCTTGTTGTATTTGCTCTTTTACGTTAACTTTATAAACTTCTCTTGCAGCGCTTTTAGGAACTAACAATTCATCAACACCACCTTGTTGTACTGATAAAGGCTTGCTATTTCTATCTAATATAGGATCACCATATTTATCAACATAAACAAAAGACATTTTTCCTTTTTTATCAAAACCCATAATTGCTCTAGAACCGGCGAAAGGACCATCTCCACCTATAGGTTCTCCTTTATTTAAAAGTGCTCTTAAAAAATTTTGATTAACCTCTCCGGTTGCTTTGGAATTAAAGTTATCGCTTTCTATTAATGCTGTAGCTGTGTTTTCAAAAGTCTTAAACTCAAGTGCTGATGCCCTTAAATTATTTCTAAGCATGTTTAATTCTTTTCTTCTAGCCTTTTTTTCTTCTTTAGATAATTCACTTTTACCAAACACACCTAAAGATATTTTTTCTTTTCTTATATCATTTAATTGCTCTGATATTGTTTTTGTTGTAATAACTTCTTCTTTACCGTTATTGTCAATTAAACTATATTCTTTAGGTAAAGATTTTTTAGAAAGTGGAGAAATAAGAATTGAATCAGAAACAGAGTCTTGTTTTTCTTCTACTACTTGTGGATTAGTCCACTCTTCAGTTGTGTTTATATTTTTTTTATTTTGCATTGCAACCTTAGCTAACTCACCACCAGCTTTGGCTGCTGCAGAAGTAACCTCTTTAAAAGTTCTACCTAAACTTTCCATAGTTCTACGATGCGATCTAGCCATACGCTCGTGTACTCTACTTAAGTTTGCTGGTACTCCAGCCATAGCGGCTTTTGTTGCCGCTTGTACTAACGTTGAATCAGCTTTACCTAATAATTTTGCCATATTTATATTTTATTTTTATTATTGTTATGGTAATTTACCTCCCAATGCAGCTAGCCCAATTAAACTTGTTCCACCTGTTACAGGGGCCAACGCTATTGAGGCTCCCGCTGTAAGAATATCTCCAGCTAGACCCATACCCATTTGTTTATTAGCTTGTATTCTATCCATTTCCATAGCGTAAGCACTTTGTTGGTTTTGAAACGCTTGTTGTTGTCCTGCCTGTGCCCCAGCTAAAGCACCATAATCCATACCAAGTAATGTTGCTGCTCTACCGGTTTCTGCCTCTTGAAGCATTGCTCGACCTTGTGCTTTTTGTAAATCAACAGCAGCTTGACCTTGTTGTACTTGTTGAGCACCCTGCGCTCTTAATCTTTGATTCATTGCTTCTTGTTGACCAATAGATGCCGATGCTCTTTGCGCTTGTAGTTGACCTTGACTTGCTAGCGACTGTGCTAAACCAGCGATTCCACTAGAACCCGCGGCACCTCTTAATCCTTGCATAATATTAGCTCTTTGCTGCATACCTTGTTGCGCTTCAAATTGTGCTTGTTGTTGGTTTACAGTTAGATCTTCATAAACATTGGTAAATTGATTTTGCAAACCAGCATATGGATCAGTAAGTTGTATATCTTCATAAACTTGTCTCTGCGCAGCAACTTGCTGTTGTGCTCTTTGCGTTTGCAAATTATAATCTGTTAATTGATCTTCAGAAGCTGTTATTGCTTGGTTACTTATGTCTCTTGCTCTTCCTCCCATATTATATATATTTAAAACTTTCGTAAGCTGGAGCGGATTTATCTATAGTCCAACCTAATTTATTATGTATGTTTTCTATGTGTTTATTACCACAAACAGTAAATATAAATTTAATGCCTTGTGATTTTGATTCTTTTTCTATACTAAGTATTAATTGTTCTAAAATACTTCTTCTATCTTTTTCTTTATACTCTGGATTAGATACTAAAAAAGTTAAATAACCTACTGGCGCGTTTTTGTCTACAAATAAAAAAGCAGCTGCAATTGGTGTATTGTTTTTTTCTATTATATAACAATAATCATTATGTGGTAAAATCTTTCTTTCTATACCTTTATTTTTACCCCACCAAAAATCCCACCATTTACATATTGTTATATAATCTTTGTTATTAAAACTACGAAATATTAATTTGTTATTCAAAATTTTATTTTATTTAATTTACATTTAATATAATCACAGTTTTCACTGTTTTTTTACTTTATGTAATAGAAAGTAATTTTTCTACATCAAACCTTACAAAAGGCGAAGCTCTGTAACCAGCTCGTAATATTTCTACGTCACCAGTTATAGTTGCTTTTTGACCAGCGTTTGCAAAAGTTAAAGTTACTCCACTTTCTAAATTTTGAGGAGCACTTAATATTAAATCTCCAGCGCCACTAGTTACGTTTCTACTATTAACAGTTGGATCAGCTACAGAAGCATTAATACCTATACCACTAACAGTACTAACTCCTGGTAATATTCCGTTTACAGAAGCAACTGGTATTGTGGTGCTATTTACAACTGCTGCCGTAGTAGTTGTAGTTATAGTATCTAATTCAATTTTTAAATTGGTAAATTTAATATCATAATCTTTTGCTTCAAGTATTTTTTTTGTACCATAACCACCAACATATATAACATCGCTAGCAAGAGAAAGAGGTTGTTGTTTATTAAATACAATATTACCAGCTTGTGTTGTTAAAACACCGTTTGTTATAGTTGGGGTTTGGTTTTTAGTAGTTTTAAATGGTGCTGAGTTTACTATTATTATACTTTCTTTCCTAGTTCCTTCGTTTAAAGTTACAGTATCCTCATAATTAGCTATCTCTGTTTCTGTAAGAATATTACCACTAGGAAAAACCTGCATGTCTTCTAGTACGCTTTTTATATCATCTACCGGCCATTGATAATTTTTTCTATTACTAAAACTTAAAGTAGTACCATCTACAAGGTTTCTACTTGTTGATAGTGAAAATTCTTTTGTATTATCACCATCTGGATCTAAAGCAGCTACAGTTGTTAAAGCTGCATTAATTATTGGATTAAACGTTATTACTGCATCATCAGCACAAGATATAGCTTGGTTAACTTGTATTTCCCTTGCGTTATCTCCATCTGGATCTAAATGCGTAACAAATATATGAAATTTACTTAATGTTTTATCAAGAGCTTCGTCCTCAGTACTACCTCCTGCTGGAAAAGTTAATATATCTCCAACAGCACATTTTGTAGATGCAACATTGTCAAAAACAATTCTATTAGAATCTGAAGTTGCACCAGCAACAATATTAGTAGCGGTTGATGCGGTTATTTTATCACCAACAGTTATTTTGTCAGCAACATCGGTATCCATAACAATTTTAGTTGAACCCGCTGTAAAATCACCATCAACAGTATCAGTGTTACTAATATCTGGATATTCATCTTCCCCTGGTAGCAACTCTGCCGCACTACCTATAGTAAGTTGATTAAAAGTTAAAATATCATCCGCGGTAGGTTGTTTTCTTATTTGATAAGATTGAGCAGCGTTATCTACTTCGCAAGAAATTGTAAAAGCCTGCGTGGCAGCACTTTTAAATCTAGAAACTTTAATTTCACTATCAACTTTTGAACTAGATTTTATTATATTTGCAATACTATTTGGTGAATAAGTAGATAACGTTAATGTTAAATCTACATATTGATATATAACTTTTTGTATAAGTAAAGAGTTTGAGCCAGTAGAAGAATTAATATCAACACTGTTATCCGCAAATCTTGCTTCAATATAATCAGCGTGCTCTGTACCAACTTTTGCCCAAAAATTAATATTGTATTGTGTTGCTGATGTTACTGTTGGAAAAGTAATATTTCCTTTATAAGTAGATTTATTTATTTTATCATCTAAAGAAGTTTTTGCAACTTGAAAAAGATTAGTTGTAAAATTATAATAATTTCCAGCTGCATTTGTAATTTCTAAATAAAACTCAGCATCAATGTCTCCAGTTATAGTAAATTGTCTATTTGTAGTAGCCGCAGGTAAATCTGAAAAATCTAAATTAAATGATGTTAATATTTTAGCCATTTTTTATTTTTTTAAATTTTATCTTCTGTTCGTATATAGTTTTTAAACCAAGCATCTGCTCGTTCTTCTGAAAAATAAGATTCTTTTGGAGCTTGTTCTCGTATAACTTTTAGTAATTTGTTTACTCGTTTCTTATTTGTTTTTATTTTTCCCGCGTATAATGACATCAAAGTATGTATACTATCATGCCTAAAGCTTTTATCAACCATTTTAGAATAAGTAGTTCCGTTCATAAAAAAAGGAAACATATCACCTGGTAAATCCCATAAATGCCAACCAAGATCCATTAAAAACCCTCCGCATCCACAACCATCACTCGCGCTTTGCATAAAATGGGCTTTTGCATTTAATCGCAAATACTTATACATCCAAAATTTATTTAAATTTCCGTTTGCATTATAAATAACCCCACTCCAAGATCCTGGAATAGCTGCTTGTGTTGGTCCAGTATAAAGCGGGTGATTTTGATGTGGTTTGTGAACGTGGTTATATTGACTGTTTAGATAAGTTATCCATTTGTGAATATAATAAATACATTTAGTCCAACCCGCGTTTAGTTGTGCTGGGGTAAAAGTAGATGGATACATATTTAGCTCTCTAAACACTTTAAGTCCATAGTTTTTTAAACAAATACTGCTTATAGTGTTAGAACCTGTTGTAAGTGTTATTCCAAAACCAGGTAAAACACTTTGCGCTGGACCTTGTGCGTACGGATCTAATGGCCCACAACTAGGATGATCTATTAATGTAGAAAATTGTGGGTATTGTGCTACAGCTGATGGCATACCCTGCCACCAATCTATATTATTAGTACCTGGTAAACCTACTCCATAATATGATTCTTCAAGAGTAAAAGCTACTAAACCAAAATTATGACTTTTACGATAATAATCCCAAGCACTCATAGGTCCACTTGGATGTGGTATTTCAGGTATTACAAAAGGCCCGTACCCTCCATTATTATCTCTTACAAACATAAAAGTACCTCCAAACGCACTAAAATCTACTGGACTACAACCAGGTATATCTAATACTTGAGGTGGTAAACCAGGTTGCCCTAACACGTCCATCCAATATGCTAAAGCACTACTTCCTACTGGTCCATAACTATTAGGCTGGGGGAAAGTAGAAGCAACCGATTCCGACGACTGATTTGTAATAACGTGCTGATAGTGTTTATCAGTATGCGAATGTCCGAACGAAGAGTTTGATCCTGGCATATTTTTATATTTTTATTTAATTATTTACTACTTTCTGAAACCTCAGAGCCAACGGAAAATAATTCAATTTTCTCTCTTGAATAATTTATAAATCTAGCGTTCATATAATAACCTAAAACACTAGCGTTATTAACTTTTTGATCTTTTTGAAACATGATAAAATCACCTATTGTTGGTAAAGGTATAGTGCAAGTACTGCAACCTATAACAGTGTCGTCGTATAAAACAACTGGATTAGGAAACATACTTATTAATACGCCTAGTTCGTAAATAGCTCCTCCTGCTTCGTTAAACCCAGTATCAAAACCACCGTCAAAAACATCGTTTTGTATTGAATAATAAACTACATCTCCAACTTGAAGACTATCGTTTGCTGCTGATGCCATTGGTAAAGTTAATGTTTGCATATTTTATAAATTTATTGTTGTATAAGAACTTACGTTTCTTTTTTGCCAATACTTTGTGTTACCATTAGCGTCTTTAAACTTTCCTCTAAAATTCATTGATATATTAGTAATAGTACCAGTTGTATTAAATTGTCCAAGTAAAATTCTACCATCAGCATCAGGTAAAGATAAAGGATCACCAGGCATTCTAAATAAAGCTGTATCAGAATTTGCAACTCCACCGAATGACCAACCGTTAGAAACAAGATCACTACCAACACCTATATCACCAACATGACTAGGATCTGAAGTATAACTATCTCCTAAAGAAATCCAAGTATCAAATTCAGATTCTGGAGCATAATATTGACTAGTAGGATCGTTCCAAAACCCAGGGTTTACAAGATGTTGTTGCGAAGGGAACGCGCCCATAAAACTATAATTGTAAAAATCTGCATCTGCCAATACCATTGATGGTGAAATTTCGTCAGCAAATACTTGTAATAATTCATGGTTAGTATAATTTGTGTTTGTTAAATCAAATGTTGCATATAATCTATAACAATTATGGTTTGGTAAAGGGTTTGTACCTGTTGATATATATTCTATTTCAAACACGTCCATGCTTGCGGCTCCTCCTATCGCTAAAATATCTGTACTACTTGGATTGTCATTTACCGCGGTAAAACTAACTGTATAATCAGCGAATGTAGATGTTATAGCTTGATCAAAAAATATATTATAACCTTGACTTAATTGTAAATTTCCTGAGCCATTTACTTGTCTTGCTCTAAAAGAAACTTCATATGTGTTACCAGCAACAAAACCAACATTTTGATGAACAGACCACCAGTACCAAGTAGACTGCAAAGGACCACCAGCGACAATTAAAGCTAACCCACTATTGTTGAGATTTACTTGGCTAGCACTAGCATAATTAAAATTTCCATAAGGATCATTACCGGTAGGAGGCGTGGTCCAAGCATTTGCATTATTAAACTCTGAGTCGGTTACTAACTCATTTTTAGTCATATTGATTTGTTCTAAAACTAAGCCATCCCAACCTCCGTTACTAGTAAACTCGGTAATACCTGTTTGTAGCCAGTGATTAATTACTGCAGTTAAATCAGCTAGATCTACAACACCATCACCGTTTGTATCACCAGGTTGATTCCCTGGCGAACCATCAGGGAGATAAGTAGATTGTAACCAGTTATTAATTACTAACGTTAAATCTGCTAAATCTACAGTACCATCATCATTTGCATCCCCAGCAACTGCTCCAACAGCGTAAGTTAAACAACTACCATCATCGGTATTTGCATTAGGATTATAAGCAAGGTTTGTTGCATCCGTACATCCATTGACTACAGCAATACAACTACCATCATCAGTGTTAGCCAATGAATCATAGTTAAAGGCTGCTGGATCCGTGCATCCATTGACTATCGCAGTACAAGAACCGTCATCAAAATTAGCTGAAGAATCGTAGTTAAAAGAACCAGACGTAGTACAACCCTCAATTAATTCAGGTATATTATAACCTGCTCCTGCATCACCGAATGTTGAAGTTGTAAAAATATAGTTACCACTATTTCCATCAGCAAGAGTAGGAGTACCAACACCATCCCAACAAAGCGATTGTATTACAATCATATATTCGGTATTATCATCTAATCCATCAATTGTCCAGTTTGTAGCACCGACTGTATTATCAAGATCAGTAAAAGTACCTACGCTACCATCAGCTGCTACAGCGGCATATGCTACACCATAAGTATAAATTGCGTTAGAAACTGTTGGTGCGTCCCAAGATACATACAAACTAGTATTACCAGTAGAGTTGTTATTAATAAAAGCGTGACTAACCTGTACATTAGAAACATTAGGACAATATAAGCAATCAGTATCCGCGGTTGAATTAGCATTATAATTAAAAGCACCACTATCGTTACAAGCAACATTATTACAACTCCCATCATCTGTATTTGCAGAAGCGTTGTAGTTTAGCGCTGTTGATGTCGTACATCCATAGATAAATGGAATACAAGAACCATCATCCGTATTGGCTAAAGCGTCGTAGTTAAATTGTGTTGGATCCGTACACCCATTTACTACAGAAATACAAGAACCATCATCCATGTGCGCAGATGAGTTGTAATTAAAGGCTGCTGGATCTGTACACCCTAATACTACTGCAATACAAGAACTATCGTCTGTGTTAGCATTTGGATCAAAATTAATTGAACCAGCGTCAAAAGCGGCTGTACCTGTTTGAGTTAAGCATGTTATACCGGTAATACTTTCCCAATAAAGACCACAATCAGTACATCCAGGATGTATACAACTTCCATCATCGGTATTTGCATTTGCATCATAATTAGACGCAGAAGAATCCATACAACCATAAATAACAGCAATACAAGGATTTGATGGATCGTCATATGCAGCTGAAGAATTATAGTTAAAAGCATCTGGATCTGTACAACCATAAACAACACCTACTACTGGAGTTGTTTGTATAGTGCCTAATCCTTGAAAATTAATGTCAGCATTATCGAAATATCCAGTAACTTGACCTCCACTTCCTGAGGTTCTAGCCGCATCAGCAACTACACCTGTACCACCGGCTCTACCATGTATATAGTTAAACCATTTTCCTTCTTTTTCAACAAAACTTCTAACTTGCCCCCTTTCTTTATCTGTGTATAAATGTTCAACAAGCCAACCTAAATGATAATACAAATCTTTAAAATTTGGAGAAGCGTATGTTCCATTAACAACATTTGTACCTGCTAAATATGTATCATAACTTGCTTCTTCGCCGTATCTACCTTGTGAACCTTCGTAATTTAAAGTATGAAATGTTTTAACAATACCAGGATTGTCGTTTAAAATAACGTCTACATAAGAAGGTCTAAACACATTATAAAAAGTGTTTCTATCAACATCTTCACTATTGTGTAACCAAACATGATTATTATAATATGTATAATAATCATTAGCACAACTCAATCCATCTTGCATACTAGCAAAAGACTTAAAACTAACCCAACCCTTTACATTTTCTTTAAACGAAAGCGTGAAAAGTGAAGTACCAAGCCCCTCATCACCAGTAATAAGTTCTGGGTGTTGATTTAACGTAATATTATATTCTTTTTTATATGAATCATAAGATCCTATTAACCTTTTAGATAACTTTAAATGATCTCTAAACCAATCTTTCATACCAAAGTCTGATATTGGGGTTAAACCATCTTTAGATAATCTTAAAACAACACCTCTAACCTTATCAGTAAAATAACATCTATATGATTCTGAAGCAAAAGATTCTGGATTAGTAGATATACCATACTCGCCAGAGTACGGTATAGCTTGTCCTAACACGTTTTCTGTAGCTACTAATTGTGGATTTCCATCAGCATTAAATACAGCGTCTTTTTCTGCTAATATTTTTAAAATTCTATCTTCACAAAGAGCAATTAAGTCTCCATCAGCAGTAGATCTAGCATGTAGCTTTTGAATACTACCATATGTAGGGTTTATTTCTTTTGTAATCTTTTCAGCCATAATAAACTGATTAAGATTATTTGTTTCACTATTTTCATTATAAAGTCCAGAATATATTAATCCGTTTGGTTTTTGTTCTTGCTTGTATTCTCCTTGTAGTGAACTTGAAACTTTAACACCTTTGTTTATAAATTGTTTATTAAAAGAATCTTTTAAATATGCGGATTCTACACCATTTCCAAAAGAAAAACAATTATACCAACTAAGTGATACAGAGCAATCTTCTCCAATAGTAGTGCTTGAAACCCAAATTCTAGTATCAAACGCAAAAAGTGTAGCTACTTCTGCTTGAGTTAATTTTAAATAAATATTATTGCCGTTAGGAGTTATAAATAAAAGCTTATCTTCATCAGTAACCATTTGTTGGAATCTCACGTTACTCGCAACCCCCATTGGGCTATTTTTTAAAACTATACAAGAACTACCATATGTACCTTGTACAGCTCTGTGTTGTAAAACTGTAACGCCATCTAAAAAACTTGGATCTTTTGGGTAAACTACTTTTGATCCTGATGGAATAAATCTTTTTAAAGTTTCAATATTTAAATGTATAGGTATTTCATCGCTAGCTTCATAATATATATCTAGTTTTTCTTCTTCAATTTTTTCAGCTTCAAATACAGCTGGATTTGCAGTTGATAATCCAACGTTTCCTCCTTGATATAATTCTTGTTCTAAAAATATAATTTTTAATGATGCAAGAGTGTTTACTCTAGTAACATCTGTAATATCAATAATGTTACCACTAGGATCTGTATATGCCAAAGGATTTTTATCAACTCTTATTATCGCTGTTAACCTACGGTTTAAAGGATCTATAAACTCATCAATTTTACTTTGGTCATAAGAAGTTCCTTGTTCTTTTTTAAGTTGCTCGTTTAAAGCATCTTGTCCATCAGCATAGTTATAACGCCATTCCAAACGACAGCTTTTAATAGTAAATATTTCAGTTCCACCTTCAAATTTAAATTTTTGATCTAAAGTTTGTAAAAAATCAAGAGTTTTTTGATTTTCAGAACTTGCGTCTACTGTTACATTAGATCCATAAGGCCAACTACTAGTACCCTCTGCTTTTTTATTAACACTCCAATGGCTTTGTGTAATATTACCACCAACATGAAAACATGGAGAATAATTACAGTTGAAAGATTTATGTGTAATATCTATTTCTTCAAATAAACCTAATAAAGATAATTCCATAAAATAACCACCTTCATTATTAACAAAATCACTAGGTGAACCAATTAACATGTAATCACCATTAACACTATTAACCGCAGGGGTTTGATATACGTAGTAAGGTAATCTATTTCCGTCATTCATTTGAGCCTCTGCCTCCGCATCTACAGTAACATGTTGCGTGTCACTTAAAAACACACCTAAACCATGTCTTTTACTATGATCCATTATTGGAGAATAAGCGGTATCCCAAGTATTGTCAGGAGCGCTCTCAACCCAAATCTCATTGTTTCCATCCCAAACTTTTTCTTTTCTTTGTCTATAATATTGTAATCTATCAACAAACCAAAAGGTAGGTACAGTTTGCCCATTTGCCGTTGAAGACCCAAAACCTGCAGCGCCAGATGGTGAAAAAACGTCTTTCCATTTTTGGTAAGTATTCATTGTTGTTGTAGAACCAGTAAGACCAGTAGAAACTCCATTTACATCGTTATCTATAGTATGAGTTCCATTTGCAATACTACCAAGAGACATATTTCCACCAAGATATTCAGCAATATTACGAACACTAAACTCGTGTAACTGTGTTTCTGTAATATTATTAACTAAAGAAGTAGGCGCTATCTGTTGTTGTAAATTTTCTTTTGCTTCTATTTTTATAAAAAACTTACCTTGAAACTGAGGTCTTGGTAGTCTTACTTTTTCAAAAAATTCAACTACAATATTAGAGGCTACGGAAGTCGGGGTATCTGCGATCCAATCATCTTGTTCTCTTATAGGCTCGTTTAATGTTACGTGGTAAGTTTCAACACCTACCTTGTCTACAGCAACTCTTCCACAATTATAATATTCAGATGTTTGCAAAGGCACCACAGTACTACTAAGAGGATCTTGGATTGTGCTAAATCTAACAGCTAAATCCACTAATCCTTCAGCGTCTAAATGTGTGCCGCCACCGTAACCAGTTACATATGAATATCTTCTTTTCCAATGCCCTTTATTCATTCTAAATCCAGTGGCTCCAACCTGTGGTATATGATCAGTACTTGAAAACAACTCATGTAATACAGTTGTACCTTGAACATCATAATGCCATGCTTTTTGTTTTCCAAGCGTTCTCCATGTTGTTCCAATAAACTCAGGAACTTCGTTTTTAATAGATATCGCTTTTGTATTCATCTTTACTTCTACAGCGTCATCACTATTAATACCTTTTTTTAATTCTAAAAAGTCACCTTCTTGAACTTTATTACGTTCACTAGATGGTACTGCTATCCAAAAATCACCATTTTCAGCTTTATAAAAAGCATCAACAACAATATTATAAGAAGGTAATGAAAAATCTTTTACATAATATTTGTAACTTTTTACCCAAGCGGGTAGCGAGCAATTATTTTCAATTACAAAAGCCATATTATTTTTAGAATCTGCTTTTGAAATTTCAACACTACTATCGCTATTAGTAAAAATTGGACTTTCTCTACCATTTTCATCTAATAAAACAATTCCTAATTGGTAATTTCTTTTAGATTTAACTGAAGGAACTCCTACTAAAGGTTCTAAATATTCTGATAAATATCTAGTAGAATTAGAAATATCTAGTTGATAATCACTTGCTTCAAAATCATAAGAAGAAATATAATTACCATATACAATTCTATTGCCAATTACTTCTTGAGATTTTGCAGACAATGGCACAGCATCCCAAGGTCTTAGCATTTGGTTTTCTGGAAGTACTCCTTTTATATTTTTAGGATTAAAACTATATTCTCCATCAAAAGCTCTATCATAAGAACTTTCTATTACAAATTGATTTCTTTTTATAGTATCTATAATGTATACTAATGGAGATCCTTCAAATTTAACTAACAAATCAATACTTTCTACAGATAACGTTTTATCAATATCTACAAAATCTTTAATTATAACATCTGTAATAGTATTTGCCATACCGATATTATATGCCGTATCTTTAGTGTAGTGAAACTTAGTTGCTTGAAAAATTAAATCAGTAAAAGGAGCAAAAGCAGATACTTCTTTATCAAGATATCTATATCTATAACTAAATCTAAGCATTTCATTTTCAAACTTTTCAAAAGATCTTTCGTCTAAAGATACTGAGAATGTAGATAAGTCTGCTGGTGTTAACGATGAAATAGATATTATTTTATACTTTATTAAAGAGTCTCCATTTGCAGCGATATCAATATCTTCAATAACTAACTTAACATCATATTCATATGGTAGTGTTCTATCACCACTTTCAATAGCTCCTGAATTTAAAAGTAATAAAATATCTCCTATATTATAATTTAATACATCTTCAATATTACCTGTGGTTGTAGAAATTATTATTTCTCCTTGATAACCAGGAGCAAATAAATTATAAGCTGTGTTAAAATTGTAATTGGTTGTTCCTTTTGTAAAACCACTACGATTGTTTCTAGAATATTCAACCGTAAGTTTTTTTGTAGGTTTTCTTTTTATAACATGTATGTCGTGTTGTAGTACGTTACGTAACGGTAACGCTGATAAGGTTGGATTAATTAATTTTGTTTGAACCACACCAGTTTGATCAGTACCCGCAATGCTTCTTGGTGTATTTATAACTTTAGGCTCGTGCATACCATCTGTCCAAAATAATAAGTCATCAATAATATTAATACTAGTAATTAGATTATTAGATTCAAATTGTAAACAGTTACCAGTAAACTCTAGTATATAAGGAGATGAATCACTAGGTATAAACCACATTAATTGTGGTAAAACATCTACAATTATATAGTTTTCAGGAGCAGCAGGTCCCACTGCATTTACATATATTACTTTACTTTGCAAATAAGTAAAATTTCCACCGTAATAAATACCTGTTAAAGTATCTCCAACCGATATTTTTTCAATAAACTCCCAAGGAATTCTTAATTTTCCTGCGGGACCACCTTCAATTGGACGAGTTCCTCCAAAATCTGAGCCGGTAACAGTTTTAAAATAAAACTTTTTCCAATCTGTAAAAACAACTTGCTGTTCATAAGCCTTACTTATAGTGTTAAAGCTTCTTTTAATTATATAATCCCTAGTTATATAATCTTCATACTGAAAATCTGGAATATTAACAAAGGGTACTACATTATTAAATAATCTTGTTTCACCTGATAAAAACCAATAAGAAGATTCGTTTGACTCATCAGATAAAGAACCAACACAATCATATTTTTGATCTTCTGAGCCCCAAGTTTCTACTATTGGTAATTCAATAGCTTTGTTACCTAATATATTTTGAATAGTACCAACATCAGATCCTTCTGAAGTTGATACTTGTATATTCATAGCGTCTCTATATTGATCTTTTGGAACAAGTCTATCATCAAGATCTTTGTTCATCTTACCACCCGTAAAAGTATGCTTAATTTCTGGCATGTACTAGTGTTTTATTTGTTTTGATTTACCTCTTAATACTTGAGTGATTTCTTCTAATTTAATATTTGATAATCTTAATTTAGCATTTCTCATTGCGGCTCTTCTTTCTTTTTTAAGCATCATGAGTTGCCTTGCTGGCACATTAGCTCTAGTTGATAATATCGCATACATTATCCATTTATATATTGCCTCTTCAGCAAACTTATGCACAATCATTTGATGAGAACTATACATGCTATCGCTTATATATTTTAATATTACAGTTTTTCCACTTAAGTTAGAACTAAAGTGAATAAAATGCGTATGCGGATCTATATAATATGAGCCGTTTGCTTGCGCGTGTTGAGGATCTAAACCGTATCTTTGACCATCACGTGGCCAATAAGTATCGTCTTCATAATCATCATTATTATTTTCTGCTGGTGTTGTTGATTTATAATTACTCCAAGTTGTAGAATCATTAGGTCCACCAATATAATTGACATTTTGCTCCGTTTCATTAACTCTATCATCTGTTCTTCTAGTAACAAAAAAGCTTTCCATTACGCCAATCCACTCTTCTGTAATCACTTCAATAATTATACATTTTTCTTCATTATATTGCGCATGGGTTGTTGTTAGTTCTTCGTATGCTTCAGATCTAGGCCACAAACGTATTGCTTTACTTTCTTCTCCAGCACCTACAGTATATTCTGATGGTGGGAGACCGTTTATTTGTGAATAACCAAGAGTCCATCTTTGTCCTTTTTCATTAAATAACCGTATAGTAAATTTACCTTGAGCAGAAGAGTTACTAGTTAATTTCTCTGTTCTCCATCTTAAATCATAAGTTCCACCCATTTCAATATCTGGTACTGGTATTTTTATTGTTGTTCCTATACCAATCGTAGTTCTTATACCACCACTATTGTTTACATCACCTCCAACAATACCACCACCATAACCCCAATCATTCGTCCAAGTAAAAGCATCTCCACCAGCATCTTCACCTAACGTCCAGTCGCTAGGTTCAACATTTAAAATACCTTCATCAAAACTACCAGTTAAATTTCCTTTAAATTGTGGGTTTGAAGTTTTTCCAGTTGGATATATATTATGTTCTATTCCAGCGTTATCAACCCAAGCTACTTTAGTATAATTAACATAATCTTGTGGTAATATCTCTTTAAGACTAGGCGATACTGTAATTTCTAACGCGTTTTGTGATTTATATATATCATAAGAAAATTCTTGTATAGCTCTTTTTGCGTGAAAATCAACATCTACTGAGCTAACTTTAGAAATAAGTTTATCTTCACCTACATAAGCAACCATAAAATTAGCTATTATTTCAGGAAATTCTACAAATTGATAATATCCAGCATATTGGCTTGACATATAATGGGTTTCTGATGTAATAGAATTTATTCTTGTCATATATTATTGTTTTTGTTGTTGAACATTTACTGATTCTAGTGCTTGGGCAGCTTGACCAAGATCTTGTTTTTTCATAGAAATTCCAGCAAATTTTAATATTTTATAAACTAATTCGTTTTCTTCAGAATGATGTAACATAAAATCATTATAAGAAGGATTGTTGGAATCAAGCATTGCTTTTTGGTTTACCACCACGTAAGTCCAATTAGGTTTATCTGGTTTTTTTATATATTCATATGTAAAACTAGGAATATCTGCTTGTGGATGAACAGTAATGTTACTATGTCTTCTAGTGTAAACTGGCATCATTAGTCTTGGTTTCATTTTTCGTGATTTTTGCAAAAACAAAAGTTTATCGTATTCTATTGGTTCGCAAACTCTATCTAAATGACTCCAAAGTGTTCCCATTTGATATAAATTAGTTTGCATATTACCTGGGTTAGTAGTTGATGTTGCAATTCTTTTAAACACATTTATTTTCTCTTCTAATAATCTTGTCATATCCGCATATTCTTCAGAACCTCTATTTACACGAGAAAATTGATTTAAATCATAAAAGTATTGATCAAATATTTCCATTTGAGCTTGATCAGCAAATAAATTAAATTCTTGAGGCGTTATATAACCTCTTTGCTCTTTGTTAGCAAATGCTAAAACTTTTTGATATACTGTGTCTATACTTACTGCCATAATTTCTTTTTAGTTATTATAAGTGAAAAATCTATTTAAAGTGTCTTGTCTTTTATCACAACCACAATCTTTACCAGTTGCTTTAGCAACTTTATCTACAACTTTTTTTATTCCAGTTGCTTTTGTAATCTTTGCTATTGTATCACCCAAACCTTTAGATTTTTTCTTTTCCATATAATATAATTTGTAGTTTGCAATCGCCCCGTAGAGCGACTGCATCTACAGTTAGATTAATTTAATCTTTTTTCAATATTGGAGTAAATCTCCATACCTTCATCAGTTTTAAACCAAGCGGCTAAAGCTGAATAAGGGTGTTCATCAAATGGAACATTCATTAGTTTTCTATCATTAGAACCCCATGAAAAAGTTCTTTGATCAGAAGATAGTTTTAATATCCCCATTTCAGTTGCTTTAATACCAAAGTTTCTAAGCGCTACGTTATCGTCATTAACTAATTCTAAGAACAGTTCAGGATTTCTTTTAGCATATAATAGTAAATCTCTTTTAAGCTCTTTAGAACTCATGTTAGATACGCCTGATCCAACTTCAACACGCATCACAGCTTCTACCATATCAATATCTAAGTTTTTAGCCGCATTTAATGCTTCAATTTCCATTTCTAGTACATCTATTTCATTGATTGCATTGTCTATCGGTTTCCATTCGCTATATGTAACGTTTGCCTCTGGGTGATATAAAGAAAGTAGTTTTTGTAATACAGTTTTTTCTTTTGGAACATGAAAAGCGCCGTTTCTAAAAATAATATGAGATAATCTTTGGTCACCTTTCATTTCATCAACAAAACAAGTTTGTTGGTTTTCACAGTATTTTAGCTCTCTTTCAAACCCTTTGTTTTCGTCAAACCAATATATATTAGCAGATCTAATCATTTGAGATAAAGGTTTTTTTCTTCCTTTAATATAATAAACTCTATCTTTTATTTCCCAACCATCTTCTGCTTTTTTATATGTTGGTTCTTTTCTTTTTGGTTGCTTTGCAACTGGTGTAGTTTCAGCTAACACTTGTTCTACATGCTCATCTCCAGGGTCTGCCTGTGGTGAGACTTTTGTTTGTTTTTTTGCCATAATATAATATATAATAAAATTAATAAAAATAAAAGGGAGTGGAGACTAAGCTCCACCCTCCTTTAATATAATAAATGCTTACTTCATTAACATGAAATTGTTAGCACCTTGTGTAACTAAACATCTTTCAGATAAGAAATGCATTTGCATTGCATCAAGCGCGGACGTAGCAGCTCCAACAGAACCAGTAACCCAAGTTTTTAATCTTCGATCATCAGTTGCAGAAGCTCTATATCTAACATGTAAAAAAGGACGTTTCATGTTTTTACCTAACATTTCATCATAAACTGAAGAAACACCAGCTGGAATAATAACCCCTCTAATAGCAGCAGTAGTTGCAGCAGCGTTAATACCACCTCTTGTAGCTTTATCATTTAAGTATCTCATGTCAGATTTGTAGAAATCATAAGAACCTCTACGGAACCCAGAGAAACCTAAGTTCAACGCCATATCTTCTGAGTTGTCAAATACCCCGTAAGAAGTACCACCAGCTCCGTAAGAATTCATAGAAGCTAACATGTCATCCATCGCTAATGAAGTAGCTCTGTTTACAAACATCATGTTTTCTTCAATAGCACCTTGAGCATCAAACTCAGCTAAGATAGCGTCAAATTCAGCTAAATCAGTTGCTGCGTTAACACCAGTAACACCTGAAGTAACATTACCTCTATCTGTTATTGCGTCAAACAATCCTTGTGTACCAACTCCACTATCAGCTGAAGCACCTAAACTAGCGTCAACAACAGTTGAATTAGAACCTCTAACAGCTTCTAACATTGCCATTTCTAAATAATCAGTAAATCGAGCTCTTGTATCAGCTTCAGCTTTCAAGTACCATAAGTAACCTGATTGTCCATCTTCAGCAGAAACTTCAACCCAACCAATTCTAGACGCATCAGATCCTGATACTTCGTAGTAATCCTTCATAATAATTGGTTTATTGCTAAAAGATTTGAATTGTGGTTCGTTAGCTTCATGTGAATCAGCAGCTGTCAATGGATTTGCTGTATCAACTGCGCTATATGATTTACCTTTTGCATATTCAGAACCTACAACTAGTAGCGTTGAAGCTCCAGCGCCTGTAGCATGACCAGTTAAATCAGCTTTGTCATAAGGTTCAACTTGAATTGTAGCTGTGTCAACATCAGTAGCTAAACATAATGTAGTGATACCAGCGCTTGCAATAAGTACTAAGTCATTAGCTCTAACACCGTGATCAGCTAACGTAAAGCCAGTAGTGTTTCCATCAATGTCAGCTGTTACTTCAAAAGTACCGTTTGTAGAACCTGCTGTTACTACTGTACCTTTTACTGAAATATGTAATCTTGCTTGTTCAGACCAAACGACTTGATCAGCCGTCATAGCCTCTTCTGCACCAACTTGAGATAAAAAACCTGATATAGTTCTCTTACCGAAAACCTCAGCTTCTTTTTCCATAAGATCTGGTACATATTGTTGGGCCCAGTTGGTCGATGCCGTTGTGCCCGTTAAATCTAAATAATTTGATGATAGCGTTTGCTTCTGTGTAGTAGGCACGCTATTCAAATTAGTTCCTGGAGTAATTGCCATAATTTATTTTTTTTAAATTGTTATTTATTTTTGTTTTTAATTTTAAACTTAAAATCAGAAGAATTATCACCTAATACTTTTACTTTTAAACCTCCTGCTTCTATAGTTCCATGACTTTGTCTTGGATCCATATTAACATTTTTGGCTTTAGCGACACTATCTTTCATAGCATCTGCTTTCCCTTGTTCATAAAAGTGTTTTGCAACAGCATCTGCATTCATTGCTGTATATAAAGATTTATGATAACCCTTAGCATCTGATAAAGCGGAATTTTTATCCAAAAACTTTTTGGCAAAATTGTTTAAATCACTTTGGGTATTTTTAACCTCTTCAGCATTGTTTACATTGAACCTGTATTTTTTATCACCGACGTTATATTCAAAACCTTTGAACTTGTCGTTAAAAACTTGATTAGTTTTTTGTGTAAAAATTTCAGAGTTCTTTTTAACTGTTTTTTGAGTTGCTTCTGACTCCTTGTTGTATCTATTAAAGAAATCTACAGCTTTTTGTTGCTCAGTCGTGAGTTTCGATCCAGCTTTAATATCTTCATAGTATTTAGACTTTTGCCCGTCTAGGTGGCTTTTAGCGTTGGCAACTTGCTCTTTTAACGCTAATTTTTTTCTTCGTATATCTCTTTCATCGTCTTCTTCTTCATCAAAAGAGAATTGATCTTCCATAAGGAAGTTAATTTCTTCATTATTTAAATGAGGTTTTGTTTGCTTGTAATATTCATATAATAGATTTTGATCATCTAGTTTTGAATAATCTTGATTAAGCTTAACGTAATCACTTAAATCTCCACCAGTTTCTTCCATAAAGTCCATTAACTTTTGAATATTTTCTGGTAGTGGTTTACCAGTAGCTTCTGCTTCTGCTACTGCTTCTTCTATTTGTTCTTCTACTTCATTAACCTCTTCCTTAGTAGAGTCTTCAGTAATTTCTTCTAATACTGGAGTTTCTTGTGCTTCTGCTTCCGGTTGTACTTCTTCTTGTTCTTGTGTGGGCTCGGCATCTTTAGACTCTGCAACCACTCCGCTATCGTTAGTTGAACCTGCTTCAACTTCTGTGTTTTCTTTTGGTTCTTCATTTTTTTCTTCTGGTATTGGAGGTTTACTTAAATCTACTTTCGTAACACTATCGTCACCAGCAGATTTAAATTTACTTTCATCAACCTTAGGTACATGTTCATCACCTGGATCTTGTTGGTTATTTGTTGTAGTCTCTTCGACTACTTCTTCTAATTTTTCTTCCATAATATAATATAATAATAATTAATAATTCTAACTAGGGTCAAACGAACCTAAATCAAATCCTCCGCCTAGTATATCATTACCTGCGGACTCAAAGTTTTTAGGTGGTTTACCACTATTTCTTTGTTCAATCATTTCTGATTGTTGTGTAGCTTGTA
>Ga0208158_1000240_pt1 | contig 21988 bp, 16 predicted proteins | sample 8_EtaG_FD_184081 | JGI IMG/M metagenome (GOLD analysis project Ga0208158, IMG submission 184081) | Marine viral communities from the Subarctic Pacific Ocean - 8_ETSP_OMZ_AT15162 metaG (SPAdes) (version 2) | ecosystem: Environmental > Aquatic > Marine > Oceanic | place: Pacific Ocean | collected...
TAGGAACTCTGGTCCAGTTGAGTATCCAACATATTGAGTGCTTAAACCAACAACATCTATAGTGATAGAACATCCAACACCAGTAACAGTTGTATTACCAAGACCCAATCTATAATTACCTTCAATACTTAGATAATCTCCAGATGGAGCTAAAGAGTTAATAACTGTATTCTTAGAGTATCCAGAACCACCATCAACAAGATTGTATATCAAAGTACCACCAGCACCAACAGTTGCTGTTATCGTTGCTCCAATTCCATATGGTGAATTACCTGGATCTGTTACTCCAATAGCAGTTATTGTGCCAAGATTTGTACCATAACCAGATCCATATGTTAATTCACAGTAGTAGATAGAAGCTGTACCACCAGAATGATAAGAGTGTGGAATAGTGCTTATACCAGCATTAACCTTAAAGGTTCTAGCAGAAACAATACCAGTTACATCTAACTGTTGATCATAATCAGGATAAATGTTAGTTGTTAAACCAACTCTTACTGTACCACCACCTGTATAAGGATGTGCTAGTGTAGATACACCAACGAATGTAGTAAAGGATGTAGTAGTTCCTACAGACCTTACAGTATAATAGTAACCTTGAACACCGCTAGGATAAGTCTTAGCACCATATGTACATGTTACTCCAATACCTGCTAACTTAAAGTTCTCTGGATTTACCAATCCATGATTAGGAACAGTAAATTGTAAAATACCTTTAGTAGGATTGTATGTTGCATTTGTTGGTGTTAATGCTGCACCAGACCAAGAATCAATATAAAGTGTGCTAGAAGCAGCAGATACGAATGTATGTGAGTAATTACCACCATACTGAATTGCACCAGTAGTAGCATTGAGGAATCTATGAGTGTGGTTACCGCCAGAGACTACTGCGTTAGTTGCCTCATATCCTGCACCAATGTCATAACGATGCTCTGATGTATCAGTTGAAACACCAACTTGAAGTGTAATATATCCAGTCTGTTTCTTAATACCACCTGTTGTTGCACTATCAAAGGTATGTGCAAATTGATCATTAGGACCAGTTGCACCAACATCTACCGCAAATGTATTAACAGTAGTACTTGCTATGGATACCCACTTACCATGAATAGGATCTGATACACGAGGATATGCGTGAGCAATTCTATAAGCATCTCTAGCACACTTCAGTGATATCGCTCCAGTATCAAACTTAACTCTATCACTGTTCATGAATCCATGACCAGCAACAGTAACTGTCATGATACCTGCTACAGGATCATATACAGCGTCAGTTGCTGTATGTGAACTAGATCCAACAGAGTGGATACCGATTGCTTGATCATATGCTCTATCACGCTTCTGATCCATGCTACCAACACCAGCAGCCTGGAAGGTATGCCCGTAAGCACCACCACCATGAATCTGTGATCTCTTAATAGCACCAGTTACACCAGAAGCAAATATATGATCTGAAGTATCAGGAGAACTCATACTATTAACCCTAAAGGTATTAGTAGTTACATTAGATACCCTGATCCACTTACCACTGTAAGGATCTGTTTCTCTAGGGTATGCATGAGTTGTGCTGTGCTCATCCTTAGCACATGTAAAGGAAACTGCACCAGTATCGAATAGAACCCAATCACCATTGGTAAGACCGTGATTAGCAGATCTAACTGTCATGATACCTGCAGCACCATCATACTGCGTACCAGTTTCAGCAGTTAACCCTTCATGCGGTACATAATGATGAGTTGAAATATTTGTAGACGGTGTTGACGCTAAAACTTGGAAAGCAATTGAATTTGCGGTAGTAGAAGCGATAGAGACCGCAGTTGTAAATCCAGGATCGCTCGATCTTGGATAATTATGCACACTCTGGTAAGTATCAAAACCACACCTAAATGACATCGATTCGGGTGAAATTTGGATAGATTGACCAGTCATGAAACTATGGTCACCAATCGTAGCTGTTACAATACCAGCAGTGGGGTCGTAAATCGCCGAGGAGATGCCATAAGGTGCTATAGGTGACTTACCTACATTTACAGCAAAAGAGGTGGTTGTAATGCCTGTAATAGGTAACCACTTACCACTGACAGGATCAGAAGATCTTGGATAGGTCTTCGTAGAAGTACCGCCATCCATGTCGCACTTGAAGGAAATAGAGTCATTATCGAACTTGATAAAGTCGCCATCATGAATAAGTCTGCCGCCAGGTACAACTGTAACGGTCATTATTCCAGCATTTGCGTCATAAACTGCACCATTTACAGTTTGAGTATCAATTGTAGTGCGTGGATACGCATGAGATGAAATATAACTATCATTAGCACAACGGAAAATAAGTGATCCAGTCGCTAACTTAATTGAAGTTTGTGCTGCTAATGCATGTTGACCAATGTTAAGATCAAGGAATCCAGTACTAGGTGTATAAGTTGCAGTAGTAACACTGTAATTAACAGTAGGTGATGTACCTACATTGAATCTAACATTTGTTGCTGTAGTAGAAGCAACAGAAATAGCAGTATCATAATAAGGGTCAGTTACTCTAGGATATGAATGCTCAGTTACCATTCCGTCCATAGAACACGCAAAGTTAAGAGAAGAATCTTTAAACTTAGCTGTTGTTCCAGTCATAAGGTTGTGATCTGGAATTACCAAATCCAAAATACCTGTAGAAGGAGTATATGTGGCATCAGTTGGTGTATAACCAACATTAGTAGTAATACCAACAAATACATCAAATGTATTTTGCGTTACCTCACGAACTTCTAAGAACTTGTCATTTACAGGATCAGAAGCACGAGGATAAGTATGATTGCTGTATTGTCCATCCATCTCACAAGTAAATGTGAGAGCACCTGTAGCAATACCAATTAGATTTGGATCAGTGAAGTTATGATTACCATCAGCAATAACTGTAGCAATACCACTTGCGTAATCATAAACAAAAGAAGTGATTCCTATAGTGGTTCCATATCCGAGACCAGATTTACCAACATTAACAGTAATACTATCTGCAGTAGTTGTAGCAGTACCAGTCTTATTGTGGAAAGGATCAGTTATTCTAGGATATGCATGATATGTCGCATACCCATCCTTATCACAACTCATAGTGACTGACCCTGTGGCAAGTCCTACAATATTGTTATTAGCATAAACTAGACCAACAGCAGTAGATCCAATGGATAATGTCATCTCACCTGTCAGTGAGTTATACCTAGCATCAGATACATCCGCATATACTAGGGTTGCAATACCAACATTTAGACTAAGTGCAGTAGTTGAAGTAGTTGTTATACCAGTTGTTACACCGCTAATTGGGTCAGTGCTACGAGGATAAGTATGCTGAGTAGCATGATTATCTCTAGAGCAAGTATATGTAAGTGAATTTGCGTCAAGAGTAATAGTATCACCAGTAGTCATGCCATGAGCAGTACCGAATGATAATGTTAATACACCAGTACTTGCGTCATAAGTAGATCCATTTGGACTCTTCTGATTACCTGATTCTGCACCACTTTGAACATTAACCGCATTAGTAGCAGTACCACCTGCCCATGTGTGGACATAATCACCACCCATGACTAGAGCATTGGAAGTAGCACTCCTAAAGATGTGCTTATAACCAATACATTCCAACTGCATACCTTCTACTTTAACTGGATCTTCAATCTTAAGTCCATGAGGTCCAACTGTGCTGACCTCCATTATTCCAGTCTTCTCATCATAGAAAGCAGTTTGGATAGCAACCTTACTTCCTGCAGTAGGAACACCAACTATACTTGTAATCTTGCCATAGGCATCAACTACTGGTTTTACATTTGCACCCACAAATGGAGCATATCCCTGACCTGGGGTAGACCCAACAGAAATGATTACACCACCCCTAGGTAATTGATTTTCATTAATATCTCCAACATCTATTATCGGCGTGTCATATCCAAATGAACTAATACCAGTAAATACAACGCTACTAATTCCTGCTTGCTCTGTGATTCTAAAGTTAGCATTGGGGTTGTTTTCACTGTAAGGTGCTTGGAATATACTATTAACAAATAGTACACCATTACCACCAGTAGTACCAATACCAGTAACAGCAACACCAATAGATGTTAATGGATAAGCAGTCTCTAATCCATCGAATGAATTAGACATATCATCAAATATTTGGTTCTTAGTATAATCTTGTCTTAAGAATGTTCTACCACCAAATGATGCTCTAGCATATGGAAGATTATTTGGGTTAATAATTCCAGTATCACCACCAAGAGGTGCTTGTGTGAAATGTATTGTACTATCTACTATCTGGAAAGATCCTCTAAAGATTCTAGCAGTATTACCAGCAGTATGTGGAGTAGCAGCAGTACCAACTGCTCCTCTTTCTACTTCTACAAGACTCCATGTACCAATACCAACAGGAGGACCAAAGGTTGATGTACCAATACCGACATTCTTTACGATAGAAAACTCATCTTCAATTTTAATAAGGTCTCCAGATTTGATGGAAGATATTCCACTTAATACAAACGCAGTTACAAAACCAGCAACAGGAACATCCAAGTCATAAGATATAGATGTATATGATATTGGTTTTTGTACTAAACCACTAATAGAAACCATAGACTTAGAGTCCGTCTTTCTCATAGTAAATCTATGCTGGTTACCAGTACCAGTATCAGCAAGGAAGGTTACACCAGAACCTAATCTAGCATCACTTTCTGTTAATGCTATTCTAAATTGTTGATTATTATCTTTTATTGCATAAACAGTTTCTGGGAGATATCCAGTTACACCAGCACCAGTTTGATAAACTAGAGCAGATCCACCAATACCAATAAGGTTAGAATCAGGTTTGTAAGTTAACTGCTCAAATGGCATAAAGAAATGCTCTTGTGCAAATACACCTGTAACACGATCCAATTCATCTGGATTTGTAATATTAGTTTCACGAGCATAAATCGGAGTTCCTTTATACTTAAGATCGAACTCTTTTATGTCTCTATTATTAATTCCAAGATATAAGTTTTGAGCAACAGATTCGTAAATTTGTCCGTAATTAATTTCACCAACACCCTGAAGTGTACCGTTAGGATCTAAGATCTTATACATTACTTCATTGTATGCAGTAACGCTAACAATACCAGAAACTGTTGGATGGAATTCTAAACCAAAAGTACCATCAGATCTGTAAGTGGATCCAAATGTACCTACTCCAGTAGTAGAACCTACAGAAGCTAAAGGATATTCAGTAATAAAGGTCTGACTCTTTTCAGGATCTGCTAATACATAAACCTGATGTAATGACTGAGTTGCACCATATGATACATGAACTGTAGACTTAACAGTTAAATCTGCAGTACTACTTAAACCACAAATAGTTGCAATACCAGCTTTTGCTTGACTACTAACTTCTAATCTTCCTGTTCTTTCAGTACCATCTGGAGTGAATGGAATCTTAAACCTGTAAGTAGTATCTGCTCCAGCAGTTGAAGGATCTACAACAATAGACTTGAATTTAACATTAACTGGATTGGTACGACCATTTTCAAAATCTAACTTAACTAAACCACCATCAATATTAGATGTAACTGTACCAATAAAACTAGGATTGGATATACCAGCTAAATTCTGTTTTGAGTTGAATGCTGTTAATTCAGTAAGATAAGTGTTTGACCCATCATGCATAACAGCATATTCCAAATAATCAACTTGCTTATCAACTTCTTTGTCTATTACTAAGAACTGTACTATAGCAGCTTGAGATGTCAAAGTTGACATTCCAATAACATTGGTTATTGAACTAATTCCAAGTGTAGATGCAGCAGAACATTGGACATTTCCACCTTCTAAACGAATATGACCAAAAGCAGATGTTCCAACACCAACAGAATCAGCAAAATTGGTTTGAAGTGATTTTACTTCGTAGTTTGTGTCGAAAGGTTCATTTGGACGGAAGATTAATTGTGTTTGAGATTGAGGTCCAGAATATCTCGTATCAAAAGTAGCATAACCAGTACCAAGACCAGTAACTTGATTCCAATTGGTAATATCTGCTTTTTGAAGTAAATAAGTATCTTCATCAACAGTTACTGAAATAAATTCATTAAATTGATAATGATTCTTCTTAGGATCTTCTGCTTGATGGACAGTTTGCGTTAAGAATCTTTGGAAGAATCTTCCTGCAGGATAAGTTGCAATAATTCTATAATCGCTTAGATCATTAGACTCATTAGAAACAAATTGAGGACTAATATCATCAATATTCAAAACTCTGTTAGTTTTGTTTAAAATGAAGTCAGAAAGTCGAGTAGATCTTAATTCTACAAATTTTGAAACAGTTCCTGAAGATAAGAAGTCTCTACCCAAATCATAAGGGTAAATAGAGTCTGCTCTTAGAGCATCTCCTGTAAAATCAAGAACAAGTCCACCAGCATCATCTGCTGGTATAAAAGTATCACCTGGTCTACCTTTTGCTATAACTTCAGTATTAGCAAAGTTTTTCATCCCAGATGGATGAACCACATCATTTACATAAGTGATAAGGTCTTCATATGTCTTAGGACTCTCAATCGCATAAGACATATTCTGATAGTAATCATTATCAGGTAATACCTGATTAATATCATTCATTAATCCAACATTATCTCTCCACCCAACTAATGTCTTCACAGAAGCATCTATATTGAAACTACCATTAAATTCAACAATAGAAACTACTCTTGCCTTAGATCCACTTAGTTTACCAGTTAAAACATCAGTTATATCTAAAGGTTCTGCTCCACTAACAACAATCTTAGCAGTATTCTTATTTAAGAAATCTAACTGAATATCTGCATCCGCATTGTCATTTCTCTTGAATGGTTCATTCTGAACGAAATCAGAATTACCTTTAACTACTTCAAATTTAGCAAGATAACTTGCTTCTACTAATTGAGCAAATCCAAATTTAACAGTTGCTCCAGTACCAGGATTTGTTGTAATTCCGTTTAAATCAAATGTTACTTGTCTTGGGTTGACAGCATCATTATAATCAGATACTGTAAATGCTTCAAATTTATAATCACCTGAGTTAAACCCATCACCACTTCCAGAATCGAATTCAATACCTTCAACAAGGACTTTATCACCAACAGCAAAAGGTTCTTCATCATACCCCAAAACAGGTGTAGTAATCTTACATGTTAAGAATCCTGCTTGTGATTCTGTACTTAAAATGCTAATACCGTTACTATTTCTAACAGGAGCAACTCCATAATCATTATTTGACAACCCAACTGGAGCAACAGACACAGTTGCCTTAGTAACAGCAGAATCGCTTAATTCACATGTAATAAGACCATTATCTAAGATCTCACCTGAACCCCTATCATATAAAACTAATGATGGAGCATTAATATAGAACTTACCACCAAAAACAACCTTAACTTCAGTAATAGTACCATAATCATCAATTTCAACAATTCTAGGAATAAATGCGTCAGGTTTGAGTGTATTATCCGAAGGATATCCATAGACATCCTCAGGAACAGTCATTTTCTCTAATTTGTTGATAGAGACCGATTCTGGGATTAATGTTGCGTTAATACCACTTCCTTGAATACTTGTAATTCCAGGAATTGTATTATAATTGTATCCACCGTCACCTATCGATACAGTAGCAATACCACCCGTAACATTTGCAGCAGTAGTAGTATATTCTATAATTTCACAATCATCTCTATCATAACTCAGAGATTCTGGTTTAAATTGCAAATTAACAGTAAATACTGTAGTTCCAACACCAACAACATTATAATTTCCATTATATCCACTTCTAACATGTTTTATTTCATTTCTATTGACTACTGTATTATCAGCAGTAATAATACCAGTTGGACCAAATAAATTGTAATAAAGAGTATCAATATTATCAGAATGACTTAATTTTACTGTAGGATGGTATACAGAGTTAGGATTGGTAGAAGCGACACCAACAGTTGCTGAAGTTCCAACACCAACCACCTCAAATCCAAGACTTGTTCCTGATCCAACAAATTCATTAATAAATTTATTGTCATAATAGAATTTTAAGTCATATGTCAACAAACTAGGATCACTTAAGTCAAAAACAATGTCATTATTAGCAAATGGTCTTAATTGTGGATTAATTGGGTTAAGAACTTGTCCAGATCCACCAGAACTTGTAATATTAACAACATTCGGAGTTCCTTGTGTTTCTTTTAATGTATTTGCAAGTTGAATTGTATTATCATCAATTCTAATAACATAATACTCTCTTTCACTAATTCCACCAGGGAAAGTAGAAGATGATGTATACAGAACCCTATCTCCACTAATTAATCCATGCTTATAAAGACTAATTCTATTTGAAGTTGTATTAATACCAGATGCAGCAACATCTATTGGATCAACAATTAAATAATCATTTACTTTCTTTACTGTAGCGAAAGTAGTTGTTCCAATACCAGTAGAAAGACCTGGTTTAACAATTAAATTGATTGTGTCATCTAGTGACAACCCGTGAGCTTCGGAAGTCTGTATATTCGATAAAATGTTTTGTACACTTCCAGTAACCTGATCAGTTTCTACAGTTTCAAACAAAAAGTCATTATAATCTCCACCACCACTAATAAAGAAGATATCACCAGATGTTTTAGTTGTTTTTAGTCCAATAGTATCTTTAGTCTTTCTTGTTGCATAAAGTGTAGATGGTAAATTGAATGTTCCAGCATAAATCCCAGATGTTGCACATGATACATTACTTCCACTAGGAGAAACAGTAAAATTAAGAACATCGTTGGTGTTTAAACCATGATTTTGAATATAAACTTCTTGGGTTCTTAGAGATCTCTCTTTAGTAACTCCAAGATACTGATAATTCCTTGTTATTGTCTGAGAAACAGTTGTACCAAATCCAACAGATTCTTGTGCATTAAAATAGAATTTTCTATTTACATTAGATTCAAAAGGTTCGATAGTTAAAGGAATATCTAATCTATTTGAATAGTAACTAATACCAAGACCAATAAGACCTTGAGTTTGAGATTGTGTTAAACCAATACCAGATGTACTAACACCTGTTGATCTACGGATTCTAATTACATTATCTTCTCTATTGATACCAATAATCTGTGCTGTTTCTGATCCAATTGCAACAGGATCTCCACCTATAGTATAACTAGCACCAGTACCAACTACAACCTGTTTTGGTGTCATTGTACCAAAACCAATAGTAGAACCAACAGAAACCGTTTCTGGAACCCATTGAACTTTAATATCAGTAACTAATCCAACAAATCCAGTTTCTAAAAGGTTTGTTGAATAATTTAATGAATTTATCTGATGTGACCCTACAAGTTTAGTAACACTAGTAGATAATCCAGCAACTTGAATATAATCGTAAATGTTAAATGAATGATATGGATCAAAATGTGCAATAATTGCTTGTGGTGACCATTCAAATACTACATTGTTATAATCAAAGAATTCTGTATCAATCTTATTAACTGTTTTACCAGTTACTGCTTTAACAGATGCTCTAATACCAAATCCACCAGTTCCTTCATTATCAAAGTATATTTGAGATCCTGTTGTGTATCCTGTTCCTGGAGAAACGATTCTAATTTCTTCAACTCTACCAGTACCTATCTTATCTGGTCTTGCAATCTGTTCTACTACTTTATATGGTTGATATACAAAATCATAAGATGCACCATCACCAAACATCTTATATGGGAAGGTATTTCTAACTAAATCTGAATTTTCAAAATCAAAGTTATTTTGTTTAATTTTTTCACCAGAAACAGTATTTACCCTTAGAGGTATTGCTCTATATGTGTCTCCTATGTAATATGGGAACTTTGGCTTACCAAAACTATCTACACTAGCAAAATATGCGTATATACCATTCTCAAATTCTGGCGTTTTAGTAAATCTACCGTTATGCACATCTAAATCACCAGCAGCATCATAATAGTAGTCTTCAATAAAGAATCCTTCTGGAAATTCTGCTGTTGAAGGTCTATTTTCGACTTTAGATGCATTTAAACTATAAGAAGATTCCATCCTTCTAGAAGAAGACTGAATATCATCAGAAACATCAAATCCATAAGGACCATAAATTGGTATCCCATCATATGCCCATCCAATGATAGGAGAATGACCTGATCCATCATCGTTAAAGACATTTCTAACTGTTGCTCCATAAGCAACACTTTCAATTGCTAATCCACCTTCTACTGGAGCAAGATAGTCTCCCTCTTCATTAGTACTAGTAAAGAACTTGTTACCAACAAGTCTTCTAACCTTTGTAGAGAAAGTTGCGGATTCACCTGGTTGTTTAACTGTTACTGTTGATGTATCTGGATAACCTAATCCCTCAGAAAGAACTATTACATCAGAAATTTCCTCACCATTCATAATAGCACGAAGTTTCGCACCAAAAGCAGTACCAGTACCAACTACCTCTAAATCTGGTGGACCATCATATTTAATTCCACTACTTTGAACAAAAGCATCAATTACTTTTCCATTAACAATGATTAGACCAATTTGTCCAAAACTACCAGAATTTATAGAAACATCAGGTGGTTGCTCAAAATTAATAACTGATGATCCATAATTTTGACCCCTATCATATAAAATAGTGTCTATAATAGGACCACGAACTATAGGAGTTGCTGTTAAATTTACTTGAGTGTTTGAATCAGTAATAACATTAACATCAACAGTTATTGGTGGATAATAGAAATCTTGATATTGAGATCCAGTTCCTGATAATCTAACATATTCTTTATTCTTATAATTTGTACTATCTGGAATTCTAGTAGTAGCAATACCAGAATAACAAAGTCTGAACTTATTCTCATCAATAGTTAAAACTTGATATTGAGAATTTGTAGATAATCCAGTAATAACAGTACCACCAGTAGATGTTATTCCATAATGAACCACTTCACCATCTTTAAACCCATGATTTTCAAATTCAATATGATCCCTATCTGTACTAATTTTAGAAGGTTGTACAGAAATTCTCTTATTTGTATAACCAGTACCACCTTCAAGAATACTAACTCTAGATATTCTTCTCTTAGTTTCAAAATCTCTAAACTCATGGAGACCATTATTTAAAGCTGCAGCAGTTGATCCAAACCCAACAGTGTTAATTCCTAGAACAGAATCATTTTTACTTCTATAAAGTTGGAATATTGTATCACTTCTAACACCAACATAGTATGATTGGTTTTTAATTAAACATGTATCTATACCAGCAGCTGCTGTTGTATGAAGTCCAAGTACATTATTGTTATTAGGACTATAAAGTATCCTATCACCAGTATTATAATAATGAGGTTTATCTAATATTATCCTATCACTCATCCAATCAATAGTACCACCATCATAGAATGACTTTGCATTAAATGCAAACTTTCTATAGTATAATTCTGTTACAGCTTGTGCTTTTGCATTAGATCCATTACCACCATGAACATCAACAGAAATAACTTTTTTAATTTCAAAATCAACAGGATCAATTAAAACATCTGTTAGTGTTCCACCAACTGCTACTCTACCAAATGCTGTATTAATACCAGTTGTATTATCTTCTATAGTTATTGTGGGTGGATTTAAAACATCATAATTCCTTCCAGAATTAACAATATTCAAAGACTTTAATGGTCCATAATATACAAATTTGTCTGATTTGTAGTTATTAATTTCAACACCATTAACTAATATACCAGTATTACCATCTAAAGTTTGATCAGAACTAGTTACTTGATTGGATCCTGCTTCCAAATCCTGCTCAAGAACAAATCTCTTAAGAACTCTACTTGGGAAGATTGATTTTCTTGCTTGTTCAACTCTAACAAAATCATGATAACCAGATGTTGTTGGAGGTGTAAATTCTTGAGCTAATCCAGACGCAATAAACGATCTAGATGGATATAACTTAATTTTATTATTTGGAGTTAATACTTCAACAAAATAACTGTCTTTTTCAAGTCCTGCAATAGGATCAGATCCTGGACCTATAATATATGATATTTCATCTCCTGTTTTAAAAGGAACTGGTGAAGAGAATGAAATAACAGAATATTTGTTAGTTAGACTATTATAAGATTGGAAATTTCCACCAGATACTGTTGGATTTGTTAAATCAGCATGAATTTTATCAGTATCAATTTGATATGATGGAATAGAGTTAGATGCAACATACGCTTCTTGTTTTCCACTTTCAGATTTATTAAAATCAAGAACATATGTATTACTAATATCAGATAGAACCTGATTTTGTCCACCAATGATAGGAACAGAACTACTAGTCGCTTTATTCTGGACTCTTCTTATATCATAGTCTAATGAAGGACTTATAGTGTAAGATCCTTGTATACTTACCGAATTATTTGAAATATTGACATAACTAACAACTAAATTGTTTGCTACAATGGTTTCTGCTGCTAAGTTATCCCTAACAAGTAAATCAACATTATCACCAACCTTTAAACTAGATTTGTCAATATAACCATCTAAAGTAAAGGTAGATCCACTTATATCTTTGACTTTATACCTTGCACTAGTATTATAAATCCATGAATTGAAGAAAATCTGTTCATAAGTTCTTGAAGACCGTGGATTGGTTACATATCTTCCAAGATTCTTAACTTTAATTCTAGATTCTCCACTTAATCCATATAAACTTTGTGTAGACTCAAAATCTCGCAGAACACCAGTTATTCTCATTTCAACTGGTTTAGTAGTATCATTATCTTCATACCCATACACTACCGTAGGTGTGAATACATTAGTAGTAGATGGAATTTCAATTGCAGTTGTAGTTACACCAATAAATTGGTTTACAGTCTTTTCAGTATAAGATAATTCTTGATAATAAGCATCAGAAGATAATCCAACTTGTATATTTCCAGTTTGACCAAATCCTATGGTAGAATCAACCGTAAGAACGGTTGCACCCATTCCAATTTTACCTATTACTTGAGTACGACCTGGAACAACAAATGTACCTTGTATTAAGTCCCTATCATCATATCCAATGAATACAGATAAACGATAATAGTTATCTCTGATGCTAACAACTTCAGAAATAGGTCCAGATGCAGATTTAACAAGAGGATTGTTAGGATCAGCATCTTGAAATAGTGTTTGTCCGATTAATTTTGTAGCATCTCCAGAAACTGTCTCTACTGTAAAGGATTCCCTTCTCAAATAGTTTGCATAAGAGGGTTTTATGAGGTATTTTTCAAGATCATTGATTTTTGGTTCTAAACCAAACAGTGCTTTGAATAAAATCTTGAAAGATTCGTCAGTACCCTTGGATTCATATAAACTTCTTGCTTCTTTGATGAAATTATTAACATCTAAACTAGGACTTAACGCAACTCCTTGAAAACCAGGAGCATACAATGATTTTAACTTGTCATAAAACTCTTTTAAGAATAAAGCACTTAAATTTTGAACATATGAACTACTATTATGAGATGTAGCAGTAGTTTGCTTCCATTCTAAATTTTTTGGATCACCTGCTTGGTGATATGTTGTAATTCCACTAAATCCTCTAACACATCCAGTAAAACTGTTTGTAGTTATTCCTGTATATGTAATAATTTCATCATCAATCTTTATAAGACCATGTTTTTTAGGAAATCCTTTAGTATTATCAGAAACAGTGATTATATCATCAGTTGAAGTAATATTTGATGCTAAAGATACGCTTCCAGATATAACTTCCTTTGTTAAATTATCAATTTTAATATATTTGTCAATATTTTCGGCAAGATCTACAGGGCCACCTTGATATTCCTGAGAAATATAATATTGCTCTAGAAATTTTTCAAATAGAGGGTTTTCAGCTACTGCAAACTCTGGTGCTTGGTCTGCAACTAGTTGATAAGTCTTAACTCTGGTAGATAAGGGGCTATATGTTTCAATCATCCGATTTTAAGATCTTGTGATAGTGCCGTTTGAATAACTAGAAGTGACTTTATATCCAATTCCAGAGATTTGTTGTCCAGAAGAGATAGTGTCTTTTACGATATTTATCTTACTATTTGACATGTCTAATTGAAGGTACAAATCCTTCAATCCAATAATATCATTAGATTCTGGATATGCCTGAATCTCAATCATGCCCGATCCAAGATTAGTTTCGGATATATTGATAGTATTGATAATAATTTCACCTTTAATATAATCAACTGTTCCAGCAGAAGGAATAACTACAGGAGAATTTTCACCACCAATATTAACTATTTGAATTACAGCAATATCACCTGTTTTTAGATCTTCATGAGGAAGATCAGAGAAATATAATGTATTTGGATTGCCATCAATCTTAAATCCACTACTTTTAATGTTTTTACCACTAGCAACTACATGGAATGAGTTACCAAAACACAATTCATACTGAGCAAAGGTATTAAAGATTGGTTTTAAGTCCCTTCTCATGGTTAATTTGGTAATATTTGATGTAATCGCTTCATTTGTACCATCTACAACTTTTAAAGCATCAGAATACTTAAATCTACCACCAAACGCATTCAGATTAGTACTTTTTCCATAAGCACTTAATGAAGATGTTACTTGTGCTTTCAATCCGTCAATATCACTAAAGACATTAGCGTTATAATATGCACTAACATCCAATTCAATATAAAGAATCTTAAGATCAACTATTCTTTGGTTAATTCCTGCCATTGAATACTTCTTTAATCCGTCTAAAATTTGAACTTTAGAGAAATCGGACAAATATGTTGCATTTCTAGGTTTTACGCTTAATACAACAGTACCAAATTCAGGTGGATCTAGTTCTTCACCACCCATAACAGAAACAGACTCTGCATCAGGGAATATACTCTGTACAATTGCTTCATAATCCTTCGCTGTAACCGCCCTGTACTGGGAGGAATAGACCCTAGGAGCGATATACTTAATAGAGTTAACACTTTCTATCTCACCGCCTCCTCTAGCAGGTTGAACGGTTGATACTACTACTGTTTGAGATGGAGCAATAGGAGCACCTGCATCATTTTCCGCACTTGCACTAAATGAGAAGTTAGTTCCATCATTTCCTGCCTGTCCATCAGTAATAATATAACTAACTTCGATAATATCACCACTATCCAACTTCTTACCAAACAATCCATCTCCAAATAACAATTCATACTGCTCATCTTTGACTTCTTGGATCAAATAGATGTTAGATTTCTCATTAATTGCTGTTATATTGTCAATTTTAGAATATTCTAGTCCAGAACTTGATCCAGACTTCCTTACAAACACTCTAATTGACTCTGTATCAACAAAAGAGTTCTCTAAAATGAATCTTTGGTCTAAACTACCACTAACTGTGAAGAATTTTCTTAAAAGTGTGCCTTGATAGACATTAAGATTTCTAAATTGAGCAGTTCTTGGTGGATTTACAGTAATATTTGTTCCTACATCAATAGGAGAAGGTACAATTACATCTTCTGGGATAGAAAATGTATAAGAAGTGTTATTTGTTGCTCCAACTACGACTAAACCCTTTGCTAATTTAACACTATTACTATTTCCGTTGAATTTAAAGTCAAAATTTACGATTGCTTTAGCAGATTTACGAGATCTAGGCACATATCCGATATTTCTTGCAAGAGAAACTACATTTTCTCTTAAAGTTGCTGAATCCAAGAAGGATTCATTGACCACCATATTACTATTGAACGCTGAAATATAAGTATTGTACGCTAATATGTCAATCAGAATCGACATATTGGATCCTTCATAGTCAAAATCAGTAAAATCTGAGTTTGATCTTAGATAATCCTTTATTTGTTCCTTAATTTGGTCAAAATCAAGGTTAGTAAACTTTGATACGGGCATGTTTTTTACCTAGTTGCCTCTAATACGAACGCATAAGATTGGGTTTGAAAGTCTTCACCGACAATATCATAAAAAATATGTACTTCAAAGGCATTTCTATCAGGTCTTGGGTCAGCTTCAACCCTAACATTAGCAATTCTGGGTTCCCACGCACCTAAAACATCCTCAATTTGCCTAGCAATGACGCTTCCTTGAGCATCATCAACAAATCCAAATAAACTATCAGTGACATCTGATCCCAAATCACTATAAGGACGCTCATTTACTCCTGTTTGAACAAGATTTCTTACTGAACGCTGAATAGCCCTCTCATTTTTTAACATTCCCAAATCACCAGTCACGGGATTTGGTTGAAAACTGAGAGTTATATCCTTATATGCACGAGATTTGGTTATCGCCATCAATAATGACAGTACATGTCAGGGTTATTTATACTCCCTTTTGGAATGTTATGTTAAACGATAGACTTATTCTAGTATTATCTGTGCAATTAGTCCTAACTCCATGCTGCAACCAACCAGGAAATATCAACAATTTACCTTCAACAGGTATATGATCCCATGCAGTACCTAGATGAGTAAAATATTCAGAAGTACTTAAGTGAGGATTGGGTGTTTCAAAAAATATATTACCGTCTTTATTATTAGTTTTATAATAATATACCCCAGAAATATCTGCAGCACCATGAGTATGTGTGTGAGCATAATTTCCTTTTCCGCATTTTGTGAACCAAGAAACTATTTTATATTCTGATGTATATCCCGTCCTTCCTATTTCTTCAAAATAACGATATACATGTTTATCAATCTCATTGCTTAAAGTATTTAATTCACATATATCTAAAACATTTTCATTAAAATTTTGTGGAGCAAGTAAATGTGTCTCACCCCAATGTTTTTTATATTTAAATTCAAGTTTATCCAACCCCTTTTCAATCTCCTTTTGGATATTATGGAAACCATCTACTTTTGTATAATAAAGTGGTGTTGAAAATAAAGTTTCAATCATTGCCAACGAGTAACAGTCAATTCAATACTATTATCATCCATTTCCCACTCTTCTGCTACCTGCCATCCATCTTCCTTTATAGTATTATGAATAGTCATCCTTGCATACTGTTGTGTAATCTTCTCAATAAACCTTTTTGGGGGAATGGGATCTTTCCATGTTTGAATATCTGCTACTAATTCATATTCTGTTCCATTCCAACGGAACCCTATATCATCCCCTATAGCAACATCAACCTTTACTTTCTCATGGTTGTGATCAATAGGGTTAATTAATAAATGATCCTCCTGTACATCGTACTGAAGGATCTGTAATGCTTCGAGCAAAGCGGGTTTTTTAGTTATCTTAGTCTTTATCGTACTGAAGTGTGACATTAGCATCCTTCTGAAGTGTGTACATATTCCTCAACTGGTTCCGACTCATAAAAAGCAGGACTGAACTCCCTAGTTAATACTGTTCCCAGTTCATCTTCTACGCCCTTAGTAATTTCTAAACATTGATTACCAGTTACACCATATATCTCTGCAGTTACATTACCATTTTGTTTAATGGTATACTTAACCGTTTCCTGTTTTGACATAACTAAAAAAGCGAGTGTGTGTTATTTAGAACTGTTTAGGATGTGTAACTACATCCCCATGTATTTCGCCTATGTCGTCTATATGAGCATGATCTATATCAACATGCAGACCCTTTTCATAGAAGTCTGCAATTCTTTCTAGAGCATTAGCAATCCGATTCAATTCATCACTCATGGTTTTCCTGTTTTTACCTGTGTCTCTAGTATAGCGTCTTTAATAACAGTTTTCAACTGTCTTAACTTTTTCTTCCCAAGTCCTGCCCTTGTATCGATCTTTACCTTTAACCAGTATACAAAAGCAAGTACGAGTATAAACTGTATGCCCTCTCCCCATGAAAGATTCCATGCTTCATTGAGATCGAGACTCGCCGCCGCTAGGAGGTTAATCATTTTCCTTGTCCTCTATAAGGTTTACGAGCCGAGTTACGGGATGTGGGGGAATATTTGGTATTCTTACCATTCCCTTGCCTAGTCTTCTTCGGAGTCGTTTGAATGTTGTTCCCCGTTGGGGATGTGTACACTTTCGCCATTGTGAATTGTATGTGAAATAATATTAGGAGATGGATACCCAGTCTCATAAAAACATTGAGAGAGTTCCACCATTTTATCGAGGAACTCATCTTCGGAGAGACCTGTGTAGATCTCTCCATCTTGTATGATTATATTATATGACTCGTTGCTTTTCATGACCTACACGGATACGAGGATCGCACCATATCTCAAAACCAGCATCGAGAGCATCTAGACAGAAACTGACATCCTCTCCACACATGTCTTGTACTTCTCCACTTTCAAAGACCTGCATCTTAGGTGCGAACCAAGGATACTTCATCTTATCATGTTCCCATACACCATGCTTAATAAGAACCCATCCAAATCCTGTGTAATCGACAGTAAATGGTTTCTTACGCTTAGACATGGTTTCACCAGTCTCATGATTCATAACCCCTCCGTTATTACGGAAGTTATCTTCATCTAACCAGTGAGCAACAGAAGTGGTACTACCATCTTCAGTCATATACCAACCAGCAGCAATGTTCTTATCCATAAGAACAAGTTGTAGGAGCTTCTCTGTATTGAATACAATATCAGAGTCAATCCATAACTGCATATCATACTTAAGTTTTCCGTCCCAAGGTATCTGGTCTGGTCCTCTTAGTACATTTGCACCAAGGCACTTGCATCTAGCAAAGTTAACCATTGATGAGTAATCTTGTGAGATCTGTATGCTGACCCCATGTTGAACTAAATCAAAGCAGAGTTGTACAAAGTTCTTTAGAAATACAAATGAACAACCACGACCAGGCATACAGAATACTAGGTTCTTACCCCTTAGTATTTCCCATGCTTTATCATAATCCCATTCACTCTCTACATTCTTCTTTGGTGGGTTCTTTGCTTTAACAGTAAATCCTTTAGCCATAATGTTTTACTTGGACATCAGTATTATAACAGATTATATATGCAAAGTCAATTAGAATATATTCATTGAAAGTATAGTTCGCCGTACCTTAGTAGTATTAGTAGGTGCATAATGTAAAAGACTTGTAGGGAAAACTAATAAATGCCCTTCTTCTACATCTGCTGGCATATAATCAACTACATTACCATCAAAGTTATTTAAGAATGGACTTACAAATGTAGTTGGTCTATGAGACTTTGGATCATATTCTATAAACAATGCAGAACTATATCCACCAAACCCATGATTGTGTACTGGATGCCCATGTGATGATTCATAATACTGAAACCATGCAGCACCTATTTTAAAATTATATCCCCTATGACCAAATGCACTTAGTATATGTGTAAAGTCTTCTCTAAGTATAGGATCAATTAAATGACAATATCTTCCAGATTCTCCATCTGTTGAATAATCAGTTACCTGATCCGCATAAGGTTTTAAATGCTTTTGCTGTTCCTCTAAGTTATCCTTACTATACTCATTATAGATCTCCATTAATTGTCCTTTCTTTCTATCCCAGTCAGGTATCTTATAATTCGCAAAGGGGATTGCGAACCTCTTTAAGTATGGACCTGAGTATTCACCATTACTATCAACTAACATGATGATTGTACCTTATCATACTGATTACTAACCAGCGTTTCATTAGAGTCACGATATTTAGTATTGAAACTAACAACGAATCGCTCGCCGATCTCGGTCTCTGTTTTATGATCTAACCAACTAGGAAATAACACTAAGAGTCCCTGGTACGGTTCTACTGGGTGAAATACAGTAGCATACTCTGAGTGGTATTTGAACCACTCCATCGTCTTATAAAGGTACAATGGGTTGCGAAATAGTAATGGTGCTATCTCTTCTGTAAGTATTGGATAGTATGCCCCACTAAGAACACTACCATTGTGTATATGTAAATCTAACCTACCCCCTTTAGGAGTCTTATTACACCAACTCTGACCAACATCTAGTTCATCAAACCCCAATGCTCTTGCATGATCATTAACACACATCTGTATTACTTCTTTTATATTCGGTGTCTTATCTAAAAAATACTCTTTTCCACAATCAGGTATAAAGGAACTTGTGCCGTTTTCCACAAGTGCATGATCATCAGTTGTTATAGTATCCTTTATATCTACTATCTCACTAATATCAAATGCCCCTAAGTTATAACATGAGACTGGTGTAGGGAATAGATTGAATTCTTCTTTCTTAATATGAGGCATCTGTCATGTCTTCGGATTCCACTTTTACAATAGTAAGTTCTTTATGCTTATTAACTCTCTCTTTAATCTTCTTTAACAACTGTTCCTCGTCAAGGTTAATTAAATCACCTACTGGGGTGTTGTTATTATCGTAGACATGGAAAGTTGTGTTCATGCTTCCTCTATGTAAATGCCGTCTCCATCTATTGATATTATAACATCCGAACCCTCATACCAATCTAATTGGTTACAGAATGTTTCAGGGATTGTAAGAGTATATTCGTCAGTTATACTATCGACCCTCAGAGTCATTCTTTTTTTATTAATTTTTTTCACAATATGCGTGGACTGACCTATGTTTTTATATATCAGAAATTTTTTTTCTAGACTGATATCACGAAGTCGATCTGGGTCGTTTATAGCTTATGAATAAGGAACCCTATTAAAACACGCATCACGCCACACCACGATAACACATAAGACGCAAAACACTGCCTCTGATTGTTAATCAGTGTGTCACACAGTTCTTATAACATAAGGACTGCAATTACATAATACTCAGTGTTACTCAGAGTGTCATAGATTGTCTCTTTGTTTGTGTACATTAGTATTATAACATGATGCTCACAGACTGTCAACAACTGTCAGGGTCTTATGTTATAACAACTGACATAATACTTTGATGGACTGAGTGTTACAAACTGTGTATCCCCTATTTGACATTGTGGCATCCTCATGTTACGCTCGCTTAGTCAACATCATAATGACACGATTAGACCCCTTAGAGTATCATTTAGTGACCACACAGTTGATGATACATAACACGCATATATGTTTATTTAAGTATTTAAAAGAAATGCGTAGTTTTCCACAGTTTGTATCATTTATGTGGAAAACACTTGTTAATACTTAGTGGTGTAATCGCTGAGAACTCACTGTATATCTGAATACCTATGTTCCTGCGCCTGGTACATACTAACTGTGGAAATTACACCTTCATTAGTGTTAGTAACTAACTCACAATCTTTCCACTGGTGAGGATAAACTAGCATTGCAACTTTACAGGTTGGGTATTTACTATTAGGACAATGTGAGGGTCTTTCACTAACACAAAAGGTGATGTAATCGTCACCAACAAATTGTACATCACCTGTGATATTATCATACTTAATTGTTAACCCAATTTGGAAGTCTGCTTTCTGCATGATACTAACTGGTGTAGTGTTGATTGTAATAAATCCTCCACATGTGCAGGTAGTTTGTTATCACCTTTGTCACGCCATGTGTACTGATAGTTTAATAACAATGTATGTAAGAATGTCAGTTGATTATGTGATAAATCCACTGAGTATTGTGATGTTTTAGATGTCATTTAGCACTCCTATTCTGTTTGAATTCATTATAATCTAGGGGCGAAATCGGGCGTGACTCGCTGTTACTAACTGGAGCATGTAATTGCTCAGGATAGTTATTAAAATACTCTACAATCGCATCATAGTTAGTGATAACAACTGGTTGAGGATTAGTGTTCATTGTTTATAATAAAGGGGATAGATTAGTGTGTGTTGAGTAATAAGAAAAGGGGGAAAATGATCCCCCCTTAGTTAACACTCTTCTATAACGATTAACTCGAAATCAATTACATTTATATCCTCACGAATAATGTTAATTAGTGAGTGTAATTGTTTCTCGCCGTTACTATAAATGTTGAAATGTACGATATAGTCGTTAATACTAACTGGTTCAACGATTACATCATCTTGTGTATATTTAGAGATGAAATCGCCAACCAATGTATCATCAACTGCTATAAACGCTATTTCACATTTAGCGACATAACCTTCAAAGAAGTTTATATCTTTT
>Ga0208158_1000241_pt1 | contig 21811 bp, 33 predicted proteins | sample 8_EtaG_FD_184081 | JGI IMG/M metagenome (GOLD analysis project Ga0208158, IMG submission 184081) | Marine viral communities from the Subarctic Pacific Ocean - 8_ETSP_OMZ_AT15162 metaG (SPAdes) (version 2) | ecosystem: Environmental > Aquatic > Marine > Oceanic | place: Pacific Ocean | collected...
AACAACGGTACTTGAAACCGTATTTGAGTCTGCCGCCTCTACAGATGATGCTAACACAAGATAAGCTACCATCAATATACATGCAAAAAACATTAGGTATGATATGATTTTTTTAAAATTCATATTATCCCATTTTAACTAAAATGCTAACTAACATAGCAATAGTAGCTCCTAATCCTCCTATTAAAAAAGCTTCTACTCGTTTTAACCTATAAAAAACTTCTTTAAATTGAATATGATTTTCTGTTTCTAATTTAGTAACTCTAGGTTCTAAATTATCTACTCTTGAATGTGCTTCAGATACATTTCTAGCCATTATGACACCGATACTGTTACTGTTCCAACTGCCCCTGTCCCCGATATTCCAGAACAAGCTGGGACATTAGCTAATGTTATTTTAACAAATCCTTCTAATTCATACAATGCCCCTGTTTCTAAACCAACATTATTGCCTGATTGTAAGTTTGTTAAAGTTAATTTTGTGCCTCTTAGTTCGCCCGGATTTCTAACTTGATCTATAAAAAACTCTAATGTTCTAACTAAATCTGAAACATATGCAGTATTTATCTCAGGAGGTGGACTAGGTAACCTTGGAAATGGAGTAACTGTACTCATTATCTTCTACCATCTGGACGTAAATTTATTCTGGGACTACCCAATCTCCAACGAACTCCCGCACCAGTAGAAGAAACTTTCATAGCAAAAGATCTACCTCTTAAACGAATGTCAGCTTTAGTTGTAAACTGTTCAAACGGAACAGTTGTTGTTGATATTGCAGAAGAAGTTACAGTGTCTGTCTCAGCTTGACCATAAGAGCTACCCGGATAATCTTGCATACTTAATGTTATATTTACCGCAGGACTAGATCCTGTAGTAGAGGAACCTTGAAATGTAAAATCTGGTATAATTTTATTTATAAATACCATTCTTTCACCTTCTCCAATATCCATAGGACTAGACTCTAAAGATGCTGTCATAGCAGATCCATCATCATCATAACCTATTTCGTGATTATATAAATATCCTCCTTCGGCTCCAATAGGATATTGATTAACACCTCTGTCCATAAACGCAGATCTTGATAAAGTACCATAATACCAAACATTTTCACCATAATTAAATGTAACGTATTTATCATTTTGACCATTACCGCCATTAGCAACTGAGTTAGTATCAGAACAATAAAACCAAGTTATTTCTGTAAATTCACTGTTATGAGACGCATAAACTTTATCTTTTTGACTGTAATTAAAATTAAAAAACACTTGTTCTTTTACAGTACATGGTAAAGATTTAGTGCCACCTTGATAAGTATAAAAAGAATCTTGCCCCATCCAGAAAACTGCTTCTTCAACAGCAACTGCTGCATTTGGCCCCATTATTGTAATACCAGTAGCCAGTGCATTTATACCAAAAGTAAAAGGCGGCCCTATAAATTGCATAGATTGCAGAGAAGTGTCAGTAAAAACCATAATTTCTCTTTTTGTTTCTATAGCAGTAACAAATGTAGAACCACTACCTATTCTTAAATCACCAGCCGTATTAGTAGCAGTTGGAGTCCAATCTGTTAAAGACTCTGAACTTGAAAAACGTATAAGTAATGGATCTTGAACAACTGTACCTATTGTATTTGCTCCAAAACAAATTACATGTCTAGAGTTATCCGAAACCATTACTTGTTTAGATACTGTAGGAGCATCTGAAGATCCATCTAAAGAATTAATATTTACTGCTCTTGCCGTTACACCCCCACTTTTATCCCAATAATAAACTGAACTATCTCTAAGATTTAAAAGTAAATCTTCACCAAAGTTATCTTCGTTCCACAATGCAAGCTCAGTTTCGGTAGTAACATCTGCGGCAGAACCCCAAGTTCCCCGTTGCCAAGTTCCCGCACCCCAACCCGTACCGCCAACTTGAGTATCAAGACCGCAATCAATTTGGTATTTAGCAACCGTACTACCACCACCATTTCCAGAGTCACTTGCGTTTGCTGTAGCAGATAAATTTATAGTATATGTGTTAGCCGTTGGAACGGTTTGTATTTCAAATTCTTGATTAAGAACTGCTGCTGTAATATTTCCTCCCAAAGAAGCTGCACTGCTAAAGGTAACAAAATCTCCTGCATTTGATCCATTATTACTGTCTGTTACAGTGGCTACCGTCGCACCATTAGCAACCGAAAAAGTTGCTGTACCTGTCGTTGTTTTTCTCAAAGGTGTAATATCGTTAAAAGCATCTCCTTCAACAATATAATATTTTAAATGAGTACCTAACCCTAAAAATTTAGTTCCGTTTAAGGCAACCCACGAAAACAAACTTCTTGCTGAACCAAGGTAGGTGTTAGTCGAGTATTTAACCCACCCACCTATTTTTTCAGGAAAGCCAAATCTAAACCGAACTTTATCGCTATCTACCCATCCACCTTCGTTGCTATATGAAGTAACATCTCTATTAATTCCGGGTTTATATTGTAGTTTTGTTAAAGGCATTGAGTATCTCCATCAAGGTTTAATTTTCAACCCAACTAGTTGTTTCTTCGTTCCACTTGTAGTGTTTTCCATCTGATGGGTACGCTATCGGAGCTTCATATTTACATGTAGTTTCATTTAATACCCAAGAAGCATAAGGACTAGGATCTATAAAAGCATCTCTCGTACTATCATAAGTATAGCCTATGCCAGCATAATTCTTACGAATATTACCGTTGTAAGATGTTTGCACCCAAGTACCACCTAATAAATTTTGACATATTTCAACACCCAATGCTTCTGACTCATTACCATCCCCATCAAGAATATCACTATTATCAACAACAATTACTTGCGTTACTAAGTTGTCTTCTATTTTTGCAAAATGTGCCATCTAATTCCTAATTTTGATATTTATATCTAATTATAACTATTCCAGAGCCGCCGCTTCGACCATTGTTTCCTCGGTGCAAACGAACTCCGCCAGCACCGCCTCCAGTATTTGCAGTACCGTCCGTAGAACTACCATATGTATTTCTTGCATTAGTACCCGTACCACCACCGCCATCTCCACCAGAGGGCGTGTACGCTAATCCTTCCGCACCGCCACCGCCACCGCCTGCATAAAAAGTTCCGTTTAACCATTCCACACCATCGCCGCCGTCACTTTGGCGATCCGTGTTTCCTGCTTCTCCTGCTCCGCCACCGCCACCCGGTGCGCCATCATTAGCCGCCGTACCACCGTCATTACCTTGCCCAGAAGTACCATCTCCCGGATTATTATTACTAAAAGCGGAACCACCACCCGAACCACCGTCACCACCTGCGCCACTATTCCAATTAGAACCGTGTCCACCGCCAGTTGCTGTTGATCCTAATCCAGTAGAGTTTGCGCCTTGCGACCCTGTACCAGAGTCATCATTTATTGCACCTGCACCACCTGCGCCAATCACGATAGAATAAGAACCCGCCGTTTTAGTAGCACCTGTTACGCGAACCATGCCACCCGCACCGCCCCCGCCGGAGTTGTCAATACCAGAACCACCGCCTCCCGCTGTTACCATATAGTCAATAGTACCACCCGCAGAATTGCCAGCAACGCTAATAGTAAATGTTCCTGATCCTGTAAAAGTATGGTACTTATAATCACCATCAGTAGTTGTAGTACCACCAGATGCCTCGTAGTACTCTACCCTAGTATAATCTGCTCCAAAACCATTTACGTTATAACCAAAACCAGTCATCTAACGCTCCTTATGAGTCATTCTTAGCATCAGTTGTAAAGAATAATTTTATACCCTGTAAACGAGCTGCCCCTGTTTGTGTATCCGCAGATACATCTCTCATAATTTGAAAATAAGTAAACGTGTCCGCCGCCGCACTTGCAATAGTAACGTCACCGCTAACGGCTGAAACATCTAAATCATTGGAAGTCCCACTATGTGATTTTGCTGTTGCAACTACATTTGTACCAAAGGCGGTGTTGTTGCTTACATTATCAGCTATCGAAACTCCAGATAATCCCCAAGCTACTGTACCTGTATTTGTACCCGTTACAGTAAAGAAAGCTTGAAAAGTAACTGTACCTTCGTTCCACGACTTAGGGAAGATTACAGAAAATTGTGCAAAGTCATCCGCGTCCGCCGCAAAATCTAAAACGGACAGCTCTGGGCCGTTGGATAATTCAACTTGTGTTAAATCAGAACACCCATTTGTTGTGGTTGGATACATGGCTCCAGCGGGCACATATATTGTTTCTAATCCCGCAACTTTAACCGCTGCGGTGGCATTTGTAAGAGTACCACTAATATCCGCAGTACCGTTTATATCAATCGCTGTAGCCGTAAGATCAATCTCGTCTGTAGCACCTATAGATAAAACAGTAGCACTCGAACCTTGAACAAACTGACTTGCATCATTAAAACATAATTTATTAGTGCTATTAAGAGTTAACCCTGTGCCATCTGTGTGTGTTAAAGTTGTATCCGTATCTGCACCAAAACCAAGAACCGCTGAGTCTGATTTAAGAGTTACATCATCACTAAAATCTGCATCTCCTTGATTTGTAAGAAGACCTTGGTTGGTAAGTGTACCCGTTGTAGTAAGACCTGCGTTTGTAAGAACCGCAGTTTTTGTTGTACCTGCTAAATTAACATCTGTTAAAAGATCATAAACCACTGCACTAGAGCCACCCCCGTCAGTCGCAATAATTTTAGTTTCACCCGCTAAGATAGCAACATTAGCACCACTTCCTTGTGTAAAAGTTAACGTAGCCGCTGTTGCGTTCTCCATAATCCAAACTTTAGAAGAAGTATTGGGTAAAATTGTTACGGTACAGGCTTGTCCGCCACCCGTAAGTTTAAGTGCCATAGACCGATCTGAATCAGAAGCACCATCAGCTATTGTAATATTATCTGTTGAGGCGTTAGCAATCGCTCTTGTCCCCCAACCGAAAGCTTGCCCAATTAATTCTAAGTTGGTGTTTGTCGTTGTACCCCATGTACCTGCTCCATCTCCAGTCGCCAACTCATTAAGTCTAAGATTATTTACATAGGTACTAGCCATTTTATATGTTCCTTATGCCGCTATTTCTGTCCAATCGGGGTCTTGTGAAGGAGTTGTACTACTCCAACTAGGGCTCTGTGTTACACTTATAGCACTCCAACTAGGTGTTTGTGAAGGGATAATTACAGACCAAACATTTTCTTCGCCAGTTTCTCCGGTTCCTACCACACCTGTTGGGAAGACGGTCATACTTAATGAAACAGTAACTTCTCCAATTTCACCGATTAAAGGTAATTGAGTTGGAGGCAGAGCAACAGCCGAACCCGCAACAGATTCATTACCAACTGCACTTGTTGCAGAAACACCCGATGGACTTACTACTGCTGTTCCAACAACTTGCTCGTCACCAAAGCCAATAGTGCCTGTTAAACCTGTTTCTGTAACAACTGCTCCACCCGCCGCAAGAACTGTTCCTATTGCGCCTGTGGCAGAAACTCCCGTCGGTTGAACGATAGAACTTGTTACAAGACTTACAGATCCTAATGCGCTAGTTCCAGCAACTCCAGTTACAACAACAGGTATGGCTCGGCCCCAAGGCCCTTGACCCCAATTACCGCGTCCCCAACCTGTTATAATAGCCATGAGTTACCTCGTTAAGCTATACGGATAATAGCGTTAGAAGCATCTGCTGTTGGAAATTGAATTGTAAAACTTCCAGAAGAAGACGATTTATTCCCTCCAAAATCTAATACACAAACAGCTTTGTCACTATTTGTATCGTTATAGATTAAAGCACCTCTAGCCGTAATAGTTGCTGTAGTGAAAGTTATATCAGCAAAATCTGTAAATGCAGTAGTTCCGCTTGAAGTTGGAGCAACCTTAGTAAGAGCACCACCCCCAGCAGTATATGACCCACTATTTGCTATTTCTCCAGTCGTAACGTAAGCTGTAGATGCAGCACCTAATGTAGCTGTAGTACTAGATTTTCCACCGCCACCAATAGCATATAACGCTAACTTAAAAGCATTTCCATTAGTAGCAAAATTATGTGTAGCCGTCAAAAGTTCTGTTTTGAACGAAGTACACATTGCTTGTGTTATTGCCATTTTATATTCTCCTTATGACTTCTGCTAAATCATTCTGACCAGCTTCGCGTAGTTGATGACATATGTTAGCACGTTCTTCTTTTCTAGCCAACTCTATATAATATTGCAAAAGATTACGAACATTATCTGCAAAAAGGTGAGCTTGCTGTTTTATAGGTTCCGGTGCATTTTCAGAAATAGACAATATTTTACTAGTTGCTAGTTCAGAAATTTGTTCGTTAGACAATCCACCATTGTCAGAAGTCGCAACGCCGACTTGCCCTACAATAGTATCACTATTAACGCTAAACATGTTGTTCTTTCCCGTTTAATTTTTGTAAATCATGCCTTCCAAATATCACAGGCTCTTTATCTATTGGTTCGGGTGGTTCCATCTTAGATTGTTTGGTTATTAACAAGCCACCATTTTCTTGTGATTGCACTAAAGGGTCATCTAATCTGTGATAGCCATATAGTTTTTCGTTTTCTGGTACATTCGTATCTAAAAGACCTGAATTATGTGCAACTTCTATTTTTATCCCTCTTGTCGTAGCAATAGCGCACCAAAACTCGGTACATGCTCTGCCTGCCTCTGCCATACTAACATTCTTATAGGTGTAATCTAAACCATATAAACAAAGTTCTTTTGCCCCAGACCAAATAGCGTATGCTATTGCATAAGGAACAGTGTTGTTAAAATAACAAATGTTTAATTCTTTGATAACTTCTTCTAAAGGATAAGGTTGTAAATGTTTAACTCTGTCATCCATCTCACATGTAATGATAGGTTTAGTATTTGTTTTTAGAAAGTGTCTAGCTATTTCTGTTTGTGATCCTGCATCCTCTGTATCTAAGAACCTAGACACTGGATCCATCATAATAGTTTTGTCTACATGAATTATACCACCAACGCAGTTTATACCCCATACTTCATCAAACTTTTCTGAACGTATTCGTGCGGCTATATAATCGGAATAGCTCCCACCTAATCCAACAATAGCTATTTTCATGTTCTTGGCCTCCTTGGAAGCCCTTGACGATATGCGTCAGCATTTTCTCTAGCTTCACCATAATCTTTTAATCTCTCTAAAGATCTTAAAAATCTTTCAGTATATAATTGTTGTAAATCTTGCTCTCCTTTCATGTATATATTAGCTTCTACTAAGCTTCCATATAACATAGCATTTGGTGCATTTTCGCTTAACCATGTTGTTCCATTCTCACCAGCAGCCGTTAAACTATTTGGTCGGTAAAAATAATGCAATTCCGCAGTGTAAACCGCCGCAGGTGTTGGTGCTAAAATAAAGTTATCTATATCAAAGAAAGCATAATATTTAGGTACTCCTGTTGCAGAAGCAGGATTAACAGACTGAATGTAATTAACATCTTTTTCCAATAAAAACTCTTTAGTAGTTCCATTTAAAATAGACAAACTAAATGAAGCTAAGTAATCACTAGGTACTTGTAAAAAAGCATTAGTTCCAGTTCCAGAGGTTACACCTGTAACATTTTTTCTAAAATATTGAAGATCTATAGAATTTAAAATTTGTTGTTCAGCGCTTTCTATAAAATCAGGTATGCTAGAAACAAATGTAGTTTCTAAATTATCTGAATAATTTTGTATTGCTGACTTTAATTGTGCGTATGTATAGCTCATGTTGTCACCACTGTTACAGTTCCTATCTCACCCGTAGCGGGTAAATCATTAGGAGTTAATCCATAGTCGTTTCTCATTCCTACAGGGTTCCATCCCCATTGAATACTTCGTTGCTCAGATAAATCTTGTTCTGGTCTAGGATCCCTTAAAGCTTGAGCATCAGGTCTAGTTCTAATTGGTTCTAATTGAGGATGTTTTTCTTCCCATTCGTCTTTTCCAACTAAAAAACCTGTCCATTCTTTACGCATATCTTTTAATCTGTATCTAAATCCAGAACGGTCTGATATTCCGTAAGCCCATCTGTCACTAGCATATTTAGACATTATTATAACCTCTTAATGCAGGAGCTACGTTAAAAGATGCTCTATCTCTATCTTCTTCCATTGCCCTATTCATTTCCTCGTCATAAATTCCCTTTAATAATTGTATTCTATCAGGAGCTTTTTTTATTGCTATATAATAAGACAGTCCTGCCGCTAACGCAGGATAAAACCTAAATGGAACACCAATAGTGTTTATATAATCGTCTGCATCATCTAATCTAGTTAAAGCATCATAATAAACTCCATCAGTAGAATTATCAGGCAAAGGCCAAAGCTTTAAATTAGGCGTAATTTGACGATCTAAAAAGAATTGAGTAGGTCTTCCTGTTGTAGTTTTAGAGGGTATATTTAAATAAGCATCTCTACCTATTCTTTCTAATGAATAATCTGTACCATCTCTTCTTACCACAAGTGACAATATATCTATAACATCTGCATTTAAATCATACTCACCATCACTTTGAGTAACAGTAAAGTTTCTTTGAGCTACAGTCCATTGATTTAAACCTCTATTTGCCCAATCTGCAAATAATAAATTCATAGATCTTTTTGCAGTTTTTAAATCGTAACCAGTTTTTGCATCTAAACCACAACGTTCAAAAGCTTCTTCAATATAATCTGCTACGTCTAACTCAAAATTTTTGGAACCTGATACAGTCATGTTATTCCTCGTTATAAAGGTTATCAAAAACCTTGTTCACATCTAGTGTATAGTCTAAATCACTTTTTGAATAGTGTATATGTTGAGATGGTTTAAAATCAGGAGCGCCTTCTCCAGTTTCAAACCAAGCAGGGTGAGTTACACGCACACGATTATTAGGTAACGCAACAATATTACCCGTCCATTCCCCAGCATCTAGTAGCTGAAGTACATGGTTTTGTTTATGTTGCGCTGGGTCATCTGCTATTTCTGATTCAGTGTAGTCTACAGTAAATAAATATTTTGCAGGATACATTTGACCATCTATTTTAGCCATCCAAGGACAAGGAGTAGTTCTATCCATAACATAAACAGAGTTATAATGAGAGGCGCAGTCCCAAGGTTGTGCATCGTATGTTTCCATTGGCTCAGGCCATTCTTCTAAAGGAATGTCACCAACAAGCGCAGTTATGGGCATACGAGCCCACATAGCACCACCATGTACTGTGTCTTCTTCTTCTCCTTCAGCCTCATTTCCAGTAAATATAACTTGAAAACTTAAACATCTATTAGGTATTGTAGTCACACCAATAACCATAGCATGTAGAAATTCGCCGTGATAACTCTCATGGTTGTGAGTATATTCACGACGAACCCATGCTTTAAAATAAGGTATATTGCTATGTAAATAAGCCATTTATTATGCTTTTATTACCTTCATACCCATTTTTTTAGCGGCAGATCTAAGTTGTGCAACTGTCATTTTACCACCTACTGATCCACCTTTTTTCATACGCCTTATTTTTTTACCACCAGCGGCTCCACCTTTAGACATACGGCGAACTTTTTTACCGCCTGCGGCTCCACCTTTAGACATACGGCGAACTTTGCCGCCACTTCGGTTTCCTTTTTTCTTCATAACCATGATTATCTCCTTATGATTGGGTTACAGCGCCTTTTGTGCGCTTTCTTCTGTTTGACAATATTTTGCCACAACCTCTTGCAACAGCAGTGCCGGGTATTTTCTTGCCATTAAACTTACGTTTAGATTTTGTTTCCACAGCACCCCCTAAATTAAGATTACGAACTTTTGCTTTTCTAGTGTTGGAAACTACAGTTTTACCTTTTGCTCCTTCACGTTTTTTCTTTTTAGCAGTGGATGCACGTTCTTTTTTAGATAAACTTTGCGCCTTACTTCGAGGTAAACAACGATCAGGGTTTTTTTTATCTTTAGAAGTGCCGCACTTACCTTTTATATTTCCGTCAGTGCCGACACGAACCCAATCTTGATTCACCCAATCTTGAAGCGCACCCATTAGCTTTTCTTCTTTTTCTTACCCTTTGCGCCTTTAGCGTAATTAGGGTCTTTGCAGTATTTAGAGGCCGCCATATTTGCATAAGCACTGGGATATGTGTCAAATGTTCGTTTGGCCCATGCTTTTCCAGCAGGACATATTTTACTTCCTTTAGATTTTCTTGAAGCGGCTCCACCTTTTCTAAAATAACTTAAACCTCTAGGCATATCATCTTTTTTTTGAGGTGGCTTTGTAATTTGCTTTTTCATTTGACTACGACCTATTGCCATTTAACATTTCCATCTTTTACGAGCTTGCCGAAGACGACTATTAGGATTTTTAGCCGCCTTTGGAAATTTTTTCATTTGACCAGCAGATCTAGCGCAATATGACTTACGCCTTTTTGCATCTTTACTGCCTTTTTTTACTTTACCTGTAACCGCAGTTTTTAACTTAGATCCGGGGTTTTTTCGCCTATATGCTTTTACCCCAGCCTGTGTCATCCCCGCGCCACTTTTGGTTGGTCGGAAATTCTTCTTATTGCGTTTAGGCATGTTATCCGATTTTTTAACCATATTCCTTCCGCATAGACATAATTATAGTATAAGTATCTGCGCTAGTGTGACCTACTGTTGTAAAAAGAACATCACCGTCTTTTCCGCTTCCAGCATTGTTTGGAAGACCACCAAAAACAGTGTAGTCGTGATTACCACTTTGATTTTCACCTAATTCAATACAAAATACATTAGTTGTGGCGTTCCAAAGTATTTGTACTTTCATTCCAATGCACTGCCACCATATTTTTTCTATAACAACACCTGTGCAAGCTTGTCCACGAGAATTTGTAGCTAAACTACTTACATCAACTTTAACAACCGCAGATTCACCAGAGCCGTCAGAAATATTAGTAAATTTTTGAACTACTTTTTTGTCACCATCTATAAGTGTCTGAGTCGCTACAGCATCAGCCATTTATTTCTCCTTTATAAAAACGGTAGGGGTTTCCCCCTACCTTAATTAGAACCCTTTATTACTGGTCTGCAAACGCAGGCGCAGTTGCACCTGTAACAGTTCCGAAGATTTGATAGTTTGTAGAATCTTTACCAATAATTGTAACATCAAACCCAGCAGGAACATTCAATTGAATACTGCTATTTGAGTTACCATCAGAAAATACTGCACTCACTTCATTATCAGTATCTAAGAATGTTACTCCACCAACATAAAAATTAGTATTCCCCGGAGTTACAATTATCGCATCTGTCGCGTCAGCCGCGCCGCCTGCATAAACAAACCTAAAACTAGACCCAGCAATCGGTGCTGGTAATGTATAGGTATTATCTTGACCTCCATCTGGAACAAGTAAAACTCTTCCACTGTGGGTAGCGTTGGTTAGGGTCACGTTACCATCTGAAAGGCTTACAGGGCCATCACCAAGCGTAGTAACCTCTGTAATTGTTCCAGTAGTAGAATTTTTGCTTATAGTTTTAAGTGTGCTTTCAGAACGAATTGGGCCTGAAAAAGTTGTATTAGCCATGTTAATCTCCTTATCTTGGCAAATGTCACCTACATTATGTAGATGTTAAGGGTTAGAACAAAATGTTCTTTTTAAAGATACACCATACCCTTTTAAAAATAAAGGGGTATGATAGTTGATTTATTTATTCACTTTTTTCTTTTATAATTACTCCAAGAATTACACATGCAACTCCTAGCATAACTACTTCAGTGATAGATATTATAACTCCTACACCAACAAGACCTGCGCCTACTGCGGCGTAACTAGATGGTTCTGAGAGTCTTCCTGAAATCCAATTAATCATAATTATCTCCTTTTCTTATATTGAAAACATAAAGATTAATAAGTCAAATGTAAATGACATTAAAAAAGGCGACCGAAGCCGCCTTTTCTATTTTTATTTCAAAAGCAATTAAGCTCCCGGTGATCCATATACGCAACGTGGGTCACTAAATCCGAAAGAATAACGCTCACGGGCTTTAAACCGCATGTTACCTGTATCGAAATCAGCTTCCATGTTAGTACGCATTGGAGAACGCTCAAAATGCTTAAATCCATTAGGAGCGTCTGTTTTTAGGAAGAACGCATCAGGATCTGTCAAGAAGTGATTGACTGTATATCCTTCAGAAACCATTCCCATGTTTTTAACTGCATTAACATCGTTATCCGCAGTTCCGGGTCGTAGTGCGCTTTCCAACAAACGATCAGCAATAAATTGTAATGCTGGTGGAATGATTAATTTCATACCACGAAGAGCAACAACCATGTTTCTCTCATCTACGAATCCTGAAACATCAATTAAAGCATTTTCTAACGAAGTTTCGTTAAGATCTGCCGCAGTTGATGGTTCGTTTGCAAACGTACCGCCTCCATTTAAGGGATGCACGAGAGAGCAAAGCTCAACTCCATCACCACCAGTAAATGAAGAATTAAAAGCATTGTTTAGAACAGCCGCCGCTTTAACCTGCTTAGTGTGCGCCATAGATCGGGCTAATGCCTTAGTATAACGTGCGCCAAGTCGGTCATAGAGGTTGTCCTCAATTGCTTCTTCAGTAAGAGCGAAAGCCAAAGCAACGGTTTCGTGTGAATAACGAGCAGTATATGCTTCGTTAGCCGAGTCGAAACCAACTCCTGCGCCTTCAGTCTTTGTTGGTGCGCTTCCAAAACCAGCCAACATTACCTCTTCTTCAAAGGCTCTGTCTGATGATTCTGTATCAAAGATTTCTGCATGTTCGTTGTCATAACGATCATACTCCATTCCGAACAAGGCGTTCAGACCGGGTTCTAGTTCTGCAACTAGTTGTGAACGTGAAATAGCCATAATTTAATCTCCTTATGCTAACCCGGCGCCTTTAAGCCCGAATATATGGTTTTCAATTACAACTTTGACATTAACATTTGCCGTTGCTACATCGCTATTGTCAGGGTCTTGAGAAATATCAATTGCCTTTAACGGTAAGCTTGTTCCTGTCGCACCAGTAGTTACGTCTAACTCAGAACCTGAAATACCGCTTTGTGTACTTCCTGCTGTAGTATAAACTATATCAAAGTTACCGAATAGATCTGTTATTGGGAAAACATCGTCTGCTTGAATTTCAAAAATAACCATAGGGTCATCAATGATAAATGCAATAATGTCAGAAGCGTTTGTACTTGCTGGATAATAAGGACTGAAAGTTACTTTTCCAGTAGTAGGATCAGTATACTCGCAACCGTTAAATACACCAACAATAGGTACAGTTCCGCCGTCAGCATGTATTTCTACAGTACCTCCAGTAACTTGTGCTACCATATCACCTTGGAAAATTGATGTTCCATAATTAGCGGCGATTCGATAGCGATTTTGGCCTCCATTGAACTGAGTTCCCCCAATTCTTCCAATAGGACGTAGACCAAAAGGGGCATCTTGATTTGCCATTTTTACTCTCCTTTAGAGTTTTCTGGGCTTCGACCTCTTGAGCCAAAGCTTACAGATGATTGACGTTGAGGAGCCATTTTGGGCATGTTTGGATTGTTTTCACGCATCCAATCATTGTCCACGGCATCCATTTGATTCTTTGAAGCATTAAGATAATGCTCATTCCGCTGATCTGCCATTTCAATAGGGATACGAGCTAAAACTAATCCGCCTACGCCTATAACGCCTGCGTTCCGTCCCTCATCTACTGTTGGCCCAAAATAATCAGGATGATCTTCAGCGCGAACGAGTTCCCATCCTTCCTGCCGTTTCTTATGAACGTTTGTTTTGTCATCGTACTCTAATACAGACTCACGAATCCACCTATGTTTATAGCCTATTGGGGGCTCTGGAGCATTTAAAGCAGAACCGGGTCGCCACTGTTGAGGTCTTTCTTGTACCTCCCGCGTTGTTGTATCGCGTGAAACTCTATCTGCCATTTTAATCTCTCCTATTTTCCAGTTTAACAACTTCAGACGCATATTTATCCAGAGGTATTCGCATCCTATTAGCAAAAGCCACCTGACCTTTAGTAAGTTCTACTGATTGTTTCCGTCCTTTTTTAGTAGGCCGTCCGTTTCCAGACGTTGGAGTGACAACTTGGACGTTTGATTTCTCACTCTTAAATTTATGAGGCATCTCTGCTCTCATTCTTTTATCAATTTCTTGATAGTATGATTTTGATATTGGATCAATATTTTCACTAACAAGATCTGAATGTATTTGAGTTGCAACCGCAGTCATAACCTTATCGGTTCCATACCATTCATTTTCTTCTCTCCAATTACCTAATAGTCTTACATTTTCAGCTTCTCTTACTGGATCAACTCTAGGTTGTGGATTTTGAGCTTGCGCTTGTGCTTGTTGTCTTTGAGCTTCCATTTGCTCTGCTTCTCTTGCAGATCTAGCTTTTTGAACTCTAAGACGTTCTTTTTCTACTGCTATTGCAGATATTGCTGACTGAGCATCGGCAACTTTTGGATTGTCTCCTGCATCTAAAGCTTCTGCTAAAGCTCTTTTTGCATCATTTTCTTGAGAACTTACACGACCTTCATACTCAGATAGATAACCTTTATCTAAACGAGCTAGCTTTTGTCTAAGAGCTTCATTTTCTTCTTCTTTTTGCCTTGCATAATTTACAGCGGCATCCGCTTCTTCAGCGGCTAACTTTTGCTTTGCAGTGAGTTTGTTAATTCTTTTCTTAACACTCTCACTATAACTAGCTAACTCATCTTCTTTTGGTTCTGCTTTTACTTTCTCTGGCTCTTCTCGAACAATTGTTCGACTTTCACTAGAGTCATCAGAATCTTCAGATTGAAGATCTATTTCTACAGACGTTGTTTCGTCTTCGTTAGAAACATTATCTTCAACAATTTCTTCTTTAATATTTTCAGCCATAGACATTTTTCCTGTTCTCCTTTGCTTTATACATATGAAATATCTTCTGGGTCAAGGATAGTTGCAATAATATTGTCGTCATTTATAAGACGAACCTCTAAACCTTCCACTTTAAACCTGTTTCCAGCATATCTTCCTATCAATACCCATTTCTTTTCAGACGCCCAAGCACCACTTGGGAATTTCTGGGTGTCTTTGTAAGCATCTGGCCCCAGCTTAACAACGTAAGCCGCAACAGTTGCAAAGGATTCACGTTCTCGAACAGAGTCTGGAACGATAACTCCTCCTTTAGTTTTGGCACTGGGATAATATGGAATAATAAGAACTCTATATCCTGTTGGTTGAGGCAATCTTTCAAGAACAGAACTATCTAAATTAGATGGATTTTCTTCATTTTTAGTTTTTTCTGGTTCTTTAGAGGCGCCACTACCAAAAGCAGTTTTTATTGACTTTGGCATTTGAGGTTCCTTTTTCTTTGCTAAATTTCTTGCAACACGTTCAGGAACTATTAATTTTCTATTCATCTTCTAACATTACACCTTTCATCGCGGTTTTAATTTCTTCTTCAATGTAAGTCATTCCGCGTAGTTGACCTGCAATATACCGATACTCCTCAAACGAGTCGATTGATCCATCCGCTAACGTGTCTTTAACACGATCCACACGCTCACGAATGTTTTTTAATAAATATTCTGCTAAAGTTATTGCGTCCATGTTTTAGGACAATATACAATGACAAAGGAAAGGCAAGTACAATTACCATAAAAAATTATAAAATACTTGTTGCCTCGCGGCTAAGTTATTATTTCTTTTTAACTACTTTTTTAGCTTTTGGTTTAGCTTTAGCTTTTGGTTTAGCCTTTGGCTTTGCCTTAACTTCTGATTTTGGCTTTTCAACCCAAGCTTCGTTTTCTGGTGTCTCAGGATTATCTTTTACAAAATGACCTTCTTCAGTTCTTGCTCTAACTCTTACTGTTTCAACAACTTCGACAATATTTTTTTTAGCCGCCCTTATTTGTTGAACAATTTTATCTCTTACAGAACCCATTATAATCTCCTTTTAATTTGCTTTCTGTCTTGCATTAAGAGATGCTATATCTCTTTGAGTTTGAATACGATCTTCAGCTATTCTAGTTTTATCTCTCAAAGCTTCTTGAGAAACTGCAACACGCTGTTGATCTATCATATTGTCATTAATTTCTTTTTCTCTATCAAACTCTTGTCTTGCTACAAATTCAGAACCTTTACGCTGTAAATCAGCCGCCTTTATATCTAATTCTTTGTTTCTAATCTCTACAAGAGGATCAGTTTCTGGCGGAGTTTCCATAGATTGAGATAACTGCTCGACAGTATCTGCTATTATTTGAGCCGCAATTTTATCTACTTGTGGCTGTATTTGTTGCATCATTGCCTGCATTTCTTGAGGATTTTGTTGAACTTCAGGAGGTATGCTCTGCATAATTTGTTGTTGTGCCTGTTCTTCAGACATCAAACCAATATGTTCTTGGACATGACCCTGTAATGCCATAATAGCATTTGGATTCATTTCTACCGCTGGAGTAGACATAATTGCTAGGTGAGTCTCTATGTGAGCCTGATGGTCTTGACCTGCAAACGCCTGTAAAGGAACACCTAATAAAGAGTTTTGGTTCTCCTTAGCCGCATTAACGGGTTGAGGTTGTGGCGGCATAGGTAATATAGAATCAATGTTACTTACACCTAAAGCCTCGTACATTTTACGATACGCTTGGTATAAACCTTGAGGCCCACCATGTATGTCTGGATTAGACTGCACCAACTGTAGTTGTGTTTGCGCTAGTGCAATCCTTTGAGACATAGAGAATATGTTTGGATCACTCGTTGGAAGAACATCTACCCTGCCATCAAAATCCTGTGATTTAACTTCAGGGCCAACTTCAGTTGAAACAATATAAGGATATGGTTCCATACTTTTTGCAAAAACTTCAGCTAATAACTTAAACTCTATCTTTTGAGAATAATGTAGCCTTTTATGGATGGCTGACATGACTTTTGTACCACGTTCCATAATTGCCATAGTTGTTCCAACAGGTGTATCACCACCCATTTCACCTACTTTTAGGTCTGCCATAGACGCAAACCTACGCCCTGCGTCCACAAGATTACCTAAAAGGTTATACAAAGTACCTGATGGCTCTTTAAATGGTAATGGCATAAGCGCACCACGCAAATCACCGCTAACTACGTCTATATCCCTAAATTCTCCGGGCTGTAACGGCTCATCATCATTTCTAATTCTAGCACCACGCGCTTTAAATCCAGCAGGAAGATTTGCTAAAGTTCCCGCATCTATAAGTTGACGTAAGATAGATGTAGATGCTTGAGCAAGACCACCAATCATATGAGTCAATCCTAGACCGTAAAAACCAAGACCCGGAAGAAACTTATAATGAACAAAGAAATGCTTTTGCTTCTTCATTGCATCTTGCTGTTCATAGTTGCGTCTAATAGATAATACTTCGCTCGTATCTTCTAATATTGTAACAATATAAGGCAACTTCAAGCCAGTAGGCTCACCGTCCATGCCCATATCCTCAAAGCCTTCTAGGTCTAAATTTAAATGCACTTCATATAAAGTTAGCTCACTAGAGTCATTGCTTGGATGAACACCCTGCACATCATTGATTGATTCCTGCACTTCTGAATACTCATCTGATTCATAACCAGAAGACGGTAAATCTACATCATCACTGTAAAAACCTGCTAATTGAAGCTTTCTAACTTCATTAGAGTTCATTGTTATTCTATGCGTAATTCTAGGAGAAGATGCTAAATCTGAAACTCCATAAGGAACAATTAAATCCTCTGCATGAACAAAATCAGAAACGGCTCTGTTCTTTAGTGGATTAAAATAAATCTTTTTAAACGTAGATCCAATAATAGGTAAGTAAAACAACATTTGATCTAGTTCTGGATCGTACTCTTCCATCTTACAGGTAATCATGTAGTTCATATAATCTTGAACTCTCTCAGCCTGCTTAGTAAGAGCCTCAGTCTCCTCACCAAACACCTGCACCCTTACTGGACCTTGTGCTGGCAATAGCTCTCTATATGCCTGTGCTTGGAACTGAGTGACAGACTCAGCTAATAAAGGATGAACAATACCAGAGGAACCCTCAAAGGGCTCAGAACGCTTCTCATCCTTCATTCCAAGAAATTCTATACCCTTTTTGTAAGTGTCTTCCCAATCTTTCCTAGAAGATAAGTCATCATCAATCGAACCTATTAAATCAGATGCTATTGTACCTAACTCTCCAGAATCCATTGCATCTGCTAAATTACCATCAAAAGGCAGTTCTACTCTAACAGTTTCTTCTTCAAATTCGCCAACAATAGCAGAACCATCACTCATTTCTACAATTTCAGGGCCAATTTGCGTTTGTTCTACTTCAACAATCGCTTCAGGGCTATCATCTATAGGAAGCATTTCAGGTATGCCACCTGCCCCCATATTTCTCTCAACTGCCATTTTTATCTCCTATGTGTAGGGTGTTGGGGTAAAAATTGCTCATACCACTCTTCTCTCCAAAAATGGGAACAGCCAACAGTGTGTGGGAGGAAATCAACTGTTGCATACTCTACCCCAACCTCTTTTGCGTTACCTAACGCCGATAAACTTAGTTCCTCTTAACGCGGCTCCACCGCCCCTAGATTCCCCTGCGCCTGTGCCACCTGTCATAGGAGCTGGCTTTAAATTGTCGTAAGACTCGTTCATCACACCTGTAACTGGATTTTGACTGTTTCCGTCAGTAGGTGTTTTTATTGTTTTCTTTTTCTTAGTTTTCATTTTACTAATCCTTTACTTTTTCATCATTGCTCTGCTTATTCCACGACCGGGCATAACACACCCACCGCCTTTAAATCCTTTAACGCCACGACCTTTAAGAATATCCTTCTTAGTGACCTTTCCGTCACCAGTTAAATCAGGAAAGCCGCCTTTGACCGCACCGCCGTCTTTCATGCCTAATCTTCGTGCGCCGCGTTTAGCCATACCACCTGATGCACCCATGCTTAACATTTCCATAAGCCTTTTAAACATACTTGCTTTTTCTGCACTCATGTCAGTAGTTGCATTTGATTTCTCCATGTCAGACATACCACGTTCAGCCATCATTCTTTTTACACGAGCTATGTCTGCGTCACTAACAGCCTTACCTGCACCTTCACCTGTTGTGCCTGTCATCATTTTACTCATTCTAATCATGTCTGCCGTATCTGCCATTTTTATCTCCTAATAATATTCTCTTGAGCTTCTAAATTCATAATCGTCATCATCATTATAGTCAGTTGGAGTAACAATGAAACCCCCTTGTCTAAAACGGAGTATAGCCTGTGTCATGCTATCTGCCAAGTCATCATGTTCACCATTAGGGAAAGAAGCACATTCTTCCATCACCTCATCAGCAAAATTAGTCTCAGGACACCACACCATACCACTCTCAAATACAGGAGCGCAGGAGTGCATCCTCGTAAACTTATCAGCACCACGGCTCGGAGTAAATGGTGTTACTGGGATACCCATACGGCGCAATTCCTGCGTCAAAGGCATCCCAGAACCTTTCTGCTCTATGAGAACCATATCAGGGTCGTACATTTTGTAAAGTTCATTTGCTTCTTCTTTTAGCTGTGGGAACTCCCAACGGCCCTTAACAGCGTCTAAAAGCATGATATGCTCTTCATTTGTGTCAGGTTCTACGAATATTCCCCATGTTGTAACCGCAGAATAATCAGCCCTATCACTCTTACTAAACGCCGTATCATAGCTCTGAATGATGTAATCACAGGGCGGAGGGTCTTCTTTTTTCCATATTTGCCACCATTCTCGCTTAATTATCGCTCCTTCTTCGGCTGTGGGGTTCTGCATGTACTGCGCGTTCCACTTTCCCACAGGAATAGACGCTTTAACCCCCTCTAACTCCTCTAATTCCCAATATTCAGGCCATAATGACTTGCCAGAAGGCATAATCGCAGGAAATTCTACTATATCCCACTTATCAGCGCCCTTCTCACTCTGTTTTGACAAAACTTTCGCTGTTAAGTCCCTAATAGACCACCTAGTCATCACAATTATGATAGATCCACCGGGCTGTAGACGCTGACGAGGGCCAGAAGTGTACCATTCGTAGATACCATCAAGCGCAGTAGAGCTTAATGCGTCTTGCTCAGACACAGGATCATCAATAATCGCTAAATCTGCACCACGACCAGCTAACGCACCCCCAACACCAACCGCATAATACTCTCCACCATCGTTTGTACTCCACCTACCAGAGGCTTTCGCATCAACAGCAAGCTTAACATTAGGAAAAATGTCCCTAAAGTCCTCACTATCAATTAAATTCTTTACTTTTCGACCAAAACCAACCGCCAACTCCGCCGTGTGCGTCGCTTGAATGATTTTTTTCGTAGGATCACGTCCCATAAGCCATGTTGGGAACAAATATGACGCAAATTCACTCTTCGTATGACGAGGAGGCATGTTAATAATAAGCCTTTTAATCTTACCATCCGCAACAGCCTGTAATTTTTCCGCATAAATCTTATGATGCGCCCCCTCAATAAACTGAGGCCACACATACTTAACAAAAGACATAAAATCCTTTTGCTTTTCCTCTCTGTCGTCAAGCTGGCTAAGTCGCTCCAACATAGGAGCAACCTTCGCAAGCTCCTCGTCAGTTAAATATTGTGAAAAATCTTCTACACCGTCCATCTTAAATTCCTAAAAAAGATAATTGCTCTGGAGCATTGTAAATATGCTCTACTCTAGGGTGCATTATTTCAGTAAATTCAATATCACAAAAATTACCGCAATCAGGCATAACTATCTTTTGTTTTCTTCCTGCTTCTGGATTTAATTCATCTAAAAAATTATCTTTTACACACGATCTTCCAACTTCTCGTTCAGCCTCTGCCATTCTTTTAAAATAATCTGGAAAGTCTGTCCGTATTTTATTCCAATATCCCATACCACCCTTAACACAGCCAATACAATTATTGTTATTATACCCAAGAGTGTACATTGTCGGACGCTTTATACCCTGCTTTTCTAAATAAAAAAGAGTTTCTTTTTTAGTTAATTTATTATCAATTAAAGGAAATAAAGGTTTAGCGTCTGGGTATTGCTCTTTAAAACGAATAGCGCGGTTGATCTCTTTCTTACTGTACTCAAACCCAAAGATCTGACCATCATAGTCTATCTCTTTTTCTAACCTTTGACGTACACTCTTTTTTAACTCAAACGTACATAAAGCACCACTAGGCCCATTTACATATCTACGTTTAGAAATAACATCAAACTGATCTTTATACTTTAAAGAAGTTTGAACTTCTATTTCTTTACCATACCATTCTTCACACTCCTTTTTAAAACGAGCATTGTCTTCATGTGCGCTGTCAATTTTAAAATATATAGGACGTACAGAGTCTACTCCGTATTTATCTATAGCAAGTTTAGTAGCAACCGCACTCGTCACGCCTGCACTCCACCATGATATAATCTGCATTAACCCTACCCTGTTAAGCTATTTAAAAACCTTTGTGTCGCTGACGCTAAACTATCTTGTACAGCTCCTCCTGCAAGAGGATCTACTCTCATCTCACCGCCTTTGTTCGCAAAGGTAATCGGCCTCAAGGTTTCAGTAGGATCACTTGGAGTTCTTGAAGGATTTGTAATTCGCGCCATAATCTCATCTAAGGTTTCTGTAGTATCGGGCGTGTCATCAGTCGCTGTATCTTCCTCAACAACGTCATCATCATCCTCACCAACACTTTGAATCGGAACGCAAACGCCACCACTCAATACAAAACCCGGTGGACATGGATCATCAACAACAGGAGAATCATCATCATCAGGGCCGGGCTTAAATGTGTCGTCTAAAATGTAATCATAAAGAGCATCTTTATTATCAAATTGATTGGGCAT
>Ga0208158_1000242_pt1 | contig 21809 bp, 21 predicted proteins | sample 8_EtaG_FD_184081 | JGI IMG/M metagenome (GOLD analysis project Ga0208158, IMG submission 184081) | Marine viral communities from the Subarctic Pacific Ocean - 8_ETSP_OMZ_AT15162 metaG (SPAdes) (version 2) | ecosystem: Environmental > Aquatic > Marine > Oceanic | place: Pacific Ocean | collected...
ACTCGTACCAGACAAGCCAAAGATTGACCCTGTCTCTGGTAAAAAAATTGATCCTCAGAGTGGAAGGTTGACATGATGAGTGAAGATCTTTCGATTGATGCAAGACAAGAAACTCGTATTGTCTGCACAGAAATGAAGCTCAAAAGAGCAGAAGAAAAAATAGGAGATTTAGAAGATAGAGTAAGACTTTTAGAGAAAAGGGTATTCCAAGCTGCCGCAGTTGTTAGTGCTGCTCTGGCATTATTAGGATTACTAGCTCAGATTTCAAAAGCCTACTTATGAAACGCTTTCTTCCCCTCTTGCTTTTATTAGCAACACCAGCCTACTCAGGTGGAATCACCCATAAGATCACAGCTACAGCGCAAGCGTCAGTTGACGGAAGTTATTCTCACGCAAAGAGAATTGGAAGTACATATTCGATGTCAAGTTCGGGAGTCACAGCAGGAACAATGGGACATTTAGACGTTCCAGCATCATCAAATAACTCTCTAACAGGAGTTGCTGCAACGCATGGCTCAGGTTCCTATACCCAGACGACCGCAGGTGCAGCTACAACTTTTAGCGAAACATTTGTCCAAGGTGATACTGTTCCAAGTGCTACAACTTTAAGCTCTGGTGCTGTAGGAAGTCTGCCAATGTTGGGAGATACGATTACATATACTGGAGGAGATAATACTGGATTAGCTGCAACAATTACTAGCGTATCTGGTGGTACTATTGGGCTTACTCCTGGTAAATCTGGTACTAGCGTAACTGGTTCAATTACAAGTGCATTGTCAATAGGTGACTAATGCGTTATTTATTATTAATAGCCTTTATATCCCTTCCAGCACAAGCAGTCCCAGTTATTCCGTCATTCAATAGTGGCAGCACCACAGCAAAAACAACTAGCAAACAAAATACCACAGAGATTATAGAACAATGGACGTATTCAACTGGTTATGAGTATTCTGTAGGAGGAACAAATTTAAAAATTGAAGGTAATATTTTACCTAAAACGGTTACCACAGGAACACATGTTGTAGATGGCGTTACTACTACTCATCATGGGATTGACCTTAATACTAAACCTACGGTAACTATGCACACTCAAGGAGCAGCAACAAACGTTTTAGAAAGTTATCACGGACCTGGACTTAAAAGTTTTACAAAAATAAGTAGAGATATTGTCACGGAATCAGTAACAGAAACAATGTCAACATTTACCCAATGAAAAGATACTTATTTACAGCACTATTGTTAATAAATAGTCCTGTAATTGCAGATACTACAATGACTAATAATCCAATAAGTAATAGTTCAGGAAGTGTAACTAATTTAGGTGTGATGAACATGCCGAGCAAGCAATTTACAAATACAATAAATCTACAACAGGTTCAATGCCAAGGTGACACCTTAGTTATTCAACCTTTTTTAACTGGTAATTACTCAGGAGGAATGCCAAAAGTTGGTAGTTTTCTTGAGCCTATATATTCAACTAAAGATGTAAAAGGTGCTACAGATGAAAATGGAGATGAGATAGGTGATGGAGAAGTTGACGATCCAACATTAATTCGTGGGTATAGAACAGTACAAAGATTTGAGAAAACTAATTATGCAATAAGCCCAGGAATTAGTTTAAGTTGGAATATTAATCTGGATCGTAAAAGCGTCCGAAAGTGCAGGGAAGGGCAAGTGTACTTAGTAAACCTTTTACAAGCAAAGCACGAAGACGCACGATTATCCTACGAATTAGGAAGGGCTAAACATTGTGCAGATCTCCTGCAAAATGGAGTTAGGTTTAAAAAAGGAACTAAGTACGAAGTCCTTTGTGCTGACATAGAACTTGTATCAAAACCAAACACGCTCATAGATCACACTCACTCTATTTCCGAAGATCCCTCTGAGCCTTTCTCCTTTCAGAAAGGGACAATAACTTCTCCTTCTTCTTAAATAATTTCTTAGCAAGTGCTTTAGACCGTTTCTTAATTTGCTTCTGGATCTGACGTTGAACGATTTTTATGTAGGGTTGAAGAGTACCTACTGCCAAAATGCTTGTCACAGCTATTGCAGATGTTGAAACCAATAATGGAACAGGGGGAGCGTAATTTCCTGCTATTTCTAATGGATTAAGTCCTTCCCATACTGTTTCACATTTACCTGTTACTTGATCTCTTTTCCAACCTTTAATCCTTGCAAGTCCTCCTTTACCTAACGAACCAATAGGAGTTTTAGCAAGTGTGTCTAAAGGTGGGCAGGGCAATGTTTCTGCAATAAACTCTCCATCAAGATTTGGAGTTTTTGGAATTTGATTACTTACATTGGAATCGCCTTTCTCGTCACTTTTTCCATCATCCTTTTTCACTTCCTCTCCTACATCGTTTAAAGCATTTAAAAGCTCAACAGGAGTGTCAGGTTTAGGTGCTTCTATATCAGCGTAAAGATCAGGAGCAATAAATAGAACAGGGGCATGATCACAAAGGGTGTAATTATTCTGTGGGTCTACGTTAAACATTTCACTTCCTGTTCCTGTTTTCTTATCTCTGGCTACAACGCAAGGAAGTTCAATAATTGGAACGAAGCCAAATGGCAGTTCACCAAAAGTAGTAGGAGGGATTATTTCCGCAGGAGGAATTATTGTTAATTCTGGTAGATCTTTAACCTTTGGCTCATTTATAAAAGGAGGATTTAATTCCACCTAGCAATCATTCCATTGCCCAGCAAGATCACTCGCAACACTTCCCAATTGTTTTCTGGACTGACCAAAGAAGATTCCCGCCAATACTGGGCCGATAATAGGTACGCTTGCTATGGCTGGTGTTACGGAAACGCTTGCACTATCCGCAATCAGTTGACCATTAGAACGCCCCTGAGCCATTTTTTCAATACATTCAATCTGTTCGTCTGTAAGTTTTCCTCCTGAACCTTTTGGATAAATTGCAAATTGAGCTACATCCTGTTTATGTGTATATCTCTTTTTAACTTTGCCATTAAAGGTAGGTTTTTCATCATCAATAATTGTTGTGACTAGCTTTGGATCGTGTTGCTTAGAATTAAACATCCATTCTTCAGCACCGTCAGGCTTAGTCTCACTCCTAATTTGAATTGAACTATAAGGAGTACTAGAAAGCTTGGCTATATCAGGTATTCCAGAATCTTTACGAGCCAAAAGGTTAAGGCTCATAAAATTCGTAGCGATTAAACCACCGCCTAACACTAAAGAAGTCAAGCCGTTAAATGACTTAAATTGAATCATTTGTTAAACGGAGTACCTTTTAAGGAAGCCCCACCTGTCATAGGAGGAATAGTAGGCATTTTTGGCATTGCTCCTTTAACAAGAGAAGGCAATTGCTTTTGCACTTCAGTCATTATGGATTCTGTAATCTTGCCACGATTAAAGAAGGCAAACGTACCACCACCTACTGCTACTACAAGAGCAGCAGTATTGATGTAAGTGAGGATCTTAAGCATCAGCAACGCCAGCTTCTTGATCTAACTGTTGTAGCAGTTCATCATTGATTTCTTTGATTCTAGAGTTCAAAGGATCAAGGCTGGCTTGAGTTGTAGCGTTTAAATCTTTTAATAATTCTGTTGCTTTAATATTATAATCATCGATAATTTCCTTTAATTGATTACTCAAGCTTGCCTTTTCTTGTACAAGTTCGTTACGATCAGCCATAAAAATAATACATTGCTATCAAATTATATAACACCTGTCTATGGCTGACCTTATCGGCTATTACTAACTTCTAACTAAAATACTGGTAGCACTTAAAGCAACTCCAGCCACAACACTTGGCGTATCTGCTGTTGTTGCTAGTGTTCCGTTCTTTTGAATGTAGTAGACCGAGCCTGGAGTTAGACTACTTTGATTACTATTTGTTGAGCCAAATGTCCTTATAGTTACGCTTTGCCCGTCTGATGCTGTGTTATTTGCTATACCTACATAACGTAATGCGGTAGTAGTTGTTTCTGTAACTGCCACTGTATCAAAATATTTAGGGCCACTATCTCCCTGTTTATACTGAACGTGTATTTTCTCTTGAGTAGGGTTCCAAATAGTAGCAGTTGGACTGCCATTACCACTATTAATATCAGAGCTAAGGGTTCCTACAGCACTTAAACTGATATTATCATCGCTAGTATTTAGAGTTCCAATCTTACAAGAGAGATCATCATTAGGGCCTTGATATAGAAAAGCAACACACCCACCGCTTATCCCTCGTACCTCTGATCTGTTAGAAGCAGCATTATAGACAGTTATTTCTGTCCCCATAGAAAAGCTGCTACCACCAAAATCTAATGCTCTAGCATAAACATTATTAGATACTTGATACATTGCTACAGACTGATCAGTAACAGAGTCATAGGCGATAGTCATATTTGAATATTGATCAGGCGAATTGGTGTTAACGGTTTGAGGATTACTTCTACCATCAGAAGTCATGACATCACAAGATGTAACCATGATGGAGGTATCTGACATGCACTCAAATATGACAACAACTCGTTCTGATACGGAATCGTAAACTGCTCTTGTACCAGTAGATACACCTTGATCACCAACATCTAATCTAGTGTTTTTATTTGCACCTGCGACAGGTCCGTATAACATTAAACCGTCAGGATCTTGACCAGAACCGCCTACTGTTTTACCTCGCCAATCACTCTCCCAAGCATCTATATTCGATTGATCTACTAAACAAGCAGCCATATGCACTCTTTCGTTATTTTGTCTAGCTAAAAATATATAAAGTCTGTCTTGTTCAGGGTGATATACACAAGTTGGTTTGTTTCCACCATCTTGACCATTCATCATTCCTCTTGCAGCTCCAACAGTAATAGCATTGTTAGAAACTGAAATCATTCGTCCTTTGCAGTATCCCTGACTTGTTTCTTCGTAGATAATGACAAATTTACCGCTACCTACATATGCAATATCAACTCCTTGCGAGTTATTGCTTTCTATTGTTGTTTCACTACCCCATGTAATTGTGTCAGTACCAGGGGTTCCAGCATAAGCCTTTATATCATTGCTTGAGTTTTTAAAAGCAAAAATGATGACGTTGTTATCGTTGTCATAACATAATTTCCAATCTTTCCCATTATTTGAAGTAAGTGAACTATCTGTATTTGTACCCCATAGAGCCGTACTTCTAATGGCTGTAGTAGCCGACACGGGGCTAGTAGTACCGTTGCTATTTATAATCATCGTTTTTCCAGCAGTTACAGCACCACTTGCATTTGCTGTTATCTCTGGAGCACCACCAGCATCAGCCCAACTAACAGCAGCACCTGATCCACCTGAAGTTAATACTTGTCCACTTGTTCCGTAAGTAGCTCCACCAATGCCTAATTGACCTGAATTTCCAATTTTAAATCTTTCAGCACTACCAGAATACAAACTTATTTCATTTGCTCCTGCATCTATTCCTATACCTCCGCTATTTGTCCATATAGAACCTTTTAATGTCCCACCAACTTCTAAATCTAAACGTGAATTATCTGTACCATCAATCGTTAGTGTTGTTTGATTAGCATAAACATTAGGCGAAGTAGTTCCAATACCAATATTTCCCGAATTAGTTATAACCATCCGTGTGGTTAATCCTGCCGATCCATCTGGAGTCGTACCAAAAGATAAACGCCCTGGCATGTCACCATCACCAGGGGTCGCGTCAACTGATGCACTAATTCCAGCAGCTAATTCATAGCTATTTCCGTCTGCGCCATACCAGAAAATCTCACCTAAATTATCTCCATTCTGAACAACAGTATTAGTATCGGTCGCTGCTCTTGTCTTTTCAAATCGTAAAGTACCAGCGCCAGCACTAGCTACATGTCTTCTAATACATGCTGATTGCTTTATTTGTAAATTACCGTCTTGAGTAGACTGACTACCATCAGTAAGACCTACTAATAATCTTCCACTTGAATCTATACGAGCTTTTTCACTACTATTAACACCTAAAACTAAACTATGATTTGATGTTGTTTCTACGACACCTTCTGCACCACCAGAAACATACCCAAGTCTTGTAGTTATACCACCATAACTTGATTGAATTGCATTAGCACTAGCAGTACCTGTAACTGCTAAAGTAGTTCCATCAAAAGTAAGATTTGCTTCACCTTCTAAAGTATTAGCAGTACCAGAGCCAGTTATGACTCTGTTGTTTGCGTTGTTATTAATCGTTGTCCCAGAGGGAACCGCTTGCCAAGTTCCATCACCTCTTAAATAATTAGATGAACTAGCTGTACCCGTTCCAAGTCTTGCTGTTGCTACTGTGCCAGATCCTAAATTAGAAGCATTTAACGATGTTAATGAAGCACCTGAACCACTAAAACCAGTTGAAGTTAATAAACCTGTTGAAGGGTTATAAGTTAAACCTGTATCTGATTCTGCTCCTTGTGATCCTGTCGCTCCATCAGCAAATAATAAATAGACAGTTTCGTCTGTTGTGTTGTTAGCAGTAACCGTCAAAGAAGAAGCTGTTCCGCTTAAATCTCCTGTTACATTTCCAACAAAGGAAGTAGCAGTTAATGCACCTGTTCCTGAGTTAAAAGTAAGACTTGCTGATCCTGCAAACGCTCCAGAATTATTAAATTGAACTTGTGTATTTGATCCACCAGCATTAGCACTATCAGTTGCCCACTCCAAAGTTGTAGCTGTAGAGCCACTTTTGAGGACTTGACCTGTTGTAGGTGCTGTTGCTGGAAGTGTATAAGTTATATCTGCTGATTGAGCCTGAGCCTTAAAGCCTGTGAAATGTGCGCCGTCACTATCAGCTTCGCTTAGCCTTAATTCTTTTGCGTTATCAATAATTAAATTGCCCGTCATGGTTGAACCAGACTTTGCGACAGCAGCACCAGCCGTTGTGGCAGCAGCATCAGCAGCATCCTTAGCTGCTTTTACAGAAGCACCTGTGGCCGCAAGGGTCGTACTAGTGCTTGTAGTCGAATCAACTAACTGGACAACACCAACAACAGAAGTGGTCCCTGCAACAATTTTCGAACCAGCAATTGCAGCCGATCCAGAAATATCAGCATTAACAATTGCTCCTGCTGCAATAGACGTAAGTCCTGCATTATTTATGCTTATGTCTCCTGTAACTGCTACTGCTGTTGGAACGTTTGATCCGTTACCAACAAGTATTTGAGCAGAAGTTAAAGAAGCTAACTTACTAAATGCAATTGCAGCTCCAGCAGCTAAATTCGCATTGACTAAGCTTGCATCAACCATTGTTGATGTAACTGTATTTGTATCTCCACTTGTTATTACATTTCCAGAGACATCAGGAAAAAGTATTGTTTTATCGCTAGAAGTTGGATTCGTTACACCAATAGTGGTCTCAAATGCGTCTATACTCGAACCTTCAAAGACAAGGCTTCCGGTATTACCAACGAGTAGCTGACCCGTCAGTGTACCACCCGCGAAACCCATCTTTTCTGTTTCTAATTCTTGAATCGCATCTTGTACGTTAGTAGCACTAACTTGACCATAAGGTGTGAAAGTGATATTGCTTGCCACTTGGCCCGCTACGGTCTGCGATAAATCGATCTCATTCCATGACGAGCCAGCACTATTTGTTACTCCTAAAATATAATCAGGAGGAGCAAATGCGATAGCTGGAGCTGGAGAAGCTGGAGTTCCAGAACTTGATACAACGACATAAACACCATCCGTAGTAGCACTAGGTGTAGGCAAATTAGAACCAACAGATAAACCAGCAGCTATACCAGCCGAGGTTGTCGCAACCATTTGGCTCGTTCCAGCGTTATACGTTCCACCAAAAACAAGACTTCCTTTTGTCAGCGTAGTAATCGCTTGCCAAGCATTTCCATCCCAAATGAACGCATCCTCAGAGACAGTATCGAAAAGAATTTGTCCTGAAAAATCAGCCGTTGGATAACCACTTTGGGCAATAGATTGAAAGACTGCTGTAGAGCTATTGCTGAGTTTTGCCCCAGTAATAGAATCGTTAGCTATCCTCGCAGCATCTAAACTTCCACTTGTTATTTTACTAGCAGCAAGATTAGGAATCAAAGCAGCCGTTAATGCTGCACCCGATGTAACTACACCTTTAGTATTAACAGTAACTGATTGAAAAGTACCAGCACTAACTCCACTTGTAGAAGTTGATAAATTACCAGAACCATCAACAGTTAAACCTCCATTAGATGTTATTTGTACTGCACCTTTAGCACTCGTGGTCGCTGTTGGGAGGTCTCCTGCTACTAAACCTGTAGCAGAAGTGATCTGCCCAGTACTCGAGAATGTGATACCTGAGACGGTTGCACCAGTTACGCTATTTGAAAGAGATAAAACGCCTGATCCGTTAACGCTTAACCCAGTGCCAACAGAAATACCACCAACAGCACTAGAAGTTGCTATAGGAAGGTCACTTGCTCCAAGTGCTGCTGTTCCAGTAATCAATCCTTGAACGTTATATGTGATCCCAGATCTTGTTGCTGCTCCACCAGTAACAGCATTATTAATACCAAGATTTCCACCCGCTACATTTAGTGATCTATCAATATTTGATGTATTTAATTTTGCAGCAGTAATTGTTCCATCTCTTAACTTGGTAGAGCCATCTAGACCAGTAGAACTATTAGTAGAAGTCTCAACTTTGTCATTTGTAACCGCTCCTGTATCAATACGACTTGCGTTAATAGCACTTGAGCCAATACGAGCAGCAGGAATAGTTCCACTTGTTAATTTTGCAGCACTATGATCTGGAATATCTGCGGCAGCTAAAGTCCCTGTTCCAGTAACAATTCCTTTTGTATTTACAGTTACCTTTGCATAATCACCAGCATTAACAGACGCTTGAGTCGCTATAGATAAATTTCCACTTACATCTACAGCCATTCCTCCAGAAGTAGGAACAATAACCCCACCTTTTGCCGATGTTGTAGCGGCAGGAATAGTTGTAGCAGTAGCAGAGGTTGACCCTGCAGTAACTTGTCCTTTTGCGTTGACTGTTACAGACGCATACGTTCCAGCAGAAAGACCACTTACGTTTTTTACATCTATTGCTCCTGTATTACTAACTTCTAGTAAAGAACCAGATTCAACCTTTACAGCACCAATAGCACTAGCTGTTGCTTCAGGTAAATCAGTAGAAGAAAGGTCGGCAACACTACTAATTAATCCTTCTGCTGTATAAGTAATTCCGTTTTTTGTTCCTGATGTAATACTATTTCCAATCCCAAGCTTGGAGGCAACAACAGATAAGCCACGATCAAATTTACTAGCATCTAATTTAACAACAGGTACAGATCCATCTCTTAACTTTTGGCTGCCATCAATCCCAGTAGTTGCAGATGTAGAAGTCTCAATTTTTATATTAGTAACTTTATTATCAACTATTGTTGCTGTGTCTACTAGGTTCGTTCCTAACGTTCCTACTTTCGATCCTGGTATTGCTCCGTCAGCTAAAAAACTAGTTCCCGTTGCCGTAACAACAGCGTTCACCAAGTCTTTTACAGTTACCTTTTTTGTTTCAGTTGCGCTGACGTCAGCAACAGCTAATTCGTCAGCCTGATTAATATCTGCTTCGACAAGCCGATTTAAACCAGTTATCTGTAGATCAGCCATTGAGTCCTAACTAAAAAACCATTAGCAATATCTTAAACCTGTTCGAGCAATATGGGACTAAGATTTTCCTGAAGAATTTTATCTGAGCTTTCTTGTAATAAATAACCAGGGGTGTCACCCGTCTTTAATTTGACTGATCCATTGGTTACAAATTCAATTCTTGTCTCAATAACTTCAGCAGGACTAACACTTACAGCGACATTTGTAATAATGCAGTTTGCCTCATAGTAAACATTATTTTTAGCATTATTAGTATCACGGTAGATGTAAAACAATCCGTCAAAATCTGATCCTTGCTGTGTTCTAACAATTAATTGAGCAAGATAAAAAGGAAATTCTGAATCAGTGCCATATTCACTTTTTCTATTACCTGTCTCATAACTATGCTCCCAAATACAACTCATTGTTCCTTGACCGCTAATTATTCCTGCCTCGTATTGATTTCTAAATTCATCTCCAAGATTCGTTAAATCAACCTGCTCTCTACTCGTTGTCATTTCAAAATCTCTTACATTTGCAACATGCCTAAAATTTTCATTCCTAGTTTTTATCAGAATATCTTTTGAAGCGCTAGGGACTGCAAGCGCCAAAGCTGTTGATTGCAAACCTTCAATTGCTTTAGCAAATGTGTCATACAAACGAAGCCCTCCTACAGGGTCAACATTTACAAACCAACTACCGTCTTCATAAGAATGACCGCTAACAAGTTCAAGAGTTGACTTGTCTGCTGTTGCTATATCAATTCTATCTCCTGTTAACAACGAACCAGAACTATGGTCTACACTAAATCTTCTTCTAGAAGTATTGACATCAGAAGGATCTAACTTTGTTGCCAAAGTAGATTGAAGTGAATCTCTTTTAAGGGCTATTTCACCCGACTGACCAAAGTAAACACCCATTAGTTAACCAAAGTTGTATTGGTAAATGGCGCTCCATTTGCTTCCCAACTAATATCCGCAGAAGCAACCTCTCCAGTTGCAATACTCATTGATACACCAGTTATAAAAGCAGAAAATTGAATATCTCTTATATCGTTTGCTCCTGTTGTTAAACGTAATTTCAAAGTAACTGCTGTTGAAGCTGTATTTTCTCCTTCGCCTGCTGCTGTTCCCGTTCCAATAGCATTTGTCAAAATTGCATTTAAATTTGATGGTTTGCTAGACGCTGAATTGTCTTCTGTGTAGTAAAACAATCTTGCACTACCTGAGTAACTTCTAACTCCAGCAGCGAGAGTTCTATCAGTGTCTGCCATTGAAGTAGTTTCAAGAACAGCCATTGAACCAGAGAAAGACCAAGACTGGATCTTTGCAGCCTTAACGTCTCCTATGTAAAGTTCTCCGTCTTTACCTGAATAAAAAGCCACAACCTAAAAAATCAATACGTTGTTCTTATTATATGGGTGCATCTAAACAAGCAACAAAACTACAGCTAACATTATTTCTTCCGACAAAAGTAGTAGTTACAGTAGGCGGTCCTGAAAATCTCCATTTTAACTGCGTTTCTTCAATATATTGGTTTTGCAAATTAGTATCTGTGACTCCTGCTGTAACAACTTTGTTTCTTACATTATTCTCAATAAACTCAATCCAAGTAGATTGGGTTGAAGTCCAATCTTCGTTTGAATCTTTATAAGCTGCCAAAATACTAACAACATTAGCGTCACTAATATTTGAAAAACCAAGGGTCAGGGTCGCATTAATACGTCTGTTTCCATAGCGAAGAGTAGTCTTTGTTCCGTCCAAAGATTCAAATTCAGTTTTTGGATAAGTCCCAGGAGAATAGCTTCTAGAACTTGGAGCGATAGAAGGAAAATATGTTGCAGGCATTTTTTAATCACTAAAGATTTGGTTACTTGAGTTAGCCCAGTTTTGTAACATTGCTAGTTTACCGTCACTTGTTAATTCTGCGTACGAACCAGTTAATTCCACAAGGCCGTCATCTCCAAAAGTAATACTTTCTACTTTGTAGCACTGATCAGAGGATTCTGATTCCTTAATTGTGAATAGTGATCCTCTGTATGTAGAAGGTAGTGGATTTGAAAAATTCGCCGTAGCTTCTGTCACTGGCATTATTTCGCCAGCCACTATTGTTGAAGGATTCCAGTAATAGAAAGTTTTACTGCCACTAATTGTGTCTTTACTTACAACAGTTCCATCCTCAAGAATCGCACCGTTGTTAAATCGTTGAACGTGTTGTGTTGTTGAAAATACTCTGATGTAATCGCCAGGTCTAACTCCGTTAACGTAATGAGGAGCAGTTTTAAAACTTACGGTGTGATCTAAATGTTTTCTTAAAACTAAGGTATATTTTGCAAACAAAACTGCTGCTTCACGACTAGTACAAAAACCACTCAAATCAAAAGTTTCTAATGGATCATCTGCATGTTCTGTTCCAAACAAACGAATAACAGCAGACTTTCTTTCAGGAAATCCATTTTCTTGTTCTTGACGATAAAGAACATTTGCTTTAAAAGCTTGCCTGTCTTCTGGGGATAAAAAAGAAACACTTAAATCGCTGATATTTCCATCAGTAAACATTGCTTTAATTTTCGGCTTTGAATGTTCTCCATCTAAGTCAATTTCAAACGTATTAGGATCAAAAGGAACAGCAGGGTATAAACTAAATTTTCCTCCAATAATCGTAAAATCTAATAAACAGTAAAGAGCTTGCTGATAAATAAATTCTCTTAAATTCACTCGATCAGCAATCATCCCGTCCCAAAAAAGTTTGTTTGCCTTACAGAACTTTGCAGCAACTGTCATGTTTGCATCATCAACAGAAGATTCACTAATAACTGCTCCAGCTCCTAGCGTTTTATCTGTTAACAAGGCATAAGCAATTTCAGGAAATAGATTTGTTGCCCTTTTATCTCCAACCCATTCACCTTGGTTATCTTTCCCCTGAAGAATATCTTGCACCTTTACTCCTTCTTTAAAGTAAGCAGAAAACTGACTAAAGTTTGTCCACTCTTTTGAGCTATTAATCCTTAATCCTGCGTAAGCTAAGTTTTCATAAGTCGCTGAATCTCCTTCTTTTCTATCCCCTTCTGTTTCTACAATTTCATTACAATATGTTATTTGGTGTTCTGGTCCGTCTAAATGACTTGATCTGTCACCTTCATATTGCCAGAAATCAGAAGCAGCATCATAAGGATTTAACTCAGAAGAACCAATTTCATCGCTGTAAAGACTGTCTGAAGAAGAACTAGTATCAACATTTACTTCGAGTTGTATATCTGTAGTAATACCAGCAAAATTAAGATCATCTTTATCTATGTATACCTTTTGTTTGTGTGTATAATCTTTTCCCATGTCAGTCACGGTCCATTCTCCGTACCACTCTGTGCCAGCAGAATAAATAATTACCTGAGCTTCCAAATCTTGACCATCATCCTCATTAGTTTTAATACTTACCTTTTTATTAACAGTTGGAGTTGCTGTTAATGTTGTTTGTTCAATCTTCGTGACTCCATATAAATTTGCCGTTTGATTCGTACCTTTAACAAATTTTCCCCCTCTTCCATCTAATGTCGTGTAATGAAATTCAACAGGACTATTATCTCCTGATGCTTTTACCTGATGATTATCCCATGCAGGACCAGTAAGCCCTTCAATATTATCGGTTACATCTACATTATTAATGTATAAACTCCAAGTTGTACTCCCTGCTTCTGGATGATTATCGAATCTAGCAATAACAGTATGATGTATTCCTGAACCTGTTACATAGCCACCAAAACCAGGATAATAAAGTTTATTAGTAAATATTGTTCTAATTTGTCTAGCAATTGGCAAATTGCTTATGGAATAGTCATCCCTACTCCCCCCGTGATTTGGTACAAAACCAGTAACTTTATAATGAGCTTTTTGTACTTTTACTCTATCTGGTGCTCCTAAGTTCCATTCTGTATTGCTTAACTTTTGTTTAGTTAGTGCATGATCTTTAGTTCCTGCAAATTGAACAATAAAGTCTTCATTGTTGATACTACAACTAAACTTTTCTATTGACCCAGATGTCCTTGCACCGTTGGAATTTAAAATAACAGCCTTAACAGGGGTATATCTTTCGTTGGCTTCGTATTCTTGTACTTCTTTAACAATAGCAGCACCAGGCCAAGGATAAAATCTGTACTCGTATTGATCTAAAGTAGGTTGATCTATTCTTATATAGTTATACTGAAACTCTGGAGTATTACCCCTGACACAAAACAAACCCGTATGATGCAAGGTGTTAACTTCAGGCTTTAACCAATTCCAATCATCTTGTCCTACCTTTCTAACTTGTAATTTAAAGAAGCTATATCTAGTAATAAATTTATTTATATTACCTAGTGTAAGTGTAGAATTATGATCATAAATCTTACCTATTTCTTCTTCTGTTGGCTTGCTATTTACATTTGCAAATTGAATTTCTTTAAATACTTTTGACTTAATTCCTATTTCAGTAATATGACATTTTCTATTATTGGAAATAGTTCCTAAACTAACTTTTTGAAGTGCATATCGACTATTTGGATTAAAAATTTGATTATACTTTTGTTCATAATAAAAATGATCATCTGAATTTAAGTCTCCAGGCTTAACCGTGAAAAAATCACCATCTTCATCCCAATCAGGATTCCCACAATGCGGTCCTAAACCATCAATAGGATCAGGTACTGCTTCATACTTTCCTTCTTCTACTACTTTGAAAGAAAATACTCTAATTTTTGTGCCATCCCACGGATCTCCGTTTATAAGCTGTTTATTATCTTCCTCTATTAAGGTACAAGTAACTAAAGCTGAACCAGCCATGTATTGTTCACCTAAAGCAAGGTAAGAATCAGTTGCTTCTCTTACTGTCTTTGTTGCAGCATTAACATCTTCAAGACCATGAGGGTCCATTGTCTTCCTTTTGGTGGCTATGTCTTGCTGATACCCAATACCTTCATATAAACCAAGTTTTCCACTACCAACTATCTGATACTTAATAACTAAACCTTTTTGCAAAAGATCTTCACCTTTTTTCTGATTAGCAGTCCCTCCATCGTAAAAACCCGCTCTCATAGGCCACGCTCCAAGAAGTTTTCTTCTCTTCTTGTAGGTTATTCTTCCTCCTGGCCTATAATCAGGACCACTGACATCAGTACGAGTTCTGACTAATTGATAAGGCAGTATATAAGCAGTAGCATTTGGCATTGGATTGCTTAATCCAAATGTTGCTTGTGTTGTAGGATTTCTTGTTCCAGAAAAATGTTTTTTGTCATCGACTTTAAAAATGTTGTTAGCAATTACTCCTCCTTTTGGTAAAAAAGGAATATTTTCTCCTGCTGGACCGTAACCTTCAGCTCCTGTGTAAGTAAGCTTATAAATTTTATCTGCATGGTAGTTTTCTAGTAATAAATCTCCTATTGCATAACCTTTTAAATCTGGTCTTCTAGCTATTTCGCCTAACGAAAATAAAGCAAGTATTTTGAGTTGTTGATAGCTGCCCAAGCTAACCATCTGTGACCAAATAAGCTGTGAATTAACACGAATACCTCCATAAAAATCATCACCTACTTTTTGGCGATTAGTAAAAACAAGAGGTATTAAATCTCCTAAGTTTGCTAAATCTTGAACACTATTAAAACTAAATTGCGGTGCAAACTTCTTAGTACCACCAATATCTGCTGTTCTTTCTTGTGTACCTTGTCTTTGACTTGGTGGCTTTGGTGCTAATAAAGCACTTGCAGCAGTTAAAGCAACACCAAGAGCAACTTGCCCGAAAAAAGTTAGACCACCAGAAACAGCTCCTCCAACAAATATTGCTTGAGGCATATTTACGATTTCAGGAATATGCTCGTAACCTTTTGATCTTTCTTTTACTTTTGCTGCTACACCTTCTAAGAATTGAAAATACTCCTCTTCTGTTATTCCAAGGACATTACAGAGATCGGCTTCCGTTGGAAGTAGCACCCTACGAGCGAAAGGGCTTCTAGCGGTGACCATTTCACCACCGACTTTCCTAATGTTTTTTGGTAACTCAGCCATCCTTCCTCGTAAAAAGCTGCCATGCCATAACCATCATCTGATTTGCATAAGCCAATTGTTCCTAGTTTAGGGGGTGATTCAACTCCCCACCTATTTAATTCTTCAAAAAAGATACTATAGTCTTTCCTTTTTAATCTTCTATACCAATCACGCTCTCCTTTAGGAACAGTAAAACCATAATGACCCAATACTGTACGAACCAACGAAAGGCAATCCCCAGTGCCGTGTTTTACAGGATCAGACCCTAAACGATACTCAAGACCTATTAACTCGTAAGGCTTCAAAGATTCTGCAATTGACCTGTTAAAGGAAGATGAGCGCACCTTGCCCTCGTCAAAGTTTGCTGTGGAGCGTTTGCACCAACAGCGTCTATGGCACTAGATAAAATTAACTCTATTGACTGAGAGTCATAACGCATACCAGCAGCTAACCACAGTTCACCGCTTATCTTTCCTCCATTTGCGGCAACCGTATCTTTATTAAAATCTGCTGTCATTAAAAATGTTTCTACTTCTACTAGATACTTATTATCTACAAATTCTTTTACATGATTCATACTTAATGAGTTATTAGCAAGAACAAGAGAAGCTTCTAAGTTATCCCCTGATCTATTCATTGCTGCACCTTGATAAAGGAAAGACAAATAGTTATGACCAGCTACAGCCGTATGTTTTCCATTCTGGAATTTAAGTTCTGAACCGTCTGTTTTGTAAACAGTAAGGAAAGCAGTTAAAGCAACAACTGACATTACATTCCTATCCTTGCTCTAGCCCCTCTGCTGTTTCGCAGAGTAGACATTGTTCTAGATTCTCCTGCTGCTGCACCCTTAGATGCTGCTGAATTAATGATCTGACCTATTGCGGATTTAGGAACAAATTCTTCAGAGTTAAAGTTCAATATTGGGCCAGAATAGTTAACTGTTGTTGACGAACCAGATGCTCCTCCTGATGAGGATGCACCTGTGCCAGGAATTACTGATTGGCCTCTGGCTCCTGCTGAATACCGTTGCATTGACTGAGCCATCTTAGATGCTGGTATGACGTACTCATCCTCTCCTGCTTCTCCTACGAGTCCCATTGTGGGTCGTGTCACCATTCCACCAGAAGCAAACGGCCTAATACCATTCGCCAAGTAGTTACCATTTGCACTTCCTATACCCTGTCCAAAGAAACTTCCAAATCCAGGCATCATATTTTGTAATCCTGTTCTCAACAAGATACTTCCAAAATCTCTCAAGATACCTGCAAGAGATTCTTTCAAGGTCTTAGTTCCTGTAATTAACCCCTCTATTCCACTAGCCAATCCTTCTACAAAAGTATCCCGTAACTGCTGTGATAATTCTTTTGTACGTTTTAGTTGGTCATTTAGTTCTACAGCCGACTTCACTCTGTTCGCTTCCTCCGAACTTATCTTTTCAATTGTTGGATCGACCTTTTGCAATATCTTTAAGTACTCATCTTGTGCCTTTCTAATTCTTTCATTTAGTTCTGCTCTAGCTGCCCCTACTTGCACAGTATCTTTAGCAACTTCATTCTCTTTTAACATAGCTCCGAAAGCTGCTTCATCTATTATTTTCTTTGTCTCTGAGGCTTTGTTTACTACTTCTTCAAATTTAGATCTTTCAGCAATAATTTCTTTAACTAACTTACTTTCTTGTCTAAGAGCCTCTAGTTTTTTCAACTGCGTATTGTATTCCTCTTCACCTAGTCTTATTTTCGCTATTCTTTGCGAGTCTACGCTCCCACTAGCATTTACTCCGACACCTAGATCTGCTTCTAAAGCCGCTATCCGTTGATTTACAGAGTTCAACTGTGTAACTCTCCCTTTCAGTGCAGAACTAGCATTACTTGATTGAGCAAAGCCCATTCCACTATCTGCACCACTTATAGCGTTCAAAGCATTAGTTATACCTTGCGTAATACCAGACTTATTTAAAGCTTCTGCAATACCAGCAAAAACACTTGTCATAAATTTATTCCAGGCATTTGTTAGTGCTGTAGTCTGTCTTCCTAATTCTTGTAGAGCTTCTACTCCCCTTTCACCTACAACACTTGTCATCTCTCTTAGTGCTGCGTTTAAAGCTTCCTGCTTACCCCTTACCTGTTCAATAAGATTTATTCTGTTGGCATCTACTGTCCCTGCAAGTCCAGCAGCTTTAGTAAGTGCTGTTAAATCTGCTGTTAGAGGGTTTAACGCTACACCTAACTCTTTTGCCCCTGTAACTAAAGAATCAATTGCAGCACCCAGATTTGTACCGACTAGGGATAGAGCAAAACCAAACTGACCTCCCATCATTCCACCACCAAAGCCACCAGCAGCACCACCTAATGCTGCACCTGGACCTTGACCGAATAAGAGAGGGAACGCACCACCAATAAGGGCATTAGCAGTAGCACCCTGCATTTGCTGTTGTTGCCTTCTACCTCTAGTTACTCTTAACTGCCTATCTAATCTTGTTTGTCTCTTCTTTTCCTGCAAAAAAGAGTCTTGATAAGCAGCAGATACCTGTGGCCCCTGCATGATCGGGGAACTAGGAGCACCGAATCGCTCTGCATTAATACTGAAGTCTCTAAATCCAGAACCAGCTCTCCTTTGCTGCCTCATTCTTTCTAATACCTTTCCTTTAGCTACCTCTTCTCTTATAAGAACTAACTTTTTAGCCCTTGCATTTAACAGTTTATTTTGGGTATCTACACTCTTAAGCTCCATCTTTTGAAGAGCCTTTTGTAACACCTCCTCATCTCTTCGTGTTTGTAGACTTCTTTGTATCCTTTCGTCTACAGGAGCACTTTGGCCTCCAAGTACACCAGATGCAGCACCAGGCCCAATTGGACCCGAATACTGTGTCCTTTCCCTTATTCCTGACTTAGCAAGGCCAGCAATTCTCTGGTTTTCTCTAATACGACCCAGTAAATCTGCTCGCTCCCTTAATTCCTTATTTACTGCTCTTTCTGCTGTTACTAAGTTATTAGCTGCGGTTGTAGCAGCTTTAGTACCCATTACACTCTTATCAAAATTATTTGATGCTGCTCTTAAAGCTCTATTTAAGTTATCTAAAGACGGAACAACACTAGACTTTGTTACCTGTGCCCAATTAACTAACTTTTTCTGAATATTATCTATCTGCCTTGCACTAGATTCTAATCTTTTAGATAAAAGGTCTAATTCTCTAGTGCCTTTTACAGCAATATTTATATCGGCTTTATAGGCCACGATGTTTTAACCCAAGCACTACGCAACAGTCTAGCGGAGTCTCTTCGCTCTATCTATTTCTTTCTGCTGGTCTTCGTTTAAAACTTGAAAATAGGAACTCCAGCCAAGAATTTCTTCTAAGGAAAGTTGCCTGATTTCTACTAAAGATTTTCCTAGTTCTTTAGCAATGCTGAATTGCAGCATCATTAAGTTATCTTTCCTTAGTTCTTGGCTTAAAGTTTTGGGTCTATTGGCTCCTGATCGTCATTAATAATGGCCAACATTAAAGCCTGTAGATCAGCGTCTCTGACTTCATTTTTTAGTATGTCTATTTCTCCAAGAGTGAATAACCTTTCACCATTTTCGTCTTGAGCTTTTGTCAAAAGTAAACGAAGAGCAAACTCATTTGCATCATCAGATTTAGCTCCTTTTTGTGCTCTTTCTCTTTCTGCCATTGTTAATGGTGTTACCCATAATTCAAATATGGTTCCATCAGATAATTCAACCTCTTTCTTTGTAGCATCTAAGTTTGCAGCCTTTTTTAAACGATCTATTGCACGAAGCGGTCTTGAGCTAGTAGCCATAATAAGAATTTATGTGCCACTACTATAGCTCAATAGTCAATAAAAAACCCTGCAAGAAGCAGGGTTAGTGGAACATTCCGATTCCGTTACTATTATGTAGAACTTAAGTCGAATGTGGGGAGTCCTGCTGGACGGAAGTTAACTGTTACTTCTTGAGCATCATCAGGGTTAACACTGAAACTTGCAGAAGTTAATGTTGCATCAAAGCTGATTGAACGGCTAAGAGTGTCACTAACAGATCCACCACTAAATACACGGTCTGTATAAAGTTTGAACGCTGCACCGACTTGCTGACGTTGAAGAACGTCTTCTACCAATCTGTTTGATAGAGCTGCGTCTTCGTTTGTCATATATGTAGAAGCAGTACCAGAACCATCACCAAATCCAGCGATGTACTTTCTAAATGGAACGTATTGACCAGGAGCTTGACCAATTGTTGTTACATCAATCTCAGCTCTTTCAATCTCAAAAGTCCACTCTCTTACTTGTCCGATAGAAGCAAAATCGTTGTAATAAACTTGAAATTCGTTAGGAGCTGCTGCTGTTCCAACATCAGTTAGGTTTACATCAGAACCACCATTAGTCGCTGATACTTTTAACGCTCCTGTTGTAGCTGTGTACGCAGTAACGTAATAAGTTGTTCCAGCAGTTAATCCAGCAGGTAATGTTCCTGTTCCTGACGCACCAGTGGAGCTGTCTATGACTTGAAACTTAACTGGATCGCCTACTTTTAGGTTTAAGTAAGTCTGAACCACCATTGTTTCTGTGCCAATAGTGACATCAGCAGGACTGAAAGTACCTGTCGTGCCAGCAGGTTTATAGTAGAGAGCACCTGATGTGCCCGATAGAACAGTAACGGCCATGAGGCTGCTTAGAAAATTTATTTACAGGTTAGCGTGTAATGCCAACTTTTATCAGCTTAGTACAGTTGCTACAAAAGAGGTATCTATTTCACTTTTAAACAAAGGGTTTGATTCAGTACTTGAAAAATCTGGGCCTTCTATTGAACCTAAACGCATATACACACCTGTCGTAGTTTTCTGAGAAGAATTAAGTGTCTCAAGTGTATCTACGGCTGTAGTCATTAATGTTTGATTTCTCGACGGTCCCTTACCTTTTTCTGTAAAAACTTGAATAGTAATTAAACCTCTGGCGTTATCCACGCTTTCTATGAGCGTTGGATCATTTGTTAAGCCAAAATCAATATTTACCTGCACAAATTCACTTGTACTGTTAGGGGGATCAGCAGTTACGTTGTCAAAATAGATTGGTACAGCAGGACTAAGTGCGCCAAACGCTGTTAATAAGGGATTTTCTACAGCAGCCCTAATTTTTTGGTAATTCATCCAAATCCTCTTGTTGCAGTACGACGATCAGACTTTTTCAAAGCCCTATCCATTTCTATTCTAATTGCACGATCCAGCTCTCCTGCTTTTACATATTTTCGGAACCAATTGAGTTTTGCTGTTCTGCTTGGTCTACCTCCTGAACCTGTGTTTATAGAACCTCTTAACTTTGGCGTTAACCTGCTTCCAGAACCTACTTCCCACTTACTACTAGGGAAGTAACCTCCACTTATAAATCCAGGTTCAGGTGTAGGAGGTAAATACATATCTCTTTGAAAGTCAAAGGCTGTCTCTTTGTAGGGAGAGTCATTTTCGATCTCAAATACAACGCTATTTAGGCTAAATATCCCCTTTATTGCTTCTCTACCTGTTGTGGTAGGAAATCGGACACCAGTTGGAGCACCCTTACCACGAAAGTTCCTACATTTAAATGTTTTATGCGTGGGTGTTGTTATTTGCCACGAATTTGAAAAACTACCTGTCCAACTTGGTCCTACTTGCTGTAAGTCACTGATTATTCGGGCAGAAGCAAATGCTGGTCCGTGATAAGCAACAGAAGCAGCAACTCTATCTACCTCTTTTAGGGCTTTCCATAGCTCATTAACAAACTTTGCCATTATTGAGGTCTGACAATGAGAGTGTGAAAAATGGGACTGTCACCTCTTGCTGTACTTACATTTAATACTTTTCCCTCTCTAGTAGCTCCTGCCTGGGGGTATTGCATACGATCCGATTCTGTTGGGTAATAATTTCCTAATTCCGCAGTACCGATGATGACTTTTACATCAGTTGTTTGATACAAACCTTTACTCTCGTTAGTGTTTATGCTCGTTATTACTCCTCTTACAGTGACATTTGTATCGCTTGAAGTTGTTTGCCCTGTAGTTGGGTTGTAAGTAGCAGCCCCAGTTTTTATGTAAGTAAACTCTTGCCCCCATGTTGCAAGAATCTGTTCAGGTACTTTTCCGAAGACATCATCAATTTTTGCCATAATTAACCTCTTACCACCCGTACTTGATAGCCGCCAGCTCCACCAAGACAATAAGCACCAAGATAGGACTGAAGCCAAGGATACACGTCAAAAACATTGTTC
>Ga0208158_1000244_pt1 | contig 21753 bp, 28 predicted proteins | sample 8_EtaG_FD_184081 | JGI IMG/M metagenome (GOLD analysis project Ga0208158, IMG submission 184081) | Marine viral communities from the Subarctic Pacific Ocean - 8_ETSP_OMZ_AT15162 metaG (SPAdes) (version 2) | ecosystem: Environmental > Aquatic > Marine > Oceanic | place: Pacific Ocean | collected...
AATAGCTGATGATGTTATGGGTCGTTTATCAATGGATAAGGTAACGGAAATCATAAAGAAGATTAAAGAATTACCTGCCCATAATGATAAATGCCTTGTTAACTAATTGCCTCTCTGTGTGCAATGATAGCGGCAGCCTTCGGGCTGTCGCATTAATTTTGAAAGGACCAATATGATTTACTCTATAATTATCTTATTGCTAATAGTAATGGCTGCATTTAGTTATTGCTATTGGTTATCAGGAGGTTTTAATGATTTTAATTAGAACCGCTATGCTTGCCTTAGGTGTGGTTTATGGATTACTTGGCGTAATCTTTATCGAATCTATGGAAAGCACTAAAGTAGCCGATCTTGGCCACTATTATCCCGATGTGGTTGCGTTTGGGATAGCCATGACGTGTTTTGTTTTTTCGATTTTCGCGTTAGCATCGGTTGCTTTTCAGAAATAAAAGAAGGCCATAAAGGCCTTCTTTAAACACTAACCAAACTTCAACCCATTAGCGACATGGAGGAATTCATATGGATCATGAAGCAATTTTTAATTATGTTATGGCTAAATATAACATCGCCTTAGGTGTTGATGAGATCATTAAGATAGTCTCTGACAATCTCCTTGTTGACCAATTTGTTCAACTAAATTATCCTAATAGTTGCGCGATATAAAATCGCGCTTCTTATACTTATATCTTTTAACTTAACTTAGTCTAAAAAGGAAACTTAAATATGAGTGATTATCCACGTTCTGTAATTGTTAAAGATTTAACTGCTAAATTCTGCCGAATCTCTGGGTCAGATGCTCCTGTTAATCCATTCGGATCTAAACAGTGGGAAATGATGATTCAAACTAGTGATCCCGCAAAAGTTAAAGAGCTTCAAGATTATGGTCTTACTGTCAAACAAGACAAAGAAGACGAAAAGCTTTTCTCTGTTAACTTAAAGCGTAAAGGTATCAAAGCCGATGGAAACCCGAATGCTCCAGTTAAAATCGTTGACGCTAAACTATCACCAATTACTGGTGACAATATCGGTAACGGTTCAAAGGTAAATGTGAACCTTTGGCAATATGCTTATGAAGCTCCCGGTCGTAGCGGAGTTGCTACCTCACTAACTGCGGTTCAAGTCGTAGAATTAGTTGAATATACGCCTACAGCTGGCTTTGATGTCGTTGAGACCAAAGAAGCTGATGCGAAGCAATTGCCATTCTAAACCTCTCTGAGTATCAAGTCTAGAAACTTCTAGGCTTGGTACCGTTTAGAAAAGGAGAACCGGTATGCCTCTATCTTTCTGCATAGTACTAGGTTTCGTTATTCTTGGATTGATTATATTACAGGAAAGGCGATAATTTTGTACACATTAATATTATTAGGAATATTTACAGGAATAATTATCGCTGGCACCAAGATGTATTAGGTGCTGGCGAAACTAATTTAGAACATAACCGACCAAATGATAGCCAGTGAAAGGGTGGCGAGATGACAACAATATCCAACATACTACATTTCCCTGCAGTGCGATCTGCATTTCAATCTACTACTCAACAACTCGACAATCTTATAGAAACTGCGCATAAGGAACAAAAGCCTGAAGTCGCAGAAGCTTATAGAAAATCATTCGAGTTAGTCCGTGAAGGACTATTAAGAGCTGAGAATCAAGGAGAGTCTAACATTCATAAGCATTTAGATAATGATGTTGACGATCTAGTCGCTACTATAACCAACGAGAAATTTGAAGAGATTCAAAGATTTATTGGTGACCAGTATACTGAAGCTCTTAACGCTTTCAGATCTGAGATTATCCAATTGCTATTATCAAAGAATGTCTCAGAAAGTTACATAACAACCGTAGAGAAAGACTTAGATAAATTCACTGAACAATTGATTTTAGATGTCTTTCAAGAGGAAGGATACAACCCAGATGAATGATGAAGTAAACCCACCTCATTACAAACAAGGCGATATCGAATGCATAACCGCCATAAAAGCAGCGTGTAGTGATGGATATGAAGGATATCTACAAGGCAACATTATCAAATACATTTGGCGTTACCGATATAAAGGTAAAGCAACCAGTGATTTGAACAAAGCTAAGTGGTATCTCGAAGAACTGATTAAGCAGCAAAGCTAATGATATATCCTATCAAAGTAGCTTTGTTGCTATGTCATATTTACACTAACGAATGTTTCTACATTCTCGATACTCAAGGACCGTACACTAGTTATGAGGCTTGTCACGAAAGATCTGATGAGATTTTTGTAACGTTTTCAAAGGGTTACAAGAATCCTTTAAGCTATAAACCGATGTACAGTCGAAAGCAAACGCTCTGCTTAGAGCTCGTTCCAACGGAGAATTACTAATGAAAATTACTAAAACTTTAAAGAACCGAGTCTTCAAATTCTTAACTAGCTTAAGAGAGGGAGGCGAAGTCAATATGTTCGGAGCAGTTACCTACTTAGTAGAAGACTTCGACTTAGATAGAGAAACTGCAGCAGATTTACTAGCAGAGTGGATGCAAAATTTCAAAGAAAAGGAAACAATATGAAGAAATCAAGCCAAGCATTAGCGAGATGGACTAAAGATAGATATCCATTAAGCGGATATAAATTTACAGTTACAAATAGAGACGATGAAGCAGTGAAAACTTTGAAACAAGCTGTGAAATTAATGAATAAAGATTCAAGAATTAAACATAGAGTTAGATTTATGGGTCGAGGACAGCGTACAGCATGGGCTAGAGTAGAAGGATTACATCCAAGAGCTTATGATTGTTATCTTCCCTTAGATAAGGCAACTCATTTCGATGTTTATGTACACGAAAGAGATAGATAATGCTAGAACTTATAGTATATAGTTTTGCAGGTGGTGCAGCATTAGCATACATCATATGGTATTTAGCAGATACAATTGCTAGATACACTGCAAAATAAAAAGAATATGAGAGAAATAAGTGGCGCACAACGTCTTACGGCTCTCTCATATAATACAATACTGGTGAGTTAATTCCAGCAAGCTATTGTATTTAAACCGTTTTGACCGACGGGTCAAATAGTGTAGTGCAAGGAAACGCGTCTTACCAAGAGGCGTAACTTGATTGTTCAGGCGTGGTAGCCAGGTTCGAACCTGAGAAGGTAAGGATCACATCACTCTCCCGAGTGGGAACAAGTTCTAGTAGGTTAGAGATGGTATCTCGGTCAAACTAGTTGGAGGTGAACCCAAGTCCTCCCTACACACTTAGAAATAAATGAAGGAATAACAATGTTAGATTATGTTACAACAAGGACAGATCAGTTCAGTGTGCCCGATGATATAAGCTTTGATATAGGGTATGAACCGACAAAAATCGATGGCAAGAAATATGTATATCGAGAAGACACAGGTCAATACCTAAATGTAGTAGGTAATGACTTCACAGCTACTACCCATAGTAATTTTGCTCATACAGTTTGGAGCACTATGAAAGATAAACTAACCGACAATGAGCTGCAAGACTGCCATATTAAGTGGAGTACTGCTCGTAACGGGGGATTCATGATGATGGATATCACGTTACCTAATGTAAGTTTTGATATCTTTACCGACAAACATTCAGAGAAAATTGGTCAGCGTATCATAGGTTTACATGGAATAGATGGTTTATGCTCTAACATTGTAGTGTATGGACAGATCTCTTTCTTCTGCACCAACAAGATGGTAAGAGGTGAGCACGATATTGTTAAACGTAAGAACACTTCAGGCTTTAGCATCACAGATTTCGCTACTCAACTTGAGAAATCTTCTAATGATTTTTATGAGCAAGCCGACATGCTACAAAATTGGGCAAGAATATCAACGGCTTACACAGATGTTGAAGATTTATTCAAGAAAATTATGAATGATAAACAAGCTGAGAAAATGGTATCTTTGTACAACCAAGAAGTATCTACTCGTGGAGAAAATGTTTACTCTATCTATAGTGCGTTCACTAACTACGCTAGCTATGCTGATAAGCGTAATGGCTTTACACTACGTAATACAGGTAACGATACTCAAGCTGTATCAATGTGGAACAGAGAAAAAGAGGTAACTAAATGGACTAGTTCTCCTCAATTTCAGAGTTTGGTGGCAGCATAATGGGTGAGATGAAAAGATACGATATAAATATAAAGGAATCAACATACCCTGTCGATGAGTGGGGTAGACTCGGAGGATTTTATAGTTTAGCTGATGTACCTGTTGCGAAGTATATAAAGTATGATAAGCTGAGTGATGAAGATCAAGCTAAAATAAGGAGGATGCATGAGCTTCCCTAATACAATACTATATGGATTAGCATTAGGATTTTTCCTTGTATATCTTGATGCTACATTCTTTAATATTTATTATAAATGATTAGATAAAAGGCGCGACATAAAGTCGCGCTTTTTATACCAACTTAAAGGAGAAAGCTTTGTCATTAAACTTAAGAAATAATAATAATCTAGACTTCAGAGTTATGAGTACTGAATCTTACTTAGAAGATTCAAAGAAAGTTCTTAACCGATGTATAGATCTTATGAGTATGAAGAATAAAGACTATCAAGGCGGTTCAGTATGTGATGAAGACTACTATCCTCATGGATGGAAATCATTTGACACTATGATGTCTACTAAGATTTTAAGATTCCGATCTGTAATGGAACAAGATGGTGACGTTAACTTTGATTCTGCTGAAGACTGCTTAATAGATCTAATAAACTACGCGAGTCGTTGTATCGTCTGGTTAGAACGTAAAAATCCTAACAGTGGTCTATGTCCTATATGTGGACAAGACTCATTATCTTATGATGATCCCAACGATAATACTTTAGAAGAACCGTTCTGCCATGAGTGTGAGATATTCCCTCATAGTGGAGAAAAATTAGAATGAGAATAACAATTCTATATTATACTATAACCTATGTGATAGCAGCTTTGTTGTTTGCTATTTATATAGATGCTTATTACTTAAACATATTTTATCCAGAAGGAATACTATAATGGAAGCATTTAATAAACAACTTGTTAAAGAAATTAGAAATCAACTACAAGATTCTATAGATATGAGAGGTTCTGCTCTAACCGATTTTAATATTAAAGTAGGTAATGCTACCTATGATGAAGATGAAGTTACATTTAAAGTTACAGTTAGAATCGATGGAAGTAAATCCAGAGAAGAGAAAGACTTAGATGTATGGGCTAGACTCCATGATTTAGATACTAATGTTACCGCCATGATAGATGGTAAGCAATTTAAACTTACCGGTTATAAGAGTAAGGCTAGAAAAAGACCTTATCAAATAACAGAACAAGGCTCAGGTAAGACATTTGTATGTGACCAACAAATGGTTGACCACTATTTTAAACATAGAAGAAAGGAAGCTAATGCTGTCGGGTGAAATTAAAAACGAATTCATTCAACTGTATAAGAACGATGACTTTCAGGAAGATGGTACGCTCGAGATAAGAGCTGCCAGCTTCCTTGCTGATGAACCAGCTATATTCGGAGAAAGAAACGTTAAGTATGTTGAAGCTGAATTAGAGTGGTACGATTCTCAAAGTCTAAACGTAAATGATTTAGGAGATATTTACGGTAAGGTTCCTTCTATATGGAAGGATGTAACCTCTAATACTGATGGTGATATTAACTCTAACTATGGATACTTAATCTATAGTAAAGGAAATGGCAGCCAATATAATAATGTAGTCCAAGAATTAAAGCTACGTCCTAATTCTCGAAGAGCTACTATGATATACACAAACCCGGACATGCATCAGAAGTCCGTAGAGCATGGTAAGAACGACTTTGTCTGCACAAATGCTGTAACATACTATAGAAGAGGAACGGCTCTCTATTGTGTAGTTCAGATGCGCTCAAACGATGCGGTATTTGGGTACATTAATGATTATGCTTGGCAAGTTAAAGTGCTTAACCGTCTTGCGATAGATCTCGATCTTGAAGCAGGGCATATTACATGGCAAGTTCAGAACCTTCATGTATATCCTAGACATCTTCATTTGATAGAAGAATGTATTAAACCTAAGGACTATGCTTGAGATGACACCGAAGTACGACACATCTTGGTACATTAAATGGGTATCAAGTCTTATATTAATGGTAGCTATGGCACTTACCTCTATTGGAGGACAAGAACCTTTGAATCTTATATTAGAATTTATAGGGGTAAGTGGCTGGCTTATAGTAGGAATGTTATGGAATGACAGAGCTCTTATATTTATTAATGCTCTTGCAGCTTTTATATTTCTACTAGGAACTTTAAAATTTTACTTAACTTAACCGACATACCGACATAAAGGAGAGTGTGTGATGAAATATCCTAGTAAGCCTGCGTATACGTGGGCAGAAGACATTCATGCAATGCATCAGAAATTTGGTGTACATAAGTGGATGGCTCGCAAGATAGACGAAGAAGACTATAGTACTTTAAGAGAATTCTTAGATTTTCGTATTAAATTCTTAGAAGAAGAACTTAACGAGACTAAAGCCGCAGTGGTGTTAGATAAGAACGCACAAGAAGTTGTTGATGGTCTTATAGATTTATGTGTGGTAGCGATAGGTACGTTAGATATTCTAGGTGTTGACGCCAATAAAGCTTGGTCAAGAGTTCATAAAGCTAATATGAGTAAAGAACCTGGAAAGAAACCTTCAAGACCTAACCCATTAGGTTTACCTGATATGATTAAACCAGAAGGATGGGTTGGACCTAACCATGCTGATAACGTAGGAGATACTCACATTATACTACATCATTCTAATGATGGCGGTTATGAAAACTATGAGTAGCCAAAGCATCAACCATTTATTTTATTTAAAGATTGAAGTAAATACTTTAGTTGCTAGACTAGAAGAAGTACTATCAGTTAAAAACAATGAGCTCTTAATTACTATCAGTGTACTTAAAGATAGAATTAAAGAACTTGAAGCGGACTTAAATAAAACTAAAGGACATTAAGATCCCTATTAGAAGCGCGCCATAAAGGCGCGCTCTTTAAACTAATTAATATGAAAGGAATCATATGCAACTTGTATTTGATATAGAAACAGATGGATTCTTAGAAGAGATGACTACTTGTCACGTACTTATATGCCAAGATGTTATAACTAAGAAGATCTATAGATATACAGATCAACCTAATGATACTCCTATTAAAGTAGGTCTAGACTTAATGTCTAAAGCTGACGCATTAATAGGCCATAACATTATTGGGTTCGACTTGATGGGACTAGAGAAGCTCTTTAACTGGAGACCGTCTTCCCATACTGCATTGATTGATACTTGGGTTATGTCTCAGGTATTAAGATATAATAGACCACACAGACATGGTCTTGCTGGATGGGGTAAACATCTTGGATTTAAGAAGATGGACAATACTGAATGGGCTAATGAGGGATTTAAGACATACGATCCCGGCATGATAAAGTATTGTGAACAAGACGTAAGACTTAACACAAAAGTTTATGAAGTACTACTAGCTGAACTACATACAGCTGTAGAATCTAATGAACTGATTAAGAAAGGTCTACGCGTTGAACATGATATAGCAATCTTTGAATCTATGGTACGTAAGAAGGGTTGGTTGTTTGATTTAGATAAAGCTAAAGAAAACTTAAGACTCATGACTAAACACATGATGAAGATTGAATCTATAATTGAACCTAACTTAGGAACTACTGAAGTCTTTATTGATAAAGCTCCGAAGACTCCTAAGTATACTAAAGCTGGATTGTATACTGCAACTACTGCTAGAATATTATCTGAGTTTCTTGGTCGTAAAGTGATTGGTGAAGATGCTCTATCTGATTCTCCACCTATGTTACCTGGAACAGAGTTCCAAAGAACTTCTATAGAAAAGGTTACTCTTAGTAATATGGATCTAGTTAAAAGCTGGCTGCATAGTATTGGATGGAAGCCTGATGATTGGAACGTAAAGAAAGGAAGTCACGGTCAATGGATAAAGACCGGACCTAAACTTACAACAACTTCATTAAGAAAACTAGGTAGCAGAGGTACTCTCATTGATAGATACTATACTATTAAGAACCGTAAAGCTACTATAGAATCTTGGATAGAGAAGCTATGGAAAGATGATAATAATAGAGTACGTCTTCATGGAAGAATGTTTACTATTGGTACGCCTTCTTTTAGATGTCGTCACGAAGTTATTGTTAATCTCCCTGCAGTTGATGCAGACTATGGTAAAATGCTAAGAGAATTATTTATCTCTGAACCAGGTTATAATGTTGTTGGTGCTGATAGTGCTGGCAACCAGTTACGTGGGCTATGCCATTATGTAGGAGATAAAGCTTACACAGATCTAGTTATTAATGGAGACCAACATGCTCGTAACGCAGCTGTTCTTAATTGCTCTCGACCTTTAGCTAAATCATTTCTTTATGCTGTTCTGTTTGGTGCAGGTGATGCTAAGCTTGGACAAACTCTTACAGGAGTTAGTAGTATACCTAAGGGTAAAGAAGCTAGAAGAAAATTTATGGCTAACTTACCAGGATTTGAGAGACTAGTTAACAAACTACGATCTGTGTTCAATAAGTATGGGTCTATACCAGCTCTTGATGGTCGTAAGATATTTGCTAGGTCTGATTACCAAGTTCTTAATTACTTACTTCAAACTGCTGAAGGTATTACTTGTAAAGCCTCTGTTAGTTATGCTATGAATAAGATTAAAGAGGAAAAGCTTGATGCTTATCCTGCTATATTCTACCATGATGAACAAGCTTGGATAGCAAGTGATAAAGATTCTAACCGTGTTGGAGAAATCCTACAAGAATCTTTTCGTGAAGCACCTAAATGGTTTGGTGTTGAGTGTATGGATGGTGGTGACTATGTAATAGGTAAGTCTTACGCGGAGGTACATTGATGTCTAAGGTAGACGTATACTATAACTTACATAAGAAGATATTCTCAGTAAGATATAAAGGTATAGTTATACTACATAGCAATGATGTGTTTATAAAAGATGCTGAGTTTGTAGTTCAACCTGCTGGTCGTGCTAAAGTTTTAACTGAACGTAAGAAGAATGTCCATGCCTTTGTTAGAGGTACACTATCTAATATACAGAACAGTGAAGACTATTTTAGTATGCCTAAGCAGGCGACTTATAATCCTTATAAACATTCTACATTTGTTAATAAAGAAACTAAAACGCCTTTGTATAACGCTGACATAGTACATCTTAAAAACAACGATAAACCGGAGATATACTATCAATGAGAATAACTTTTAAATCTATAATAAACCCTGTTGCGCGAGCATTATTGCGCAATAGGAAACCTAAACAAGTTATACCTAATAAGAAAAAGTATAACCGTAAACGTGATAAAAATAAGGGAATCAAATGAAATTATTTATTGATGCCGATAGTATTTTATTTAAAGCTGCTTGTACTCAAGACACTCAACATGATACTCGATTAGTTACTCGTAAGATAATCGAAGATTCTATTGCTGATTGTTTTGCTGATGAAACTTATATTGCTGTTAAAGGTAAGAATAACTTTCGTTACAATATCTATTCTGATTATAAATCCTCTCGTAAAGATACTCAATTAGAAGAAGGTTTAAAGAATAGACTTAACAATGCTTACGAATATCTTACAGATAAATGGGGAGCTGTTGCTGCTGATGGTATGGAAGCTGATGACTTAGTTTCTATATGGGCTTATGAAGCAAGAGCTGCTGATGAAGACTTTGTGATTGCGCATATTGATAAAGACATAAATCAAATTGCTGGAAATCATTATAACTATAACAAGAAAGAAGTTTACTTTGTCGATGATGAAGAAGCTGATCTTAATTTCTGTGTTCAGTTACTTATTGGAGATGCTGGTGATGACATACCTAAACTAAAGAAGGGATATGGAATCAAGACTGCTAAGAAAGCTTTAGCAAATACAACTTACGATACTCGTATGTCTGTTGTAGTAGACCAGTGGAAAAGATTATATGGAAATGGTTGGGAGAAACAACTTAATATGATCGGCAATCTAATATATATGAAACGTACATGGGATCTAGAGGAGTGGAACTATGAAGATCGTTATAAACGGAAAACCAATGTCAGCAAACCGAATGGAAGGGATGAGGGCAGTGAGAACGAAGAGCGGAAAGAACTTCGCTCAGAAGTATCCGACGACAGAATACAAGTTGTTTCTTAGTAATTTTATAGAATCAACTAACGAAATGAGTTGGCAGTTTGAGAAGACTGCTGACTTAAAAGTTACTTTCAATGCGTTCTTTAGTAACAGAGCATCGGACCTTGATAACGTACTCAAACCGTCTTTAGATGCTTTACAAAAAGTTTTCGATTGGAATGATAAATACTGTTATGAGATCGCTGCTTACAAACATCTTGTAAAGCGAGGCGAAGAAAGACTGGAGATAAATGTTGAAGAAGTTAAACGATAATGCTAGATATGAATGCAAAGATTGTGGTAGTTCAGATGGGTTAATGTACGATCCATCTGATGACCACACTTATTGCTTTGCATGTGGCGTATATAATAAAGGAGATAATATTATTGGACCCACTACCAATACAAATAATAATAAACAATCTGACATCACCGATATTTCTAACTATCCTGGGCATAGTATGCCTAGTCGCAATATTTCGGAGCAGGTAGTAAAATACTTTGGAGTAAAGACTCATCAGTATAACGACCAACCAGCTCATTTCTATCCTTATGGAGATGACTGCTACAAAATTAGAATATTACCTAAAGAATTTAGATTAGTAGGAAAACCAAAGAAACTATTTGGACAAGATAAGTTTAATGGTGGTGGTAAAATGCTAGTCATAACTGAAGGTGAGCTCGATGCTCTATCTATAGGGCAAGCTTGGTTAGATATAAACAAAAAGATTTATCCTGTAGTATCTATTCCTTCTGCTAATCAACTACAAATACTATTAGATAACCGAGATTGGATCAGAAGATTCGATAGTATAATATTATGGTTTGATAATGATGAAGCAGGTAAGAAAGCTATATCACAAGCAAGTAAGATTATAGGCTTTGACAAAGTAAAAGTAGTAACTGTCGAAGAGAAAGATGCTAGTGATTTGTTTATGAAGAGAGGAAGTAAAGAAATCTCTCATGCTATCTGGAATGCTCAACAATATAATCCTGCTGGTATCCTCACTGGTGAAGGTATATGGGATAAGTTTGTTGAACGCCAGAACGTTGAGTCAGTACCTTATCCTGAATGTTTAACAGGTTTAAATGATAAACTAAAGGGAATGAGACACGGTGAAATAACTTTGTTCACTAGTGGTACTGGTTCTGGAAAATCTACTGTAATAAAAGAGATCATATGGCATCTATTATCTACTACTAAAGATGACCGTATTGGTTTAATATCTCTTGAAGAAAGTGTAGGTGATACCGCTGAGAAGTTTATTGGTATGACTATTAATAAACGTATTGGTGGTGATGAACCTATAAGTGAAGATGAAATGAGAACCGGCTTTGAAAAGGTATTTAAAGACGAACGTCTTGTTTTATTAGATCACCAAGGTTCTGTTGAAGATAGTTCATTGCTAGATAAGATAGAGTATATGGCTCTTATGGGATGTAAGTATTTATTCTTAGACCATATAACTATAGCTGTATCTGAAGGTAGTGAAGGACTATCAGGCAACGAAGCAGTTGACAAGGTTATGTCTGATCTACTTAAGGTAGTTAAGAAGCATAACATCTGGTTAGGTATAGTAAGTCACTTACGTAAGTCAGGTGGTAAAGCTTTCGAAGAAGGCAACATGGCTTCTATCGATGACATAAAGGGTAGTGGTAGTATCAAACAAATATCATTTGATATTATAGCTTTCTCAAGAAACCTTGTCGCACCTAATGAAGAAGAGCGTAATCAAATTCAGTTGACCGTATTAAAGTCAAGGTTTACTGGATTAACTGGACCAGCAGGTATAAGTAATTATAATATGCACACTGGTAGATTACAGAAAGGAGATAGCTTTGATGTTATCTAAAGACGATCACATGTATCTTAAGATGGCCGAAGTAGTTGGTGAAAGATCTCGTGATAATCTTTATAAAGTTGGAGCAGTTATAGCTAATGGTAATAAGATACTTAGTTATGGTTGGAATGGCACTCCCCATGGTATGATTAATGAAACCCGCGATGGTGCTGGAAACACTAAGTGGGAAGTCGTTCATGCCGAAGCAAATGCTATAGCTAAATTGGCTGCTTCAACTTCTTCTTCTGAAGGTGCTACATTATATCTAACATACTCGCCTTGTAAAGAGTGTACTAAACTCATATTACAGGCGGGTATTAAGAGACTAGTGTACGATCAAGTATACTGTAAACCTAGTAAAGAGCTAGATCTTAGAGTTCCTGACACAGAACCTTTAGAACTACTCAAGAAATATGGAGTAGAAATTGCGTCAGATAGAGATTAGAGAAGATACCCATGAAGTTGTAAAGTATCCTGAAGATATGTACTGTGTTTACTTTCATAAAGATCCGGAAACGGATAACGTAGTATACGTTGGTAAGGGTACTTTACATAGAGCATACCAGATAACTAACCGTGGTTATGACCACCATATTTGGTTGCTTGATAAGTTGTCTGTCCACAAGATACAAGATGTTGTTGTGATTAAAGGTGGACAGATGACAGATAAAGAAGCTACTGTAGTAGAATCTCATGAAATAAAATGTTGCTTAAGGAATGGGTGTGACCTGTTTAACGTTACACATAATCCGTTCCGCAAAACTAGGAGAAATAATGCAGAACATAATAGAGTATTTAGAACAGAAAATTATAAATACACCGCAGAGGTGGGCAGTAAAGCTGGTGAACGAACACAAGCTGGATCCGAAGCGGTTAGTATATGACGCATTAACTATACTGCAATACCACTTCACAAAAACTTCAACTTCTGAATCAGCAACATGTAAACTTACAGCAGCTTCGGTTGCTATAGGTAAGAATGTGTTGCTTCAGAAGGGAGTAGAGCTAGGGTTTAGAGCTGACGTAACTGTTGGCGACCTAGTTCTTGAAGCGTTCTATGAATGTGGATACATAAAGATATTTAGAGCTCCAACTGAAGCTCAAATAAAATGGGAAGCTAATCCTATTGGTAAGAAGCCTTTCAGTAGAGCTCCATATATGATAGAGACCTCTGAAAAGTGGTTACAAATTGGATCACTTCCCAGTGCCGTAGTAAACGAGTTAATACAGAACACTTCGTTTACGAAGATAAACCGTATTCATAATCTATTCCAAGAGAATGGTTACCCAGTAATAAAGCATTGGGGTTTCGATAAAGCCGAATCATTTAAAGAGTTATTAGATGAACCATTTATAGATGCAATAAACAAATTGCAGCAGACAGCTTGGACTATTGATAGTGATATCTTAGAAGCGGTTAAGAAAAACAAACGTAAGTTTGTAACTGAAACTCTTAAAGTATCAGATGAGACCGGTAAGAACTACCGCTATTGTATATTTGGTAACAACAAAGAGTTGGAAGGAAAAGATTTATACTGGAATGATGTGGTATTTAAACCAGATTTAGGTAATAAATCTTTAGAGAAAAGGTATTACGGAGAGTTAAGAAGATTAACTAATAAACTTCGTAATAAACCTGACAAGAAGCCATTAGTCAAAGCTCAAAAGAAATATGATAACGCTGCTACTAACTGGAATGCTAAGCTAGTATTATTAAAGAACCGTAGTAAGTTTGATGCTTACAACATGACTGTTCAGAAAGCTGAAGCATTAGAGAATAAAATCTTTTTCCAATATGTAGATACAGATTATCGTGGTAGACTATATTACAGAGAGTCTTACTTGAACTATCAAGGTAAAGACATGGAACGTGGTCTACTTAAGTTCGCAAATGCTAAACCAATGACTGATGAAGGATTGTATTACTTTGCAGTACATACATCCTGTACATACAATCAATCATATACGATTGATAATATACCTGAGTGGTGTGGTGCTGATTATAAGAGTCACTTGGAAAATGAAGGGTTGACAGACATCTCAGTTGATAAGATGACTATTGATGATAGAGTTAAATGGGTCTCTAACAATGAAGACTTTATCAGAAATACTTGGATCAACCGTACTATCCATGATAAAGCAGAGAAGCCTGTTAGCTTTCTTGCTTGTTGTAAAGCATGGTGTACTTTATGGGATCAATCTCCTGAGAATGATTACTATATAAACCTTCCTATTCCTATTGATGGGTCTAATAATGGGTGGCAACACTTGGCTGCTATATCTAAAGACAAAGAAGCTGGTAAGCTCGTAGGTCTAGTTCAAACAGAAATACCTAAAGACTTTTATGTACAAACGGCTAAAGCTTTAATAGCTCGTATGCCTGAGTGGTTTGAGTCTCGTGATATGCCTATGAAACATATCCGTAAAGGTGTATCTAAACGTGGATCTATGACTAGAGCTTACAGCGCAGGTCATTTAGCCATAGCATTAAATATGTACGCTGATTGCTACGCTGAAGGATTCCATAGTAAGTATAATATATCTATGTCAGACTGTAATGATCTATCTTTTAATCTAATTAAAGCGATAGATGAAGTTTGTCCCGGTCCGTTAGAAACTATGAGTTATCTACAAGCAATAGCAAACCACGTTATAGCAGACTTGAATGAGCCTGTTATTGAGTGGACTACTCCATCTGGATTTCCAGTACGATATGAAAATTACGTAATGGAAGATATCAAATGGAAGAGTTGGATATCGGATATGAGAATCCAACATGTCGGCAAGGAACACCGCCTTGTATACGGCAAAAAGATAGCAAGTCCTGGTGGCTTTGCTTCGGGCATAAGCCCAAACTTTATTCACAGTATGGATGCAGCTCACATGGCGTTAATTATACACCATTGGGACGGTGATTTCGCTGCAATACATGACTCATTTTCTACTCACGGTTGTGATGTAGCTAGCTTATTAGATTTAACTAAAGAAGTATTCATTAAAATGTACGATCATGGCGATTACTATCAACATATAGCCGAGATGTTATTAATGGAGCCTGAAAAGTTTAGTTATAACTACAAGCTAGGAAATCTAAACGTAAAAGAAATCGCTAATAGCGACTATTTCTTTTCGTAAGGAGTAGAAGATGAGTGTTATTAAAATAAAACCCGATGGAGTAATTGGTATAGACCACAAAGACATAGCCTTTATATATAAGTATGGAATAGTATTCTTAGATGAGACTGAGTTCCACTTTCCTCAATACTGGATAAAGAATTATATAAAGAAACATAGTCTTGAATATCTATATGCTCCTGAAATATGTGGGTAAATAAAAAAAAGGGATACCTTAGCTTACGCTTTGGTATCCCTAATTTTTTTTATCCAATATCTATTTGAAGTATCCTACTATCTTGTCTTTTTACTTCTTCTACATACTTAGCTTTAGCTGAGTTATATTTACTAGAAACTTTTTTATTTCTATTTATTAAATTTACTCCTCTATCACCAATAACAGTATCAAAGAATTGTAATACTTTATTTGCAGGCATAGTAGAAATACCGGCAGACTTTTTATCCTTTATTCTTTTAGCTATTTCTGGAAACATAGCTTCAGCTTTCGCCATAGCCTGCCTTGATACACCGCTTTTATAGTCTTTAATAGACTCTTCTCTTTGACGAGGTGAAAATTCTCCAGTATCTGCTAATGTATTAGCTAGATTCTGTAGTCCAAGATCACCATGTTTCAATCCATTATCTATTGCATATTTAGTCATGTCGTTAGTAGTATGCATTAACCACCAGAAACCTCTGTACTCGTTATCAAGACTTATTTCTACAGGAGTATCTCCAAGATCTTTAAGTTTATTTCTAAAGTTATCGATAGTTTTTGGTGTCCAATCATTCATAAGACTATCAAAATAATTATAGTCTTCAATTGAGTTCCACCAATTCTTGTTAGCATGTTCTCTAACGCGCCTGCCTCCTGCAAGATCTGTCTTAACAGCATCCATAATAGGCAACATGTATGAGCGCTTTAGACCTCCAGCTCCTCCGTGCCAAGAATCTGTAAACATTTTATTCATCCAAGCTCCGTCAATAGCTTGTATAATAGCTGGAATAATTCTCCCTCTTCCCCAACCTCCGGGTCTTTCATCTCTCATTGCACTTCCTGATGGAGTTGACTTGTATAGGTATACATCACCTACACCTCTACCACTTGGCAAAACAATTCTAACACTACCTGTTTCATCTTTTTGAATAGACTCTCTAGCGCCAACAAAACTCTTAATACCAAGAGCATTCTTAACTTCCATAACTTCGTTACTTAACATAGCAACTACGTTGTTAGCTCTCAAAGCTTGACCAACTTCTTGAATACCAGGATGTATTTGAGTATCAATAGCATCTGCTAGTGTATCATGAAGAAAGCTTACAACTTCATCTTGAACATCTACCGGTTTATTACCTATCTTCTTCCGCATTGCAGCGTTAAAGTTAGGCTCATTTATTATTTGTTGAATAGCATTAGCTTGATCTCCAACCATCACTGTATTTTTTATAGTGTCAGTAAGGTTTGCTAACATCTGTCCATAAGATAAAGTCATAGGCGGTTTCTTAAGAAAGTTGTCTCTATCTTGTACTGCAAGTTGTAATATGCTATATAGTTGAGGAGATAAGTCAAACTCTTTATGTTGTCTAGCAAAATTACCCGCATAGACTTCTCCATTTTGAAGCATAAAATTAGCCATAGCATCTCTAAAATCTCCAGCTATCTCATTATCAGCAAGATCTTCTGGTATACCTTGTGCTTCACGATACATATCTCCGACTTTAAATGTATCTAAATTCTTAGCAGCACCTTCTCTTCTAAGTACTCCTGTTCTATAAGCTGCTTTGATACTTCCTAACGTAGCTGCAAACGAAGCAGGCCCATGAGTTAACCCGTCAACTTCTACACCTATATTAGAATGAAACACAGTATTGTTATCAAAAGCATTTTTAAACTGATGAAGTTCGTGAGCTGCTTCAAGTAAATGTAATCCATCAATTCCCTCACTCATAGCTTTGTTCATTAATCCAGGTTCTACATTTAAAGGAGGAACACCTTGTAAATCAGGTGGTATTAATATAGCTTCTTGCGCAGCTTGATCTGGGTTTTTAGTTAAATTAATATTAGCTAATGACTTTGTATACTGAGTATCTTGCTCAGGAGTCAATAAACTATCTGCAATACCTTTACCTGCTCTAATTATAGGTCCAAACTTACCATGCCCAGGAGCGTTCCACTCATCATTAAACATTTTAATTCTGGTTTCAGGTAAATCTCTTTTAGCTCCTAAGAAATGAACAGCCATTAATTCTTTAAACATATATGTTTCATCAGAGCCTGATCGAGGATTAACAGTAGAAGGAATCATTCCTCCTGTAACAAATCTAACCCAAGGTTGAAGCTGTGGATTAAATCTTGTTTGACCTGCATGCATTCTCATAGTAAGTTCTTGTAAAACAAAGTCTAAGTAATTAGCTTTATTACTATATCTTCCCATAGTATTTAGAAATTCTAAGAATTTAGTAGCTTGCTTCTCCATTTCATAACCTGGATCATAGCCTTCTGCTGTACCTTCACTTTCCTTCTTAGCTAATTCTCTTTTAAACTCATTGAATTGGCTAGGTCCTACTTTAAAAAGGTCACCGACCTTAGGAATTGCATTGCCTCTCTTCATCTCAGACAGTGCAGACATCGCAAGTTGTGTAACAATCCTACGCCTAAGAGGATCGACTCTATGCGGAACTGATCCCATGTTAAGCCGAGCTTCTTCTATTCTTGCAATACGTCTATCAACAATATTAGTTGTTTTAGTTTTAAGATATCTTGAAGCCTCTGTTTCTTGCATAACATTAGCAGGTTCATTTCTAGGTTTTATCTCATAATTTCTAAAAGCATCTGGAGCAGATTGCTCTGCTGCCTTTAATAGTTTAATTCCAGTATCAGTTAGTTGATATTCTACAACATCATGTTTATTACGAGGATTTTTATCAAAACTACCTACACCATTATCAATTCTCTTATACATATGAGGGTTAGCTGCATGATACATCTCTTTAGCTACAGCACCTACAACTTCAAACTGATCGTTGGTAACATCACGTTCAGTGTATTCATCAGTTGGTCTGCCTTGCATTAAGTTTTGCTCACGCTTCCAAGCTCTATATATCTCTCTGCCTAGTTGTCCATTACCTACAGTACGTAACAAACCACCTTCATCAGTAAGCTTAACATCAGGTCCTTCTCTTGTAGGATCTGCTGTTTCATCTATCTCTTTATTCTGGTTAATCTCAGAAGTTGTTTGAAACTGAGCGCCATGAATAAACTTTTCAGTAGCTAATCCCATTATAGTTGCAAACACAGGATCTACTTGCATAGCTCCATCTTGGTTTCTAGTTGAAGCGTTAAATCCTCGAGGATCAAAGAAAATACCTGTAAGTCCTAAGTCAGTTGTTACAGTTTTAGTTTGTACATCTTTATTAAGAGTTTCTGCAAATGAAGTTTGCTCTCCTCTTCCTTGGTCTATTGCAGTTTTCCATTGAGCCTTCTCAGCTATGTCTGCAACGTTACCTTTTTGAGTAAGATAAGCTCCTTGAACCGTTGAACCACTAGCTTCTTTAGCTTGAGACTCTGTTAACCCAGCTTTAATATAATCATCTTCTAATATTTTAGAATGCAATAAATTTATAAACATTCTACCTCTTTTGATAGATAGACCAAAGCCATCATTAAGCACAGTGTCATGATCTGTAACACCAACGTTTCTATCCTGCCATCGTCTGTTGTCAGGTGGAAGAACATCAGGTCTTATTTCAGAAAAAGCTGGAAACCTAGCCTCTTCTCTAGTTTGAGCCATAGCTTCTGCGTATTTCTGCTGTTCAATCTCTTGTCTACGTTGTTCTTCTAAAGCTCTAGCGTCTGTACCTTCTATTGAAGTAGCTGAACTAATACCTACAGGAGCACGATCAACTGCAAATTTGTTTTCAGTTTGACCGAATGTAGAATCTACTAATCCTAAACTTGGAGGTCCACCTTCTTGTAATTGTTCTATTGGTTGCGTAAGCAAGTTTCCCTTAAGCTTATCAGAAAGTTTCATACGCTTTACGTTTCGAACAACTTCAGCCTTAGCTTCTTCTGTTAAAGCTCCTTGTGGATTTACTCTTATTGCCATGTATTATCTCCAAAATTCCATCGAGGTATATTCTTCTGCATTTGATAAGCTGCTTGAGCTAAAGGAGAAACCTTTAATGCTGCATCTCCTAATGATCTATCTCCTTGAGCTACATCTACACTTAGCTTTCCTATTCTAAAAGCTTTACTTAGTGCAGCTGATTCTCCTGATATAGTTCCAAATGCCCAACCAACGTTTGTTTTATATCTTTCTTGATACATAGGAAAAGCAAAGTCTATAACTCTTTCTGATGTACCTAATAGTCCACTAGATGCAACACCTCTTCTAATATATTCCATATCTTTAAAGTAAGGAGTTGTTTTGCCATACTTTAATAAGTCTTTAAGATGTTGTGACACAAATCCTAGTAAAATCATAGTAGACATAGTAGCAAAAACATTATACTTCATTGCGGGAGTACCACGTAGTGCTTGTTCTGCCCACATCTTAGGTAAATGGTTTGCTTGGAATGTAGCTATGAACCCTTGGAACTGAGTAAACAAAGCAAATCTAGGATCTTGAAAGATCAAAGGTCTATTTCCAGATTGAGGTAATGCAACTGCATCGTTTATAAAATTAAACGTAGCATCATTCATAAACCTTTCCCACTTCTCAACTTCTGCATCAGAAGCCATTCGAGTTTGACCATTAGCATCAGGAAATCCCATGTAATAGTCCATCATAAATCTAGGATCTATTCCTAAATTACGTAAAGCTTCTTCAGCTTCTGCAACTTCATTAGTATATGTAGCACTACGATTAAACTCAGTACCAGATTCTACAATTCCATGTTGTTTAGCTGCTGCTAATGTAGCTAGCTTATCTACTATATAGTCTCCTGCAATAGCAGCTCTTACTGCACGAGTAGCATTAGTCCATTGTTGCAATAGAATAGCTTTAAAGTATGAGTCTAATATACGTTGATGCCAACGACCTGTTTCACTAACACCTGTTGTATGAGCTGCGCCTACCTCCCAATCTAACATTCCTAACTCTTGTGTTTTCTGGTATCCAGCAGACGTTCTTTTATGAGGAGTTACTTTACCTGTCGCAGCACCGAATCCTCTCCAAGCAGTGTTTTTAATTTCATTTGCGAATTCTCTTGCTATACTATTAAGACTACCCTTTTCACCCATAATCTGACTTACATTTAAACTCCTGCTAACTAACGCAAGTTCAACAAAGTTAGATAGCGTAGCTAATGGTAGTCCAGTAATAGTTGTTACAAATAATAAATTCTTTTGAGCAAACCTCCATATAGGATTTTTAATTCGTTTATAGTTTCCTGACTCAGCATTAAGAAATCTCTTCATATCATACGCTAGTTTATCAACTCTACTTTGTGCGTCAGCTGCACTCCAGCCTGAGTCCATTAACTCTTTTTTAACTTGAGCAAGATCATGATTAAGCTTTTTATTATCAGCACCAACAAACTCTTCTAGTACTGTGTATCGTACAGCAGCTTTGGCTGCGTTAGATATGTTAGAAAATAAATCTGTTTCTAAGAATTCATTAAACTCAGGATTATCAGATAGATTTAAAGTTCTTTTCCTATGAGACTGAGGTTTAAATGTAGCCTTAGATACAACAGAGAATCCATCTCTACCTGCTGTAAGATCAGAGATATCTGATACACCATCTTGTTGTATAATAGCTTCTGTTAATTCTGAAGCTTGCTCTGGTGTAACTAACGGTTCACCATTAGCATCTTTAAGATTTAATAAAGCATTTTCAAATCCAGCTCTATTATTCTCAACAGCTTCTTTATTTATAGATCTATGTCTAGCTAAATAATTTTTAATCTTTCCTAATTTAGGATTATGTTTAGCCTGCATGTCATGCATTCTATTTCCTACTTTGTTCAACTTATCTATAAGTGCTACAAATGCAGGAATATTTTCACTTAATGGTCCTTCTAAATCTGTCTCCCAATTAACATCTCTTCCCTCAGCTCGTGCTTTTTCATGAGCTTTATCAAAAGCTTTATAAAACTCGTCACTAAACTTTTTTTTAGATTTCCACTTATCTGATCTTCCAAACCCAGCAAGTATATTAGATACGTCTCCTAATATATGACGTATCTTAGATATCTCATGGTGCTTTCTATTTTCATAATGTTCACCAGTAACAGATCGTTGTAAGTTACCATTATACTTTTCAGCCATTATTCGAGCTGTTGTGGAATCATTTTGAAGTTCATCAGCAAACCCCATATTACCAAAGGCAGATCTCATAATTCCACGATACAATCTAGGAAAATTTGTAAATGAGTCACGTATTATTTGAGCCATATCTCTTTGTTTTAATTTCTTTTCATGTCTATCTGCTTGGTCGTTTATATCTTCCTCAAAGTTAGTAGTTTGTTGATCTGTTTCAAACTTGTTTCTATCGTTCTCTTCTTGAATATTGTATTGCTGTCCATTTCTAGCTATATCTCTTTCAGCTAACTTACCCATCTTAGATGTTTGCTTACCTGTATTAGTCTTAGTTCTGTAAGCTACGTCTGTCCAAGCACCGTAGTCGTAAATTCC
>Ga0208158_1000248_pt1 | contig 21632 bp, 16 predicted proteins | sample 8_EtaG_FD_184081 | JGI IMG/M metagenome (GOLD analysis project Ga0208158, IMG submission 184081) | Marine viral communities from the Subarctic Pacific Ocean - 8_ETSP_OMZ_AT15162 metaG (SPAdes) (version 2) | ecosystem: Environmental > Aquatic > Marine > Oceanic | place: Pacific Ocean | collected...
AAATGGGAGAACCCATCGACATAGCATGGAATAACACATTTAGGAAAGCCAAAGATAAAACAAGTCCTACAGAAACTCTTGAGCGTGTTCGTTCAAGAGCAAGAGGTCGCGTTGCGGCTCGCACTAAAGCAAGTCTTGGCACTACAACAGAATCTCTTCGTAGTGGAGCACCTCCACCTCACAAAAAGTTGAGAAGCACAGGTGGTGGATTCAATGTTTTTGCTCGTAGAATTTCGCAGATGAGTCGAATGCCTGAGCGAAAAAGACAGTTGGTTGGACGAACAGAAGGTGCTGTTGGTCCACGACTTGAAACACCAGCAAGACAAACAAGAAGTCTTACTTATGGAGCAGACCCAAGAGTAAAAGAGGGAAGGGCTGTTTATTCAGCCGTTAAAAGAGATAACCCACAGACTGATATTGTGCCTACAATACCTTTTCAAGGTGGTAATCCACCTGAAATTAAAATCCAAAGAGACATGCCTTCTCCTCCAAAAGACACAGCAACTAAAGGTCCAAAGAAAATTGGAAAACCTAAACAACCAAAGGTTCCGGGTGGTAAAACAAAATCACCTACATTAGCAAAAGGAAAAGGTCTACGAGCACTTGCGTCCGGTGTTCTTTCTAGTTTGAAAGATACATCGAGGAGAGGCTCTTTCTCACATGCAGACCTAGCAGAAATACGTTCTCTCTTGGGTAGACTGAAAAGAATTACCAAGAGTGATGAGTTCCATAAATCGTTTTACAATCAGAAAGGAGATGCAGAAGGGCCTAGTCCTAACGCCCACCCTCGTCAGACTTCTCATCCTACGGGTGCTACAGAGGCTGACCCTGATGACGACCCCACGATGTGGGGTGCTCACCCCATCGGTTTACTCGCACCTCGTAGGGGGCATCAGTAATGACGCTCATCATTAAGGGTGAAGGGGTAGAGTGGGTTGACCCTGAAACAGGTATCAAACACTTGGTAAGGTTCGCTGATAAAGGAAATCCTTATGCTGAAACTCACTCACATTTCCATCTCCATCCTAAAACAGGCGCTCCAATCAAGAACATAATGGGTAAATGGCCGATGGAGGGGGCTGCTCATAAAGTGGCTTTTGATATTATGAAGAGGTTTCCCGGCACTGATTTGGCTAAAGCGTTGAAGGTAGCAAAAGATTTGTTTAACGAGGCTGCTCGACAATTCAACACAAACCACAGAGATGCTAAACATTTAGTTCCCATACCTTTTGATGAAGATGGTAAATTACATCCTGAGTGGGCTCAAAATAATTATGGGAATTGGATTGGAGCAGGTAAACACAGTGACGATGAAATACCCACTCGTGATAATGATGGAAGACTAATTACCTTGTATCACAATATGGGTGCTCATCCTACCAAGGGTAGATTCCCAGAAAGTGCACCTCTTCCATTCAAAAAGTATTTGAAAAAATTACTAGATGCGGTAGGAGTTCAATCTTCTTACGGTGCAGGTAATCAACTTCACATGGAGCCACAACATTTCATGATTACAACGGATGGCGATTCCAACCATCGTAGACATACAAGTAATCCAAAAGGTAAAGGTCGACGAGAAGAGCCTTTTTCGCAAGCAGTTAGAAATACAGGTGAGCGTAAATCTGTTTCTTTGTCTCTTAATCATGTTTTGGCTGCACTCCCTGAAAATGCTTACAGAACATTCGATACACAACAAGGAAGAACATCTGGTAAGTTAGTTGATACTTTCCGAACAAGATTAGGACTAGATGAAACAGAAGCACAACAATTGGCTCGCACACCTGCATCAGGTTTATTTCGTCCGTATGATTCATACACTAAAGGAAGTCAAGGAAAAGAGGCACCCCTTAGAAAGTTAATGCTTAGTCTACAAGATAGATTAATGCAATCAGGAGTTGATGAGGCTGATATAAAAGGTTTACAAGAACAATATGTCCAAGACCATCAAACAAATATGAATAATAGTCAGTTCAGAGCGTTAAGTCGAACAATGGCTATCCTTCAACTGTCAAAAGACCGATTGAAAGATTACAAACCAGTAAATGTAAGCAGCAATAGAAACGCATCACTGTTGTATAATCATTCCAGAGATTTGTATCATGATGGACAGGAACCAGAAGCACACAAAGAAGCAGGATACGACACATCCGGTCCTATAATTCCTGTAGACGATACACCTAGAACTCCAGTAATGCCTGCTCACGTTAATTATGGTGGTTATGCACCTGTAGAAGGAGCAGGCTCTATGCCGATTCAAGATATTGTAAGACCTACTCCACCGAAAATAGGATTACCTCCAACAAGACCTATGGTGGGAGTTGCTCCTACATATGGTCGTGCCCCATTAGGTGTAAATGTGCCTGTAATGACTTCAAGCGACTCTCTTTTTGATATCATGGAACGGTTACAAATAGCAGAGGCAGAGATGGATGGTATCTTTACTAAGTCTGATGATATAGGTGGTCTTGCGCAGAACCACAATCTTTCACAACAAGATATTCTTGCTATACAACATGGAGTTGGTAATTGGGAGACTCTTGCGAAAGCCCTTAGTATTCCATATGCTGTCGTAAGAGCAGTTAAGGTGGCATCGCGATGACCTACATCATGTCTGAATACGAATATGGTGTGGCTTGTATAGCGCATGGAGAAGAAGATGCAACTGTTATGTTTTTGCTCAAAGCAGGCTTTGTTGGCTTCGATGGTGACGACGTTTTGTTGAAGCAGCAAGCAGGCTCTTTTACTAATGTGCCAGCCGAAGGAGGAGGAATCCAAACAACACGAATGGGTCGTCATGGAGAACAAAGGCCCGGAGAAATGCCCGGTGTGTATACGGCTCCCGGCGGTGCTTCAATGCAACCAACCCGAACTCAACAACAATTTTCAATACCCATGGTTCGCCCTAGCGAACGAGCACAAGTAAGGAGTTTTGCTCAACAACAAGGTATGGAGCCTACAAGAGCAGCACCCGGAGAAAAAGGCCCCTCTGCTTTCTATGACTTCGGTCCAAACGCACCCAAAATACCTGCTAGTATGATGGAAAGAGCAAAAGCAAGACTAGGTAGAATGGGAGAACAAGGCAAACAATTCCTTAACGAAAGAAGAGGTAGTCGCGCAACGGAGGCTTTTACTGGCGCTATGGCAGGACAGGACGAAGAAGCGCAAAGAAAATATTTAGCAGATATCGCACGAAACTTAGGAGTTGACGTTAGTGAGTTTGGTAAGCCTGAGAAAGATGATGCTCCTGCTGCTCCTGCTCAGGAAGCAGCACCACCAGCAGCACCTGCTCCAGAGGTTCCTACAGATGTAGCACCAACACCAACACCTGCTCCAGACCCAACACCTGCTCCAGACCCAACACCTGCTCCAACTGCTGACGCAGCAGCAGGTGATGATACCCGAGCAGCAATAAAAGACAAAACAACTACTACAGGTAAAGTAGAGGTTACACCTTCTGAGTCTGCTTCGACCGAAGATTCTGAAAGGCAAAAACAAGCAATGGAAATGTTTGACCAAGTTCAAGACCGCAAAGAAAAACGACTAGAAAGAGAAGAAGCAGCAAAAGAGGCTGAGCATAGAAGAGAAATGGAAAGAAGAGGTCAAACTGCTAACCCAGAAATACCAACAATGGAAGAATTAAATGCTAAATTGGAAGAATTACGAGGTGCTCCTCCAGCAGCACCTGAAGCACAGGTTCCACCACCAAGCGCGATTGCGCCTGAGGGTGAGGAATTGTCTGAATATCAACAAATGATGGCGAAGTTAGGCGGCCTCAAAGGTTACGGTGGGTCAGGAAAATCACTTGGGTCTTTAGTTGGTAGATTTAGGGATGCTTCTGGCAATCCCATTACTGAGGAGGGAGACTTTTCACTACCACTACAATTAGGTGATAAAGGTCTTACAGATACAATGGCTCGAAGATTGCAAGAAGGATATGAAAACGAAGCCAATCAAGAAATGATGAGAAGATATTTTGGTCCTGATTTTACAGGAACTTTTGCTCCTAAACAACCTGCTAGTAGTGGACCGGCTGCTAATATAGACTTTGGTGATGACGCAGTTAACCCACGTCAAACCGCAGGGCCAGACATCAAATTAAGTTACGATTCACCGATGGACCTTGCTTGGGATGCGCTTTTATTCAGGAAGACCCATCAGTGAGGTGGTTCTGAGTGGACCTCTCTCAGGATGTTATTGACGACATCGATTGGGAAATGTGCAAGCGAGACTTCAAGTTCTTCTTTGAGCAAATCTTAGGCTTTCAATTAGCAGAGCATCATCGACGATGGTATGAGAACCTAGCATCGCACAATCGATATTGTGTAAAAGCGGCTCGTGACCATGGTAAATCTACACTCTTTCTTGGGTATGTTCTTTGGAAGACATTGTTTACTGAGAAAACAGAGGCTGTTATTTTCAGTCACAGTCTACACCAGTCGATACACCACATGAGGAACCTGAATGACCTTATCAGCAGTGTTCCTATGTTTAACAAACTCAAGGCTCATGACTCTTGGTCAAAGACATTCTTTGGATTTACTAACGGCTCACGCATTAGCGCAAAGTCAGTCGGTGGGGCTGTTCGTGGTATTCACCCTGATATTATTCTGTGTGATGATATTTTGTGGGGCACAACAGATACTGAGTTGCAACGTGTTGCATCTTGGTTCTACGAAGTTCTTACTCCTACTCTTCACCATACAGCACAACTCTGTATTGTAGGAACACCCTTTACTCCTACTGACTTGTATACAGAATTAGAAAGACGTGATGGATATCTTGTTGAGACTTATCCCGCTATTGATGGAACAGGTAAAGCCCTATGGCCTGAGCGTTGGGACTTAGAGGCTCTTGACTCTCGACGCAAGGATATGCCTGCTATCGCATTTACTCGTGAGTATCTGTGTGAACCCATGGATGATATGTCTAGCCTTTTTCCCTCAACTGTTCTTCAACTATCAAAAGATAATAATCTCTCTCTGATGGAAAGAGCAACAGGAGATGATGATGACCAATACTTCATCGGTTGGGACCCTGCTATTTCGTCAGATAGGCAGGCTGACTATACTGTTATGGTTGTTCTTCGTCGCCCATCGACTAACCCAGAACTTCTGGAGTTAGTGCATGTTGTGCGCAGAAAGGGAATGGATTTTAGAACACAGATAATGGAAATCCAGAAATTAAATAATAAGTTTCAACCTGTTGTTATTGAGTTAGAATCTAACCACTTCCAGCGTGTGTTTGCAACTGAACTTAGAGCAGATACGGACCTACCTGTAAAGACCTTCATTTCTACTAAACAAAGACGCGAGTCACTTCTTATGGGACTCGTTATGCGTTTTGAAAATGAACAGATAAAATTACCATGGGCAGACGACCGCTCTCGTGATGTAACTAGCATTCTTGAGCGGGAATTGATGATGTTTGGTATGTCGAAGAAGGGGCGGTTGGAAAGTATTGCTCGTCACGATGACTTCGCATTAGCACTTGCCTTGGCTCATTGGGGCACTACAGAGTTCCGCGAGCGAATAGTTGATTTAGATGACCTGTTGGGTGGTATCATATGAGTGCTCTCGACCGTGCTTGGATATTTCTCAAGTATGATGAGACACGTCCTTTTGCATCCTCCACTCAGTCAAAACGTATTACTGAGGCTGAATCTGTAGATGACCTAACTGCTTATGAGCAAAAACTCAAAGAGAAAGATATTCGATGTGAGAAATGTGGAAGATACTTTATGAGTGAAAGGGGTAAAGTGGAACATAATTGTTTAGGGAAACCAGTTGATTACCAACAACCATTGTCTCACGATGAGACGAAAGAATTGAAAGATTTCTTGAGTATGTTTAGTAGTGGTGAACAACCAGAAGAAGAAAAATGTTTCATGTGTAACGGTGTTGGGACTCTACCTGACGGGGACTTATGTCCAATATGTGGGTGATAATATGAATTGGGGAAGTATGCTTGTTGGTGATGACTATGACGCCATCATCAAGACCGATGAGACTGACCCTGACCGCATCTGGGTTATCAAACAGTTAACTCAGCACCCTTTGATGAAGGAAGGCTCGATTATAGGACCTACTTTTGGTGACGCTAATGCAACCCCATCTGACGGACAAGGGACCTTGTCCGGTCGCACACCACCAAAAGGAGAAAATGAGGAAGAGAAACAAAAACGTGAGCAAGAGATGCGTCGAGTTATGGGTCAAATGAAACTCAGTGAAGAAGGATGGTTTCAAACCTACATGGGGTCAGATGCTGAAAGTTTAGTGAAAGACCTTCGTATGAAACGTCGTATACACAAAGCCATGCGTGATGAAATAGACTCAGCAATTGATGCTATTCGTTTAATGAAACGGTTAGAGGTAGAAGAAACTCTGAAAACAGTTCCGTGGGTAGAAAAACATCTTGATGCGGTTCGCTCTCTTGGTATAAGTGATAGAAATTTGATGAGTTTACGTAAATTTGGAGATGTTCGTGAAACATCTCTTCGTCGAGCATGCACTCAATGGGAGGCTGCTAACGATGTTATCAGTAAATTATCACAAGTAGATGGTGATTGGGACGAGCAACAAAGAGTTTTGTGGGTTGATGCGATACAAAAAAGAAAAGATGCTCGCACTGCTTGGAAAAATACGTTACATCAATCGGATACTCTGAACAAGCATGAAATGATATGGATGGAGCGTGCAACGCAACTTATCGAACAGTTAGGACCAATGGATTCGCGCACAATTGCACACCATTTAATGGAGAATGACTCCCGTAATAGCGGGTTTACTATTCAAAAAATGGCAAGATTGCTCAAAACTTACGGGCCAGAGTATGATATAGTTAAGATGGGTAAAAGATGGGACATCGAAAAGATGGAGCCTGAACTTTTGCTCAAAAATCCGTGGGCTTATGCTGCTGGTTTCCTTGATGCTGATGGATACATTACTATTACAAAACGTGGAGAACCTCGTGCTGGTATTATTGCTACAGGAGACCGTGGTAAGTGGCATTGTGAGCAACTTCACAAGGCTTTAGGTTGTGGTGTTTTACAATTAGATTTGAAAATCCATAAAAATAGCACAAGAACTCAACATCGTTTACAATTCTATAGTCAAGACGACTTGAATAAATTGCTTAAAGGTCTGTTACCACATTTGCGTATGAAAAAGTCTCAGGCTAACGCAGTTCTTGAACTTCTTTCGTTACGTGGTAGAAGCGGCGACCTCATCAGCAAAAGAAAAAATGAGTTATATCGTGTAGTAAAATGGCAAAATTGGAAAGATGACCCAAACAAACGTCAAGATTTACTTGATGAATGGAAGGTTGATGAAGCAGAGGTGCAGTCGTGGAGTATGAGTGACCCTGATATGCTCGGCTCTGAGGTGGTTTGATGGCAGAAGATAATCAATCCAGAATTGGCCGTTTCGTTGAACGTCTTACCAGTCCCTTCCGAACTCGTTCAACTCCTGAACCAATTATGCCTTTGTGGAAAACAGGCATCCAAGAACCCGTGCTTGTTCAAGGTATTAGTATACCTGCACTTTATGCTACTGTTCAAGAGAGTATTATCTTGCGCACAACCATTAACACTCTCTGTCAAGAGGTGTTTCGTCGTGGTTACTATATTCAGAAAAAATTTCACAAGAAATGTAAAAATTGTAGTGAAGAGTATCAACACGACACTGTGAAAGAATGCCATATATGTGGACATGAAAAGTTTGATACTCCCGACGCAGACCAAATTGTGTATCTTCGATACCTTCTTGACCAAAGAAATAGTATGGACCAATCATTTACAGATGTTCTTCGTGAATTAGAATGGGATTTGAATATTGTAGATGATGCTTTCATGATTCTTGTGAAAGATTACTACATGAACAAAGATACAGGCGAAATGGAGTTTTTCCGTGTTCGTGAGATATTGCGTGGTGACCCAACATTCTTCCGTATTGTAGCGGATAAGAAAGGAATTCGTGGTGGGCGTTATCTTGTATGTCCTGTTCATCGTAATCGCACTTACCCAAATAACGATGACCAAAATAAATGCGAAACTTGTGGTTTAGAATTACAAGATGTTCATTTCGTTAACACTGCTGGCTCAGGTAAAACACAATATTACATTGAAGGTGAGGTTGTTCATATTAGCAAGTTCAACCCAACAAAGTTGTATGGACGGTCTCCTGTAGCCACTCTTTGGCGTCAAGCAACTACTTTGTCTGCAATGGATAACTACGTCTATCTCGCATATCAAAAGCGAAGAATACCTCGTGGTATACTTGCAATTACTACTGATAACATACAATCGACTGCTTCGTTTTGGAAGGGAGCAGAAGAAAAGATGGAGCGTGACCCTCATTATATTCCAAAAGTGGGTGTTGAAAGTCAAAGTGGACGAGGTAAAGTAGAATTTGTTCGCTTTATGGACACACTTGACGAGATGCAATACGCACAAGTGCGCGATGAACTTCGTATGCGCATCGCTGCTTTCTATGGTGTATCTAATATCTTCATGATGGATTCAGGAAAAGGGGGCGGTTTGAACAATGAGGGTATGCAAATCCTTGTTACAAATCGCGCAGTAGAGTTTGGTCAAAAGATATACTCTCGTGAACTATTCCCTCGTTTCCTACAAGAGTTAGGAGTAGACGATTGGGAAATAACTCTCTACCCTAATGAAGAAGAAGACGATGTAACTCGTCTACGTAGAGATGAGATGGAAGTAAATATTGCTCAGAGGATGGCTGCTCTCGGCTTCCAGCCTGAACTCACTGAGGATGCGGGGCGAGACATACGCTTCGTATATAAGAAGCCGGAAGCAGGCGCAATGCCTGCTGGTGGGGGTCCGCAAGGAATGCCACCGATGGGTGGCGCACCGCCAATGATGCCGGGTGGAGGTGGAATGCCTCCGGGGGGTATGCCCGGTGGAGGTGGAATGCCTCCCGGTGGAGGTGGAATGCCTCCCGGTGGAGGTGGAATGCCGCCAGTTATGCAGAAAGCAATTGGTCTCGGAGAAGGAACAGGTCAAAGAAACCGAGGTCCTGCTCCTGTAGAGGACGTGCGCACACCTGATGGCGCCCCTAGAGGTAAAACTCACCAGCGCGGCTCAGAAAAATCCCCTATGGAGCAAGCATTAGATGCTGTTGACGCTGCAAAAGACCCAGCGAAAAGAAACAAGAAGAACGATAATCTTCCACGATAGGTTCAAGACCTAAGGCACTCTGCGAGAGACGATGTCCTCCACACTGAGTAAGATGGACCCAATGGTTCGCAAGTTGGAATCTACTGTTGCTTCTTTCAAAGAAGCATTGAGCAACAACGACCTTGTGTCGGCCCAGCAACTCTTGCGTAGTATTGCACAGACCAGCGATTATTTGGCTGATGATGTAGGTGAGATATACAAATCTGAAACCTCGGGGGCTTCTGCGGAAGGTCCTAATGATTTCTATGCAGGAGGTGCTCCTGTAATGCAATTTGATGGTCAAGGTGTTATTCAAAAAGGTGAACGCCCTATGGGATATATTGGTCCTGATGGAATCCGAAGTAACTGGAAGCCACAGAGCGGTTATGGTCAAAGGGTGAATGGTAATGAGTGAAGATGTTAGTATTCTTGTAAGTGCTCTTATTTCTAAAATGGAGCGTATGGACGCTCAGATTAGAGACCTTAATACTCAAATGCACAGTGCTGATATTCTTTTGAAACGCGCTGGTTATGTCCGCGCAACTACTCCCGCTGCTGAAGATGTCTGGGGGGACCCTTTGCGCGGTGAGACTGATTCAGTTATTGCTAAGGCAGCAGATGGATTTGATGGAGCAATGATGACGCTTCCTGAATCTAATGAAGCATGGCATGAAATGTCGTGGGATGAAATACACGCCATGGCAGAAAAGACACAAGGTGGTAGTCAATAATGAGACCGTTTGAAGTAGAAGCAGGTGAATGGGCACCCGATGTAGATGCAGCATTGGAGAAAGCAAAAGATATGCTCAAGAGTGTTGAGCGTGATGATAGCGCAATCCGTAACGTGCATGGTGTTGAAGAAACTCAGGCTGCTCACTATTGGACTAATCAACAACTCCCTGAGACAGATATTGAATCAGTATCAAAGAAAGCGACATCTGCTGAAAATGTAAATCTTATCGATGGTAACCCCCATCAAACTGGCTCATCTCTTGCAATGCATGAGAATAACTCTGGTGGTAATGCTCAACCATCAAGTCTTACAAAGTCTATTCTAAAAACTCTAAAAGAAACTTGCCCAGACTGTGGTAAGAAATTAGAAAAGGCTGGAGCAATGTGCAAGGAAGTAGCATGTGGAGAAAGTATGTCTAAAGCAATTGCAGACCGGAGTTTTGACCAAAGAGAACGCACATTTACTGGAACGAAAATACCAGATTATAATGAACTGGTGGAGTTGGAAGGTCGAAAGGTTCCTCCTAAAAGTGATGAGGCTCCACGAACAATGGACCCAATAGTTAGTAGTTTTAGGCGTCGCCATCACGATGGCGGCGGCCCCGTCCGTCAAGAAGACGAGAACCCGCGAGAAGTTCAAGTAATGCCTCGTCCCAGTCCCGGTGATACTGGAGGTCAAAACTTCGATAATCCTGCGGCACAAGGATTTGGTTTTGAGCCTGCTCCTTCTTTCGTTGCCGGTAATCAACCACAAACGCAAACTAGCATTGGTGCACCAAAGCAACAACAAAGGTTACCTGCACCCGGACAAAGTAGTGTCCAAACAGGTAGAGCGATGGACCTTTCATGGAGAATGCTCAAACAAGGACCTCTTGATGCTTTAATGGGTGGAGGCGGTCCACCGGGTGAAGGCCCAATGGATGATATGGATGAAGGTCCTGAGGCTGGTCCTTTAGATGATGATGATGACGCTCAAAGCCTTGCTACTCGAATCAAAGATATGATTGATGACCTTGCTGATAAAGCAGGTGGAGATAAACCCGACATGCCTGATATGGGCGACATGGATGATGATATGGACGCAGGTCCTACACTCAAGGCTATTTCTAAAATTATTCACAAAGGCAAGAAATGCCCCGGTTGCGGTAAGCAAATGGGCATAGACAAAGGCATGTGTAAAATGGGCTGTTAGAGGTGGTGAACGTGTGGTCGTTGAAGACGCTCGTGGCTTCTATGAACGCGCAGTAGTTGACTTCATTAAACATGATGATGCTGATTCCGCAGCAGACCTTCATTTCGCTGTGCTCAATTTAACTGAGCATGGGCACTTAACTCGCCCTGAGGATGAGCAGATTCTACTCAGAGCACACTCTATTCTTGTCGACAATGGTGTTGATGATAACTTATTGAAAGCCAAAGCGCGAAAGCACGGTAAAAGTCAAACAGAAACTCCAGAAGGTTCTTTTGACCCTGAAAAGATAGGCAGATTTAATCGACATACTGCAATACCTACAAGTCAAACACAAACTGGGTTGTCTCCTCCTATAGTAACAATTCCTGATGGTAGAAGATTAGATGCTATTATTGACCCTTTACAATGGCGAGAACTTATTTGGGAAAATAAAAATGGTAAACTCGACAAAAATGACCATAAACAACTTAGAAAGGTAATAGCGCGTGCTTTTCGCTCACATATGCCTAAAACAATGAGCATAGACGATGAGTTTCAGATTACTGACCCGCAATTAGGTTATGAAAGGGGTAGAAGTCCCTACGCTGATTTATCTCATGCTCTTGAGATGCTCGCACTTTTTCCTGAAAAAAGTGGTCTTTTGAAAGGAAGTCAAGAGCGTGCAGATGAGCATGAGAGTGGTATTACAAAACTCGTTCGTGCTATGTATTCAAACAGAGACTCAGAACATCACGTATCTGAGTTAGATAAAAGACGTAAAGAACACGAAGAAGAGTATTCTAAACACCCACACAATCGCATTTTTGGAGAATATGTTCATGGTAATGACGACATTAACGGTCATGGACCTATGGAAAGAATGTATCAAATGGGTCTTGATAATTACAAACAACAATACAGAGAGAGATTCAAAGGAAAAGAGGCAGAGGACAAAGAGTTCTTGGAACATCAGATACTAAGAAACATGGGAGTTCCAGACGCAACTATATGGACAACCATGTATGATGAAGATGGTGGTTTTACTCAAGAAGGATTTGAAAAAGCAGCAGAAACCAGATACCCAGATAGGTTTGGACTCGGACTTTTAGGATGGTTATTAGGCACAGAAATGTTGCCAGAAGAACAAGCACTGAATGTAATGAATTGGCATCTTGATGGAGGAAAAGGAAGCATAGAAGGATTCCAAGACTCCCATAAAATGGGAAACACCATACATAGAATATTCAATGAAAGACTTGCTTGGTTACAAAATGCCATTACATCAGACCCACATGACCCCGGTAAAGCAGTTCCGCATTTAGACTCAGGTGGAACACCCAGTGTTGTAGACGATGACTATCTAAAGTATGTCGGTGGAGACGACATAGCAAAAATATTGGAAAGTATTACGAAAGATGGTAACCCAAAATCTGAGGGAGAAGATTCACTTTTAGAGAATATATTGAGTGAGCATGGAACTGAAAAGGGGATGCCTCCAAATGTTATTCAGAACACCAAAAAACAATCAGATGGTAGTGTAGAACATAGTTTTGAAGTATCAAATGCGGAAGGAAAACTAAATTATGATTTAATCAATAGATACGTAAACGCTGGTATTATTTCTGAGTCTACTTACGAGAAAATTATTGACCAAATGCGTATGAAAGCCAGTAAAGGTCGCCCGAAAGATATCATGTCTGATGGTATGTCTGCTATGGAAGGACCTTGTCGTCCTATGAAAGACAGCAATGACTTAACCAAAAAGACAGAAATGAGACCGAGTGCTGTTAAACCAGTCTATGATGTTCTTTCTCACGGTGGTTTAGGTTATGGAGACATGGATGTAGCAGCGATGCTCGATGATTTGTATCCCGGTTTTTATTTCGATGCAGTAAGTGATTTACAAATACCAACAGAGATGCGTGCATCGAAAGTTAAGGGTAAACCTAGAGAGGCAGGCAAGTTCAATTTAGAATCTGGAAAAAATGTTATCGGTCAAATAGAAGGTCAAACCGACAAAAAAACAATGCAAAACATGATTTCTTTGTTGTCTCCTAACATTTCTCTCAAACCTCGTGAGGTTATGTCTGCGTTTATGGGCATGCTTGCTGGGGCTAACGTGCAAACAGCCGATAAGAGCAACTCACACACACTGTCTCGCACCCACAAACATGCGCGAAACCAAATGGTCAGTCAACCAGCAGACCATATTCGGTCTTTGCGCTCTTACAACAAGAGATTAGCAGACGGGACACATCGTGAATTATATGTTCACGATGAACCAGATGCTAGTAGAAGAGGGTCAGACAGACCACCTTTGTTTTCACATGGGAATAAAAGAGCACAAAGAGACGAAGATGATTTGCATAATCATCATGGCACGTTTATGCATTTAGGAGATTTAATTTTTGGATTGTCTCGACCTCATGATGAAGACCATAACGATTTTAATTTTTTTACAAATGGTTTTCCTACAGAAGGTGGTGACTCTGTTTCTGCCCATGAAGCCATTCGTGACTTCACTAAACACGTTATGCATTTAGATAATTATGACCCTCTTATGAGAGGACATATGTTACAAACAAAAAGAGCAAAACGGGCTGGGTTGATGAAAGATGGTGACGATTTCAAGACTCTTCCGTTAGATAGGCATTTTTTGTATAATTATAACGAAGGTGATGAAACAAACCCATTGCATACTTCGGAGCAAACACATAGTAGTGGTGAAAAAATTCACGCTCCTCATATTATTAACGCTCTAAATGCATTTTCAAAAGGAGATAGGGAGAGTTTGCCTGTTATATTGCAACCACATATGTTAATGCAAAGAGATGAGAATGATATAGCAATAGAATCATCTCTTTCTCCTACAAGTGGTGAGATACATCCTGATTTTCTTAATCTATTTCGACTTGATAGAAACGGAAAACCAGAAAAAATAAATTTTGAGACAGATTTAGATGGTAAAAGCACTCTACCAAATTTCGTTCGGCATTTTGACGAAGAAGGCAATAATCAAAAGAAACCAATGAGTGATTTTATTGTATACAAAGGCGGTTTTAATCAGAAAACAGGTAAAATAGAAATTGATAAGAGTAAACCAATGGTAATAGGTCCTCATCCAAATATCATTATGAAGAATATTCTTGACCATGTTGATGCAGGTTCGTCTGATATTCGCAATCCAGAAAAATACAAGAAGGCTCACGACAAAATAAACAATTTATTTTCGGGGAGTGAAGAGGAAAAAGCAAAAGTTGCTCAGGAACTTCTAGCCCCTAGTGAGAAAATGAAAAAATATCAAGATTTACTATACAAAGTTCGTAGTATTGCTAATCAAGGTGAGGGTAAAGATGCAATTGCGTTATCACAAAAAGAAACCAATAGAAACTCGTATATGGTAAAAGCAATGTTGCAATCATATCATGCAGGTATACCAATCGCTAAGGGTTTACTTTTCCAATTGATGAATGACCCAGACATAAATAACAAAAACGATTTATTTTACAACAATTATCGCTCAATTCTACCACATCTTTTGGAAATGGGTGTAGAAGGTGCAAGAAGAATGAGTCCAGAAGCAAGAGAAGAGTTTGCAGACCACTTGTCTAAAATGGGTATGGACAAAGAAATAGTTGAAGATATACGTAGTCACTATACAGCGCCTGTTTTCAACTCCACCACTCGTGTAGATGATATGGGTGTTGATTTACAACAGAGGCTTTTGAATAATTTACGAGATGCATTAGAAAAGAATCCTAAATCAACAGGTTTTGATTTGATGCAACACTATGCAGAACAGATAGAAGATGAGAATACGCGCAAATCTGCTCTTGAATATTTGAAGAAGTTTTCAAAAATTACCGACAAAGAGAAGTTTATGGAGGCTCATCCTTTTCAAACAAAAGCAGGTCGAGCCTCAAATGAATACAATAAAATGAAGGCTTTCTTACCTGATTTGCTAGACTCAATGCGTAAAGATGCTATGGCTTTCCCAGATTCAAATCTTAATTTACCAAGATATAGAACTGCTAGAAGTCATTCAGGTGGAAATACCCGTATATTTGACCAAAAGGCAGCGGAAAAAATGCACGATTTTATGCATAGTAAGGTAGGAATGAACGCTTTAGACCTGTCGCGTGCGGATAGTGGATTGAGCAGTATACGTCTCAACCGTAATACCTCTCTTCCTATACACAAAGACAACGAAGGTAATACGTTTAGACCACTTCCTATCTTTAATAGCCCTCAACTTCGCAGAAGTTTTGGTCGTATGGCAGATATTCCAATGAATATTAACTTCGGTGATGGAAGTAAGAGACCTGAAATCAAAAGAGCACCAAATGGGTATCGAAGATTGCAGATTATGTTACCAAGAAACGTAATTAAACACGCTTTTGGGTCTTCTTTACCCACTGTTGCCCAACGACGGGAGTTGGGTCAATTATCAAACGAGGATGCTTTAGCAGAAACCCAATCTTCCACAATGCTTTCAGCCAACCCCCCTGCTGGTCAGGGTGTGGAAGACCTCAATGAGACGTTTAGGTATTCGTTCGACGTTTTGACGGACCATGACCTTTTACTCAAAGAAGAAGACCGTGACAAAGGAGAGTTCCTTCCTATCAAGGCTATGCATCGCATTTTTGATATTGAAGACCTTATTCATTTGCGCGGGTTTACTGGCGATTGGGTAGTGTCCATCTGGCCTGAGGGTGAAAGAGTAATCATCACAAAAGACAAAAAGAAAGTAGAGGCAAGAGGGGCTGATGGTGAAGATTTTTCACTTTCTAATAGCATAAAGGAGGGCGTGCGCGAACTTAACGAAGGAAATGAATACACATTGGATGGGGTATGGGATGGGTCTCATCTTCATATTGTCGATATTGTAGAATGCGGTGATGAAGACATGGAGAATATGCCAACAAAAGACCGTGTTCGACACCTTCGTGCTTCATTTGAGTCAAATGAAAGTGTATCTGTCCCTGCTCCAGTGAATACTCGTCGAACCGATGATGTTGGTTTAGGTGAAGCGGTTGAAGGTTTACTTGCTGAACCAAAAGCAGAACAGATTTTACTCAGAGATGCAGATGCGACTTACATGCGTGGTGAAAATAGACACCCTAAGTGGGTTCTATTAAGTTCAGGTAAGCGTTTAGATGTGCGCGTATTGTCTATTTCAGGAGGAACAGCCCGTATTGGTGTAGGTCCTATCTACAAAGATGTGGCAGACGACATCGGTAATCGCTCAGTTGAGTATGATGATAGACATTACATGGATGTAGGAACAGTTCAGGTGAAAGATGTCGAAGAAGGAGACTACATCACCGTCGTATCTGATAGTATTACACATAACAAACGAAAAGGACATGACCTCTATCGTCTAAATGGTGCCAAATATGAGAAAGATAGTGAGGCTGGAGCAACAGATAGCGTCGAAACTATGGGTATTATGTCGGGTAATCCAATTGATACACCTCATCGTGTTCGTGTATCGAAAGGAAAAGTCATCGTTAACCTTACTGGATTAGGAATGGATGTAATCTACAAGGCTGATGAAGTAGATGGTATGTGGATGGTGCATGACCCTGATGCTCCTCATACTTATGCGCAAAACTTAGCAGACTCTCAGAGACCGTATTGGGCAACATCTGCTGCTATTCTTCTGCGCTCAGAGAAAGAAACCAAAGAGAAACACGTAGAAGTAGAGCCTGTTGCTAATCACAAAAAGAAACCAAAAAAGGTAGATGAAGACCAGTTTTTCAAGAACGGTTTGATAACTGCATTAGAACTGATTGAGCACATGCTCAAAGAAAAAACAACTTTTACAGGACCAAAAGGGCTTGGTATTGACTACGCTACACCGGGCAACTTCAACACAGGCGGCACAGAACTCATAGACCAAAGTGCTCTTCCTGACTATGACCCTGTTGTGCGCAGAAAACCTAGAGAGGACCCAAAGAAAAGAGGCCGCAAGAGTCTTACAATAAACTCAGAAAGTGGAGACAGAGCCGTTGTTGAGAGCGATTCTGAAGGTGCTTCTATCAACCTACGCAATAATCGGGATTGATATACCATGAAACAACCTCGGATAGTTTGATGGCTTTGATGATGGCACCTCCGGTGAATGACCCCATCCTTCTCAAAGGAATGGGTCAGGACCTTGTTGTGGCAGGTTATGCTAGTGTCGAGATGGTCGACAAGCAAGGCGACCTCATTACTCGTGATGCTCTAAGAGATGCTTTTGGTAAGTTCATGAAAGCAGACGGGTTCCGAAATGTTCAACTTGCTCATTCTAACATACAAGTTGGTGAAGTTGTTCCTGAGTATACTGATACTTCTGGTCGTATGTGGAAATCTGAGGTCGACGATACTGGTATGTTCGTTGTTATCAAGTTACGCGGCGATATAGAAAAGGCTCGTGAAGTGGCTGCTGAGATTCGTAAGGGCAATTTACGCTCTTTTTCAATAGGTGGACAGGCTTTTGAGCGTGTTAATAAAAACGATTCCTCTCGTGGTGATTACCGGGAAATTCGACGGATGGAACTACATGAAGTTACCATCTGTGAGAAGGGCATCAATCCAGAAGCCCAATTCCGAATCCTAAAAGAGGATACAAGTAAAAACAATGGTGATACAATGAGCGACCCGATGACTGAACTAAATAGCGTCCTTGAACGTCTGTCCAAGCGATTGGAAGAAGTTGAAAAGGAAGACGACAAGATGGAATATGAGAAAGGTAAGAATCCTTTCGCTGATTCCAAAGATGATGATTCCAAAGATGAATCCAAGGATGAAGAGAAGAAAAACTCCGAAGACAAAGAAAAGGCTGAATCCAAGGATGACGATGAAAAGGACGATGAAAAGGACGATGATAAAATGAGCAAGAACGACATGAATGATATGATTACAACTGACTATCTACAGTGGCTAGAATCTACTGTAAAGAGTGCAGGATATGACCCAAGTGCAGCACGAAACCACTTCGATGGAGTGGAGAAGGGCTATGGTAAGGGTGAAGATGGTGCTTCCCACCGTGGACAACCACCTCTTGGTATTGTTGGTGAAGGAACCAGCGCAAAGAAGCCTAACTTCGGTGCAGGTGGAAAAGGAAACAAGAATGTAATCAAGGGTTCGGGTTTCGTAACCCCTGACACTGTGTCCTCTTCTGATATCGAGCAGGCTTATGAAGTCTACAAGGCTGCTGCAAAGGAGCAACACTTCAAGACCGACCTCGGTAACTATTTCGAGTCTCGTCTCCAAAAGGAAATGAATGTAGAAGCAAATGAGTCTGCACGACAGAACTTTGATTCTCGCGAACCTTTGGCTGACCTACAGAAGGCTGTTCTTTCGCTTAGTGGGCGAATCGACAACCTAAGCAGTGGTAGTGGCGAGACATTCGCTAAGTCTGAGACATCTACTCAGACAATTCCTGTTCCCGACACGAGTGAATTGGCTCGCATGGAATGGGACGATGTCCATCGCCTAGCGAACCGCGCTCTACGTGGAGGTGAGTGAATATGGCAAGAGATTACGTAAGAACAATTCAAGACATGGAACGATATTACTACGGCGGTAACGCCTTGACCGGATATACCTACAGTAGTGGGGATATACTCAAGGCTGACTCTCCGTTGATGAGCACAACTGCTGGAACATACCAAGCAATCTACGGACGAAAGGTATGGTCTCAGTTGAACCAAGAATTCAACGCATTCAGTATCATGCCTAAGAAGCCGTGGGAGCGCAGTGGATGGCGAATCATTACCGCCAAGCCTTCCTTTACGAAGGGTGGCGGTGTTGCTGAGAATGCAACTCTACCAGACACCACCAAGCCTGACTTCCTACATGTCGCTGCAAAGCCTAAGACAGTGGCTCACACCTTCGACCTATCCGAAGTATCCATGTTCCTATCAGACAAGGATGACGGATTGGGCGATGTGCGACAAGTCCTCAAGGAAGAAATGGGTAAGCATCACGCTGACCACATTAATCAGATGCTATTGACTGATGTTGATACACCAGCAGCAAACGACTTCGAGTCGCTTGACCGTCTAACTTCTGACCCTGATAAGATGACTACTGGAACAAACCACGTTAGTGCAACAACTGACCACGACATCTACAGTATTACTCGTGACGGCTCAGTAGGCTTCCACAGTGCTGAGGTCGATGTTTCAGCAGATGCTAGTGCTACAGACAGGAACTTGAGTTTAGACCACTTAGATACTCTATTCCAGCAAATCTGGACTCGTGGTGGTAACACCAAGGTTATCCTAACTGGATATGATACACTAATGCGTGTTCAGCAACTCCTACAGAGTCAGCAGCGATTCATGGAATCCAAGCGTGTAACCCCTACCTACAACGGTGTAAAGGGTGTTCCCGGTATCGAGGCTGGTTTCCTTGTTGCAACCTACAACGGTGTTCCACTCATTCCAACTAAGGACATGCCTACGGACACAATCAGTCGTCTATACTATCTGGACACTGATTACATGTGGTTCCAAACTGCTATCCCAACACAATACTTCGAGTCTGGTATCGAGACTGGTGACCCGTTCGCCATCAATCGTCTCGGTCAGGAAGGACTTTACCGAACAATGGGTGAAGTCTGGGACTCGTTCTTCGGCGCAAGCGGGAGTATCCGTGACCTCCAGTGAGGTCTGAGGGACAATAATAAGGAAGTGATGAAAAATGGCAACAACTACACACAGAGGAATTACATACACAAGTAGCGGCAGTGCAACTATGTCGGTTCAATTGGACCTACCCCTACAAGCAGGAGTAGACCAAGACGACACGACTTGGCTAACATCTTATCCGGGGGCTCTAACTGCCTTCGCAGCACGTCAAACTGATGGTGCTAACAGGATGCAGCCCCGCCTTGTCTGTATGGGAGTCGGTGCACTTGCAGAAGCAGAAACTGTTACTCTTAGCGGAGATTGCAATGTTATTCTTAGCGCAATGGTAGGAAAAGGGGACGCCACAGCGAGCGTCGGTATCTCACACAGTGGTCTTGTAATCACTGCTGATGTCGAACAAGTTGATGACGGAACCACTGACGACACAAGTAACTGTATTCTTTGGATAATCGTGGCTTAAGGGTGATTCGACATGCCTACGGTGCGTTATATCGGCCCCAAGAAGGCTGGCTTCAATGCTGGCCCTCTTGGTTGGTTCGATTACAAAGTGCCCAGAGAAGTATCTCAAGAATGGATGGAGCGATTTCATAGTCGTCTTGGCAACCTCTACGAGGTTACAGGATATACTCCATCAAAACCTGCTCCATCAAAACCTGAGGTCGTTGAAGAAACGGTCGATGAAGGAGATGATGGTATTCCTGATAATGGATGGTTGAAGAACGATATTGTTGAATGGTTAGAAGCCCGTGATGTCGAGATTCAAGCAGGAGCAACCAAGAGAGTCCTACTCAGGCAAGTCGAAGAATTGAATAACAAGGAACAGGAGTGAATCAAATATGGCAGCAGGCAATACGAGCGATACACGGGTCCATGTATTAGGTGACTTATACATGATGACTGGAACTTTTACTGATGGTGGGACCGATGTGTCCTACTCAGACCACCTTTCTAGTGTTCTAGCAGCAGGTGGACACGTTACCAGTATTTACGACACAGGAGTTAAAATTAACGAAGGCGACCACATTGTAGTGGGAGAAACAGCAATGACTGTAGACTCAGTTGATGCTCGACTCCACTTCAACATCGGTGAGACAGTTTACACGTCCACTGGGGCAAGAGTAGGAGCAATTACTGCTCTTGCGGCTACAACTGTTACAATTGGAGCAGGAGCAGCAGTCGCATTGACTAACAACGATAATCTTTACAAATTGGGACCAGACCAGAGTGCAGTGACTCTTAACGATGGTTCACTTGCAGTAAGCATTGATGAAACTAACAAGTATGTGGTCTTCGGAAACGGGAACCTTGGAGCAGCAAGCACTGCTCACACCCAAGATGGTCGTTGGTGGATTCTGGGTAAGAGATGAGGGTGATAGCCCTTGGCTCTTCCAGCGATTAATACTCAGGTGTATGTGTTCCCCAATGTGGGTCCATACGACACTGGCATCTCTGTGAAGACTGGATTAACAATTAATTCTACGGGAACGAGCAACATCGTTACTAACGATGCTGCTGATGCAGATACGGATTTCACATCCGCTAATGCTACAGCATGTTTCAATCCTAACGCGAAGCAGAACAGTGCAACTAATCTATATGTTCGCAGAACGGATGTAAGTCTATCAGGGCCGGGATTCATCTTTATCGGGTGGGTAACAGCCTCTAACGTAGGAAGTGACCCTGAAACATTCACTTTGCAGGAAAAAGCATCAATTACTATTCCAGCAGATACTAAGTTATATTGTAACACTCATGCACCCATGCTCAATGGTCGTATCGTTGATATTCTTGCTGGTGCATCAGCATCAGTTACTGATGTTAGCACTATAGTTGAGCGCGGTCAGATTTTAGTGAGTGTATCCTACGCGGGTTGAGGTAGGAGCATGACGCCCGAAGAAGTGTATCGGATGGC
>Ga0208158_1000253_pt1 | contig 21412 bp, 24 predicted proteins | sample 8_EtaG_FD_184081 | JGI IMG/M metagenome (GOLD analysis project Ga0208158, IMG submission 184081) | Marine viral communities from the Subarctic Pacific Ocean - 8_ETSP_OMZ_AT15162 metaG (SPAdes) (version 2) | ecosystem: Environmental > Aquatic > Marine > Oceanic | place: Pacific Ocean | collected...
AGTTCTCCTATGTTTTATCTCATATGTCCTAGCACTGACTAGTTTAGTAGGTGTGAATGATACTCGTAGTTGAACCATGCCTCTCTTCTTCTTTCCAGCGTCCAATACAGGGTAAGCATCTCCACCACCAGAATGTCCTCCACCTCCCCCTATTGGGCCGATTGACCTATCAGATGCCTTTGCCTTACCTTGTTTGTCGGTAACTGCTGGTTCGCCGCTTTCTGTAAATTTTCTATCCTTCTCTGCTCTTGGTTTGTCTGTAGGAGTTCCTTGGATGTCTTGTTTTGTTTTGCGACTCTTTATGTCTGCGTTTATTTCTTCTAGGGCATTCTCGACACCAGAGGCAAATCGACCCTCACGATGATATCCTATTTCACCTTTAGACCCTCTAGCCATGTCCTTACCCAATGCATGTCTCCAAATGGCATTAGCCAAATCATCAATTATATTTATGTCACTACCATCTGGCTTACCATTGTCCTCCCAGATATCATACAGTTCTTCTGATGTCAACCCCTCAAGAACTCCATCTTTCATTGATTGAACCTTCTGCATATGCTTAGAATTATCAACAACACTGAATGGAGCATCTCTATGGAAATTAGGGAAAGCATGGTTTAGTAGGTTCTCTATCTTCGTTACGTCTGGATTTGTTTCAGAAGTCTTACCTTCCAATGCTCTAACCCAATTAATCCAACTCTTCTTGCTGATTGGTTCTGTCTTACCAAAACCAGCCCTACCCTTGTCGCTCTGTGATAGTTGGTCAATCATTATCTCTAACTTACCCACATCCAACATCCTGTCTTCCGGCTCTACGACTGAATATAGGATATCTGACAATGGTGATTTCTTCTGAGATAGGATGGTATCCTCTATGTGTTGTTCTAATTTCTCAAGGTCAGTTGCGTTTCTATAGACATCCCATGCTTCCTCTATATCATCAACAGTCCTAGTCCTACCAAATCCCTCAATGCGATACCTATCATCATTGGTCTTGCTAATGCTGAATATCTCCACGGTCTTCTCTATTGCGCTGGACTTCCTAGCACTAGCAATCACGAACTCTGAATCATCTAACTTGCCAAAGCCCTCTGCTTCTGAGAGTTCAGAAATGTATTTCTCTGTATCGAACTTAATTTCATGGCCCTTTACCTTGATGTGTCTTCTTATCTCTTCGTAAAGTATCGGCCTCGATTCTAGGAATGCTCCCATTAGACCAGCACTTTTCTCTGGGTCTATGCCTTCTCCTAATGGGCCATAGGGTTCCTTTCTTCCTTTTCCTCTAGCACCATGAGGAAGACCGGGTTTGAATCCACTCTGGGTGGTCTTAGCAGTAGCCATTCTCTGTGTTTTGTTGTTATCCATCAAATCACCCATAGTGAAATCCATCTCCCTCATATTACTCATTATGTTTCGCGGAATCACCTGTGCCGAGAGTAAGTCCTCCGCTTCCAATGCGGCTACAACTTGCGGTATCGTGGTTTGGCTGATTGTTTGGAGAAAGTCCTTTTTATATTTTGTAAATTCTCCAGCATCGAATTCATATCTAGAATCCCCGTGCTTCTCATCGAACTCCTGTTGGGTCAAATCCAACAAGTCTCCTAATCTTCCTTGGATTAGTTCCAAGGCGTTTCTTGCACTTGCCTTATGTTTCCTTTCTATCCAAGAGAAGGGATATGCTAACATCCAACGAAATAGTTTGTTATCCATTAGTTGTTGGAAATTAGCGTTACTATCTCCCTCTATCGAAAGGTCGTAGCCATCGACTGAAAATTCTTCAGGGAGATATATCGCCATTCATTTCACCTATGCAAGCCACTTAGCCCAAGCAATGCCCTTACTCACGGCATTAGCAAGACCAAGACCACTTGCAGGTGGTGTATAGGACATCTGCCCTGTATTGGGGTCAATCCAGTATGGGTTATTCATATTGTCATATCCAGCAGGTGGAACTGGATATCCAGATTGGTTGTTGAAAGCCATCTGTTGTTGCATCATAGTATTGTTCATCTGGACAGAAGCGTTGCCACCTTGTATCTGTGATGGGTCAACACCACCCGGATTCATCTGTCCTCCCATGTTGTTCATTGGCATCTGTTCCCCTGCTGGCATAGCGAACCCTTGCGATTCTAGATACTGTGCCTTAGCCATTCTCCTTTGCATTATTACCTCTGAGTTTATTGCGGAGGCAAGGAGTGTTTGGAGGTCTAAGTTGATGTTAGCCTCAGTGATGTTCCCAAAGGCAGTAGTAGAATCAGAATGCATGTTAAGAACCCCAGCACTGTCTGTCTGGAATTTCAGTTGTGGTAGCATCTGTCCCAGAACCTTCTGCACAGTATCCTCAATCAATTGGGCTAATGCAGTGAGGAAAGCCTCACCGTGATACTGGAAGAAATCCTCGACATGGTTCTCTTGTAGGGTTAGCAGATTGTTGAGTGTCTTGAACTGTGCCTGTTGATTACTCTGCATTGTGTTCATCAGTGAAGAGTTGCTAGTTCCGAATACTCCCATTACTGCTCACCCTCCTCTGGTGCTACCCTAACCCCCTCAGTCAATAATGTTTTCACTCTCTCACCAATAGTGCTTGATTCTATTACTAGCCTGAATAGTTCCTCTTCTTTACTCTCAGTGGCTGAGACAGGAGGTTTAATTGTCCACCCCAATGCTCCCAAGGAAGCAATGTCTGTTTCCTTCAAACTGGTTAGAGGCCCAGAAGCAAGTGGGTTTAACGTCTGCATAGAAGGAGCCTTTGGTATGTATGCGCTGAAGGACAGACCATGTTCCTCTGCTAGTACCTGTTGCTCTAGCATCTCATATTGCCTGTGTATGGCGGCATGTTTCTCACAGTAGGTTCCTCTCATTGGATATCCCTTGCGTACCTTGTGCAGTGGAAGAGGGGGTCTTAGATTATCACTGGCATCCCATACTTTCTGTGTTCCACATACCACACACCTATCTTTCAGATTATACTTGAACTTGTATGGGACTTTCAGGAAGGTCTTATTCTCAGGCTTTAATACCTTGATTATTTCCTTTAGTTGTTTCTTCGGTTTTATGTTCTTATACTCATAGTGCATTACTGCACCTGCCGCCCTCGCCGCAGAATGCCTGTCCATGAATGCATTATTACTTACGTTAGTAGAATTAGCACCGATGAGGCTCGGTGGCTGAAACTGCATACTCATGGGTATTCACCTCTAGTAGTCCTTTATCATTGTTAGGACTCCCCTGTATACCATCTCAGAGTCAGATTTCGCACTTACGATGTATTTGTGGCATGGTATTCCCTTGTCATTCAACTTCTGCATCCCTGCCCTGAATGCCTCAAAAATAGGGTGCTTCTCTATCGGACCATCATGCTCGTATCTGTCTTGCCACAAGTCGTACTTGTTTGCCCAGATAGAAACTGCAATGGGATAATCTGCTTCTCTCTTCTTTTTCTTTCTTTTCTTATTATGCCAGTGTGGGTCGCAGATGGTATCAACTAGGAATGTCCAACACAATTGTTGTTCTATGTCATAGTGCTTATTCATATGCCTATCATCTATCATGAAGATGATGTATTTCGGTCTTCTATTTCGCATGTCCTCTATCCACTCATGCCAATAGACAGTCTGTCCTCCCAAATCAGCAGTCTTGACAGTATGAGCGTCACCGTCTAGTTTGACGTATTTCCTAGTGGCACGTTGTATCCCCTCGGTTCTATGTCGTATATCAGGAACCTCCCCTCTTGTCCTGAGTTGGTGATTCAATGTCGTCTTCCCTGCTCTACTAGCACCATAGATGCCGAAGTTAATCGCATGGACTCTTTGATATATCTTGTTCAGTCCTTCGACAACGAGTATGGCGAATCCCGCCATCACTGACATGAAATCACCACAGATGATTCCAAAAGTCCACTAAGCCATTCCATGCTATGGAGAGAGTATTAATGCCAAGCACTGCCATAGCCTGTCCTAGTATGAAACTGGACAATCCGCCTACTAATCCCCAAAACCAGAACCTAGCCCGTAAGAACCAGATGTCGGCAGAATGCGCTCGTTGTAAGTCGTATGCGAGAGTAGACTCATCCATTCCAAATAGGATTTCGCTGACCATTCATATGCCTCACTACTGCTCAGTCTCCAATGTTAGGAAGGATGGGTTGACTCCTCCCTTGGTTGGATTCAATGTAGGTAGGTTGTTATCCCCATATATGTTTGAGGGAGAAGCGACTGTGGTATTCCAAGTCTGCTGGAACTGCCTGAAGGATTCTCGGACTCTCTTGCGGTTGTCCTCTTCCCTAGCCTTTCTAGCCCAGTACGCATCAATCCTTCTCTGTAGTAGGTACTCCTCAATCCAGTCATTGACGACCATATCGAACAATGCCTTCATTATCATTATTCCACCAATGGTGCTAATCCCAAAGAGCAATGAATGCTCAACCGCTCCGTAAGGGAACGTTATTCCATATTGGGAATAAAAGTAGATGTTTATTCCACTGACTGCTCCTACGAACAGTATTGTCATCACTAGTCTTGTGTCTGTATCTATACTTGGCATATTAATCACGCATATTCTATTGAGTAAGCACCAGTTCCAGTGATATCAACAAAGATACCATTTTGGCATACTACCCCATGCATGTCGTATTCCATTGAGTTTCCTCTGGTTGCACCAGTGGAGTGTATTTGCATTCGTGCTACTTCTACTTCACCTGCTGAACTTGGGTCATTATCAGCACTATCGTAAACCTTTACGGTGAATGTTGCATCTGTGACAGTAGATGCTCTAATTGAGATTAGTTTGCATCTACCTGTGGTAATGATTGCGTCAGCAGTTCTGACACCACTACTAAAGCATGTAGGGCTACTCATCTAGTTTAGCCTCCATAGCCTTCGTCTTTATTCCTTTCCTATTGTCGAGTGAACACTGACGACTACAGAACTTCTTCTGCTTCCCCGTTAGTTCCTTCTCACACTCAGCACATGTTAGTGGAGGTTTTAGTTCAGGTTTCTCTTCCTTCTTTGGTTCTGCCTTTATCTCTTCCTTCTTTGGTTCAGGAGCCTTTGCCCTGCCGATTATCTTCTCTGCTCTAGTACGAGGATATAGCGAATCCATGACTCCCTTAGCATCCGGCCCACGAAGCCTAAGTTGCTTGGATAGATGCTTCACCTTCTTAGGTGAGGTTTCCATTAGTCTCTGTATGGTGGCTTTGTCATCAGCAGTGAATTCTACCTTGACGTTTTTATCACCGTATAGGATGATAGCATCTCTCGTTGGAACCCTAGTTCCATTACCATCGAACTTGTAGTTCTTCCAAGTCATCTTGCCTATCTTGCTTCTAACTACTGCCATAATCTCACCAAATAAATTGGGGGTAGTAACCCCTGTCCTGATGCTCTAGGACAGAGGCTACTACTTTATGTTTTACTCAAATCAGTCCGTAGACTCTGACGCGAACCATGCCTACATCATCATTCGCAGATGCGGCGGCATTCGTCCCATCGAAGTCCGTGGCGACTATTTGGAAGGTCGAATTGCTCGCTAGGTCACCAGACGTATCTAGTTCAACCGTTGCGAGGAACCCAGAGGCTCCAACTCCCTTCTCCTGTCCGGTAATCATTACTGCGTTAACGGAAGACAGTCCTAGTGAACTAGCACTGATTACTTCTCCGTTAGCAGTGTATGCGGTGATGTTAATCTTCGCATCAACATAATACTCATCACCAGACACATGTGGGGCGGTAAAGCCCTTATGGTCAGCAAGGATGGTAACTGCGTGTGTCACTCAATCACCCGCCTATGCACTCGTTAGGTTCGTAATCTTTCCTTGGCCCTTGAAGAAAGAGCAACCAGTCTCGCCCATTGTGCGGTACATTCCCTGATTCCCTAGAGAACCCACGCCGAATGGGTCACCATTGGTAATACCGTTCTCAAAGTATTGTGTAGGCTTCATGACTGATAGCCACAGATGGTCTGTGTCTAGTAGCATGATGTCACTCAACTTGTTAGCGGTTGCGTTACCAGTCTGTGCCATGTCCTTTGCTGGGATAATTGGGATGTCGTAGTAAGTGGCGACCCTAAAGCCAACCTCTGCACCCTTCACTCCTCTTACACCGTTGTGCGTTGGAACAATCTCCTTCCTGTCCATGAACCTCTCTTGGCTCTGTAGCAGGTCTGAGATATGCTGGATAGTATCGTATCCAGTTAGCATAACCTTGGGGTTACCTCCGTTCTGCCTGAGTCTCCTAATCATGTCGTTTAGAAGAGTCAGAGTTAGAACTCTTGCATCACCTGCGGCGTATCCTAGACCGAAATCAACCTCAGCCGAAAGGAAGTTATCCGTTCCGGTGTAGTCTCCACCGCTTCTGGTTACAGTCCTGTCCTCTCCGAAAATCCTAACCATCTGTGTTGGTAGGTCTGCGGCGGCGGCACTCTGCTCACCCATGTCTGCGTCACCCATTGCGGCTAGTTCACCAGCAGACGACACTATCTTGTATAGTGACGTATAGTTGTTGTCAATCTCATCATACTCTGCGTGGTCGTAATGCTGAAGTGGCATTAGAAGCATCTTGTTCTGAACCTCTGCGTGGTGCTTGCCCATGTCCTCTCTAACGATTGAGCGGATGTCTCCTACTCCATCGTCAATTGCGGCCATCTCCATTCCGAGTTCTGAGAACTCAAACAGATGTGCAACAGTCTTTGGACTGACGTACAGTTTGGTGTACTCTGGAGCCAATGCTCTCATTCGCTCACTACCTAGTTCCTCGTTCTCACCAACACCACCAATCATATCGGCGGCTGGTGCAGATAGGTCAGCAGTAGACGTACCGGGATTGGTCGTACCAATACCGAATGCAGAGCCGCTACCACCAGCAGGTCGGCTCTTTAGAATCCTCCAACCACTAGCAGTGTATGGCCTCTTGGAAATCATTGACAGTGCATTGACTTCCTGATTTAGCATCGACCAGACTTTCTGTCCGTATAGCAAGTTGTAAAGGTCACCTAGACCACTTGCCGCGCCAAAGCCATTCGATGACGCATCGTGTGGCGTTCCGAATCCTCCAACTACTCCACTGCTCTTTAGCAGGGCGTTCCCTGTTCCTCCGACCATGCCGTAGGTTGCGGCTTCTAGGTCTGCCATTGTTCTAATATGTCCTGTTGTCATACTTAATCACCTCACTGATACCTCTCCACAATACTGTGAATATCGCTCCATGAAATCTCAGAAGCCTGAAGAGTATTGGTTGGGACTCCTTCGGGAATCTCAAATGCAACCTCTCTTGCCTTCCTTATCTCATTGCTTTCTGCCGAAAGGGACTTGCGTAGTTCAGCAAACTCTTCCTTAAGTGCCGCTACGTCTGTGCGAGCATCATACTCTGCTCTCTCAGCCGCCGACTTCTTTACGGATAGTTCGCTAGACAAACGCTCACTGAACTCCTTGTTAAGGGAATCATATGCCATTGCCTCTAACTTCTCAGCCTTGAATGCTTCATATGCCTTCTCGACATTCTCCACACTTAGGTCGAGAGTAGAGAAATCGCCATTCTCCAATCCCTTAGAAACCTTTAGAGGTGCAGGGGTTGCGGTTGGGTTTCCGCCACTAACAACTTCCTCGCCAGCCTCAAAGTCCCTTGTTGAATCCTCATCAAGGGCCTTCTCCTCTAGGTCGTCAGAAAGTTCTAGGTCGTCTTCGCCGCCCATTTCTCCCATATCCTCTGAAGGTTCAGTGTCCATATACTCGTCACCTTTCTCCATTTCTTCATCATTTTCTTCTTCCTTTTGGAGCGAATTGACCTGCTTCATCAGGCTATTCAACTCCTCAAGGGCTTTTTCCAGTTTTCCACTCATTTTGTTTTCCTCCATCTTTAAAATGTCGAATTTCGCTTCCGGGTTTATTCCTTTTTCACAGACAGTAACTTCATGCAACTCAAGTTTTTCTATCTCGTTGTATTCCCCGAACTCCTCAGATTTTCTCTGTTTCTTTGATATTGCCTGTCCACCTATGCTGAAAGACCGTAATGTTCCTTTTCTAATACCTCTTGCTATTTCTTTAGCCTTCTCGATGTCATCGCGCATCTTGATTACTACATAGAATCCAACATCGTCTACAGCAGTTTTGTGTAGGACACCGTTGGAATCTCGGTATTTTTCTATGACCTCCCCGACTTGAACATTTGAATGATTTGACATTACATTTCTGTATTTTTCTTTCGTCATGTATTTCTTGACTGCTTCTTCCAATGCTTGTAATGTGATTAGGTCGTTTTGCTTGTCTACAATTTCTATAGATGCATACCCTCCAATTACTAAATTATCTGATTTTAGAATGCTGAATTCGGCATCAGTTTCTGCTTTCAATAATACTCCTGTTGTTGCTAACACTCCAATCACCTTTTTTTCTTACTATTTAATCTACTCGCTCTTTTCCTTGGGAAATGGCAAATTAGCCCATTTATCCTCAGTGATTTTCCATACACCCTTATCCTCTTTCTTGTCTAGCATCTCTTGCTTCTTCCCTGTCCATGCCAACCATGTCTTCTGCTCATCCAATGGTACTACGCGAAGATGCATTCTAGTCTGGAACTTATCACCATCCAAACGATACTCATGATAGCCATCCTTCTGAACTCCTAGTTCTAATTCACCTGCATCCAAGAGTTTGCTCTCATTAACGTTATCAGCGACTATAGCAGGGAACTTCCCTGACTTTCCGAATAGATTGAACACATCTTCCGTATCTTCAATGTCTATAGTCCAAACCATCTTCTCTTCGCCAGCAGAAATAACGAAGTCTATGTTTCCGTCTTCTCGTTGATAGAGTTTAAATTCGCCATTTTCAGGAGTTTCATTTTTTTTTAGTTCCTCTATGTCCTTCTCTAGAACATCATCTGTTGCTTGGAACTTGTTAGGATGGATGTATTGTATGTCTCCCTGCTTCTTCATCCAAGACATTAGCCTCTCCGGTTTACCCTCAAACAACTCCTCAAAGACTTCACCATAATGCTCTGCTACGAAATCGACTATCTTATCGAATGGCTTTGGTTTATCACCATACTCCATGATGTCATTTCGTATCCCCAGTCTCAATTCAGACTTCTTGGTCTTCAGTATCTTGCTGAGTTGTTCCTTCCACTCGTCTATGCTGTAGAGGGCGTTCTTCTGCATCAAGTCATCTCCCTCAAAGCCATATATGGTGAACCCATCCAAGTCGCTCTTCAGGATAATCTCAGCAGTTCCGTGTATGCCATCAGTGATGTAGATACCCTTCTTGACCTTCTTCTTCTTCTTATCGCTAACTACATCCTTTGCGGTTCGTAGTTTGTTAGCATTTTGAACCCCACTCATAATCTTGAATTTATCACCAATTGCCTTACCAGCAACATACTCTATTGCAGACTCAAGGGACTTCTTCGTCTTAGTAGACAATTGCTCCAACGTGTCAACCTTATCGGATTCAGTGACCTCTGGTATCTCAATGACCTTGGCAGAATACAGGCTGAAACCATTCTTTGTCTTCTTAACCTCATCGACCTTGACTCTGACGATATCCCCAACCTTTACACTTTCCTTAGTGTTCAGTGCCTTACCAACAGGAAGGTATGCCTTGTCATCCAATTCAACCGTCTTGTAGTTCCTTGCGGTTTCAGCATTGACTGGCCCTATTCCCATGCTATAGGAATGCAGACCCTTCTTCGTCTTCTTGTCATCCAAGACAACTACATCCAAGTCAACGAACTTCTTCCATTTGACCCACTTGGGATTCTTCTGCTTCCCTATGATGTATGTGGATTCTATGTCCTTGATGACCACACCCTCAGAAGCAGGTAACGACATTATCTCCTTGGAATAGTCCTCTACCTCCTTGATTGAATCAGCAATCCTAGTGTCCTTCTTAGATGGGAAGGCCAAGTTCTCCGTAGAGTGAGAACTGTATTGGTAGAAGAGCATGTTGATTCTCTCACGCAGAGGCTCATCAGCAACCATCTTCCCCTCATGCTTCATGATATCGAAAACGTGTGCAGACAACTTCCCCTTGGTTTCCTTCTTGAAAACATGTGATACTGTCTCTGCTCGATGCAGTGGTTCATCCTCAAGGAAAAGTGTCAGTTCTGCATCCAATATGCAATCCCCGAAGTTCTTCTTCTCCATCTCCTTAACTTGTAGTGGACATTTCTCAGTTATGTCCTTCTTGTTGTAGGAGTAGATTTTGATATCGCTCTTCTCCTTGTGAATCTGAATGCGCATCCCATCATACTTCTCTTGAACGAGCCAATCCCCACTGAACCCCTTGAGTCCCTTCAAGTCATCTGACTCAAATATACGATACATAGGCTTGTTAGGAATCAGAAAATCTACTTCTTGCTTCTCCTCTTCGCTCTTCTCAGCCTTCACCACATCCAAGTCAACCAATGAGTCCCATTTGTCTTCGGGGTATGTATCATTATACATCTCCTTCAATCTCGCAAATGCACCCTTGAACTTCGACTTCACCCTGCGAGTATCCTTGCCCTCTGCACCATAATGCTCTATGATGTATAACGGAATATCCTCTACTTTCAAATCCAATCCCATCGTTCCCTGTGTAATCTCATCGGGTTTCAAGTCGTGCTTCTCCCAAATCTTGTCAGGTAGCGTATTGGGATGTGACCGCATAGCATAGTGAATGAATGATATGAATACGTCTGGTTTCTCCATGAACGTGTCAATCACATCATCCCCTAGTAGTTTTGAGAAGGGGTCGCCTATCTTCTCAGAATTGAATCTCATTTCCTTGACCTGTGAGAACAATGTCTCGGCAGTCCTTGATTTGGCATCATATACATCATCATCGAATAGTTCCTTCTCTTGGATGTATTCCTTCAACTCCCTAGCGAAGTTGCTTATCTGGTCGAAGTCCTCCCGTAGTTTCTTAATTATCTTCTTCCACTTCGGGCCATACTCATCAGGGTCTTCCCTAGCAGAAAGATAGGCGAATCTGGTTCGCTCAAAGAAATCAAGAACCCTCTTAGTGAGTCCGTCTTCTTCTTTCTCAAACGCTAGACCAGAGTGAGGCATTCATCCTCACACCTAATTATCCGTCTTACCAATGTAATGCTTGTCACCAACGTGACCATAGCCTGATGATGTGTCATCCTTGGCAGTAGGATTCTTTACTTTCTCCTCGGCTGGATTCTTCTTGGGCTTCTTGACCTTCACTTCCTCACCCATCAAGTCATCCTTGTTCTCAAGGGTATTGACATTCGCTTCCTGTAGAATTGCCTTGGCCTTTGCTATTGCTCTGTTTACGTTCTGTAAATTTGTTGCCATACTATCCCTCTATTGTCTCTATGATATTGCTAATCTGTGACCAATCCATCTTCGCTACTGTATCCCCTGTTATTGCTGGTGTATCATTGCTTATTGATGGCGTTGGGCTATCAACTACTACGAGTCCACTTTTCATAAGTAGATTATCTTTCTGATAGACAACCTCCTCAAGCGACTTCACTTTATCGACCAGTTCCTTCAGTAGTAGTATCATCTCATTGTTTTCTTCACTCATCTTAATTCCTCCAAATGTTCCTTCAGGGCCAGTAGTGCTTCTCTATCTTCCTCGCCCCAATCTTCCATCGCTATGTAATAGCCACTATCACCTGTATATGAACCTAGTCTAAGGTGATTTTTGTAGTCCCAGAAGTTCAAATCGAATTCTACTGTTACTTCCTCATCCTCTTCGTGGTAGGTTGTTGGCTCTAATGAGATATAGTTTGTAACATATGTTTCGCCACTGTCCCTGTATCCATCGAGCATGTCATCATAGTCACCATCAGGAGTCACACCCATAATGGCCTCGTTGTTGTCCAGCATTGACCACAAATCAGAAGCGAGTTCATCAATATCTTGCTCGTTCTTGATGATGCTGAACCACTTCTGCTTGCGAAGGTTGTCCTGTAGTATTCCTCTCATGTTCATAATATCCCCTTCCAATGACTGCGACTCTTCCACCTATCCAAATCTTGTTCTGCTTGTTTTACCATTGCTTGGGCAGTTTGCAGAACTCGTTTTCTTACGGCTTTTTTGGCTTCTTCGGGCAATTCATATCCTCCCATGCCATAACTTTCTATCAAATCTTTATCTAAATCATCCATGCTCGTTTCTATGAGTTTCACTATATTTTGCATGTCCAATGCCCTTCCATAACTACTACTCTCTTCATCTGTCATTTTAGGATGAGGACTTCCATATTTTTCATTTCGGAGCATACTCCTTTCGTGTTCTTCCATATCACCCGGACCAGCCTCCTCAATAGGAATATCTGGCCTACCCACTTTGATTATATCTTGCCAACTCATTCTTACATTCTCCTTCCTGATTTATCAGCCTCAGACATTTCATACGCCCTTTGGTCGAAGGTTGTATCATATGCACTATCATAATCATCATAGTCACTAACTGCAAATGCTCCTTCTCTCATTTCATATGCAAGGGCAGACAGACCCTTTATCTCCTTAAGATATTGTTCTGATACTGCTCCCTCCTCAGAATTGATGATTCTTTTTATCTCAGTTACTTTCTTGATAGTCTGGTCTAACCATTTATTTGCTTCATCGTATCTTTTCTGTTCTTTGGCGTGATATTCGTTAAGACCCAAGGGGTCATCTTCTTCATTTTTGATTATATCTTGCCAACTCATTTCTTCCTCTCCTTCTTTGGGTAAATCTCTTTTCTCAACTGATTGTAGAGTGTCTCGTAGTCCTTCCGTAGTTCGGAGGCTGTGGCAACTAGGTCTAAGTTGTTTTCATCGAACTTCTCAAACTTCTTCTGCATGTTCTTGTCTGTCTTGACTAAATCGAGTCCCTTCATCTCCTCTAACAAATCAGACAACTGCGCTATCTCCTGACCCATGAACTCAGTGGGTTGAGCCGCCTGTAGGAGTTTCTTTATTCTCTTCTTCTGTTTAGGCTCTAGTTTCTCTACTAGACCATTGGATTTGAGGATAGATTGCCAACTCATTGTATATCCTCTGCGTCTTGCTCATCGTGTGCGTCTATTATGTTTTTGAATTCCCTATGGTGTTGGAATGGTCTTGGTTCCTCTATCTCTTCTAGTTCCTTCAATACGTTCTTGTTAACGTAATCATCCATCTTGGTTATCTCAAATACATGCATCAGGAACTCTATCGCGGTTAGGTACTTCTCGATATTCTCCTCTGTGTTCTCATCATCTTCCTCGGCATCCAAGTAGTCATCATGCATCTCCATGACATCTTCTATTAGGATGTAGAGCGCACTCTCTAAATCATCAAAAGAACCCTCATCGAACAATACTGGGAATTTCTCCAGTAGGTCATCCTCTGGTATCAAGTGGAAAATCTGGTCAAGGTTGTTTTCATCGAATTGGACATGTTGTTCTATTCTTCCTCTAGAAATATCCTTATCTCCACCACGCATTACCTCTAGGCCTAAGAAGTTCATCAAGTCCTCCCATACTTCCTTGGATGGTTTACCATTGAACTTCTTGTATGCCAATTCCTCTCCTTCCATCCACTCGCTAGAGTCCTTATCGAAGAAAGACCCATTTGGAGATTCAAGGAACATCCGTCTAACAGTACCTGCTACTGGCTCACCATAATACAGGAAGGCATCTATCTTGTCCTTGTATCTAGCGAAGTCTGTTCCCCAGTCCTTGATGAACTTCTCCTTCTGTGGGAACTTCTCCTCTAACATCGCTGGGTTCTCAAACTTAGAAGTCATTCGGAGTATCTCTTCCATTGCGTCTACATCGAAGACCCGTTGTTTGAATTGCTCCTTTTGCTTTCCCCTACGCTCCATCTCTAGTGCATAGCCTTCTTGTAATGCTTCTAGGGTTGCTTCTATCTCTCCTCTCAATGAGTATTCTTCACTCATCATCTCTTCGGTAGTAGTCGCGGATGGCATTGCTTCGATTCTCTCTAGCACTTTAGTCGAATCAACCATGAAACCGGGATTGTTTTTCCAATCTCCTTCCTTTCTTGCTCTTCTGTCCTTTAGTGGTGCAGGTCTTGCTAGTAGGTTAGGACCGAACTTCTCCTCATCCCACTTACTAGATGCATCTCTCAGTTCTCTAGGGCTGAGATTTCCCTTGATGTCATAGATGTCATCATGGACTTCCCCACCCTGCTTTCTGAGGATATCCATGTATGACAACTAATCAGCCCCCTTAGAATGGTATGTTCTCTTTCTTTGGTTTCTTTTTCTTTGGTAGTAAGATTACATTGGGTACGTCTGCTGTATCTGGGCTTGGCTTGGCCTTAGTATTAGGGTCAATGCCTCCCACAGAGAAGTCACGGGTCTTCTTGACCGCATTCTCATGCTCCGCTCTTTGTCTGTTCCTTGCGGCTTTCAGTTCTCGTTCCAATTGTCTTACACCTTTTTCTTCACTCATTTTCCTTCCTCCAAATATTTTCTTAATCTTTCATCAGTCTCTGCATTCAATTTTTCAATTTCTTCTTTCCATTTCTTAGCGATGTCGAGCAACTCGCTCAACCAACTCGCCTCTCTGTTCGCTTATCCACGTTTTCATTACCTGCGTCCTTTGGTAAACCACTGAATCTCTTGTCAGGGCCAACACTCATGCTAGGTTTATTCCTAGTGGATTTGACTTCTGCTGGTTGCCCTGCCTCTGCCATTGATGGTTTGTTACCTGCTTCCATCATCTGTCCCATGTGTCCAGCATCGATATTGGTTCCAGCGTATGGGTCTAGTTCTAATTCCTCTTCTTGTTGTTGGTCTTCTGGTTGTGGTGGCTTCACATATGTGAAACGTCCTTCGTCATCCATATTGACCTCAAAGCCGAGGTTCTTGATAGCAGAGGCAACGTTGACCTCAATCTCCCTCTTGCGGAGTTTGGCTATCTCATCCTCCTCTTCGGATGGTGGTAGTTTCAACTCCCAATCCAAGATTCCGAATTCCTTGGTGACGAATGGGAAGACGTAGTTATTCCAGATTGTCTGAGCCATCTCAACCGCTCTGTTCGTAACTAGAATCTGCATACCCTCGTTGTTCAATCCACCACTAGCGGAGTTATCAGCCATGAAGACCTTGCTCACACCATAGAAACCAGATATCCTATCTCTCAAGTCATCCTTGACAGAGATGTAATCCATCTCTTTCAGGCTATCCATGAACTTAATCCACTCAACTGAACCCTTTCCATTCTCAGCCTCTATTCCCATTACAGGAATGAAGTGTGGGTCAGACTCCATCTTCTCCTTGACACTACGCCAAAATGACCGCATTGAATCTATATTTCTAGTTTGAACTGCGAGTAGTCCTTTGGGCATCCTTGCCTTGGTGTATGATGAGTTAACGTAATTCTCCATTGCGATTAAGGTAGTCACATGGTTCCATAGTGTGATTATAGGGGATAGTCCATACATCCTACCCGGAGAGTATTTACTGAAATGAAGGACTTCTCCCTTCGTGAAGTATTGTTCTTCTCCCTTTACCCTATTCACATAATGAACTGGGTGTAATTCTGAATTGCATTCCTCGCAAAGCCCAGTGGCACTGGTTTCTATTCTGTCTCGGTGCTTCACGCATACATATCCTCCCTTGCCTCTCTCTCCTAAGTCATTGGAATAGATATGCATTGTCACGGGGTCACCTCGATAGACCTCCTTGATACGATGCATTCGTATCTCGTTGTTGTTATCCATGAAATATTCCTTGACTAGAACAAGATAGGCATCATCCATGATGTTCAAGTCATCCTCCAATTCCTTCAACACATCAATGAAGAGTTGCTCGGATTTGTTGACGTACCCCTCTAGGAATTTCTGCGCATACTTCAACTGTTGAGGGTCAGGCTTCGTTAGATTAGGGGATTCACACTCCGCACACTGCTCTACTGGTGATTGGTGTTCCTTGCCACAGTCTTCACACTTTCTGACAAACTTCTCCTCCCAGAGATACCCTCTCCTGAATACCTCGTTCTTCAATTGAGTCACACATGTTCTGACAATCACTGACTGTTGGGCAATGTGATAGATAACAGGGGAAGTGAGAAGGTAGGATGTGTCCTTCTCCTGAATCCCCGGATTGAATACTGTTCTGTCTGCTGGCTTAGGAGTTGTTCGCCTAAACAGGTTCCCTATGCTAAATCTTCTTTCTGCCATATTCATTCATCCTCCAATACTTTATGCTCAAACAAGTAATCAGATGCATCATCTACCGAACTCCACTCATCTTCTGACAAATCGTGTTCCTCGGCAACTTCTTCTAAGTCATCTATAGCCTCATCTGCGCTCTTTATGATTCCCTCGATTACATCCATCTCAGTCATCTTGCAATTATCATGAAACTTGAATACTGTCTCTCTGTCTATCCCGTACTTCACGAAATCGTAGTTCATGTTATCCTTGTGATTCTCGTACTTCATCAATTGGAAGAGTTCCTCTCTTCTGGGTTTGTACCAATCAGCCTTCTTATGGGACTTCTTCATCCTCAGTAACTCAAGGAGAATATCAGCATTGGTTCCCTTCATTCTTAGGAATGGTCGGCACTTGTTGAGTATCTCTCCGACATCTGCCGCAGAGTAGAAATTCAGTCTGTTAACGGGTTTCGTATCTTGTGGGGATTTTTGGTCTAAGTGCAGTCTACCACATCCTAGCGACTTGTGCATCTCCAGCATGAATGCCTTCCCCCTGTCGCCAGTGGCAACGAGTCCGACTCTTGGATTAAAATTTTTGTCCATTGTGATGTAGCCATCAGAGTCTATGAATGCGGCAGTGTATGCATAGATGTCCTTCTTTATGTCATCGCTGAACTTGTAGAACGCACCATCAACTGTTGTTATGTTCTGGGTTCTAGCCATCTTAGAGATGATACTGGGAGAAGTCTTCTTGAAGAGATTCTTTGGTAGCCTCTCATGTATCTGTCTAGCGGATATCCCCGGCTCCTCACATACTGCATGTAGAATCTCTTGCTTGATGATATCCTTCGGTCCAATACTTGGCATGTGTTCCTTGATTATCTTCTTGAATGCCTTCTTGTTGTTAGTCATCTCCTTTGTTAGAGAGGAGTATGTGGAATTGTATGGTGTTTCTGCCCTGTCCAGTCTCGCTTCCCAATACTTGCATAGGGAGTCCAATGCATCCCTGCGAGTATTCTCATCATGAATGTATGAGAGTTTGATGAGTTGTTCCTCGGAACAAACCATCTCCTTGACTACGGGCTTGTAGTTGGAGAGCCAGTATATCTTCTCTATTGTCTCATCCAGATGAGAGGCATATCCCTTGATGAGATTGTCAATGGAATGCGTTATCTTGATTTTCTCCTCGCCCTTCAGAGTCCTACGATAGTTCTTGAGTTCCTTGATGAGTGATGGTATGTCCTTGCCTTCTACCTCGTATTTCTTGAAATCCTCATTCAATTGCTTCTTGGCATCAGACAGGGATATCTTGTTATGGACTGCAAACTTCTTCTCAATATCAAAATGGTTCGATACGGGTTGGTCGGATAACCAAGAACGCTGGAGTTCCTCGGTGAGTCTTTGTTGTTCGTCTACTAGTGTTTGCTCTTCATCAGCAAGCGTAGCCATCTCCCTGAGTTTATCTCCTTTCTCTCCCATAGTATCACCTAAATGTTCAGTCCCAATATTCCTCCGGGTAACATCCCACCCATTGGTCTTGTCGGAGCCGTATCAAACAAGTCCATGTCGTCTAGCAGAATAAAGTTCTCCCCCGGTGCTTGGGTGGCGGCATTAGCCAAAGCGAGGCTCATAACCAAGTCGTCATGTGCGCCTACTCCCTCAAAGCGACCAGACTCCGTGATGCTGAACATGGAGAGTTCCTCAATCAACAGGTTAGTCAACCTTCTGCTGGCGTTATCGCCATAGGGGAAATTCAATTTACCGTTCTCTATGTTCATTTGCAAGTTGAGTATTATCTCTTGTTTCTTCTTACGAGTGGTGTCGAAGTCCTTGACGTTCAAGTCAGAGATGCTTCTCAACTCCTGAGTGAATGCCTTAGCGAAGGTGTTAGTCTCATAGAGAACAACTTCTGGTTGGAATATCTTACCAATCAATCTAATCTTCTCTATGTTCTCCCTGAACTGAACGTTCTTTGCTCGGTCTACATGGACAATGGTTTTGTTTGACTCATCATCTACTTCCAAGACTGTTATCACATTGTAATCACCGTCAGTGGATATCGCTGGGTCAACCCCAACGTAATACTTGTATCCCTTATCTCTTCTATTTCCTAGTTTCAGAACGTATTCATTGTTCTTGCAGTTCTGTATGAATTCTGGGTTAAATAGAGAAGTGCCGGTAGATATTGGGACACATAGATACTCACGGGTAAACTTGAGAGAACCTATCTCGGCCTTCCTCTGCAATAGCGCATCGGCATCCCATCTATCAGGCCATAGTGGTTCGTTCAATGCATTGAAGCAGGGATACTTGGTTACGGTGTATGCTGGGTTCTCTTCCAGTTGTGCGAATATGTCGGTGTATGTGAAAGGGGTTCCTATCATCCTAAGATTGGAAGTGTGGTGGAGAGTAGGTATCATGTCACCGAAGAACCAATCAGTCACTCTTTGAATAGCGGCTAGGCTAAACTCCTTCAAGGGGTCGTCAATGATAATCTCCTGTGGGTGGAGTCCTCTAATCTGAGAACCAACTGACCTCTCTAGGATTGCATTGCCATTAGTTAGTTGTATGTTACCTATGGCCCAGTTCCTACTGGGGCGGAACTTCTTCAATGCCGGATGATTGAACATCCTGTCTATCTCTCGCATGTGAACCAGCGTCTGCTTCTGGTTCGATGAGATGTATAGCATCTGAAACGGAGGCTCTTGGAATACTAGGTTCCAAACAACCCAACTGTGCATGAAGACGGACTTGCCGTGGTCACGACTACAGATGATGACAGTCCTATCAGTCGTCTGCATCGACTCAAGCCATTCCTCCATGTATGATGGGAACATCATACCGAGGACGTTCTGGAAGAAGTATGGAAATGATGTCTTGGACATCTCCATGTCCATTGCAGAAACGAAGTCCATGTCATCTATTTCCATCAGGTCTTACCCCCGAATGGATTAGGTGGCCCTCCTCCTTTTCGCTTTCTCTTGTTTCCGATTTGCTTCTTATCCCCACCCGTTGCCTTTTTCTTTTTCTTTTCTAGTCGCGCTATCTCAGTTTCTCGGAAGTTATACCCACCATCGCCTTTGTATTTGTTCCCTAACCTTCGTTTCTTCTCTCTGTATTTCCTTTGTTTGTCATAATAATTCTGCAAGTCTTTGTCATCTTGCGGTGTCCAATTAACTTCAGGCTCATCCTCTTTTTGTCCCTTGACTTTCTTCCATCTCTCGGAATCATTCGGCCAAAGAGACAAAACATCAGTGACCTCATTAGCCGCCATCTTTTCTTCTATGTTTTCTATTGGGTCTTCCCATTGGTTAACATCTGTGGGATATACACTATCAAACACAACTATCCCTCTGGGTGCATCATTATGTCCGAATCCTGTAGGTTTAGGTCGCGCTTCTCCTCCTCTTACTTGAAAAAGGCCACTACCGGGTAATTCCCTGTTCAAGGGAACCCTTCTCCATGTGACGATGTAATCCTCGTTATCAGGAGAGGCGAATGAGAAATTCAAATCCCACTCCTCCCCCTTGGTCCCTATTTGCCTCCTGACTACTTGGAGGTCATCCTTGTCTAGTGCGCCTACTGATTGTGACTTTCCCTCAAAATGTGGTCTGGTCATCGTGGTGTTTCTCACACTGTAGCCGTGGTCACTTTTCGGAGTCTGTTGGTCTTTGTAATGAGTATCGCTGAATTCTACAGCATTGAGCAGTTCCTTGCCACTGATTTTGAGAATATCGAACCAACCCATTCTAACGCCTCATGAGGTAGAACCACTTGGCAACAGGCTTGTAGTAGAGTTTCCTGATTGCGGTTGTCTTACTTCCTTCGTTCTCCAACATTGTGAAGACCTCCCTTATGTCATCAGGAATGTCATCTTGATTAATGACTTTGTTATTTGAGTCGAATTGTATCGGCTGGAATCCTTGTCTATCAAACACACGAACTCCGGCTGGTTTTGCCGCTCCTACGATTGGCTTGTTGCTGTGCATGTCAATGACTTTGTTTGATATCCAACTACCAGCACCTTTTGTCTCTTCCTCGCTAAGACCAGATTTCGCCGCGTGGCTTACCAACCCAGTTAGAAGATAGATATCCTTGTATGCTCCAATGCCTTGAACTGCCAATGGCTTACCTTCCTCCACTGTTGGATAATACGCTATCCAATAGTTCGGGTTTATCGTAGCAAAAGGAGTGCCGTTGAGTTTCTCGTATCTCTCTGCTCTCGTTTCGTAATCTATGCCATGTTCTGCAAAACGTGCTTTGACTTCATCTTCTGATATTGGCCCTGCCATCTGAAACTCTGCCATCTAATCACCTGAAAGTCGCCTTTAGGAAATAGACGCTTTCAGATGGAATGCCATGCCTCTTGCTTAGACTTTCCATAGAGTCAACATCCTTGACTATGTTCTCTATCTCACTAGCCGTAACTTCAACATTGTATTCCTTCTCCATGATGTCTATAGCAGAATCCATGTGATTGAAGTTATCGAGTTTTGAGGTGTTGTGATAGACAGGCTTGCCCATCATCTTACGGATGATGTCGTGAACTTCTATCACTGGGACATCGGTGGATTTGACAATGTTCATATCATCTATTGCGGAATTGAATTGATTGACTTGTTCTCTCATACCAGCCTTCTCATAAACTGATTGACTTCTCTCCAAGTAAAGTTGGACTGCTTCTATTGGATATATCTCGCTCTTCTCCCACCTACCTGCTAGTTCAGCCACGCTAGTTGATTTGGGGAAGTTTTCGTCAGGTCTGTTGTTCCTCTGTAGGAAGTCATGGAACCATTTCCCTATTTCAATTTCCAATGCGTCATTGAATGATTCCCCACTGACTGACATGATTTGATTGGTGGATTTCATTAATTCCCTCAAAGCGGTTTTCAAACGTGCCATGTCCTTGAACTTCGATGGAGTGCTTAGTTCCTTCAAGGATGCTGTCATTCTCTGTAATTGCTTGGGAGCAATGAGTCCTCCTTGTCCTAGACTCTCAGCCCAAAGTAGCATGAAGAAGGCATTGGCATTCCTCCTATCCTGTGTGAGTGTCTTGAACAAGTCAATGGCAGAACCCAATTCTCCCCTATCACCGAAGGAGATTGGCTCATCGAATGGCCTGTATCTGCTATTGACAGGCTTAACGTAATACTCCAAGATAGCATCTAGCATCTTATTGAAGTCATCCTTGAGTCCACCTAGTTCGTCTACGAATGATTCAGTTCTAGAGGAACCGAAGTGCGTTGTACTCATAGAGGGGTTATTTGTTTCTTCAAGTCCAGCCGGTACTTGAGTGCTAACAGGACTGGATAGTCTT
>Ga0208158_1000257_pt1 | contig 21007 bp, 22 predicted proteins | sample 8_EtaG_FD_184081 | JGI IMG/M metagenome (GOLD analysis project Ga0208158, IMG submission 184081) | Marine viral communities from the Subarctic Pacific Ocean - 8_ETSP_OMZ_AT15162 metaG (SPAdes) (version 2) | ecosystem: Environmental > Aquatic > Marine > Oceanic | place: Pacific Ocean | collected...
GTTCTAAAAATACAGATGAATTTGTAGCTTCTTCCCATATATAAGTTCTATAGTTTCCATTTTGTTCAAAGTATCTTTTTAATCTCTTGTAAGCTGCTTTTTTGAAACCTCGAGGTCCTGTCCCTTTTATATCAACACGATAGATTTCATTCTTACTATCAACTACTTGTAGGTCACCAATACGATTTAACAACTCAACTAATTCTGATTTGTTTCTAATAAAAGGAATATTACCTGAAGTTTCTAACTTTAATCCAATTAGATGAAAAACATTTTCTCCATCACTTCTCTTGTGTGGCATCTTAGGATTCAAAACTAAAATGGTTGTAAGTGTAGCTGTAGGTTTGTTTCCCTTATATCTAAACGAAATAATATCACCGGGTCTTACTGACGACCATTTGTATATTTGTTTAGCCATTTAAGTCTTTCGTTATACCCATTTCTTTACAAGCTCCCATAAAGTCATATTGACCAAATACTTTAGCGTTCTCAACGTCTAGTCTCTTATCAAAGTTACCAAACTGAGCTCTTTCCTCTTCAGGTACTTCAACCACAGAAGCGTATTTCCATACATAGTTTTGTGTTCTAGCATCGAAAACAGCTTTGTTCTCTTGTTCTTCGGGTACATCAGGAAATATAATACCCTTCTCACCCATATTTATCACAGCAGGAAACCATACTATATTTCTTTGAGTGTCTTCAAATTGTAAGTCTTGTACAAGTTTAGGTGACTTTTTTAAGTTATCCATTAATTGTAATCCACCTGACTCATATCTCGAATCACTCATGAACCCACATTTGAAACATAAATAAGAACTATATTGTTCTTGGACATCTTCGAAACATTTATCTGTATCATAACATACAGGACAATCTATTACTTTTTCCATATTAAACTCTTTTCAATTTAGGTAATTTCATTTCAGGTGTTGGTTGTTTAGTATCACCTGTATCTCCTTTTGCTCCTACTTTCTTAAGTTTAGGTAACTCTAACTTAACTTCTTTAGGAAACTCTGGTATATACTGGTCTAACAGAATTCCTAATTGTTTAGTCATTTCATCTAGTGAAAACTTAGACTTGTTACCTATAGTAAGTTTCTTAGCGTTCAATTTGTAATTTCTGTAGTTCTCAAAAACATCTTTCATAATACGTGACGTTTGTTGATAATTACACGTGAACCATTGTGTTCCTGGTATGTGCATATCTTTTGGAAATGATTCTTTAGGAACATCTGTCAATGAACCAGGTACCAAAACAGCTAAGTCTTTAGGTAAAAAGTCTTTGTGTCCACTCCAATCAGAAGCTATCACAGGTTTCTGAGACATTGATGCTTCTAATAAAGGTCTACCGAATCCTTCACCGTGAGTCAAATTGATATGAGCTTTTACTTTAGGATGATTATACAATTCATTCATTTGTTCGTCTGTAAAGTCTCCGTGCATAAAATACACGTTTGGTAGCTCACCTTTGATTGTTTGTCTTACGGAGTTAATTTTAGACAAAATACTTTCTCTATCTATTACTGAAAAACCAGCTCCACTTGTTTTCATTATAAGTCCTGGTTTTTTCTTTTGATTCTTAAAAGTTTCAAAAAATACCTTAAGTAACATACCAACATCTTTTCTATCCTTACCTAAGTTACCTTGTAACCAATGACCTACGAATAAAAAGTTGAACGGGTCTTCTACTTTTTTCATCTCTTCAACTAATAAAGGACTAAACTCACTTGTCTGTTTATAAATATCTGTATCACTACCTTCAAACAACACTTCAATAGGTTTATTTGATTTTAATTGACCTTTTACTTGTTTTGTCTTTTCGTCTTGTACATCAAATACGGTCTTTTCAACTACATCTTTTACAAATGTTGATGGGACTATATTCATATTCATCCTATTGAGTCCTTCAATCCAAACAGCAGGACAAGCTGTCGTTTCGAGTCCGGCTGTTATACCTATATTATATTTACCGAAAGCTTGAAACTCATTAGGTATGACGATATGTACGTGAATTTCAGGTTGTGAAGGAAGATTAGGAGTAGGTAATAATCTATCGATAATCATTTTATCATTAGGTTCATCAGCACTGAGAGCATTCATAGGAGTATTTCCCCAACGAACATTCCATATCTTGACATCGAACTTATCTAACTTAATTAGAGCTCTTACAATGTCTCTACTATGAGCTCCATATCCACTTCGAGTAGCTACTGGAGCTGTTACTAAACATACTGGTTTACTCATTATAACTCCTATACCTTAAATAAACTAAAAGGTTTTCTTGGTTTCCACATCTCAAATGCTTTATCCATGTGATTAATAAAATTGTTGGACATAGATGTTACAGACAGCATCGATTCTTCACTCATCACAAACTCGTGTCCATTCAGTCCTCTTTTTACTCTTTCTTCTTTAGGTACATCATACCACTCTTTGATTCTATCTGCCACATCGTCGAATCTACATCTATCATCAAATATGTAAGGTGTAGGTATTGAACCTTGTAAAGAACGAGTTGATGGCCATACAGGTTTAACCCAATCACCCCAAGTTAAATCAGGATTATCTTTCCACTTCTTATCATCGTGAAACGATTTGATTTCTTTATAATCATGATATGTGACAAACTTGTTTTTAAGTTTGAATCCACATTGGTCTTGTAACCCTCCCGTGACATTTACAATGATAGGAGTTCCTGCCATCAATGATTCACACGTACCTAATCCAAAGCCTTCATTACTAGCTATATTGACCGTGACATCGACCATATTGTATAAATGATTTAATTGTTTTGTATCTAACTTTTTATCACTAAAGTATACTTTATAATCAGGAGCCATTTCTTTAGCTACTTCTGGTAAATCTGTTCCGTTTTCGTCACGAGGTTGTGTGTGCATCAATAAAGCACATCTTTCAGCTTCTTCTTTAGGTAACATATCACAGAATGTTTTGAATGCCATGATAACATCTCCTGGCATCTTTCTTCGAATATTTCTATTGTTATAGAATAATATAAAGTCCACATTATCTTCAGTTAATTGACTTCTAAACTTTTCAACTTCTTGATACTCTTCATCAAAAACATTTATAGGATAGAATTGTTCACTTACACCATGAGGTAAATAAGTTGACTGCCACTCTTCAGGAGGATTTTTACTCCAGACTTCATTAACAATAGCATGTGTTTGTTTTGAAATATTCATAATCAAATCACAGCTCTCATAATAAAATTGATTGTATTTAGGAGCAGGCCAGTCGTCCCATATATTATAATAGAAGATAGGAATCTCTTGTCTGACTTCATGTTCCATTTCATATAACCATCTCCAAAATCTTGGGTCTGTATAGTGTAGGATAGCATCAGGATTTTCTCTTGACATAACTTCACGTAGTAAATCAGGACTACCATAACCATTCACAGGATATATCGTCAAGTCAGCATCTTCGATACCAGTCTCTTCTCTGACAGATTTGTTCATATCAACAACCTTTCCAGCTTCAGGATGTTTGATAGCCCCTCCTATCTGAACCCAATCATAATGATTTATCGTACCTAGAACAAATTCTTTAGACATTGTTCCTACACCCGAAGACATTCTCATATCATCAGATAGTAATAGGATTTTCTTTTTAGACATATAACCTCTAATCTTTTAGTAATTCTTTATTCGTTTCACCTTCGAAATATTTATTCAACATCTCTAACTTGTCATCGTAATTAGCCATCTGGTCTAATTCTTTTTCAAGTTCTTCCATAACATCTCCGTGTTCACCAATACCTACCGAGTTACGAAGTAAGTTTTCAGCATTAACTCTATGTTTTTCTACGTTTGCTTTGAAATGCATTTTACTTGCTTTAATAAACTCTTCTCTCATAGTCTACTCCCACTAACTATTAAATTATCATATTCTCTAATTTTACTTCTGAAATCTTCATCTAAGACATACAAGTCCATTGTACGATTTACTAATTTCTGTAAAGTAAATTCATCATCGTATGTTTTTGATTTGAAATTACTATATAACCCTTTTAGAATTTTAACTGACGTTAATTTATAATCCATAAGAACCTCTTAATATATACATATATAAATATATACTTAATTTATTATTTTCACTAATTTTTTCATTTTTTCAGCATATTCAAGTGTGTTGTTCGTACCTCTTGATTCTGTACCAGGTTGTATAAAAGCTACAATGATATCACTATACTCAGCTATCTGTTTGTTTCTTTTGAAATAATTTGATACATAATAAGGTCGATTGTATTGTGTGGCAGGAAGTTTACAATGCATGTTCCACGTGTAGTGAGCGGGAGGAAACTCAACATATTTCATCTCTAATTCTAAAGCAAACTTTTTAGCGAACCCATCAGCTCCATCTTGTTGACCTCCACTTACTATTTCAGCATCAGGATTCTTTTGTTTTATATCAAATATTAAATCTTTAATTTTCTTTTTATTTGTATAAGCTCTACTACCGACTATACCTACTTTAATCTTCGTAGTCATTTCTCTTTTGTACTTTTATTGTTTTATCTGAAGTGACGAACTTTGTCACATTAAAAAACTCATTTAGACCTTGTAATAATCCTGATGATGTTTTGTAATTGAAACGAAATCTATTACGTATATTAGTTATAGGTTTAGGTGATATATCAAAGAAAATAAAATCATCAGGTTTTAATTCAGAACTTTGTTTTATGACCGTACGACATGATAGTTTGTCTTCCCATCTTAGTAGAAACTTTTTTAATGAAGGTCCTTTTACTTCTCCTTCATCGAACCACAAGTATAGTAATATGGCTATATTTAACTGGTTGTGAATCCAATCAACTTTTTCCATTACGTATTCTTCTATATCTGTATCAATAAAATCGGTTAGTTTTAATCTTAAAGTTGTTTTAGTTGTCATCACTTAACTCCTGAGTCACAATGTTCTGTTTGATTAAATTCACAATATTTACAATTTTTCTTAGATGGTCTCTTGATGTATTCACGTTCTATATTATGTTTACCATCGACAAATGATTCGTCGATAAATTGATTCAGACTATTCATGACTTTATTCACACTCGGTGTACCACTAGCAGGAGAAAATGTCTGAACACGTCTTTGAGGAAAATCTAAATTCTCATACAATTTTCTCTTAACAATAAAATATTCTACATCGATTTTGTCAATCGGTATATCAAGTTGTTTACTATAAAAATATTTGTATAATAATAACTGGTCAGTTTTGTTTTTATCAGCTTTCTGATATTTGTTCCAACCCATTGTAGAAGTTTTAATGTCGATAATTTTATATCTATCACGAAACGTATCACGTAAGACAACATCCATATAACCAATGAACTTAATATTATTAGGTAATTCATAATCAATAGGTATCTCAATACCAACTAACTCGTAATGTTTCTTACTAAAATACATATTACGTTTCTTTTTAAACCAGTCTAATATTAATAATCCGTGAGAATAAAACTCTTCCATATCTTTTTGTTCACAAAAAACTTCACCACCATTACGTTTCATAATATTAGTATAGTTTGTTTTCATTCTATGTAATAACATTTCATCTAAGGGAAGAGCCTCAGCCATCTTAATTGTGTCATTGTACATCACGGTTAGATAAGTCTGTAATACTTCATGCATAGAAGTACCAAAAAGAGTATGAATACTATCTGTCCATGTTCCTAACTTATCAACGTAGTTTAGTTTCCACTTGTAGGGACACACATCCCATTGACTATATTGACTATAACTGATTCTTTTCATTTTACTTTTTCTTTACACTATGAACTGCTACACTAAATTGATTTTTACCATCAGATACGATATACATTGTAGGAAAGTGTGAGATACCTTCAACGACTACTTTTGTTCCTATTGGTATAGGTTGTTGACCAGGAATGATATGAGGAACTGATAACTCAAACTCATCTCCTATCTTTACACCCCAATGTTCTCTTGATACTTTGTTGAAGGTTTTTCTCATTTACCCCACTTACCTCTACCTACTATCGTAGCCATGATACCATAATTACTGACATCAAGATAAGCATCTTCTAATGGTTCGTCTTTTACAGCTGATTTCTTTTCACCAAGTAGTAATGTCTTCACACGTTGTAACTTGTCATTCATACGAAACCACAGACCTGTAAGTGATAACTTTATCTCTTCAGGTGTAACTAAAAAAGTACCTACACTAATATTACCAGGACCATAATCGTGTTGTTTATGTAAGAATAATTCATATTGTTCTCGTTGAATCTTCTTAAACTCCTTAGTCATTTCGGGCCACTCTTTTTCCATCTGTTCTATAACATCATAGTCCTTAGATTCTGAACGAGGACTATCTTTTATAACCTTTGACATATATGTCTCCTAATTTACATAACTGAATATACGAATAAAAACGTATACAAGTCAAGTCTTTTATTCATTACCTGCAGTATAACCTTTAATACTACCTAGTACATTGAGTCCTGCATCTTCTATTTTGTAGGGTTCGATTCCCCACTTTTGAGCTAGTTCACCTAATTCTAACATACCACCCTCTGTAAGATAATACATTTCAATCATTTCGATAGCTTCTTTTTTACTAACCTCTTCGTGATTAGATACTATATTGACTAACCAATTTGGATGTGCCATTTCGTTTCTCCGTTTCGTGTATTTTAACCATTGTCTACCTTTAGGAAGAACATTGGTATACAATTTATATAATTCTTTAGGTTCTAATTTATATCTTTGAAATTCATTTACTATATCTGTCCAATTCATGTTCATCGAAAGAAATCTATGAACCATATAATTTGACCACGACTTTTTATCTTCGTCTGTTATCTTTTCCCAATAATCAGGACTTTGAACCGACGTTATCTGTTTTATGTGGTCGAACAGACTTTTCTTTTTTATTAAAGATTTTTTTCCAGTTTTCTTCATATTTTTTGAAATTAGAAACTCTGTTAGAGTCTCCCTTTCCTGCATCAGAATATTTAGCTTTTTTCGACATCTATGTTATCTTCACCTAGTCCAGTACCTTTTAACATATCTTTAGGGACTTGACCACAATTTCCACAACTATAGATTTCGATAGGAATGATTCCCTCTTCTCCCGTGGGTGATACTAAAGCTGATAATCTTTTTAGTACGGTTGATTTGATGAATAAATAATTACCACAATGTTCACATTTTAAAGTCTCTGCTTTTCTCAAATCAACAGCTACTTGTGTTGATTTTTGAATCGGACCTTTTGGATGCATACTCATTTGATTACTCCTAATAATTCAATTAACATAGCCATTGCATTTATTTCTTTATCAACTACCTGACTATCTGATAGTTCATATCTAGCTATAATCAAAATACATTCTGCTATATGACCTTTACCATATGAATCTACTTCATCATATAATAATCTAAACAAATCAGCAAAGTCTGTAATCTTATTATCAGCTAGTAATTGTCGTATTTCTTTGAAGGCAGTTTTACCATCCTGAGTCTCAAGAATCTTCAACAATTTTAACTTGTAATCGTTTTGTATGATACTTGATGTATCTAGTTTAAGTTTTCCGTTTACGACGTTTCTCTGAGCGGCATTAATTACTCTACGAATATCAGGATAACCACTATCAATCAGTACCTTAATATCTTCCATTGTATCGATAATGTTTTCTTTTAACAACACATTATGTAGATGTTTAGCTACATCACTTTTTGACGGAGGAATAATTTGAAAAGATTGACACCTTGATTGTATTGGGTCAATGATTCTTTCAACAAAGTTACAAGTCAAAATAAACCTACAATGTTTACTAAATGTCTCCATTAGATTACGTAAAGCAGCTTGAGCATTAGGAGTAATGTAATCACACTCATCTAATATTATTACTTTTAAGTCTGTAAAACCTATTGTTGAGGCAAACTCTTTTACTTTTGTTCTTACCGTATCAACATTGTTTTCATCTGAAGCATTTATGTACAGATAATCACATTCTATATTCTTAACTAGAATCTTAGCTAGTGTAGTTTTACCTGTACCTGCTTTTCCAAACAATAGTAAGTGAGGTAAGTCACCAGTTTCTAAGTAATGTTTAACTTTTGATTTAAGATGTTCATTACCTATGTAATTGTCTAAATTAGAAGGTCTGTATTTTTCTACCCACAAACTATGAGACATTAATTAACACCAGCGGTTTTTACTAACCAATATTGACTTTCATAATTATCAACTTTGAATGACAATTTCATCAGACCAGCACTACTAACTTCAAGTGTACCAGTTTCACATTCTTCATTAGCCTTTAAGATAGAACTTAAGTGAATAGCATTAAATGTTTGTGTACCTATATCAGAAAACTTAGAAGTCTCGACTGGAATCGTAATTCTGTTTGTGTTTGTTGATGCTGAATAACCCAACACTAACTCAGCTTTTGATTCATCCGTTACCACAGCAAACTCAGTAACTTCATTAAGAGCTCCATTACCCAATAAAAACTTCTTTGTTAAGTAAGGAGTGATATTGATATTCAATTCAAACTCAGGAATAGTTTTTAGATTAGGAGGGTCGTTAATGATAGAAGGGTCTGACAACATATAATTTGCAGATGTCTTTGAATCTTTCATCTTGAGAGCTAAAGCTTTATCACCAGATTTAAGAACTGAAAATTCAACATCATCATCTAATACCTTTAACATATTCAACATAGTTGAAGTAGAATACATACCAAGATTAGAATCATCGAAATCAGGTTTCCATTCACTCATTTTAACGACAGATAATAGTGAGTTACCATCTGAAGCACACTTTGTAGTAAGTGTTTGTTTTTCTAAATTACTTATCAAGATGACGGACTCACCCTTACCATCTAAGTAATATTTGTTAATGAAACGGATTAAACTATTTTTATCCATTATTTCTCCTTATGTTATAACTATATATACATATATATTAATTTGTTGAAAATCAAAAAAATCTTTCTAGTGTCTGAGAGGCATCTGTAGGTTCATCCCATCCGAGAGCCTCGTACAACATCATAATTTTTTTATGTAAAGCTTTGTCATACAACTTTTGTGGGTCAATATAAGTTCTGATATAATTCAATACTTCAGGAGGGTCTTCGTGTCCTTTATAAGCTATAGTAGGAAGATTGAGAGGATTCTGTTTTAGATAAACCCACTTTATCTTATCTCCATTTGATATACCTGAGTATTGTTTTGAAATCTTATTATGTTTTAAAAAATCATTATAGAATAAAGCACTCTTAACGTGTACAGGAGTTCCTAATGAATGTGATTGAAATACAACTGAATCTCGTTTTTTATATTTGTAGATACCCTTTACACCTATCGGGATAGCTATCTTATTGAAGTCCATGAGTTGCATACTATCTTTAAAATTTACTATAAACTTATCGAGTTCTATTTTAGGAACACTCATTAAAATGTCCTCTAACAACTTTGATAACATAGTTCTCATAGCTATCGGAAAACTACTACGTACGGTATCTAATCCTTTTACTAATAACTTATCTACTTTCTTACCATTGTCGTTGATAATCTTTAATCCATATCTTTTCTTTGTTACGAACAAACCACTCTTAGCAATAACCTCTTGTTTGATATCAAATCTATGTTTATCTAAGTTACAAAATTTCTTAGCAAAGTAATCATAACCTTTATTTAGATAATCTTGAACTTCACTAGCTATCTTTAATATAGCTTTCGACATCAAATCTTCATCGTTTGTATTTAACTCAGGATATCTCTTCTTTACTAAAGGTGTAGCAGAATAGAATACTGAATCTGTATCGATATAAATACAATAGTCTTTTGAATCGTTTAGTTCTTTGTTATAATAAGCATTACCGATTTTACGTGTAAACTTAATCAATGACTGACCTGTATTCGTCACAGCTTCAGCATTATCTAAATCATAGAATCTAAAAGCAGGAAGACCTAGTACACCATACAAACTATTCAACACAATCTTTTGTAGATGTTGTCGTCTATCGAAATAATCTGATTGTTCTTTGTTACCTTCTTCATGAAACTTCTTAGACAACTTACGAAACTCAACACGTTCATCAAACCATTTTCTCAAAAGAGCCGGAAGTAATCCATTTTTATCTGACCTGTACATTACACCGTTCGTAGCAACTCCTATATTTTCGTTATCTAACATTGCTTTTAATTCTGTCTCAGTATATCTGTTTAGAACTTTCTCGTCGTGAGTTATCGAATATGTTTTTTTATTATTCTTATCTATAAATTCTTCAGGATTCCAACCTTCTATCTTTCCTAATTTTGTTTCAGGAGAAATGTTTAGTGACATAATACAAGAAGGATACATACTCGTAATATCTAAATCATACACCCAATCGTGTTTACCTTTCTGAGGGTCTTGTACGTAAGCCCCTTCGAACTTTTCAGATTTATTGATACCCTTTGTAGGTTTATTAGGAGCTACAATCTCTTGTTTACGTAGATAAACTAATATAGCACCTTCTAAATATCGTGATGACATAAATACATCTTCATAAGGACAATGACCTAGATGAGCCAGACCTCGAGCTATCTCAATGAAATCAAGTTTATCATCAATCTTTTTTACAAGTTTTACGTCTTGTAAGTTATATTCAACAAACTTCTCTAAATCATTTTCATACAAATCATTTAGTGTACCTTCATACTCGACTTTCTTTTCACCTACTTCATACTCACCTATAGCATCTAATCTATATGAAGGTTGTTGACTGAATGTAAACTTTTTATATAACGTTAGATAATCTAAAATACTCACACCAGCTATCTTATATCGATTAGCAAAATCACTCCAATGTACTTGACCTATCGGTGACAGAACATCAGCTACATTTCTTCCTACGACTTGTTGTGCTCTGTTATATAGATATGGAACATCAAAGAACTCAACATTCCAACCTGTCAATATTGTGGGTTGTATTTCTAAGTATTTTTTGAAGAAAGCATTTAACAAATCATATTCATCTTTAAACGAAACAATAGTATCAGTCGAGTTGTTTGATTTTAATTTGTCTTTAGGGTCTAACGCATAACAGAAATATTCATCGAGTATAGGGTCGTTGAAAGCTATAGAAGTGATTTTATTATCAGCTCTTTGAATGTTAGGAAATCCATCTGTAACCTCTACCTCGATATCAAATATCATTGTCCTATGTCCCTCTGAGGGTTCATCGGAGTCTGTATAGTTGTCTACTAATACACGAATCTCAGGATTTACATCTGACTCGAACAAGTCGGGTTGTCCCTTTTCCCATTCTGTTATTCTTTTTAACTTGTCACCATACAATGATACGAATGTACCTGCTCTATGTTTTGTATATGCATATTTCTTGTAACGAAAAGTTTGATGACCAAACTTATCGTCCCAAATATGCATTTTATTAACTCGTCTATCGTAATATATAGATTGATATATGATTGAACCTCTTTAATTAAGATGTCTGAATATACGAATAAAATCGTATACGTGTCAAGTACTTTTTATTTCCTCTCCAGGAATTTCACAATTATCGTTGTTACAGAATTTATCGACTTCTGCTTCTTCACCTTCAATACCAACAAAACTTAACTTACCAAGTTTACTTACTTGTTTATCGTAAGTTTTCTCATCTATAGCTTCGTATGGCATCTGTTGATAAGCACCATAATCGTGTCTAGGTAATAATGAGATACCCTTTAGTTTATATTGAAAGTAATTCAACACGTGAGGTAATTGTTCAGCTTCTGTTTCAGGATTGAATGTAGCTGTACAACTAACTTGATTGTCTGCCCAATGTCTCTGTAAGAATGCGGCTAAACTGAATTGTTCCCAAATCGAAAGTTCAGCCGCTGTTCTTATACCCTCTCCTACATCTACAGGCACCTCAACAACCATCGTAGAATCTTCTGAACCGAAAGCTGGTTCTAATTTATAGCCTGCCTTTTTTAAAGGTTGTATTAACTCGGAATGTTTAGATAACCTCATTCTACGAATATAAAATCTTGACTCTGGATAATGCATACCAGGTGTAGCACCTACTAATAATGACACCGTACCACTTGGTTTTACTGAAGTTGTTTTGATAGAACGAGGAACAGCGAACCAATCTGAATATTGTTTGTCCCATTCTTGTATTGTATCATATCCATCTTCTAACCACGTTCTCAATTCTTCCATACCATGTTTTGTTATAAACTGAGCAACACCACTTACACTACATCCAATTCTTCTATTTCTTAACATCACTCTGTTTGTATCTGACCAATGTGTTTTACCTAACGTAACGGTTTTAGCATATAAGTAAGCATATTTTAATGTACGTTGATAATCTTCTAATGAATCGTGATTAGTCGGAAATGTCTCTACTAAACAACATAACTCATACGATTCAAGTGATTGTTCAAGACAAGGATTACCTCCAGCTACTCTGTGGTCTTTGTTATCTCCTCCGTTTTTCATACGAGAGTAGTGTCTCATATTATCTAACCAGGCGAAACCAGGTTCTCCATTGTCTGTAATTCTTTCACAAACATCTGTATAATCCATACCGAGTTCAGCAAATATACTATTGTTACTTGTCCATCCATACTGGTCTCTATGTGGATTTACTTTATAGTTTTTTAAATCTAAATATTCTTCTGAATCAGGGTCACCAAATACAATCTCTGCAGTTCGTCTGACGTTACCTGCTACAACACACTTACCTATAAGGTTCATTATGTCTACGATTGTTGTGATTGTGATTGGTTCTCCTACGTTGGTTTCTAAAACTTTTTCAATATCTTTATGTACTTCTTGTAAAGGTTCAGGTCCTGAACTCATACCACCGAAACCTTTTATTGGAACACCAGCAGGTCTAATCTTACCATAATCAAATCCTACAGGAGCTGTACCATGAAAATGACTTTCTAATAATAATTTGAGTGATTCAACCCAACCTTCACGAGTATCTGGTATCTCAAATACTTCTTCGTTTCTATCTTTGTTAACACCCTTAACTACAATCTCCCCCGCTCCTTTAGTATCGAATCCCACTCCGACACCTAACATAGAAGCGTCCATCAAGAAACAAAATGGTTTTGAATAATCTTCTTTGATTGTTTTTGTAGATACGAAAGCACAATTATTCAAAGCAGCATACAGATTTTTTTCTTCTGTAATTGCTGTTCCCATTGCCCACAAACCTCGTCCTGGAGGTAAGAACTTCATGTTGAACATTCTGTCATACATTTCTTGAGCTGACTTTTGTGCTTGCCATGCGTTCCAACCTAATTGATGTGATTCAATCCAGTTTTTTTGCATTGTGTAGGTACCCTCTACAACCCTTTGAATGGTTTCCCACCATCTCTCATTCTTACCATTCTCTTTAATACGAGAATAAGTTCTCATGTATACTAATTCACCTAATCCGTTGAACCCGAAAGGCGGTCTTTTTCTTTTGTACTTGTCTATAAACTTTTCGGATAACTTAAATTTTTCCATTTACTAAACTCCTTGTAATCTTTTATTCCCGTAACAAATATAAGTATAATATATACCAAAGTATATTCAGGATTTATTCAAACCCGTCAACTTTTTTTCCAAAATCTTTGTATTTGTTTGCTAATTCTTTTCTCATATACTCTTCACTATTATTCATCTTACTTTGTGCATCTTTTCCGAACTGACTACTACCTTCAAATATCTGAACTTGTCCTATATTTGTATTGATAGTCGAAGGATATGTAACACCATCAACACCGAATCTGTTTTTAATGACATGAAATCTACCCGTGTTGGCTATCTTGTCCTCAACTTTTCTACTCATACTCATCACAAAATCAGCTGTCATAACTTTACTATAATCTTCAGCCACTTTATCAGCTCCAATCACATCTTCTTCAAGAGCTGAACGATTAGCTTGAGAAGCAGTCCAGATAGGAACTTCTAACTCACCAGCTAGTCCTCTCAAATCTTCATAGATATTACCAATTGCATGTCTCTTCTCTCTAAAGTTACCAGTAGGCATCAAAATATCAGCATAATCAACAAGTACAACATCAGGTTTGATACCACTTAATTCTATTTGTTTTAAGTGAGAACCTAATGTTTGTACACTAGCTGCTTTAGTAGGAAAGTATTTGATTAGTAATTTTCCAGGAAGTTTTTCTATCTTTGACTTAACATCTTCTTTATAATACTTGATGTTAGATGTTGTTACACCTGTAAAGATACTATCATATCTTAAACCTACATAATTTTCATTCAACTCAAGAGTATAATGTACAACCGTCTTGTCTGTCTTGAGAGCTCCAGCTCCTAGAGCTTGTAGAGTCCAAGACTTACCGATACCAGCAGGAGCTACAATAACACCTAACTCACCTTCTCCTAAACCTCCATCCATTATATCATTAATAACGTCCCACGGAGTTTGTGTTGTAGCTCGAGCAGAAGCCTCAAGTCTCAAGTCAAGTGATGTGATATAATCTTGTCCTATATCTCGTTCAGTACCAGCCTTCATAGCCTCATCTATAATAGATTTTATACCATCATAGTCTTTGTTATCTAACAAGTCAACTGATTCAAGTATAGCACTTTTAAGTGATTGATTTTTACAGAAATCTAATGTTTGTGATTGTACAAACTCTAAATCAGTAGCCTCAATGTTCTTCCATACTTCTCGTAACTTGTCAACTACACCACTTTTCAACACTTCATTTTCAATTTTATCTACTTGATATTTTATGACTTCAAGTGTAGGCTGTTTTTTGTATTCTTCGTAATACTCACTAATTGAATTGACTAACCATTTGTTAGAGTCTGAATCAAACATCTCAGGACTCAAGATATCATTAATAGTCTGCATAAATTTCATATCTCTCATTAAAGAAGCTATGATTTTAGACTGAAATGATGTCCCAAATTGTGTTAATGTTTCACTCATGTGTTTTCTCTGCGTAATGATTTAACTGATTGAAATTTGTAAGTAACCAACTATTAAGATTAGGTAAAGCAGCATACAACTTATCTTCCAAAAACATTTTCTGAAACTGATACTTTATTAATCTATTGATTGGTTGTCTTACCTTCTCTTGTATTTTTGTTTTCGTTGAACCTGATATATCAACTTCTGATAACTGCATTAATTTATAGTTCAATTCTATAACGTCTTTTGAATCTGGTAATTCTGTAATTACTTCATCTATATTAACTATACGACTCTCCTTCAAAAACGGTAATTTTTTTTGTATAGTTTTCAATCCTAAACCTCTAACACCTTTTATGTTATCAGATTTATCTCCGTCTAATACTCTGTACCAAATGTAGTTATGGGATGATATCCCGAACTCTTCAAGAACAGAGTCTTCGTCGTACATTTTCTTCTTAGTAGGACTCCATATTTTAATACGTCCATTAGCTAGTTGTAGAAAATCCTTATCAGTTGACATTATAGTAATTTTTGATTCGGTTAAAACTTGTCTACAGATATAACCAATCGTATCATCAGCCTCAATATTATCGTAAGAAAGAACCGTTATGGGTAATGTATCTAAGTATTCAACTATACGTTGTAATTGCATTATCATGTTTTGTTTCTCATCTTCTTGAGAAGCAAAATCATAAGTTCTGTTTACACGATATTTTGTTTTTCTATTTTGTTTATACTCAGGATATATCTTCCTACGGCGAGTAGACCCACCTTTACCATCAAACACTATGATGACTCTAGTGGGTCTAAACATATTTATGGCATAACCTATACTTCTTAGAAAACCAACTATTCCACCAACGTGAATACCATCATCGTTAGTAGTTGGTATAACACTAAACACTCTGATAAAAGTATTTAGACCATCTATTACAAGTACTTTATCGTCAGGATTTCCGCCGTCTAAAGAACCACCCTTCTTCTTGATTTCATCAAGTATAGAAAGATATCTTTTGTTACTCACTTAACTCCTCTTCTACGACCACATCATCTATACCAAAGTTTTTTTCGTATTTGAGAATGACTTTATCAGCAATTAAGTTGTAACAATGAGTTCTGAAGTCTTTATCGTTGAGTTGTTCACTCCAATCTTTAGATTGAAACTTGAGTTCTTTACCTTTATGATTGTTCATAGTGTACCAAGCTCCAGCTTGTTTTACAAGTCTATGTTCTTTCATAACTTTTAACCAACTTCCCTCATCGTCAATTCCAGTTTCAAAGTAAAGTTCAAAATCAGCATGTCTCATAGGAGGACCAAGTCTATTTTTGATGACTTGAGCTCTCATCTTCATACCGATAGTGTTGTTCTTTTTGTCTTTGATTTGACCAGTGTTTTTCAATCTAATACGTGTTGAAGCGTGAAATGGTAATGCTTTTCCTCCACTTGTTGTCCAAGGGTCTCCAAACATAACACCAAGTTTCTGTCTGAGTTGATTCGTGAACACTAAAGCTATTCGTTGTCTTCCAATCATTTGAGTAATCTTTCTCATAGCTTTAGATATGATGATAGCTTTTGAAGTAGCATAACCATCTTTATCAAACTCGGCATCCATTTCTATTTTTGTCGAAGCAGCCGCTAGTGAATCGACTAAGATAGTAACTAATCTATCCTTATCACTTTCACGAACTTTTGCTGTGATTTCCTCGATAGCTGAGAAAATGTCTTCTACCGTCTCTAAGTGTAAATACAACATACTCTCTACATCAACACCGATTGATGAAAGAAACTCTGTACTTACAGCAGTCTCAGTATCGATATAGACAGCAACTCCACCTTTCTTTTGTGTTTCAGCCAGCATATGAGCTCCAAGTAATGATTTACCACTACTCTCAAGTCCATTTAGTTCTGTGATTCTACCGACTGCTATACCTCCGTCTTGTTTATTTGATATAGCTAAATCTAACATTGTAGAACCCGTTGACACAAAATCTTTTATATCGGTGGGAGTTGTATCTGTTCCATCCAAGAAATATGCAACTTTCATATCCTTGAATTGTTTATTTAAGGTGTCGGCTAAGACACCAGCTAATTCGTCTCTTGTAGACATATTTTTCTCCAATTAAAGGTTAGTGGGTAGTTAGGCGTACAAACACAGCCATCTCATCACTTAATTCTGTAGGATACTACCCACGGATTGTTTTATTTAGCTATTGAACAAGTCATCAAATGCATCTGATGTCTCTTTAGCGTCGAATGATTTCTCAGGCTTTGCCTCTGTAGTTTTTTCAGAGGTTTCAGATTCTTTTTCTGAATCACCATTAAGATATTCATTCAAGGCTGTTGTCAATTCATCATAAGATTGTTCCTGATAGATTTCAGTAATATTCTTTTGTGATTCTTTAATTGACTCGAGAACAGAAGCATCTTCTGTAATTGGAGTTTGATTCGGTTTTACTCGAATTGAAGTTGAAGGGAAGGATTTACCTGTCTCTTCAGCTGTTTTGAACTCTACAGCAACATCACGACCACTTGTAGCATCTGTGATATCACCATAGTCTGGGTCTGCTATAATGGAAAGCAGTTCTTGATAAACGGTCTTGCCGAAACCCCAGAACTTAACACCTTGAGACTCTTCACCTCGTACTACTACGGGAGCGAAAGTTCTCATCTTGGCTTCGATTTTCTTACCAAGACGATAGTCATCCTTAGAACCTGTTGATTTTAGTTTTTGAGCAAACTCTTCAATAGGGTCAGGTCGTCCAAACGAAATAGGTGAAAGATAATTCTTTCCTCCTAAATCATAATGAAAATACAACTCAATGAAAGGATTGTCCTGATTAAATTTATAAGGAACAATTCTAAGTACTTGTGTACCTGGTTGTGGTTTCCATAAGTTTGAAGTTCGTGTTGTTGTGGTCTGAAGTTGACCTAGACGTTTTTTGATTGCATTTAAATCCATTAAATATCTCCTATTATTTATTTGTTATTTGTTAATTAGTAATCAAGTATAACCTTGATACGCATATAAGTATAAACTTATTTCTGAAAATACAATTATTTTTTATCTGGTGTCCAAGTTTTTGTATCAATGATAGAATATATACGTGTTGATATTTTATTTAGTCCATTTTCATTTGTTAATAGTAAGCAATTTTTGTAATTTTCCCATTTTATAGGAAATGATTTGTCGAGTTTACCACCATTTAGTTCACGAATCAAATCATTCAAAGCATTAATCGTGTATAGTGTATTTGTATTCTTCTTCCTATGGAGCGAAATAGTGTCTGGAATACCTTGCATAAAATCTTCATCGTACTCTACGTTGTAAGTACAGATTAATTGATGATGGTCATCTTCATTTTGAAATACATAAACTTTGTTAAACACAATATCATTACAAGTAATAATCACATCTATTACTTCGTGTAGTTTGTTTCGTTTGGTAAATGTACAGAGTAATTGTGTTCTCATTATTTTTCCTCTAACGATTTAAGAAATGCTTTTTTCTGTCTTGATGGCCATTTATCAACATCTAATCCAAACTTCAAAGCGTTCGCCATAAAACTTGTTTGTGCCATTTCTAATGTCGGTAGTGCTCCTATACCTCTTGCTCGACTCTTAATTGTAAACAACGGATATTCTTGTGGTGGAGGACCTTCGTGTTTTATTTTAATTACACCATCTTTAGCTCCATCTTTGTAATCAATTTGTATTTGAGATTTAATCTCATCTTTAATTTTTTGTTTTAGTTCTTCTGAAGGATTTTGTTTATAATCTGCTAATAATTGTTCAACTTGACCACCGAACATCTCGATAATAGATTTATCATTTAATTGACTAGCTTCAGGTGTTGTACCATATACCGTGATGAAATCATCCAAGTTCATATCTTCATCTAAACCTAAAGCCTGGTCTATATGAATACCTTTTATGACATCTTCTTTTATAGCACTTTCAATCTCTTCACTATCTTTTATTGATTCTAGTAGTCGTTGTGTAGTACGAATATCAGTATCTCTCATATTTTGATAAACTTCAGGATTTTTTTCTCTGTAATCAGGAGCTGCTGCTATTCTGGCTAAAGTTTTAATGTCATTAGCAGTTCTCTTTCCACTTTTACCTGATACTCTGTCGAAGAAATCATCATCAAGTCTCTTAACATATTTTTCAGATAAATTTAATGATTTAGCGTATTCAGGGTCATTTTTTATTTTATCAATTATTTTTTTGACATCTGAATCATCTTCCATTTTATCTACTGCACTTACGATTGACTTTTCTAAATCTTCGGTATAATTTTTAATATCTGTCTTTTGTTTAAACTTTTCAATCACATCATCAGATACACCATATTTTTTTAAATCATCATATATCTTGTTCATTGTTTCTTGAAGACCACCATTTCGGATAAAAACTCTACCATCTTTTTTTAGAGATATACCTACTCGTGTACCATCTTTTAACTTGATGAACATATCAGAAGAAGTACCGTGATTTTCAGCATTTATTAATTTTGTACCCGATGGTGTATCCCAAACTATATCATCTACATTATCAATACCGTAAGTTTCTTCGATTGATTTTGTTGCTGATATAGCAGCTTTGACCCAATCTTTATCAAGATATGTATCTTTTTGATTAGCTACTGACATCAAATATTCTTCTATTTGTTCGTAACTCTTACCTTCTTTTAACATTCTCAAAGCTTTATGTGTTGCTGCTTCACCTGCTCTTGATTTGTTTGTACCTAAACCAACACCTTCTTCACTTGGGTCTGTTGTTTTTCTTGTAAGAGCCTTATCTGTTGATGTGTGGTCAACGTTTCTTAGTTCATCTGGTTTTGATTTTTCCTCTTTATCTTTTTTAATTTTCTCAATGTCATCCTCAGAGGCATCTTTTTTGATTAAATCTTGTGTATCGGGATTGTGTGTACGAACAGGATATACGTTACCACTTTTCTTGTTTTTAACGATATCAACTTCACTAAGATTTTGAATCAACTCATCAATAACTTGAAGTGGCCACTTATACTCGATAAGTAGTTCATATAATTTATACTTATGTGTTGAATTAGAAGGGTCGGGTTTTGAGTTGTCAACTCTGTAACCCCATTCTTTTACAATTTGTTTTAAGTCTGTAATCATCATTAACCCTTGTGAATTTTACCTTTTCGTTCTTTGAACCATTTTCTAAACTGAGCTGGTGAACCAATAGTTATTGGTTTGTTACCACTTGCTGTTGATAATAATTTTTCTATTTCAACTTTGGCTAGTGGACTATTATCCAATACTCTTTGCATTACAAACATATCAATTATCTTTGTATTATAAACAAGAATTTCATTCCACCAAGCAGTTCTTTTGTTAACATCAGAATCAATCAAACTCTTTTTGAATATTTTTTTATTTTTCATTAGAGTTTTGTTTGCCACATCAATAAAATCTTTTACATATTTTGCAACTACAGGCCCGATTGCCTTTTTAGCTTGTGCTTTATACTCATTATATTCAAGATGATTAGGGTCATCTGAGGGTAAGTCCATCCATCTGTCGTGATATTCTCTTTCTATTTTAGTTATTTTCCAATCAATAGATTCATAATCAATTTTTGCAGCTTTCAAAGCCTTCCCCCATATTTCAGGTTTTCCATCAAACACGTGAAAAGCACTTACCCATCTACGACCTTGTTTATCAGGTGTTGTATCAAAATCCATACTTCTTTGTGCTAATAAATGTCCCTCTACATAACAAATTATACCACCCATACCTGTTTGGACACCACGACCTTTAGCTAATGATTCATCTTCGTGAGTTTGTGTAAACGTAGATATAGATTTTTTTCTATTAAGTATAGTTTTGATTTGTCCTATACCATCTGGTCCTGTAATGTGAAATGACCTTACGGGTATCTTTTTACCAAGTGCTTTCTCCACAGTTGCGGGTGTTAGAGGTATATATTCTCCTCTACGTACATAATTCAATACTGTTTTTGTATGAGCAGGATACCATTTGTTATCTATCCAAGTTGGCCCAACTTGTTTTTCTGTTAATAAATCTTTAAGTTTAAGCATT
>Ga0208158_1000260_pt1 | contig 20946 bp, 8 predicted proteins | sample 8_EtaG_FD_184081 | JGI IMG/M metagenome (GOLD analysis project Ga0208158, IMG submission 184081) | Marine viral communities from the Subarctic Pacific Ocean - 8_ETSP_OMZ_AT15162 metaG (SPAdes) (version 2) | ecosystem: Environmental > Aquatic > Marine > Oceanic | place: Pacific Ocean | collected...
AACAAACGTAGAGCCAACAACTTCTAACAGCGTTGGTTTTACCGACTTTGCTGACACATCTTGGTCTAGTGCGTCTTTTACTGCTAGAGCCGCGCTAATCTATAACAGTACAAATGGAAACAAGGCTGTAGCGGTTCTTGACTTTGGAATCGATAGAGAGGTTTCTAGCTCAACGTTTACAGTAGAGTTTCCAGATGCCAATTCATCTAATGCAATTGTAAGGGTTAAGTAATGGCTACATACGTTAACAATCTTCGTCTAAAAGAAATTGCCACAGGTGACGAAGAGGGCACATGGGGAGCCTCAACTAACACCAACCTTGAGTTAATTGCAGATGCGTTCGGTTCTGGTACAGAGGCAATCACCACTAACGCCAACACTCATACTACGACGTTAGCAGATGGCGCTGCTGATGAAGGCCGTGCAATCTTTCTTAAGTACACGGGCGACCTAGACTCTGATTGCACAATTACAATTGGCCCCAACACGGTTAATAAACTGTGGCTTATTGAGAACGCTACTGGCGACTCAGGGTCTTCTGGGCCATACAACATTATTATCAGCCAAGGCTCTGGCGCCAACATTACTATCGGCAACGGGAAGGTTGCAGCAGTCTTTACTGATGGTGCGGGATCAGGTGCTGCGGTACTAGATGCGTTTGCTGATCTAGAGTTAATGACAAGCTTGACGGTCGGAACTGATGCAATTGTTGGCGACGACCTTACTCTCAAGTCAGACGCTGCTGTTCTTGGCTTTGGTGCAGATACAGACACGACACTAACCCATGTTGCTGACACTGGTCTTTTGTTAAACAGCACGCGCCAGTTGCAGTTTTTTGACTCGTCGCAACGCATAGCCGCTTCGTCGGCAACGGTTCTGTCTATCGCCGCAACAGATGAAATTGATCTTCAGGCCACAGCACTAGACTTAAACGGCACCGTAGATATGTCATCTACATTGACTGTAGCTGGCAATGCTGATCTTAATGGTGACCTAGACGTAGACGGTACAAGCAACCTAGACATAGTAGATATTGATGGTGCCGTTGATATGGCATCTACGTTGCAGGTCGATGGTGCAATAACAGGCTCTAGTACCATTCAAGGCACGACGATTACAGCAACTACAGCGTTTGTACCAGACGCTTCGGACGGCGCTGCGCTAGGTACAAGCTCTCTTGAGTTTAGTGACTTGTTTCTGGCAGACGGTGCCCAGATAGCGTTTGGTGACGACCAAGAGGTAACTCTTACCCATGTAGCAGATACAGGACTGTTGCTTAGTGACGATTCTGGCATAGGTACGACACAGCTACAGTTTGGAGACTCTGGAACATACATCCATCAGTCCGCAGACGGCGTTCTTGACTTGGTAGCCGATACTGAAATTGAAATTAACGCTACTACCATAGACATGAATGGTGCAGTAGATCTTTCGAGCACTATTACTGTAGCTGGCAATGCCGACCTTAACGGCGACTTAGATGTAGACGGAACCACCAACCTAGACAATACGGCTGTAGCTGGAACCTTCAATGTAGACGGCTCCAATCTTTCACTGGACGCTACAGCTACACTAAACATAGATAATTCCAACACTTCAAATGGAATTACCATAGGAACCGCTACGTCAGGCGTTCCAATCTCAATAGGTCATACCACATCAGAAGTAACAGTTAATGACAACCTGACGGTAACAGGGACGCTTACGCTAGGCTCAGGCGCAGAGTTAACAGAAGCCGAGCTAGAAATGCTTGACGGTATAACCGCCGGTACCGTAGCAGCCTCTAAGGCGGTTGTGGTAGATAGCAACAAAGATATTACAGGCTTTAGAAATATTACGCTTACGGGCGAATTAGATGCAGCCACCCTAGATGTCTCAGGTGCCATAGACGTTGCAGGCACAGCAAACTTAGATGTAGTAGATATCGACGGCGCTGTAGACATGGCGTCTACGTTGCAGGTAGACGGTGCGATTACAGGGTCTAGCACCATTCAGGGAACAACGATTACGGCTACCACAGCGTTTGTGCCCGATGCGTCAGATGGCGCTGCTTTGGGTACAGCTTCATTAGAGTTTAGTGATCTGTTCTTGGCAGATGAAGCGGTAATATCATTCGGTGATGATGACGATGTAACCCTGACCCATGTTGCAGACACGGGCTTGTTGCTTAATAGCACAATGGCTTTGCAGTTTAACGATGCGTCTCAGTACATTAATGCACCTTCGGCTACCGTTCTGGATATTAACGCTACCGATGAGATTGAGCTTAACGCTACCCTAGTAGACGTTAATGCAAACCTAGATGTGTCAGGCACGGTAACTGGAGGGGCAGGAACACTTAGCTCATTAAGCGTTGGTGATGGAAACATTACTAACGTCGGGGACATAGCACTCGACAGCATTTCTAGCGACGGTAGTGCAATCGGAATTGGTGCGTCGGGCGACACAGTTACCTGCGAAGGTGCTTGGATTTTTAACGAAGCTGGAGCCGATGTTAATTTGCGGGTTGAAGGTGACACAGAACAAAACCTTCTGTTTGTAGACGCAGGAAATGACCGCGTTGGTATTGGGACAAGTACTCCTTCTGCCCGATTGCATGTCAAAGACGGACGAGACATCGCAATGGATGGTAGTGCTAGTGGTCAAGTACAGATTCAAGGCAACGGTTACAGTGGTGCCATTGCGTTAGACGCCAGCAACATGAATATCTACAACAATGCTGGCTCAATAGGCATTGTTTTTGGCACCAATGAAACTGCTCGAATGAGCATTTCAAGCGGTGGCACAGTCAACGTGGTTGGGGAGCTTACCGCAGGAACGAAGACGTTCCGAATCGACCATCCTTTGCCAAGCATGACGGACACGCACACACTGTCTCATGCAAGCATTGAGGGTCCGCAAGCTGACCTTATGTACCGTGGCAGCATTGATCTTCAAGGAGGTGCCGCAACAATTGACTTAGATGAAGCCGCAAGAATGACTAGCGGCACATGGGCGGTTCTTTGCCGCAATCCTCAAGTCTGGGTGCAGAACGAAACAGGTTGGACTCAAGTGCGTGGGTCTGTGTCAGGTTCTACACTTACTATTTCTGCACAAGACAGTGACTGCACGGATACTGTGTCATGGCTAGTAGTTGCTGAAAGAAACGATAGTCACTACACAGATTCAAAATCAACTGACGACGATGGACTTTTCAGACTAGAAAGAAACAAGGTAGAGTCTAAGGAAAATGGAGAGTGACGTGACTACTCTAATGTCTTTACTTGCCATACCAGCCGCAGCAGGGGCCGCTTATGGCGGGGTGAAGGCAGGACTAAATGGGGCTAAACAGTCCCTCGCTCAAATTGAGCGCACTGTAAACCGTATCGGAACAAAGGTGGATACGCATGGCGAACGTCTCGCATCAGTCGAAGCAGAAACAGCAAACCTCAAAGAAAGACTCGCAAGCAGAAAAGACTAACGGCAAGGTAGTTAGTAATGAAACCGTAGTGTCCCTTAGTCTTGAGCAAGCAAGAATTTTTGCAGAGTTAATTGAAGCCAACAACAACACGCAGGCTCAGTTAAACTTTGCCTTAGCTGCAGCAGGGCTTTCTCCTTCAACAATTATTGGCGGGAACCTGGAGGGGGACAGTCCGCACTTTGTGATAAAAACAGAACCACAAAATTAATGGCTATTACGTATCGCGGTGAACGGTTTTCTGGCTACAACAAGCCTAAGCGCACCCCTAAAGCTAAAAAGTCACATGCTGTTTTAGCCAAAGAAGGTGAGAAGGTGCGACTTATAAGGTTTGGTCAGCAGGGCGTTAGCGGTGCAGGCAAGAACCCTAAAACAAAGAAAGGCAAAGCAAGGCGCAAAAGCTTTAAGGCTCGTCACGCTAAGAACATTAAGAAGGGTAAGATGAGTGCGGCCTACTGGGCCAACAAGGTCAAATGGTAAAAGTGGTGTTTATAAGTTTGTTTGTAATAACGGGATGCTCTACGACGGGTACTTGTCGGTCTTTGGACGCACCTAGCAATGTGCGCTGCACTGACAGCATTGAGAGCTCGCGTTATAAGGCAGAGTTGTAATATGCCTCTTATGAAAATTGCCCCAAAGCCGGGCATGTTTACGGATGGTACCAGGTATTCTGCTGAGGGTACTTGGTATGACGCTGACAAGGTCAGGTTTCGCAAAGGGTTTGTAGAAAAAATCGGTGGTTGGAGTAAGTATATTACTGATCGATTCCTTGGCGTTTGCAGGAGCTTACACGACTGGGTAACGGATAGTGGCGGCAAGTACATAGGGTTAGGCACCACTTTAAAACTGTACGTAAACCTTGGTGGTGCTTACTACGATGTAACACCTGTCCGTAGCACTGTATCATTAGGCACAAACCCACTTGCTACCGTAGATGAAACAGCGGTAGTTACCGTCACGACATCTACCAATCACGGTGCAGTTGTAGGCGACTACGTAACCTTAGCAGGCGCAGCTGATTCTGGGGGCATCGCAGCCGCTAAAATTAATATTGAGCATCGCATCGTAGCTTTAGGTGCCCCAGATGGAAGCAACGCAGATACAAAGTTTCGCATTGTTTGTAGCGCACAAGCTACGTCTACCGCTACTGCTGCTGGCGGCGCAAGCGTAACAGCTGCATTTCAAATTAACACCGGACTAGATACGTATGTATCTGGTGGTGGGTGGGGATCAAGCACTTGGGGATCCAGCACGTGGGGTTCTGCTGCAGGCATTGGTCAAGCAAGCCAGTTGCGAATTTGGTCTATAGATAATTTTGGCGATGACATGCTCGCTTGCGTTCGCCAAGGCAAAGTTTTTTACTGGGACGAAAGCAATGGAACATCAACCCGAGCAATACCACTAGAAGAAGTTGTCCGCAGGTCGGTAACCCTTTTGTCGAACCCGATATCAGTAACAAACACTTCAAGCGTTATTACTGTAACAGACAAGGGTGGTCACGGGGCTGCTGTAGGGGATAAGGTGACCCTAGCAGGAGCAGCTGATGTAGGCGGTGTAGTTGCGGCAAGCATCAACAAAGAGCATACCATTGCAAGCATTCCTACTGGTACAACGTTTACAGTTGATACTGGTGATGCAGCGTCAAGTACGACTACTGGTGGCGGTAGCAGTGTTACAGCCGCTTATCAAGCGGGAACACACTATGCCCCAGCTGGTGCCCTCCAAGTGTTAATGTCTGACGTAGGTCGGCATGTAGTATGCTTGGGTGCAACAGATGTAAACTCTACAGACATTGATCCATTAAATGTTCGGTGGTCGAGCTCAGAGACTGTGGGGACATGGCAAGCACTATCTACAAACAGTGCTGGTGGACAGAAGCTGTCATCAGGTTCTGAGATTATTGGGGGTCTTGCTACTAGACAGGAAATTCTTATTTGGACTGACGCTGGGATTGTCAGTATGAGGTATGTTGGTAGCCCCTTCTACTTTTCGTTTACTGAAGTAGCCAGGGGGATGTCCATGATTTCACCTAATGCGGCAGTAAACGCAAATGGTGAAGTGTATTTCATGGATCGAGGCGCGTTTTATAAGTACGCAGGTAGTGTACAAAAGCTGCCATGCCCAGTGCTAACTACCGTGTTTGATGACTTTGATAAAGACCAGACATTTAAAGTGGTTGCGGGCTCTAATCCTGACTTTTCTGAAGTCATATGGTTCTATGCGTCTGCGTCAGGAGACGGGACAAACGACAAGTACGTTATCTACAACTACGAAGAAAACGTGTGGTACACAGGAAGCCTTGGTCGGGGGCAATGGAATCAAGCGGTAACTAAAACGTACCCGTTAGCATCGTCAATTATTAAAAAAAGCCTGTCGGATAATCCGCTAACAACAAACACATCTTCTACTAGCAATGTTTCAATTTACAGCCCGAGTCATGGGTTGTCCGTAGATGACGTAATCATCATAAAAGGTGCATCAGCGGTAGGCGGTCTAGAAGCAGTGCTATTAAATAACCAGCATACCGTTGTCTCTGTTACAGATGCGGACAACTACACAATCACGATTGCGGACACAGCAACGGCAGATACTGGCGGCGGTGGCACAGTAGAGGTGTGCTACGAAAACGTGCTATACAACCATGAATTTGGTTATGACGATGACGGGTCTGCAATGTCAGCTTATGTAGAAACTGCTGACATGGACTTGGGTGAAGGGGATCATACATGGTCTATACACAGAATCATACCTGACATTTACTTCAAAGAAGCTGATTCTGACGACGAAGTAACAATCAGCTTAAACGGCCACAACTTTCCCGCAGATAGTCAAGCATCAATAGCGTCTGCTGCGTTTACATCAAGTACTGATCAAGCACACATCCGGGCAAGAGCTCGCCAAGTGTCAATGAAAGTACAAAGCAGTGGCTCAGGTTATGGCTGGCGCATAGGCTATGTAAGACTTGACGGAAGACAGGACAACAGACGATGACGCTCAAAGTTTACAGGCCGTTAAACGTTGCCACCGAAGAATATGAGCAAGTAAACGAAGGCATATCTAGAAGAACTATTGAGCAAAACTTCCAGGATGTCAGCAGTGACATACATTCTGTCAAAACTCAAAGCGACAGAGACAGTTCTTTGTCATTGCGTAAGTATCAGTTCTTATTGCTAGGAGCTAGTAATGGCTGATACATTAAAAGTACTGGGGCAAGTAGCACCCGCAGATACAAACAATGCAGATCTGTACACTGTGCCTGAAGATACTCAGACCACAGTAAGCTCACTTGTCGCCTGCAATCTCACAGGGAACACGCCAAACATTAGAGTGGCTGTGCGTCCGCTGGGTGCAACCGTAGCAAATGAACACTATTTGTACTACGGGAAAGCATTAGCAGCCAATGATTCTGTTTTCTTAATTATTGGCATTACCCTGCAGGACGGAGACATAGTAACTGTGAGATCATCAGCAGCTGACGAAATAGCATTTACGTTATTTGGCGTGGAGACTAGCTAATGTTCAGGATGTCTCCGTATGGTGGTCGAGGATTGCGTGGCTTGATGATGCGTCGGCCACCTATGCCTGCACAGCAGTTGTTCCGTCAACAGATGCAACAGCCGTTTAACCCCATAGCTAACCAAGGGCCTAGCGTTGACGTAACACCGGAAATGCAAGCGGAATACGAGACGTTAAAAAAACAAGTAGATGATCACACTGCTTTAAGTCGAAGTCCTGCTGGTGCGAACATAGGCATGTTAACTCCTGATATTACTAACAGGTTCGCACAGCTTAAAAGACAGATGGGCATACAAGACCCACAGCCAGATTATAGTGGGTTTAATAACCGTAGTAATCCAAGACTTCTTCGGCAGGCAATGCCACAAAGTCAACAACGGGTTATGCAGGATATGCCCATGCCAAGACCAATGGGTGGACCGGGGTCTGCGCCTGGTGGGGCTGGTTTTGCAAGGCCATTGTCACCCCCTCCATCACTAGGAGGAGGCCCAGCAGGTGGCGGTGGTGGTGGTCCAGCGTTGGGACAGCAAGAGTGGAGACTAAAAATTGAGCCAGTAGAGAGAAAGGCGGGTGGTATGATTCCGGGTTATCAAGAAGGTGGCGATCTAGAGCGAACACAGGCCGAGTTGGCTCGTCGCTATGCTGCTGCTGAACGTGAGCTTGCGAACAGGCGACTGGCTGAGTCTGCCAGAGAGCTTGACAGCGTGGTGCCAAGAACAATGGAAGTCGTTAGACGCAGAGAGCATCCGGGTGGAATGCCTAGCCGGGAAATGACTTCGGTAAACACACTACCACAAACAGATCCATTCACAGGCAAAGCAGCAAACCAGCTTACTGAACGAGAGATACGAGAGCTTTACATAGAACCTTCTCGTCGTCGTCAACAGAGAGAGCTTATAGACGCTGTGGGCGAAATGACAGAGCGTGATATGTCTGAAGACGCGCCTAGCCTTATGGATGTAGCAGAAGTGTTGTCGAGCTCTAGACCTAGGGTACCTGAAATTGAGGGCAGAAGCCTTCCAGCAATGTTGCGAATGGCTCGTGACGCAGACAGGCGTATAGGCAGGCCCTCAGCAGATCTTCCAGAAATCGGAATGCCTTTTGAAGACTTTAGTATAGAGGACTTTATTGTAGAGCCGGGTGACTTCCAGAAACCACTAGATCCTAGTGGTATGTTTCGTCCTCATATGATAGAAGGACTTGAAGTAACAAAACCTCCTGTTGAGTACACTACTGGCACGGGTGGCAACATAGAGTTTGTAATTGATGGTGGAGGCGCAGGGGACTTTGTACGCCACAGGCGTGGCTCAGTAGGCTCAATTCCTGAGAGTCGCGATGCAAGAATGGGAAGGTATTACAAGCAATATGGACATTTGCCGTTGTTCCTTGATGATCCAGGGGCAGAACGTATGCTTCGGGAGCTACTAGCAGGTCGTCAAGGAATCACAGGACTTGCTGGTGGTGGCATGATCCCCATGTATGCACAAGGTGGGGAAATAGAGGGCTACTTCCTTGGTGGCTTAATGAAGGGGATTAAGTCATTAGGAAAAGGATTAGGTAAAGTTGCTGGTGCGGCTGCGCCATTTGTGTCAATGGTGCCGGGCGTAGGGACATTAGCAGGAGCAGGTCTTGGAGCACTGGGGACGGTTGCTGGCGACTTGTCTTCTGGACGGGGCTTTAGCCTTGGCAACATAGCAAGAAATGTTGGAAGAAACATTGCATTAGGGGGCATAGCTAAAAAGCTTGGAAACATTGAAGGCTTAAAAGGCAAAGGCTTGTTTGGTGGGATTAAAGAAGCGTTTACAAATCAAGATATTGGACAAGAAGTATTAGGAGCACTAGGTGATGTAAACGTAGGGGATGCACTGGCGTTAACTGTTGGTGAAGCCGCTGGTCAAAGAGCCGATGCACAACAAGCTGCGGAACAAGCCCAACAAAGCGGGTTTGGTAGCATGGGCATGGCTAACCCCATGAATACAGCTGGCCGAGTAATGCCACCGGGGGTCCAAGGCACGATTGCTGCACCAACAGGCGTAGCAGGACAACTGACATATGGCAATCAACCTGTTGTGTACTCTGCAGAAGGAGGCATGATTCCAGAGTATCAGATTGGTGGATTGATGGGCGAAGAAATGTCTCAATTCTTGCCACAAACCACTCGTGGCATGAGACCGTCTCGACCTTCTAGACGAAGAAACGTTAGGCGTTTAGCTCCTCCGGTACAGCCACAGCCAGTTGCGCCAGTTGCACCTCCGATGGCCGCTGGTCCTGACATGATGCCAGCTATGCCGGATGCAATGCCTGTTGCGCCGCCACCTCCAGTGGCACCGCCTGCGCCTGTAAACAGGCCCATGCCTGCCCCTAACCCTGTTTTTGACCAAGTTAAACAGGCAGTTCCCCAGACAGCAGCTGGTATGGCCGCACAAGGTGCTCCTGCTGCAGCGATGGCCCCACAGGGTTCTCTCGCGCCTCCGGCTGTTGCACCAGCCCCTCCAGCAGGTGCTCCCGCTACAGCAATGGCTCCTCCAATGATGCCGCAACCTGCGCCTAGTCCTGTTTTAGATCAAGTCAGGCAAGCTGTTCCGCAGACAGCAGCTGCTATGGACTTTGGTATGACGGAAGAAGGCGAAACGGGCGGTAGACGGTCCCGTCGCAGAGATCGCGGTCAAGGTGATGAGTCAGAAGATCGTAGCAGACGAGGCGAAGCAGGTGGCGAAGGCCGTGGTCTTATGGGCAGTGAGGGCGGTGGCGAACGCCGTGAAGAAAGAAGGTCTAGAGATAGTGGTAGGCGCGGTGAAGAAGGCGGCGAACTTGGCGGCGAACTTGGTGGAGAACGTGGTGGCGGTTCAAACCTAGACTATTCATACGAAGAAGGGGATCGTGGTAACCGCATGACCACAGAGCAGAAACTCATGGCAGACAGGTTTGGTACCCAAGATGAGTTCGGTCAAGAAGACGAGTCTGCTAAGATGGAAAACATACGAGCCATAGCAAAGGGCAACCCAGCAGATGACATAGCAAGTGTTGACGGAAACCTCGTAGAGAACACAAGCAAGTTCGATCCTACGCCAACATCTCTACCGGGAATACAAAACCCAGATTTGTTGGCACAAAGAGATGCAGAGTTGATGGCACCAAAACAGCAAAGGACAATGCCGACTGGTCCAGCTGCGCCACAGACTGCAGGAACTCTTCAAGATTCTGGAGCGGGCTCAGGCTTCTTTGGTGAGAAAAAATGGTTTGATCCCAACGCTGCCCAGCCAGCTACCCGAGACATTGGTGGATTTAACCCACACGAACTACCAAAAACTGCAGCAGATTTCCAAGCAGCAGGAGACGAAGGTGGTGCAGGTCTACTAGCTAGGCTTGGAATGGCTGAGGGTGGCTTGATTGAAAGCATGGAGCCACAGGACATGCAAGCGTTAGCGCAAGCAGCTATGCAACTTGAGTCGCCTGATTCTATGGACACGATAAAGATGCTGATGGGCAAGTACCAGTTGTCAGCACAGGACATTAATGGCTTGCTACAAGCGTTGTCACAGCAAGCGGCCATGGGAATGCAGCAGTCTATGCAAGAAGGTGGCCTAATTAATGGCGGAACCGGAGATGCTATGGCGGACGACATCTTTGTAGACGCTACGATGAACGCTAACGGCGACACTCAAACCATAGCTGTCTCTGCAGGAGAGTACATTGTCCCGGGCGATGTCGTAGGCCACCTAGGTAGTGGAAACACAGAGCGTGGCGCAGATGTTATGGACCAGTTTGTTGAAGACGTAAGAATAGACAGGACGGGAACAGCAGTACAACCCGATCCAATAAACTTAGAAGATGTATTGCCCTTGAGTTACGGTGACAAATATGCGTAGGCGATATCCTCAATATCAAGCGGGTGGAGAGATCCCGTCCGATATCAGAAGGTTAATGGGTAGGATGCTTCAAGCATCTAAAAGAGGCGACTCTGCAAGAGGTCTCGATGCGCTTTTGGGCATGGCTTCTGGTGGCAGAATTCCAGGATACCAAACAGGTGGGGCACCTACCCAGCAGAGGATGGTGCAGTCCTACGTATCACCTGAACAACAGCAGTTAGCTGCCCAGTTAACGTCCAACATACAAAACATTGCAACCCAGCCATTACCGACATATGGGGGCCAGAGACTAGCGGCAACCACCGGAGACCAAGCTCTAGCTAGGGCGGCTTACGGTGCATACGGTCGCGGTACAGGCCCTGCAGGCACACAACAGGCCGCACAGGCGTATACACAAGCCCAGCAGATGGTTGGTGGTGCTGCTCAAGGTTTACAGGGACTACAGCCACAGTACGGTCAATTAGCGCAGCAGTTTTCGCAAGGAGCTACAGGCGCACAACAGCTAGGTGAACGCGCAGAACTGCAAGGTCAACTTGCTGGTGCAGGAATGAGAGCTACTGGGGTTGAGTCACAACAACAGGCTGGTCAGGCTGCTCAAGCTATGCGTGGCGTAGGACAACAGGTAGGTGCCCCGCAGATGCAGACTCAGGCTAATCTGCAAGACTACATGTCTCAGTATACCAAGGGTGTCACTGACCCACAGCTAGAAGCTCTTAGAGAGTTCCAACAGATACAGGGACAAGAGCTCGCATCACAGGCGGCTACAACAGGCAACCAAGGCAGCATGAGGCAAGGCGTTCAGGCCGCACAACAAGCTCGGGACGTATCTCGACAGGCCGCAGACATTATTGGCGGTGCCCAACAAGACGCATTTGCATCTGCACAGCAGGCGTTCCAAGCGGATAGGGCTGCTCAACAGGCTGGTCTAGGACAACAGCTGACAGCAGAGCAACAAGCAGCTCTCGCACAATCAAGGGGACAGCAGCAAGCATTGCTCGCGCAACAGCAGGGCTACGGAGCAGCGCAAGGTGGTACACAGCTAGGCTTGCAGGGCTTGCAGGCTTCAGGCCAAATGCTTGGCAGACAGCAGGGTGCTGTTGATGCTCAAGGCAGGTTGCTCGGGCAGGTTGGTCAGATGGGTACACAGATGGCTAACATGGCTGGTGGCATAGGCGCACAAGCTCAGAGAGAGCAGCAGATGCAGATGCAGAGACTGCAAGCGATGGAGCAAGCAGGAGCCAGGACACAGCAGGAACAGCAGAGAGATTACGACATTGGCTACCAAGACTTCTTGAGGCAGCAACAGTACCCACAGCAACAGACGCAAGCCGCACTAAGCATGATGAACCAGTTGCCGTACCAGAACACTCAGGTGATTAGCGACTATCAGGCAGCACCAGGGTTGTTGTCTGACGCGACCGGAGCGTTAGCTGCTTATCAGAACTTCCAATCACAACAAAACCAAGGCACAGGCGATCCTACAACAACTCCAGACCCACTTGTAGCAAGTGACACAGATGCCATGGAGGCTGCACAACAGCAGCATCAAGCCGAAGGAGCAAGCCTTTATGGACTTGATCCAGAAGAGGGAAATGCAGCAGGTGGCTACATACAGGGTAGGGCAGGTGGTGGCTACATAGGTGGATCTAACCTAGGAATCCTAGCACCGTATCATCAAAGACTTATCGACGGCTTGTACGCAGGCGGAAGGATACACTACCAATGAGTATTTTAGATGCCCAACGTTATGTAGAAAGCATGACCCGCAAAGAAATAGCGGATGCGCTTAAAAAAGGTGGACACCCACTAGTTCCTGCGTTTGTACTAGCCGACAGGGCAGAGCAACTAAAAAAGAATGATGCAGCTGTCAAAAAAATGGAAGAGATGGCTGGGATACCTGCGCCCAACCAAGACATAGGTAGCAAGCTTGCTCAGTACCTAGAAGCAAACATGAGGGCTGAAGAAGAAAAAAGCAGAGGTGGCCTAGGCATGCCCGGACAAGGCGTAGGTGAACCAATGCCAAAACCTGGAATGCCTCCTGTTCCAGGCGGTGCTGGTAAGCCAATGCCCGGAGCGACAGCATTTGGACAAGGCACTCCCATGGCAAAGGCTGGCGGTGGTCTTATCCCACGCTATCAAGACAGGGGCTTGGTACAAGAAGAAGACTTTATGGGAGACCTAGCGGTCGCAGACGGAACAATAGACGTAGGGTCTGCGTTGGCGGCCATGAGAGAAGAAGCAGAAGCAGGTCGCTTAACAACAGAGCGTCCTGAAAGTGCCTTCAGTAGATACCTGTCTGGTTTTCCAGATCGAATAGCTGCTGCAAATCGTAATGCTATTGCAGGTACTACATATGCAGGCACAAGAGGCACCTCAAGGTTTTCGCCCCAAGTAATGATGCCTGAGTTGTCTAATGCAGCAGAACTTTCCAGTGGTATTGCTGCGTTAGAAGACATGTTTAAACGTAAAGAAGACGAAGACGAAAGACGAGTTCAATCGTTGTACGACATGATTAGTGGGCGAATAGGTGATATGAGAACAGCCGCCACAACTGAAACAGTGGCAGAAGCTGACTTGCGAGAAGCAAGAGAAGGTTTTGCTCAAAGAATTAGATCTAGAAAACAAGACATCCGAGACATCCTGCCCACAGAAGAACAAGACAAGTTGAGAACCAGTGCAACAATGCTAGAGCTTATTAGCGACACGATGGGAGCTCGCTCAACAGATCCTGCTAACAGTGGTTTTGGCAGGATTGCGAGAGGGATGCGTGAGCTAGGTCAGCAAAGACAAGAGCGCGATCTAGGGATTGAAGAACTGATGTTTGGCCTAGACAAGGGCGCGTTTGATGTAGAAGACCGCAATCGTGCTGGTCTTGCTACGCTGTCAAGAGCAGGAGAACGGTATGATGAGTCTGAGTTTGATCTGATGCTTGCTCAATACGAAGCCCAAGGAAAAGCACTACTAGAAGCACAAAAGGGAGGTCAGGGTCTTTATAAACCTGCTCAGTGGGCCAGTGTCATAAACTTTCTAGAAGGCCCTGAGTCTGTAGAAATACCTGAAGCAGACAGGACACGGATACAGCAGATACTAGTTCAGTCTATGACGGGTAATGCAGCAGGAATGCCAGCAGGAACAAGAGAGCTTTTAGAGCGGTATGCCGCAGGAGATCTTTCAGAAGAGGAGGGGAGTGGCTTACTTGGCACCTTAGCTAGAACAATAGCTGGGGCGGGTGTTGGAGGCACTGTTGGTGGCTTTACACCACTCGGTCCATTTGGAGTAATACCGGGAGCAATAATTGGCGGTGTAGGTGCTAATGTTGTTGGAGGCTAATAAATGGAAGAAGAATGGTATGACCTGCCTGACGGCAGTCAGGTAAGCATTCCCAACAACGCCAGCCGTGAAGACCTTACGGCGTTATTTAGACAACTGTCTGAAGAGTTTCCAGATACCATAGGCGTAGCTTGGGATAGCTATGGCGACAAAGAGGAAGAAGAAGGCAACCTTTTTGGTGCGCTGTATCAGGCTGTTGAGAACATTCCGCGTGGCATAGCCAGTGTTCCGTTATTAGCAACGCAAGGTATAGCGGGTGTTCTAACTCCACACACAGACACGGCTTTAGAAAAAAGCTTGCGTAAGGGGAGAGACTGGCTGTATAGCGGTATTGATCCCAAGTATCGAGAGTCAAACATAGCCAACATTGGTATGGGCCTTGGTCAGCTTGTACCCATTATTGCAGCGGCCCGGTTGTTGGGTCCAAGCTCAGCAGCAATGCTTGGTCCCGCAGCGTTACGCAAATTTGCTGGTCCTGCATTGCGAAGACTGACTCCAGCCGCTGAACGTGGCATATTAGCATCAGCGCAACAGATTACTGCGGGCTCTATGGTTTCTGTGCCCATGATGATGGGTGACGCTGCCACACGACTTTCGGATTACGAAGAACGAACGGGGCAAGACGTATCAGCGTTAAAAGAACTTGCAGCATTTGGTGCTGCCGTTCCAGTTGGTGTGCTTGAAACCTTGCCGATTGTTGGGTTTGGGAAACTCCCTGGTTTTGCAAGCAAGGCCGCAAAAAGCAAGGCGGCACTAGCGGGTGTAGGGTTAGCTGAGACATCGACAGCGGCAGCATTTACAATGGGAGCAACAACTGAGGCGGTGCAGGAAGCTACGTCTGAGTTACTGCAAACAAGTGTGGCTAGAGCTCTTTATGACGATGAAGCATACGAACGTCTTGGTGAGCGAGTATTTGACGCTGGAATTGTTGGTGGTGGAGCAGGTGGTATAGCTGCTGTATTAATGAACCTGTACAACAGAGACAAAGGTGCCAGAGCTCTTGGTAACAACCATCAATCTGCTGACGCGATTAAAAGAGATCAAGCTCGACGAGGCGGAAGGCAGCAACCTGCATCTGATTCGGAGCTAGAAGTTCGGCAAGAAGTTACGCCAAGAGGATTTGGTTTAGCCAACCCTGAACTAACACAAGAAGAATACAACGATGAGTATAACAAGCGTTACGAGACACACCTAGAACAGTTAAAGGCACAAGAAGCGGTATTAGCAAAAGATCTTGACGACGAGGTGCCCTCTCGAACCGCACTTTTTCCTGACGGAAAACCACAATTCCAAATAGATGTAGGCTTCAAGACTCGCACACTAGAGGATAACACCGTTGTTCCTGATGTAACCGAAGGCGAGACCATTACGGTCTTTGATACAGCAGGCAACAAAGTAACGGTACAGGTTGCGGCGGTATCGCCAAGCGGCGGTGTGCGAGTTTTAACCCCTGAAGGCCAAGAGGTCTTGTTAGAAAGTTCTAACGACCTTGTACTCGATGACGTAAACAACCCGCAATATGTTATTAAACATGTTTTCCAAGGAAAACTCTTATCTGAATTTACCAAGGATGAACTACAAAACGATGTATTGCCACAACTGGAAGAGCGACTAGCGGTAGTCAGTCAATCCAAGGCAGGGAACAAGGCGCGTCTTGCACTAGAGATCCGTCAAGACATTAACGCTGTCAACCTTTCCTTGGGAAGAACTGATGAGGTTGGATACCAAGCGCGAACCCCAGAAGAACTTCAGGAAGAAGCGCGGATCAGAGTTGAAGAAGATCGCAACCGTGACATAGAAAGCTTTAATGAGTTCCAATTAAGTCGCAACGAGGTTGAGCTTGAAACAGGGTTGCCGTTCACCGACCTAGACAGTGTCGGTGATGTATCAATTGAGGAGTTAGCAAAACTAGCCCAGGAAGGACGCATCACTCCCGACGAGTTTGAAAAAATTATTCAAGCTGATCGGATTAGTAAGACAGGGGGCCTCGACCGAAACGAGTTCCAAGAGTTTGTTGAACGCACCGTACCTAGAAACAACACTTACGATGCCCGTGCTGTAGCGTCTGCTATTCTCGTTGCAGACCCAGTGTTTACAAAAGGGGTCAAAACCAGTGAGGACTTGTTCGGCAAGGGTACTGTAGAACAGCAAATGGACAAGGCACTGGAGCTTTTGTTGCCACGGCTTTCTCCTGAGACAGCAACGTTGCTACAGACGCAACAACGACTTTCGCCAGAACAGGTTAACGAAGTCATAGCAGAAGCGAGAAGCGCAACCAACAAAGGCCGGAAAGGAAACCTGTTCAGGCTTAAAGACGCTTACAACACGTTGTTTGGTTTCCGTGGCGGTGTAGACCTGTATGACCGTGTCCAGCGCACCTATAAAGACAAGGGTGTTGAGTGGACCGAAAACCGTCAAGGCGAAATTGACTTTAAGTTTGTTGATGAACGCGAAGCAGAGGTCGTCAAACTAATCCGTGGGCAAACCGCAGAGCAGATTTGGAACAATAAGACAGGTTTTCAAAAAGCTGTGGAAAAGCTGTTAAAAAAGAAAAACATTACGCTACCGACATCATCAGTTTTAGGTAGTGGTAAGGGATTAAACAGCGAAGCCTTCACATCTATTGTTCGCAGGGTTACAGGCAAGAGCTCGCTAAAGGAGTTGGCGCAACCAGGTCAAAGAAAAGCGTTGCTCGGGCACCTAGCAAACTTGCCTACGTTTACTAGTCCAACAGAACTATTAGACCTATCCCCACGGATATACAACTCTGGCGACACGCAAGCAATTGTAACAGCCCTTAACGCAAAGCCTGGTCAGGACATTAATCAGCTGGCAGTTACTACGATTAGTGAGCAGGGCATACAAAACATTGAAGCTCTAGAGCAGGGGCTTCGTCATTTGATTCAAGGTGGGTATGTAAACACAAAGAACAAAAGATTCTTTTTGGAGCCAAACAACAGGGCTCATGCGAGAACTCCGCAAGATGAAATGCGTGACGAATACCGTCGAGAGCTCGAAGAGAAAACAAAAGCCGAAGAGATACGCAACCAAACGCTACAAAAAAAGATTAATCAAGTTTCTAGTACGCTAGGCAACATAATGGTTGCTAGTGGCCTTAGCCCTGCTGGCGTAGAGCTTCAATTGTCTGCTGACATGGACCCAGTGTACGAAGGTCTTGTAAATGAAGACACAGGCATAGTTAAAAACCCAGAGTTTTTAGAACAATCTTATGCTGCATTAGATGGACCCAATGCAAAAATCTTTGTAAACCTGTCGCAAATAGATCCTGACGGCACAAGACCGATACCGGAGATTATTCAGGATTTTCGTAAAGAAATATTTAGAGCTTATGACGAGTTCGGTTATTTCTTTGAGCCTGAACTCAGGTCTATGAATGGACAAGTCAAAGAACAGATTGTTCCTGAGCAGATCTGGGCAGAGTACAGTGCAGATCCTTACGAGCAAGTAAATTTCTTAGAATTTGCAGACAAGCTTGCACCTGACGCAGGGAAAGGCGATGTCATGGCAGATGCCCGGGCAATGTTTATGGAAGCGTTGTCAAAAGGACTACTGCCCAAGCAGCAAACCGCAGGTCAAGTTGGCTCACTAAAACAACGAATCGGCAAGTTCTTAGAAGGAGCGATCTTGGGGTCAAGAGAGACTGGCCTACAAGATGTGCTGTCTATTTATGGACAGTTTGTTTCTGGAGAAATTGGCAGGAGAGGCCCGGGAGTAAGTGTACTTAACCCAGAGGGACCACTACGCAACCTGCGTATTAAAGACTACGTTGACCCGAAGCACTTTGCTGCTTTAGAGCAAGCAATAGCTAACGACGACACAGAAGCTCAACAGAAAATACTAGATCAAATTGCAAACGAAGAACGCGCTGACCAAAACTTAGCTGATGTCCCTGATCGGTCACCAATCGAAACACTGACCAACAGGATAATGGCTCAAGAAGAACATGAGTCCACCAAACCTGGAACTGTGCCGTCATTAGGCATTAATGCGTCGGACAATGCCATTGAAGCGTACTTTGCAGTAAAGCGTGGTGACAAGCCGTACAAGATGCCTGCCCCGATTAAGCACAAGTATCGACGCAAGGTTAAGTGGACACCAACAAAAGAGCTTAACGATTTAGTAGAGCAGTACGGAGACGAGTCTTCAAAGCCCCTTAATGATGAACGCTTAACGGGTGAAGTACTAATTGAGCTGCGTATGGGCGAGCTCAGAGAAGAAGTTTTTGGGGAAACGGCAGAAGGTGAGCCCATAACATGGGACGATCTTACACCTAAGCAGCAATTTCAAAAAACGAGAGAGGTTTACAACGATTACGCTATCAGCTGGTCAGAACCTTTTAAGGCGTTGTTTGATAAAAACAAACGAACAGCTTTGCGGCAACACTTACGTAGAAGGATAGCAGACGCTGCATACCCTGTAGAACTTCAAGAACAAATGCTTGGGCGAGCCACGGATGGGCTACGCAGGCTTGCCGATCAAAGCGCAATCGGGGCCGTAAGGCAACGCGACAACGGAATGAGCGTTGAATACAACATGTCTATGGTGGGCGGTGTTCAATGGGTGGGCGACATATTGAACGGCTACCATGACTTCGTCGCTTACGGCGACGAGCAAATGACGTTAATGCAAATGAACGGCCTGTTAGAAACAGCGCACGACCGAAAGTTTGCTACTCATTACGTTGCTGCTGAAAGGTATATTGCTCAAGAACGCAAACTAGCAGAAGCCCAAGCTATGGAGGAAAAAGCAGTTGCAAAAATCACAAGAGAAGGAAGAGAAGCGGGATTAACAGACAAGCAAATTAAAGAACTTATTAAGAATGATGAGAATGCTCGCTTTGGTAAGAAAAATAAAAAGCTACGCGATTACTACGACAAAACGCTTTCCCCTGAAGAGCAGCTGGCTAAAGCTCAAGAGATGGTGCAACAGATTAAAGAACAGGCTCCACACGTAGTTGAGTTTTTTGAACAGTTCCAAAAGCACAACCTCCGCACCGTTCTTCCGTGGATGCTTTCCACGCAAATGATTACTCCAGAGATATACGAATATCTTCAAGATGTCGCATACATGCCTTTGTATAAAAACATAGGGATGATTGCAGCCTACCCGATGGGCAGCGATGGGACGGGGTCAAGGTCCAAGATCAAGAAAAAGCTTGAGTTTGGGCAAATGAAAGAAGCTGATGGCTACTTGTTCGACCACGCGATAGACAGTTTTGCTGATTTAGACAGGGTCGATATCATTGAGTCTGTTGCTTATTCGCAACTAGCAATGATCCGAGACGGTTTAAGTAACATCGCAGCACGAAGGGTTGTAGACACTGCGTTACAACTAGAAGAGTTGGGCCTTGGCAAGCAAGCATACAGGACAAATGAAGCAGGGCCTGACACGTTGCGGGTTATGGTAGACGGCAAGCAACAGTTCTGGAGAATGGCAGATCCAGAGATGGCAAATGCCACAATGTTGCTTGGCTTTAGTCCTGCTCAAGGCTTTGTTGCGTCAATGTTTGAGGCAGGAAAGATATCAGCTGGAATGTTACGATTTGGGATTGTCAACTTTCCAGTGTTTATACACAGGAACTTCATCAAAGATGGAGATTCTTTGTACATCACTATGGGTGGACAAAAAGTCTCACTGCTACCCGTACTAAGGCAAATAGAAAAAGCAACAGAAAGTGGGTTGCTTGCACGGGCTAGGATGAACGGGTTGGTATCAGGTGGTGGTGGTGCATTCTTTAATGTGTCAGACCTTATCTCAGGCACAGGTACGCTTGAGGCGACCATGAACAAGCTTGGGATTGGTGGCGGACCTGGTGCAAGGAGAGCTCGTGAGTCTCGTCAACAAGAGCGATACGACAAAGTTCTGAAGTCTTTAGAACGAGGTAAGATCGAGTTTGATAGCGTAGCCGATTACGCCGCTTTTATGAGTGTAGCCTACCGCAATCTCAGGGAGTTGGGCGAGGTCACTGCTCGTATGTCTGCATTTGACTTAACACTTGGTCGGACAGGCAACTTAGCCCAAGCCAGACTAGATGGTGTTGAAGTAATGAACTATGGTCGCCGGGGTGCAGACCCTGCGTTGAATGCGATTATGGCGATGGTTCCATTTATGTCTGGCGGTATCACAGGCTTAGACAACTTTTATCGCAGTCACATAGGCGCACCAGATTCTTTAGGCGCACATCTGGTCGACCCTAACATGACCGATGAAGCTGCCAGTAAGATTAAAACCCAGACATGGATAAGAGGGATGCACTTAATGGGTGCTCTGCTTATCTACTACATGATGATGCGCGACGAAGAGGCTTATAAACGCGCAGGTGAAGTTGAGAAGATGAACAACTTCATTATCCCTGTGGGTGACAAGTACTTCAAAATGCCAATCTCATTCACTACTGGGATGTTCTATAAGGCCATACCAGAATCTATCCTTCGATCAATGGATGAAGAGGATTATGGGTGGGAAGAGGTAGGGGCTGAAGTCAAAGACCAGATTGGCAGAAATTTAGATTTCCACATTATGCCTCAAGCATTGCGTCCAATATACGGCGCGATAAGAAACCATAATGATTTTACGAACGAAGCAATTGTACCGTCGTTTATGGAAGACCTGCCACCAGAACTGCAGCGCACTGAGTACACAAGCAATGTTGCTACGGGACTTGCTAAAGTGTTCGGGGTCATTCCTGGTCCAAACCCGCTGTCGTCTCCTCAAAAAATGGAATACCTAATCAGGCAGTACACAGGTTATGCA
>Ga0208158_1000263_pt1 | contig 20919 bp, 24 predicted proteins | sample 8_EtaG_FD_184081 | JGI IMG/M metagenome (GOLD analysis project Ga0208158, IMG submission 184081) | Marine viral communities from the Subarctic Pacific Ocean - 8_ETSP_OMZ_AT15162 metaG (SPAdes) (version 2) | ecosystem: Environmental > Aquatic > Marine > Oceanic | place: Pacific Ocean | collected...
GGGTGGGGGATGCAAACGGTATATGGGTTTGTAAGCATCAAGTGTAGGTGTATGCTAGTGGGTGGCTTTGACTGGCACGCCATACTCATGCCATGACAAACGTGCTTGTGTTTACAGGCGAGTGGCCTGTTACGCCGTGTTTAAATGTGTGTTACGCTAGATGGTGTTACGCTTCAGCGTAACAGGATAGGCTTGCAGTTGCCCGTTCCGCTGGTGCGTTACGCCCCCTTAGCCGGAGAGATACCGTTACGCTAACCCGTTACGCTCTTATGACCGCACACAGCGCTCGACAATTTTTTCGATGGGGGGTATTCATGCCACCTTTAAAAAATAATTTTTCAAAAATAAAGTTTTTATGGGAGAGTAGCGTAACACCCTACATGTTCCTGTACAGCGTGGGTGTCATTGTCGGCTACGCCTTCGCCAAATTCCTCACGCCGCGAATGCCGCGGCTCAAGACAAAGCGCTTTCACTTCCATCACTGGATATGGGCTTCGTGCCTGTTGGTTGGGGCGTATTACTTCGATGCTCCTGATGCGATATACGGCATTTTGACTGGTGTGGCGCTGCAAGGTCTGTCATATGCCAAATGGAATATACTTCGAGCGGAAGTCAAATAACAACACCCGTCCTCCTGCGCATCGTGCTTCCCTTCGATAAGGTTCGGAACTTGGAAGTCAACATAGGTAATAAATTGCCTTTAAAGAGAATAAAGAGCAGTAGTAGATTCAAATGGTGGAGGTGTGGACTAATATGAAACCCTTTGGCCAAGCGTGGGATTTGCTTAAAGCCCCAATTTATGAAACGGGTATTCCCAACATCAATTTTGTTACACAAGGTGAAGATGACCCCCATTGGAGGTCACAGGAGAATGTGTATGGTTACGTTCCCGGTGACCCAAGTAAAGGACAAGGAGAGATTCAGCACATAACGCCCGGTGAATATGGAAAAATGACTTCGGGTGAGGAAAAAGGCGGCATATACATTGACGCATTGGGGAGAAAATCGTCTCCAAGAGAAGTAGATGATAATTTCTACCAAGAGATGATGGACAGGGCGGAGGCGGGAGAGGACATCAAGTTCGGTATGCCGTATGTTTATCCCGATTTTGACCCCGATGTATACCATGAGGGGAGACACAGAATGGCCGAACTCTTCGCTCGTGGTCACGGTGATACACCCTTACCAGTCAAAGTCATAAAGGGGATTCACGGATGAAACCCTTCAACCGAGCATGGGCTTTACTCAAAGCACCCATTGATTGGGATTCATACCAAGAGGATATGGATGGTGTGAATAATAAAGTCGTGAATGTGGATTATGTCAATCCCAAAGAGGGTGGGAAGAGATTCCCTATGACCGCTTGGGATTATAACGACCCATTTTCGCCCGGAGTAGACGCGTCGGTAAATAATCCCGAAGGTGAAAATGTGGCAGATGCATACTTAAGGTATGAGGGTGATGACGGCTCAAGGGTGGCGGTGAACAGGGCGAGAGTCAATGAGGCCAATAGAAGACAGGGAATAAATACGGCCATGTATCAACTGATGGAACGCCTTCTGCAAGAAAAGACGAATCGAAAAATCGAACCTTCCATGCATCAAAGCGAGGATGCAAAGAAATTTTGGGAAAGTGATTGGAGAGATAGAGAATGAACCCCTTCAACCAAGCATGGGGCTTGCTCAAATCGAGCAGTTTCACTAAGCCCTCGGAAGTCAGAGCAGGGGAAGCCGGAGGCTCATTAGGTGAATTTCAACCACGGACTGGTATGGCTTGGACACATCCATCGAATGTCTATGCTCAATACAAGAAACTCTATCCCTTTGGGAAGTTTGGGAAGTTGGATGAGGCGGCATTGATGAATTCTGTTGTAGGGACGGATGTTCACGAATCCATACACGAGGCCATGCATGACATAGGCGAAACATACGATTCAGGTCTTCATGAGGAATACGCGCCTAATTTAGCAGAGATTTTGGTTCAAGCGAGGATGCCGGGAATATACGGTGGTAATTCAAACCAAGTGATGAGGTTAATCCATGGCAATGAAGAAAGGGGAATAGAGCCAAAACCCGATACTCAAGCCGCTATGGATTACACAAGGCAATATGCTAATGCTTTTGGGTTTGACCATCCCAAAGTAAGGAAACCAACGGAAGAGGATGGAAATTTGCTTAGGTATGGCCAACCCAAACCCGAGTTCTACACTGGATATGGAAGGGATTTGTAATGGCCGATTTCTCCATCTATGAGGTTGGGCCGAGAGATGGCTTGCAGAGCGCGGATACCATCATGCCCACTACCAGCAAGGTGGAGATGATTGAGCGCATCGCACAGGCTGGCATTGACAACATCGAAGTAGGCGCTATGGTCAATCCTAACAAAGTGCCCAACATGGCTGACAGTGCGTCTGTGTTCAAGAGGGTACAGTATCTGATGCCGGAGGTAACGCTCGGAATGCTAGTACCCAATAAGATAGGGATAGACATGGCTAAGAGAGTGGGAGTTGAGAAGTTCAACGTGTTCTTCTCGCCGTCGGAGTATTTCAATGCAAATAATCACGGAAAGAGCCTTGCGGCTATATTCAGCGAGTATTGCACTGCGCTACACGGTGTAAGCAAAGAAGATGTTAGAGTATACGTGTCGACCGCGTTCGGATGTCCGATACAGGGCGAGATACGCAATGAGGACATGGCTAGGGCGCTTACGTGGGCTGATAGTTTAGGGTCTTCGATAGTATTGGCAGACACGATAGGCAATGCTACCCCGATTCTCATCAATGACATCATGCGTGATATCGACAAAATGGGGTTAAACGCTGATATTGCGTTACATCTACATCATGGGCCGCGCAAAAACAAGATGTTCGATAACCTCAGTACTGCATTCGATTGCGGTATAACGCAGTTTGACAGCAGTATCAACGGATTGGGCGGATGCCCGTTTGTGCCCGGAAGCGGGGGTAACCTAGCCACAGAGGAACTAATCGTATGGGCTGACAAGGAAAACTTGGACTGCGGTGTGGAGTTGAGCAAGATAATGCCTGTATCTAAGTTTGTTGAGAGTACAATCCAATTATAGGGTCTTTAAGACTGCTATCGTTATGAAACACAGTAGTGCCAATACCATCAAAAGGTCGGTTATCGCTTCTTTTACGACCTGCTTCACTAATTTTTTAAATGCCGTCGCTATCATGTTTGATTTCCATATACATCTCTACTGCCTTTTCTATACAATTATGACAAATCATACCTTGACTACCGACAGTTTGCATTGCGATTGTAGTGTTATACAAACTTAAACAACAACTACACTGCATCCATTCTTCCTCCTGACAAGTACATCTATCTAATTCTTATTTTACGCCACAGCCACTTTCGCGCCTGTATTGGCTTTAGCCCTTCCGTCTTCGGCAATTCTCTCGATGCGTTCCATCTCGGCTTGCTGCTTCTGAGAATTGGTTTGTCCTGCTTGTGATGTAGATTGAACGCCAACTAATGTACCTGCACCTGCCGCTTGGGTCTTCTCCTTTTGTTGCGATTGTAGTTCAGCAAGATTCTTTTCTGCTTCTGCTGCTGCTTCAGTACTTACATTGATGTTATGCAGTCTCTTGGCATTATGTTGACTCGCTTCTAACTCTAATTGCTTAGGAACTTCAGGAACTGGATTTGCTGCTCGGCTTCTTAAATGAGGAATGTTTCCCGGTACAGCACTGGTCGATTCATTGAATAAATCAGATTGAATTTCTGCTGCTGCGCTTCTCTGAGGTTTGCTCATTGCTGTTTTCTTCGCTGCTTGAGCCTGTCCGACCTTTTGTCCAGCCACTCCTACCTTACCTGCGGTCTTCGCAGCCTGTGCTGCTCTTACTCCTCCCATGGCTAAAGCACTCATTCCACCAGTAAAGGGTGCAAGTCCTAAAGCGGCTAAATCAAGTAAATTACTAGATTTGAATTTCTTTACAAGAACTGGTAGTGTGCCGTCGGACTTACTTATAGTCGCATAACGCATGGGAGTGGAATCAGAATGAAAGAGGCCAGCGTTGCCCGACGACACGTAGGGCCATCGAGCGTAACATATTAGACGTATCGCAGGTGTGGCTTAACAAGATGGCGGCGAGCGGACGACCTTTTGATGGTGCATGGGAACTACTGAAGATGGGTGGAAACATGCAGACTGCTATGATGCACGACCTTCCCGCATACATGGAAGAGGCTCTTAATCAAAAGAAGAAAAACCGTAATGATGCACGCAAGAAGAAAAGCAAGGCAAGCAAACTCAGAGAGATGATTAGCGACCACGACGAAGATGCTGACGTGATGAGTTACTACAAAGACAACCACCCTGAGTGGTTTCATTCATTTATGGGTGGAGATGGCGAATAAATGAAGTATGACCCACGTTCAGGAACTGGAAAGCCCGGCATGGTAATCATGATTGGCGTTAAGGGTAAGAAGGACAAGGATGAGAAGAAAAAGAACGGCTCCGCAATCATGAAGAAGGCGTGGGAAAATTTGACGAAAAAAGGAGAATTTAACCCCGGTGAACCACTAGTAGACGAGATGGGCCAACCAATGATGGAAAGAAACAAAGATAACAGGAATATCTATGATGAATATGGCTTGCCCTACCGAATGCCTGTGAAAGATTTTGTACATGAATCTCTCTACGGTAACGATGATGAAAAAGATTATAGTCGAAGTGATGATTATTTACGTGATACTCCTCAACATCGAGAACTTGACAAACGCAAAAAATCAGGTCTCCACATAGACCAAGAGCAACTCAGGCAGGAAAGACCCGACCTATTCGACATGCCCAATCCCATGGATACCCCGCCAAATAGAAAAGCCGATGGGCAAGAAATGGTAGCAGGTACTCGTCGCTCTCGTTTCCGAAGCCGAGCAGATGACCCTGAGTCGAGAGATGCCGAAAATATGACACAATCCATAGACTCTGCTTTTTTACCTTTACCAAATAAATGGAGAAATAAGACTTACTACACCCATCCAAAACAACACCCAAGTGAGAGTGCGTCATGGGGTGAACAGAACTTACTTGGTGAGTATTATCAGAATGCTCCTGAACACATTCGACGTGATGTACGGCTCAACGCCGAAAACCTCCGTGAAAACTATACGCCAATAGTACGTCGTTTTGACAGTGATGAATACGGCCCGCACACTATAGGTCAGAAAAATAGACCGGATGAAGGGCCGGAAGCCTTTGATGTGAAGCAGAGATTGAACAGACCGTTTAGACCTCGAAGTCATTATAGTAAAAAAAGAAATAGTATGGATACACGCAAATCGGAGAATCCAATGACTGAAGCATGGGGTGTTTTGAAAGAGAATGTCACTAACCCAAGGAGTTATGATATAGAGGAGCGTTAAATATGCCTCATATCTTGGTAAAGAAATCATCACCTAATAGAATACCTTTCTACATAGCCTTGCAGTTATTGAAGGCTCATTCGCTACCCAAGGGGCAGTACTCTCCAAAGAGTCTATTCAAACTCATCTCGGAAGAAAAACTCATAAATGCCGATGAAGTCATCCCCATCGACATAAAAGACCATTTCTACGACCAAGCAGTCAATAGGGGATTCATGGATGCTAGGCATCACAGAGGCAAGAGGCAGCAGATAATTAATGGCGAAGGGAAGGTGTTTAAGCCTGAAGGCGGATACAGCAAGTACAGGAATCCGGTTGATTACGTTAAGGCTCTCACTCAGGTCTTCCTACATGAGCACGGCATAAACCATCCGAGTCAAATAGGTGAGAACGGCATGATGCTGCACTTTGGAGACAGAGACAGAGACATGTATAAGGATAAGTCTAAGAAAGATAAGAACTATCTAGACGCAAATATCGGAGGATACACGGCAGTGATAGAGCCTAATAGAGCAAATCCCGAACAACTAGCACTAGTATCGATGTACAGTGACAACGAGAGAGCGCACACTCGTGATGAGAATAAGATGATGGGCAAGACATACAGTCTCTTTGATGATATTCCGGGCTTAGGAAGTTCATACATGTCTGACTCAATAGGCAACAATGGACTACCCGTTGTAAACTATGATGAGAGGAGAAGTGCTGCACAGCCGCCTAAAGTAGAACAAACACGACAGGTAATACCTAGCATGGCTAAGAATTTCCTAGATGAACACTTTCAACATGAGGATAATCAACACACCAATGGCAAGAGAATGTTCTCATTTACCGGAAAAGGCGCTAAATGGGCTGCTGGTAAGACTCTACCCAGCGGTTGGAATAACGATATGAATAGAACCGCTAATGTGATTGGTAGCGCCTTAAATCAACTTTACGCCAACTCCGAACTAGGAATGTCAACGGATGATGTTCATTCTTTAGGAGAAAATATGTATGGTGCATGGAGGCAGCATTACGAGGACAAACAGGCTACACCCTATAACTTCAACTCTGTGCAACTGCCACCTGACACGCCCGGTGCTCACGTAGTCAACCCCGACATGACGCACTCAGATATGATGATGACTGGGGAACCAATGGACATAGCCTTCCAGTTGCTCAAGGGAAGTACAAAACAGTCTACTCTTTGGGGTTACGACCCAAAGATTGTAAATGATTTACTAGCAGTGAAAAACAGTAATATTTTCATCGCTGCTAAACCCGGAAGGGATGCTATGCCTGTTAATGAACAGAATAGACGCTCAGATAAAATGTTACAAGAATTAACCGAACTCAAAGAGAAACATGGTGATTTTGATATTACGAGTGCCACAGGTAGAGCAGGGTGGGAAGCAGAACCGTCTTTCATGCTCACTAATGTTCCTGATACTGCAAGAGATGCGATAAATCAGATAGCAGCAAAATACAAACAAGATTCTATCGGAGTCTCAGAAAGGGGGGAGCAAGGAGTGAATTATGTAACACCTAAAGGAGAAACAGTAGAAGACGGTAAGTTTAGTGGTATGGAGATACAAGAAAACCCCGAATATTCCACAGATTTTCCAAGTGGGCAGAGACTTACATTCACCTATGGCGAACCAATGGAACTAGCCCTCCAGTTGCTCAAGGAGCGCAAGTCCCCTGAAGCCATGAGGCACAAGAGAGAATATGATACCCAATACGAGTCAAGCCCGGAGCGCGTCAAGTACCGTGAAGAACTAAATCGTGAGAGAAAACGCAGGGGAATCTACGGCTCACATAACCACCAAGATGTGAGTCATTCGCAAGGTGGGAAACTCACATTAGAGGGGGAGCACGCGAACCGGGCGAGACATTTCAAAAACAAAGGAACACTTAGAAGAATAAATAAAATGGTCTTTGTACGATAATTCCTAGTATTATTCTATACAACTATAATATAGTCTAGTAGTATAGACAAGAAAGAAGAATAATCGGAAAGAGAATACTTAAAGTGACCTCCGCCGTGGGCTGATGCGAGGTCACATAGATGAGCGACACAGATGAGATGAAAATGACAGGGTTAATTTTAGCCCAGTCAGCATTAGTAGGAATAGCAATTGGAGTATTTAGTGCGGGACTATGGCTTCCTACTGGAAGTGATGCTGACTCAACGATAAACGGTATGACATACGCTATGGGTGCATTGGCTGTTCAAACAATAGCGTATTATATATTTAAGATGTTCTTTGAGCAAGGGATGAAAGAGAAAGTGCAGATAGCGGAGATGCAGAGGCAGAGGTCTGAGTCATTCAGAAGTCAACAGATGGGGTTTGACCAAAGAAGGATGGACTTAGAATTGAGAGTGCAGGAAATGCAGTTGGAAAATGAACTAAGAATGCTACAAGCAGACCCATCTAGAATAAGCGCGACTTTCAATGGCTCTACTATGAGCGGTACTGGAGTTGATTATCATAATACATTTAATCCCGGAATACCCCTACATAATGCTGAGAATGAGAAACCCTTGAATCTAGGTAGCAACCTAAATAAAGCGGCAGATAATAAGACTAAAAAAGACATTCCTAGAAAGAAGGACGGGTCGCCGGATTTAAGATACAAAGCCTAGTGAGGTAGACCAGCATGGTACTACCCGGACAACTCATACCTTCGCCTATACGAATTTTTCGTAATGTAAAAGACGACTCCGTTGAGGAGACTCTTCGAGCAATGCATTTAGCCAATACAGTGGATAATACATATGAATGGGGAATCGGTTGGATACGAACTATACTCTGCTCAGTAGTAGCAGCAATGACGGTATCTGCGATAGAGACCAATAGCGACTTTTCGCTTTGGGAATGGACTGTTGAATGGGGTTACCAGCAACTGAGAGATTTTGGTAATTGGCTGATTGATTTGGTAAGTTGATGCCCTATGGCTGCAATGGCAGGAAGTGCATTAGTCGGCGCAGCCCTATGGGGACAGCAGATATACAATAACTGGAAATCTAGGCGTATAGGCATCTATGGTGCTAGCATGGTTGGCAAGACCACTCTTGATAGATACATGACGACTCCCGGTGAGATGGAAGAGATACATGAGGATGAGAGAACCAAACATTTCAAGTTACTAACGAGGTATATGTTACCCAAACCCACTAGAAAAAGACTCAGATACAAGGGCGAGAGAAGAGTCGTGCACTCTGCTGATATTGGTGGTGAAGACCGATTTTGGAATCTATGGATAGATGATATGGTCTCTAGACAATGCGAATACGTCGTCTTCATGTTTGACGACAGAGCATTTCAAGGTCAGGGAATCGACCAAATAGGCGGATTCAGATTCCTAGTCGATTCATTGATACAGAAACAATATAGATACAGGAACGTGAAGAGTTGGTGGAAAGGTAAGAAGTACTCACCTAGACTGGTTCTCTTAGTCGCTAATAAGGCTGACAGATTCTTCGATAAGAAAGCAGCCCAATTGTGGCAGGAAGGTAGAATAGCGGAGCACAAGATATTTGACCCGTTCAGAGATGACTTGATTCGCTTGCAGAAAGCAGGAATACCGACGCAAAGAAACTTCATGGCAACAAGGATAGGTTGGAACGTAGAACAGTCTCTAATGGATATGATAGATTATTGACCTCATGAGTGACCTTTTTGACTGATAACATAGTGGGATGCACATGGCGAGGAGGAGTTCCACCACATCTTTAGTATCAACAGGGGGTAGTAATTCCCTCAGAACCACTGTTCCAATGTGGATTATCGAACAATTTGAATTGAAATCAGGAGATAAGATAAATTGGAATATTCATGTGGAAAATGGGGGAATGTCCATAATCGTCACCCCGCAGGATGATTAACATGGTAATGAACGCAATGAACCCATTTGCCCAACAACAGCAACAAAATCTTGGCTCAATGAATGAAGCCACTCTAATGGCTTTAGCCCAACAAGGTAATCCTCAATTCACACATGCTGCTTTACTTGAGCAAGCCGCTGCACAACAGCAAATGCAAAGAGTAGCAATAGAAAGGAATATAGAAGTTCCAAAAGTCAATTTCTACCCTTCAAGACATCCTGACCCTAGAAAGGCAAGAAGAAAGGATGTCAAACAGGCTTACAAGTTGCTCAAACCTACTAAGAGGTCGATGTTAGACCCAAGAAGGTGGGGATGGTCTAATTATAGATATAACAAAGACACGGCAGTCTGCTGTGTGGACGGATGCAATGTGATGGAACTTATACAACATGACAATCTATACGCAAAGATATGCGATGAGGATACAGGTAAGTCACTTTGGGAACTCTACTGGCAGAATCCAGTCACTGGTGAGCCTGAAGCCTTCGTAGCAAGAGAAGGAGTCACTAGTGGTAGACAACTTAGAGCCACATATTGCCCCGAACATCTTCATCTGTATCATTTGTTATGTAAATGGGAGGCAGAACAAGATAGAGAAGATGAGATGAAGCCCAGTAGATTCCGAGATAAGGTAAAGAAAGGAGTTAGTATAGTAAGTATACCCGTTACAGCAACAACAAATACAGCACCAGCGCACCCAATGATATCGAAATACGAATCGTTCTTTGCGGAGATAATGGGCGATGCGCGTAAATCAAAGGGAATCAATGTTCAATTCTACACCAATCCTCAGACTGATGAAAATGATTTAACTGTCATAACCTTCGATAATAGGATGTTTAAACAGGAATTGCTTGAGATGGCTAATCCCACTCCAGCGTTCCAAGATGTATTGAGACAGCAAGCGGCTATGCACCAACAACACCAAAACACCCCACCCCTTCCCATTGTACCTGAGATGAACATGGAGGGACAACAATGAGCATGGGAAATCCTTATCAAAACAACGGATTAAGCCTTAATCTAAGCCAATCAGGAGCACCTTTAACCAATATGGGAAATTCATATGCAATGCCTAATATGGGTATGGGTATGCAACAACAGAATGGAATGAATCCAATGATGGGAGGTATGCAACAGCAACCATCTATGATGAATGCAATGTTTTCAGGATTTACTGGACAAGACCCTTATCAACAACAAGCGGTATTACCGCCAAGCGATACTGAGATACTAATGACGATGTTAGACAACGCATATCCAGTCGAGCGTTTCTTGTCTACACCGTTATTTAATCAGTTACTTGAGATAATGGGTATGATAACCACATTCTCAGTGTTAAACCTGATGAAGAATGCTAGTTATACTTTCGATGAAGATGCTGGAAAGTTTTCATTGGATGTATCATCGTTACCGACAGAACTGCAAACAATGAGTTCTGAGAACGTTGGTGCACAACTAGCAGCAATGAATGCTCAAATTACTCAAGTGATTAACCAAGCAAATGCGATAAAGATGCAGACTATGCAGAATGCTAGCAACAGTATGCTGCAAGCACAGTTGGCAAACGCAATGGCTGACCCCGGTTTAATGACAGGAGCAGCAGAAGCAGGTGGCTCTTTTATGAGAAACATGTTATTCGGAGGTAGAGTACAATGAATGGCCCAAGTAACCTAAACCTAATACCAAAACAAGTAGCGGATATGTCAATGCATTTCTTCTCACCTAAGAGACAAGTAATAGTGGATATGGTGATGGTTCAACTCATCAGCGCAATCCTAATATTCATGGGAATACTGATTTTCAAGAACGGTGATATAAGCCAATCTGACATGAGTATATACATGATTGGTATTTTTGTCTCGTTTATACTATTGACTCAGATTTATCAAAGAATAACTCGCGGTCTTTAATAAGGTGCTAAATATGGATGCAATGAAAAAAGCATGGAATTTTCTAAAATATGTAGGTACACAACCTAGTCGCTCTATCGGTGTAGGTGGTGGAACTAAACTATCAGAAGATGTAGGGTCTGTTAATTGGGATAGAGAACTTACTGACATAGGACTTAAACCAATAAAAGTTAAAACTCCTAAAAGGCAAGAAGACAAAAAACTACTATCTAATGAAATGAATGCATTAGACTCTGATGGAAATTATCGTAAAACGCCTGAAGAAATAGTTCCACAACCTCCACAAATGGGGCAAATGCAAAATATAGACCCTGTAAAATTAGCACAAATGAGGGCAGCAAGAGATGCTGCAAGAGTGCAATTAGGACAAACAAACGCCAATAGAGGCGGCGATGTAAACCCTATCTGAAAAGAGAAGGCTGATTAAGCGACCCGTAGTGGCATCCTGCATGGTTGAGCGGCAGCCAGTGATGAAACGGTCTTGTTCTTTCTGTCAAAGTGACATGAGAGAGACTCTAGAGGAGGCCATCACTAACGGTGAAATGTCATGTACTCAGATAGATAAGGACATGGGGTGGAGGGCTAATACAGCAGACCGCCACTTCAGGAATCACATGGGTCAGTATCACATGGCATCCAATCCCTCCTGCGTCATATGCACCAGTGAGAAGAGAAGCGAGTACGAAGAGCGTTTCTTCTCAGACGGCTCGCAATCTGATACAATAGCAGAAGAACTTGAAATAAAGGAATCTACGTTATATCATCACATGAAACATCATTTCCAACCACTAGTACAGAAATCAGCAGCGACTTCTGTGGCTATCACTGTCGGTAACGAGATAAATGTCTTGAGAAACAATGTGGGTAAACTGAATGGTAAATTAACAGAATTAATGGATGAGGGAGATGTACATGATGAAGGTTTCGTAAGAAACGCTGTGACTCTCCATAAAGAAGTTCGTGAGACAATCAAAGACCTAACTAAGGTGCAGCAAGAATGGGGTACAATGGGTGAAGGTTCTCAAGTTAATCAAACCATAAATATCCTGCAAGTAGAGATTGCCAAGGAAAGTCCTGAGAGTTGGAAGAGGATTAAGTCTAAGTTAGAGGCGGAGATGGAGGAACAGGTATGATACCAGTCGGAGACCTCATGCAACAACATCATCCGGGTTATCGAGCATTCTGCTTAGGGGAAAGTATGCAAGAAATTTATCATCCTGTATTCTTCGATTATTGCGTTAGAGTATGTGATACATTTAGGAAGCATTCTACTGAGCACTCTCTCAAAAACTCAGAAATAATAGTATCCGAGAATAGTCTAATGAAGGTCATTGACTGCTTGAAGGCTATATCCGAGACTGATGAACCTGAAGACGTATTTGAGTTAAGAGATTTAATCAGAGAATCATGCTACGAGTTCATGGAATACTGCTGCTACATGAGGAGTAGGTTTCAACAACCCACCTCTATTGGGAGGTTCTATGAAGAACTCGGTAGACTGGTTCTTTTGATATCTTGTGAATATTCGGGGGTAGACCACTAATGGCTAAAATATACATTAAAAAATCATCTACCATGATGGGACGTTCCTCTGATACTCGAATGTATGCGCCTCGTAGTGAGTCTTCTCACGTATATCGTGCAAACAATGAGGATGAAGCAACTTACACTGGAGTAGAAGACCCAAAGTACAGAGATGCACTCGTTGATAAGAAAAAGAAACAGAAGAAGGAAAGAGCGGGTGAGATTAAGAGACTCAAGCATATTTCGATTACTCCAAAGGACATTATAGAAGATGAAGATGATGAAGATGATGCATATGATTCTAGACAAGGGGAATATGAAACATCTCTGCAAACTGGAACAAGCGGTAACTTCGGAGCGCTGAGCAGTCTAGCAACACAAGCACGAGGGCCGGGATTTGCTGGTGGTGAAGGTGTAGAAGGTTACAAGTACTCCAGTGAAATAATGGATAATGCTTGGTCTGAACTATTAAAATCGAAGAAATCCAAGAAGAAGGATAAGAAAAACAAGAGAGAAGAAAGAAAGAAATGGAGACCATCTACTGGGATGTTTAAGAAGCCTCCCGGAGGATTCGACATATCCACTGCCAATCCTAGAAGAGCCAAGGCTAGAATGCGAGGAATCAAAGGGGGAAAGAGAACCGGTCTTGGTAGAGCGCATCTTTCTGTTGAGATGGGACACCGCACAGTCGGCAAGAATAAACAGCCAACCTCCAAAGACATAGGAAAATACAAGCAGTACCTAGGTCAACAGGAAGCACAGAGAAGACTGGGCAACATTAGGTCTGTCACATCTATACCTCAGAGATTCGGAGCACGTTTTTACAGAGCGGGTTCTACTGGAGGAGGAGCACTCAGACAACTACCCGGACAAGCGGCTCTTGCTAGAAGACCAGTAATAAGAAGACCATCGAGACCTAGAATGATACCTTCTCAGACATTACAACGACCCACAATGCCTAGAGTGCCGAATATGCCCTCTACTCCATCACCTCACTACCAATCGGGCTATGCTAATCAGAGCATGGCAGGTGGAGCACAATACACTCCTAGCAGAATGCCCTCTGCCACAGTACAAGGCGGCCCATCTATGGTTATGACCAGCAAAGTGGGCGTAGGTAGCGATTTACAGAAGAGAGGTTTATCGTATTATGATACCTCTGAACTTAGACAATTAATCAATGAAGCAAGGCAAGCGCTCAAGAGGAAGGATAGCAAGAAGAAAGGAATGGGAAGTAAAGACACTGGAGGTGCAGGTAGTAATTTACCTAGACATAACAATGCTCCGACCAAAGAGACCACACGTCCTGAAGGTGCTACTGAGGATGTAAATAATGACCCTCGTACTTTTGGTGTAAACCCCCTTGACCATTTGACAGGTAGGGGAGGTAGGACACCTTGAACACGGATTCCATCCTCAAGGCGGTTCTATTAAGGAAGAGCGACGCTAACTTCGTAATGTTCGGTGGTGCAGCGCACAAACTCAGATACCCACCACCTGCGGCAATCAAAGGCCCCGGTGAGATGGACATACCCGCTTTCGCCAATACTGGCGGACATGGTGAGGGTGAGACTGGTATACCCGGAGTGGGACATATCATGCCGGGGCAATTCATCGAGGGGGGCGGGTCACATGGCGAGCAAGTGTATGTCGACGAGGCTGGCGGTCATCACATGCATGGTATAGATGGTGTGATTCGAGCAGTAGGACAATCGATGCTTCAAGCCGGAATCAATATTTCGGGCAAGGAGATAGTCGACCGCGCCATAGACCTACATAACAGTAGGCATAACGACAACAACCATCTTCCTAATTCAGACGCATTGGATTGGAGAAAAATAAACTTAGCAAGACTCACTGAGCAGGATGGGGAGGTTAGAAGCAACTTCAATAAGCACGGACTAATTACCACACACACTAACGCTCACGGCGATGGACATAGATACGGAACTTTCCTAGAGTCATACGCCGTACCATTCAACGAGGAACTCGGTCAGATAATGGCGGAGAATGGACACCCTAATCCAAACCAACACAGTTGGGTCAAAAAACCGTACATCAAACCACATAGGTTGAACCTAATCCCTGATGGACAAGGAGGAATGAAGTTTGGTGCTAACAACGTACCAAAGGGACAGTTAGGTAACAATGGTATGCTAGATAGAGACTCAATAAAGATGCTAGGAAGCAGAATCAAAGACACGAGAGCCTTCCAAGGAATCACATCATGGGGCACTGGTCATCAGAAATCCCTGATATACAATCTACCTCAGATAGACCACTCTCCCGACTACAAAGGTAGTCCACAACCAAGAAGAGCGACAGTAGACTCGTTCACCACTCAGATGCTAAGAGTACTAGGACAAGACAGAGAAGCAGTTGCCAACAACCTAGTGGTCGACAGCGCAGGGGCGAAGAAGATGCTAGCACAGATAAAAGGCGATATCAATGGTAAACCCCTCAAGTCTTACTTCACTAGCGCAAATGGGATAAGAGAATTAGGGCAGTATCTGTCTAGATATCCCTCATTTCAGCACGTATATGGAGAAAATAGAATGCCTAAGTTTGATGAAGAGGGCAAGATGAAAAGCAGAGCCAGCACAGTGGGTAAGTTACATCACTTCTTCGGACAGAGATATGGGGATGATGCTGAGGAGGGAAGAGGATTAGACCTATTCATGAGTCATTCAGGAAGAGTGGGCAACTTCAGACAACATCAAGCAAACAAGAATGTAGCGCATCACATTAGAGCCAAGGACTCCTTCAGCAATGCCATACTCGCACAGTCCCTAGGTGTGAACCATATTGAGGACATGCCTGACCCTGAAGAACTCAGAGCAGCGGGAATCAGACTGCATGACACCCCTGAGACTAGAGCCGATGCGCCTAAAGTAGCCAATATCCTGAATCAGATATATGCAGCCAATTCACTTGCCTTCGGACATGAGGTCAAAGAACTTCCAAATCAAGATGAACTAGCGGCGATACAACCACTGCTCGACCACGTTGTACAGGGAGGTACATCTGATGACCCGACGGCACTAGGTGTTCCAGCGCACATCCCTTACTCAGATGAGTTAGAACCAATAACCCCAGTCGGAGAACAAGATACCGCTAATACCACATTGAGGGGTAAGCCGAGGGGAACGGCAGGTGCGCCAATGCGTGAGAATGCTTCTCCTAGATATCCCGGAATAATGGAAGATAGACAGAGAGTTGGAGTGAGAAGCCCAGTTAGTGCCACCACTCCCGGACTCAGCGGCGAGCAGCAAGCAAGGGCAAGATTCGCTCAAGCCCCATTGAGCGAGGTCAGAGACTTATACAATAGAAACGTGGGAGTACTACCGACTGCGGGCAGACGAATAGAAGAGCCGGAAAAAGGAATGACAGCAGCGGATTTGCAGACCTATGCAAACACAGGCATGACCACGCCTGAGTACGAGCAGGAGAAAAGGCTTAGAGAGTTCCAAGAATCAGCAGGAGACCCATATCAGACTAGACTCTTCGATTTTGGTAAGTCCGATAATGTGGCAAGAGTCTTGGAATCACTACAAATAGAAGAGGCTAGACTAGATGGTGCGGTCATGAAGCACATTCCGAATAGCACATTCAACTCACACTCAATCAACGACATAAACCACATATCCGAGATGATGGGAATCACCCCACTCGATGTCAGAACCATATTACACAGTCAAGGTGACTGGCAAAGAATATCAAAGACCTATGGTTACGACGACACAATAGTAAAAGTCGTGAAGGTGGCATTTGGAGGGATACAATGAGCAAGATACTCGTAAAGAAATCCACTCCACAAGTAGGCATGAACGTAGGTTCGGGAGGGCCGGGAGTATCGTTCTTGCTCGGAGGCGATAAGATGATGAATCCAAAACAACTGGAAAATGCTGGATTTGGAAAAATAGGAAGCGATAGTCACAACTTCGCTTTAGCAAACCAAGAGAGAGGGCGTATGCTAAGATATGGCCTTGCTGGACTAGGCGCTTTTAATTCAGCATATAATCAGACTTCAAGTGGACAACCGGGTGTCCTCGGCGCTGTCGGCTCAGGTGCTATGCAGGGATACTACGGTTCACAGGGTCTTGAAGACTTTGCGGCAAGAGCAGGAAAAAGATTCAGTGGCAAGAACTTATCAACCGGAGCACCTACCAATACGACAGCAACTGTACCGGCACCTCCGGTGTCTCGTCGTATAGCGCCACCAACACAGCATGTGCCCTATGTACAACCTGCTAATTTTACAGTGCTTGAAGAGGATGAAGAGGAGAACGAGGCATCTAATAACGGTGTAGGAGTAACGACTCCTTTCGATGCAATAGTAGAACAGTACGGCAACGGCAGCAACAACGCTGGTCGACAAATGTACAATACCATGGAAAGGAAGTACGGACAATGAAGTCAAATGAGGAAATGAGAGAGTTCATCCTTAATACAGACCGGGAAATGTGCAAGAAGTCGTTCAAATACTTCTTTGTAGATGTGTTAGGCTTCCTGTATAATCATCACCACGAGTCTTGGAAAGATGGTCTTGAAGAATCGCAGTACTATTGCGTGAAGGCTTCTCGTGACCACGGTAAATCTGTTTTCTTCATGACATATGCCCTTTGGTTGGCAGCATTCAATCCCGGTAAGCACGTCATGATATTTTCGCATTCGTTAGAACAAACCCTTGAACACATGAGGTTTGTACGTAATCTAATAGAGGAGAACGATGTTCTTAGACATCTCAAACCACAAGGTAAACCATGGGCTAAATCATACTTTGAGTTCTCAAACGGCAGTCGTATGATGGCAAAGTCGGTTGGAGGAGCAACTCGTGGTTTCCACCCTGATATTGTAGTATGTGACGATATTCTATGGGGAACTACTGCAACTGAGTTGGCAAAGACCGCAGATTGGTTCTATGGTGTTCTACTACCCGTTCTCCACCACAGTAGCAAATTAATGATGGTAGGTACCCCATTCAGTTACAACGACCTGTATGCTGAATTGGAACAAAAAGAGACTTTCAGAGTCGAGACCTATCCAGCAATAAATGCTGAAGGAGTGGCATTGTGGCCTGAGCGATGGGACATGGATTCCCTAGAGCAAAGGAGAATGTCCATGCCAGCAATACAATTCACACGCGAATACCTATGTGAGCCTATTCATGATGTAGCAAGTATGTTTCCGATGAGCATATTAGAGGCTGCTAGAGACCCTAAATTAGTTATGATAGATAGAGCGGAAACCAATTACAATGAGGAAGGAGAGGCGGATGGCGTTTTCGGTCAACATTTTATTGGTCACGACCCTGCTATTGCATCTGATAAGAACGCTGACTTTACTGCAATGACTATTATGAGAATCAAACCTGATGAGCAAAAGAAAGAGATAGTGCATGTAGTGCACCAACGTGGTATGTCTTCAATGGCTCAGAAAAGAATGATGGTATTGCTCAATAACAAGTTCAAACCCGATTTGATAGAATTAGAGGGTAACAACTTCCAAAGAATGCTAGAGCAGGAGATGAGAGAGATGGCATCTGACATGCCCATCAGAGTATTTATGACTACACGAACTAAGAAAGAATCTCTCTTTATGTCTCTATTACTGGCTTTTGAACAGGGCAATATAAAAACACCATACGGTGACGAACGCAGTAGGAAGTACACGCATCTGCTTGAGCAGGAACTCAACAGATTCGGTATGCAGAAGAATGGAAAACTGGAGAGTGTTGGTGTGCATGACGACTTGGCTATGAGTTTGGCTTTGGCTAATTGGGCATCTAAGGAGTTCAAGGGAAGTGTAGTCTTACTAGACGAGTACATGCCCGGTTTCGACTCTTGGGTCAGCGGCGGAAGCAAAGGGAATTGGATGATACCATGAATACAACTGTAATGAATAAGAATAACGAGAATACTACATTTTGGAGTGATGAATAGAATGTCGGCTTTTCCTGCTAATGGAGAGGGTTGGTTTGAAACTAACTTGGGGTATTCGGCAACTAACTTAGTCAAGAGACTAAAAAGCGTCAGAAGACATAACAAGGATGAGAAAGATTTCATAGACAAAGCCATAAACGATATAAGGTCATTAAAATCAATGGAAATGGAAGCAACTTTGAAAATGCATGACTGGTGTCTAAAGTATTCCGATACAATAAGAGAAATAGGCGTTAATGATAATGACTTGAAAGCACTTAGAAAATTCGGAGATAGCAGGAGAGTAAGTCTGCAAAGAGCCTGTCATCAATGGGAACGAGCAGATGACACTCTGAAAATGCTAAATGAGTATGAAGATGTTTGGGGAGACGAACAGAAGAAGTCTTGGGTAGATGCAATGCAGTCTAAGAGAGATGCTAGGAAAATATGGAAAAGCACTTTGAAACAGATGGGTAGATTAACAGACAAAGAGCAGGAGTCCATACAGAAAACAGCAGAATTACTACAATTTAGAGGAGAAATGACAGGTAGAACCATCCACGAAGAACTCATGGAGCAGGGAGTATTACATAAAAGCATGACATCTACTAAACTATCTAAACTGTTATCGATGTATGGTGAGGAGGTAGATGTCATAAGCGGCAATAGTCGTGGCACCTTCGTCAAGATGGACAAGACTGGATTAATTATCAAAGACCCATGGGCATACGCTGCTGGATTCTTAGATGCTGATGGTTATATTACAATCACGAAAAGAGGAGAGCCTAGAGCCGGTTTCATAGCAACAGGCAGCAGAGGCAAGATACATTGCGAGCAATTGCAGAAAACACTTGGATGTGGGATTCTACAACTAGACCAAAAAGTATACAGCGACACTCAGAGAAGTCAACATCGATTGCAGTTCTACTCTAAAGCAGACATATCCAAACTACTGAAGGGAATTCTACCATTCTTAGAGATGAAGAAGACTCAAGCCAAAGCGGTATTAGCATTCATACAAGAAGATGATTCTTTGCGAAAGAACGAATTACTTAAAGTAGTGCGATACTACAATTGGAGCGATGATACCAAGAAGGCTACCGCCCTCCTAGATGAGTGGGGCGTACAGGCTGACGACGTAACAAAGTGGGCAGAGGCGATAAAATGGTAGATGAAGAGAAAGGCCCAATAGGACGATTCTTGTCTGCTATAAGCAGCCCATTTCGCAGTAGAACTACTCCTGAACCGCAAATGCCTCTGTATACAACTGGTATACAAGAGCCAGTTCTAGCACAAGGAATCACATTACCGGCATTATATGCAGTCTCTCAAGAGAATCTCATACTGAGAACGGTGCTTGCCAAACTCAGTCAGGAGATTTTCAGAAGAGGTTACTACTGGGAGAAAAAGTTCCAAAAGAAATGTACTGCATGTGGTGAGGAATATAATCACGATGTCGAGGAGTGTTCATTATGCAATTCTCCAACTAAAGCGCCTGACGTCAATCAACTCATCTATCCAAAGTATCTACTGGAGCAGACTAACTCAATGGAGCAGAACTTCATGCATGTACTGTTTGAGATTGAGAGAGACCTCAATGTAGTAGATGACGCATTCTTAATACTCATCAAAGAGTATTATGTAGACCCTCAAACATCAGAAATACAATTCTTCAAAGTAAAAGAGGTAATTAGAGCAGACCCAATTTTCATGAGAATCATCTCAGACAAGAGAGGAGTACGTGGTGGTAGATACAAAGTATGTCCATTACATCGAGACCAAGTATCATATCCCGGTCAAGACGACAAGTGCGAAGTGTGTGGTAATAATATGCAGGAGGCTCACTATGCTAACATGGCTGGTAGTGGTAAAACTCAATATTACTTAGAGGGAGAAGTGCTACATCTTAGCAAGTATAATCCGTCAAAACTCTATGGTAGAAGTCCTGTCAATACTATGTGGCGTCAAGCAATGACCCTGACAGCGATGGATAACTACATGTATACTGCATATCAGAAGAGAAGAAGCCCGAAAGGAATAATCTCAGTTACTACTGATAACCTAGAATCGATGAAATCCTTTTGGAAATCAGTTGATGAGAAGATGGAGAGAGACCCGCATTACATTCCTAAAGTAGGTATAGAGAGTCAGACTGGTAGAGGAGGAGTCAATTGGGTCAAGTTCATGGATACCCTAGAAGAAATGCAATATATCGCAGTCCGTGATGAGATGAGAAATAGAATAGCAGCATTTTACGGTGTTAGCAGTATCTTCATGGTAGACAGCGGCAAGAGCGGTGG
>Ga0208158_1000266_pt1 | contig 20817 bp, 18 predicted proteins | sample 8_EtaG_FD_184081 | JGI IMG/M metagenome (GOLD analysis project Ga0208158, IMG submission 184081) | Marine viral communities from the Subarctic Pacific Ocean - 8_ETSP_OMZ_AT15162 metaG (SPAdes) (version 2) | ecosystem: Environmental > Aquatic > Marine > Oceanic | place: Pacific Ocean | collected...
GAGATACCAAGAAATCCCTCTTTTGGTAATACTTGTACGGCAGTTGTTGATTTCTTATCATAATAAAATGTTGATGTATGGTCTCCAATAACATCGTCTGAATTATCCTCATCAACTAAATTAGCTTCGTTTGTTGTAGTCTCAAAATTTAACCAGTTAGATATTCTTGGATTGAAGTTAGCTTCATTGTGGTCTAACTCAAATTTTACTTTCCAATATGGATATGTATTTTCTGCTGGTGCACTCCAAGCAGCTCCAAGAGCTCTGTCTTTACCTTGAGCATATCTGAAGTATCCTTCAACATCTAGTAGTTTAGGATGAAGTGTGATATCACCACGAGCACCACCTATACCAACTTGTTCAGTACCAGTGTTACCATCAATATAAACTTTATAACTAGAACCATAAAGTCCGTTCGTGACGTATGTGTAATATCCTGTACTACCATCATATTTTGTAGCCACTCTGAAAGCTTTCGGAGCAAAATTATCAGCTACATCATTGACTTTAAAATGTAATTTCAATAATTCTGTTTGTGTTCCGTTACCATTACCAAAAGTTTTTACATTACCATTATGAGACACCATTGTTATTCTCAACCAATCATATCTACTATCAGTAACAGATAATTCATCATCAGCGTCAGCTAATGAATCAGTATATCCCACATTCTCATATCTAACGACTTCGTATGAGTAATGTGCTCCGGCTGAACTATCACCTTCTGTCCAACCTGAAATGTAAGCTCCTTTTTCAACGTGAGTTGAATCGTGTCCCCAAGTAAATAAATCATTATCAAAAGCTAAATCTAAACGAAATGCAGTAACACTTGCTCCGTTATCATCAAGTGTAACGGCTATTGTCATGACTGAATCTCTCCAAGCATCAAAGTTATTATTCTTGTAAGCTACACCTACAGCGGCATTAGTTGTGTTCATGCCAGTTGTATCATCGGCTAAATATCCTCTCAACTTAAAAGTCTCGGAGTCTCTCCACCAAAATTTAGGTGTCTTATATTCTCTACTTTGCATGAGTCTTATGATTGGTGTCTGAGCTTCAATAACACTCATAACCATCAACAGACTTAATAAAAATTTACGCAAGGTAAATCTCCTGTTAGTTATCAATGTGTAACCTTTTTAGAATTAAAAAGTGTAGACTTTATTTCGTATATAAATATCGGGTAATTAATGAAAAATGACGATATTGAGATTAATTTGTGTCGAATTTCACTAGAAAGGAAATTGACATCTCTTTTTCATTTTTTATTGGCTTGGATGGTTTACCGATAGCAAGTAACTCGTTTTGGTCATTATATAATCCTATCTGCGTAATATAAGTGTTAAAATCAGAGTGTGTTGCAACTCCTAATAACTCAGTTCCTATATTATATCCTTCAGGATTGAATGAACCAGTTGTGTAACCAGCTATCTCATAAGGAAAGTTCGGATTTTCATTGTTAGAAAATATTGAACTTGTGATGGGTTGTCCTTTAAATAAGATACTTCCGCTTTGTCCTACCTTTAGACTTTTGTTTGTTGTGTGTGTGAATTTATTTTCATCTATTGTACAGAATATCGAACGTTCATATATAGTCTGTGTGGAATCAAACTCCAATGTAAATCCGTCTGTACCATTTCCTGAACTTATTGTATCATAAGAACCTGTATCTGTAACGACAATCAATCCGTCATTATAAAATACATTACCTACGACACTACCACTCATCACGTTTGTGTTAGGTTCTCTAGCAGCATAACTTGCTGAAAACTCTACATCATAGAGATTACCCCGACCATCATCTCTTAATGTAATAGTTTTTGTCGTACTATCATCAACAATCTTGACAGAATATGGTTTAATGTTTTCACCGTAAAGTTCTTGAGGAATCGATATTACATTAGCCGCTTCTCTAAGTTGTCTTGTGTAAGGACGACGATATTTAAATGTTTGAGGTTCAGAATTGTTTGTTAAAAATCTAGTGAATGTATAATCTAAGATAGCTTCAGAAGATGTAGGAACACCTCGTATGTAATCTTTATAACCGTCCATTTGATTTATATCTTTGTAATAAAGATTATTAATCATGTGATATGTAGGGACATTATAGAAAACACTTGACGAAGGATTACTTATAGTATTCGACGTGGCTGTATTGATATTGAACTTATCAATAGTAGAATTAGTACCTTGTGTAATTGGTACGGAATAAATACCACTTCCACTATCTGCATCCGTAAATGAAAAAGTCTTGTGGACTTGAAATGACGAAACTAAAATATCTTCGGGTTCAAGGTTTTTCTTGAATGACATTTGAAAACCCCCTTAGAAATCAAGTTTGACTTTGATAAGAGCTTCTCTCGATTTTGATTTTAAAATAGGTTGACTTAACTTAGCAATAGCTAATAATTCATTATCAGCATTATACATTCCTACTGAAGTAATGTAGGTTTTAGGGTCTGAAGATAATCCATCTACAATCCTCTTGACACCTGCTACTGATTCTGTATAGAATGTCTCGTTTGTTGTAGCATTAAATTCATTAGCTGTTGCTCTCACAAAGAAATGACGTGATGTTATTTGTTCTTCACGTTTTGCTTGAAAATAAGCACCTGTTTTGATTACGTTGTAAAGTTTTTCATTGTTCCTATCATCACTATTTGAACCACTAACCGTTACTAAATTAAGATTACTTGGGTCAGCTAGTTTTGTAGGATTCAATATTAAGACTCCAACACTAGGATAAAACTTTCCATAAGTACCTGTAGCACCTTCACTAGCAGCTGCTGTATCAATATCAGTCCCTCCAACAAGAGTACCACTAACTATGTTGTACTCAGGAGCAAAGTTTCTCTGTCCTGTATTACCACCTTTATTGGTTGAAGAATCGTCAATCAACTTTACTACTGGACCTGTCGCTCCATTTTTAAGATGTAGTTCCCATCCTCCTGCTTCCATTCTTTCTCTGAGTCTAGCTCTATTAAATACAACACCATAAAACTCTTTTGTACTCAAATCACCAAATGTAAACTGAGTTGTTTCTGGTGGATTAAGAAAATTATTAAATTGTCCAAATATGGCAGCTGTAGGTCTATCACCTGAGACACCAACGCCTCCTAATGAACCACTACCATCTCTATCACCAAACACTACACCGAACTGAACAGAAGCTGAAGCATTTGTTCCAGGAGCATATCTATATAAATCTATATTGTAATCACCTGTATTAGTGTATTGTGTTGATGAAGTATGAAATGTCGTGATACTTGAAGCACCATCTTGGAATAAACCTGAAGTAACAATAGCTACATCAGATACTTTATCTTGGTCTGTTAAATTTTTATAATAAGACATTATACATCATCTCCTGAGTAGTTAGTAGCGGAACCTCCTCCACCACCGTTTCCTGTTGAACTGGTTGATGTATTAGTTGGGTCTTGTGTACCTTGTGCATTAGCAGCACCACCAGTATCAGTTTTTACCGTTACACTAATTACAGCTACAAGTCCTGATTCAAGACCTTGTACTTGTACCGTAGTAGTTGCGTTAGGTGTAGGTGTACCGAAAGACTGAGCTACCAAATCACCCATCTTACCAGTAAATGTTTTAGCTGCTCCTTGACCTTTAAATCTAACAATATTTGTATTTTCTATTGTAAATACATAGTTTTCTGCAGGTCCTCCGTTAGTAGCAGGTGAAATTGTAATAGGTGCTCCTGCAGCTACACCAGAGTAACTTAACTGAGCTATTTCTAATTTAGCTCCTGCTGCAGATTGATTGATTAGAAAACTATTGAAAGTTGTTCTGTTAGGTGCGCCTTCTAGTAAGGACATATTCTCAATTACTGCTCCGTAAGAGTCTGTTCCGTCTGGGTGTGTCACATCATACAAAGTGTAGTCAACTTCTTCATCACTAAGAGCAAACTTAGTTATGTTGAAATTACCACCTTGTGATAGTATTTCACGACCTCTTTTTGTTAAAATAGCATCAACGGTAATCGTTGAATTATCTAAAAATCCCATTTTTATCTCCAAGATTTGAGTGTATATATAACTTACCTAATAATAAATATTGATAAGCTAAATTTTTACACATTATTAATCCTCATCTACCGTCAAGTTTGAAATACCAACATCTGTCGGTACAGCTACGGTAGGTGCTGTTTTTCTTATGATGATTGGTAAATCACCATCTAAAGTTGTGTTTGATGTATTTTTTACACCCTCGTAAAAACTATTATTCAAAGCTGTTACATCTTGATAACGAGGGTCTATATCTGTACTAACAAGTGATTTAGTATGATAGAAGTGTTCTGCTCTATCAAGAGTGTGAACATTACTTCTGTAGTATTCACCTGAACTTGTGTATACAAAATTGTAAACTTGATTAAATTCTGATTTTATTCCTTCAATAGCCATAGCTCCTGTTGCTTCACTAAATACACTATTAGGACCTCCATATGAAGCTGAAGCCTGAATGTAAGTGTTTACATCATCAAAATTAAAATTGACTTGATTTAAAGCATATAAAGAAGGTGTCTTGAATATATCAGCATTATCAGCTGTTCCAGTGTAATTAGGATATTCTGTTTCAATACGAATTATTGAACGACTATCTTCATTTTCATTATCTTTTTCAAAATTTCCTACATTGATGTCATCTTCATAAACTGGTTGAGTAAATGAAGGTCTATTACGTTGAACTGGTGATTTAGGTCTTTCAAATATATTTCCTTCTATCACGGTTCCTAATGTTGTTTTAGCTCTAGCCGGTATAACTTTTTTAAGTTGTTTAAATATAGATTGGTCATAATATTTAATGAGATGCATGTAATCCCAAAAATTATTATTATCTGTATACTTTTTAAAGTAATCATCAGCTGTGTGTTTTAATGTTCTATATTCATCTTCGTAATTATCTCTAGGGTCACCTAATATCTGATTAAAGTCAAGAGAACCGAATGAATTTACTATATCATCATTAACAACGTCAACTGGTGAAAAGTAAATACCTAACTTAGGTGAATCGATAGGAGCAAAATCATTCGAACTTTGGTCATATCTAGTCTTTCTATTTAATATGGCTCCACTACCACTCAAAACGTTGTTTTCAATTCTAAGTTTTACAGCTGACCTACGATTCGGTCCGACATTAGGTATCAATGTTTTTGTTTTATCATTGACTGATTCAAACGTATTAAGACCATCAAACCCGTGAGCACTTCCTGTCTGTGTAGTTGTCTGATTTGGTTTTGTATCTCTTACTCCATCTTCATTACTACCAGTCATCTCTATGTTATCATCCATTGGTAATCTTCTAACTAGATTAAAATAAGAAGATGATGGTGTATTTCCTACATACGATTTAGGATTAGAAACATAGTTATCAAATTTATCTTCTTCTAGTATTTCACTCCATAATCTAAACTCCATTACAGAACCACTAAGTTTTACATTATCAGCTCCGAAGTCTGAAGTATTTTCATTACCACCGATGTATAAGTCACCACTACCTGTCCAAGAAGCATTGTATGATGCTGTTGCAGTAGCATCAGAACCTGTTATATAAAGTGAACTCTTAGAAGATTTTGTAATTCTATCAACACCTGCGTCATATTTTTTAACATATAAATCATAGATAAAAGCATCATTTATATTATCTGTACTTGTCATTGCTTTTCTTACAGATACATCGTCCCATAAAATTGTAGATTTAGCTTTTCTATTTTCAAATCTAAGACCGAGTCCTGCTGTGTTTGAGAAATTAATTGTCTTCTGTACTTTAATTTGTTTCCAATCCGTCTCATTCAATCCAACAACTTGTGATTCATTTATACCACCTTTACGTGTGTTTGAATCAACATTCCAATTAACAACTTCTCCATTTGAATCTAATTCAAATAAAGCTAAACTACCTACAGAATCTACTGAACTAGCTGAAACTTTAGCATAAGCTGAAAACTCATAAGTTTCACCTTCACTTACTGAAACTACTGAAGCATTTAATGAAGGATAATTTTTATCATCATTTCGATATAAATACGTGTGAGAAACGTTAGTCGAGTCACCTGTATGTTGATGTCTAGCAGCATTTGTACCTGAACGAGATACTCCTGAACTACTTACAATCTTAAAGTTTCCAAACTCAACACTTGTTGTATCAGTACCATCTGTTATGAAGGGAGGATTGAATAGTGAAGATGTTTCAAAACCAGGATGAGTGAATAAATTTTTATCGACTTTACTCTTTCTTAACATGACTGAGTAATAGTCACCATCATAAACTGGTAACAAGGAAGAACTTATTTCTTGATAACCCGGTGAACCAGATAACTGAAATGCTACGGTTCCAAAATTATCAGACTGACCATTGTTTTTTATTTTTATCGACCAATCAGAATCTTTTTGTACAAGGACTTGTTCTTCAGAACCACTTGTTGTTGTTCTAAATCTAAATTGAACCGTATCAGGTTTACGTGATGTTACTGAAGTATCTTCCCATGGTGTTCTAACAAATTGACCTCCTCTGAATCCTAATGCTTTTGTGAAGTTTCTAGCTATTTCAAATTGTTCTGTTGTCGTCTTTTGTAATCCTCCATACTCACGTACACGTAATATACTAGATGGTATCCCGTAACAATTAATTATAGCTTTCAACGAACCTAATGTACCCTTAGTCTTCAAAATGTATGGCATACTAGCTATCAATCGTTTCGTTATCTCTTTGGATATATCACCTTCAACAGGAGAATCGAGTGAACCTGATGTATATAATGAGTATGTGTTTCCACTTTGTTTTTGTCCGAAACCAACACGACTTAAATCTATTAAATCTTTACCATCATTGACTGACCAACCTAAAGAAGCAGCTAAATTATAAATTAAATCATTTGAGAATCCTTTTGTAATATCATTCTGTCTATCTGTAAGTTCAGAAATACCTTTTGTATAAGTCCACAATTCATCAAAGTGTTGTCCTATCATATCGATAAAATCTAACATTTGACCATTGTTGTTATCTTCTTTTACAAAAGTAGGTAAAAGATTTTTCAGTCTATTATTGTTTTGAGAATCGTATAAAGATGCACTATATATTTGTCCGAACTCACCAAATACAGAACCATACCAATTTAAGAAATTAGCATTAGAAGAACTTACAGGTACGAACGGGTCAAGATATGTACCACTACCTGTTTTAGGCCATGAAGCATCTGGAAACTCTCCGATTGAACTACTCACATAAGAAGAACTTATATGATATAAATAATTTTCATATCCGTCAAAGTTTGATTTAACATCTCGAATTTGTTTATCGAAAAAGTTAGCATCACTAGGAGATGGGATAGAAGCAAACGAAGCACTTTTACTTGTATACTCTTCAATTAATTCTATCTTATATTTAAAATTTTCTAATCTTTTTTCAGCTGATGAAAAATGTACAAAGTTTTCGTAATTAGTATAATCTACGTTTAAATCAACTGGTTTAGTACTACCACTTATAAATTTATCTTCGATATCTTTTTTGAGTCTTACATCACCTGTTACTAAATCATCATATCCTTTTAAGTTTGTAGACCTACCTGTTATTGGTGAATCGACCTGACCACTTTCAGGATTTCTTAATACTAATACATCCTCGTCTTCTTGTTCGTACGGGAATAATTCTACCGTCTGTTCTAGTTGAGGTAATATTTCTCTGACAATAAACACATTATCTTTTTCCTCAACATCATCTGGTAAAGGTTCATAAAGTTTGTAGATACCTGAATTAGGATAAGTTTTGATTGTTTCATCATCAGATTTAGCATTGGTAATTAATGAAACATTATCATCACCTAAATGTAAGTAGGTATTTAAATCTGAATAATCATTTATTTTATATGAAAGTTCGTAAACTGAAAAAATATCATTAGGACTTTTAAATTCACTTTCAGGTTTGATTTTATTTGTAAACTCATTCCAACTTGTATTTATTTTTACTTCTTCGTTATCTACACTAACTATCTGGGCAACAAAGGGAGCAAAAACAGCTGAAGGAAGTTTATCAGATTTTGTATTTAGTGTAAACTGAATCTCGAATGAACCAGCATTTACTTCTTGCTGTCCATCTCTAGGTGTATTTATCAAATCTGCTCTTACACTATATTGACCTGCATTTTCTGATTTATTACCGATAACATCAGCTACATTGACAACAAAATTTAAACCTTGTCCATATATATCATAAATCTGTTCACTACCTTTAAATACGTACCAGTTTACATACTCGAACTCTATCTGTTGATTTATCGAATTAGGTAAAGAAAGTTCTATTGTATTAGTAATATCACCACTATAAGTGTTATCAGGTGCTTTATCTAAACTAATTCTACTAAATTGTTCTGCTGTAGTTGCCATAATTAATCACCCTTTCCTACAACTTCGATACAAGCCGGTAATGACACCGTACTTGTTTCATTTTTCGTATCTATCTTCAGACTAACACCAACACGTGAATTATATGCTCCTAAATTTATTGTCACCTCACTACCGTTTGTTTTATCTTTATCAATAACTTGAAGACCTACAGCAGGAGGATTATTGATTGTCAACTTATTATTATTGTTTGTAAATTTTTCCCAATCTCCGTCGCTGTTCCAATCCCAACCATAAAATGTCCAAGTGTAAGTCGTTGATGTATTAGGTTTACTAGAAACACTTTTCAATGTTATGATATCATTCTTACCGTAAGCAGGAACATCCATCGTGTTTTCATTTAGTTTACGAATTTCTTTCACATCACCTGTACCACTTTGATGACCGATGACCTCACCTAACATTGCTCCGTAATCACCATCATATCCTTTTTCACGTAAAAACTCCTCAGTAGGATATCCGTCTTTGAATATATCATATATCTTTTTAAACGTTGTGTCACCTCGTCTACGAGTTGCTTGACTTTCATCAGAAATAATAAAGTTAGCTTGTACGATTTCACTTTCAACCTCACCACCTGTTTCAGCTCCTGTTGTTCCGTCAGCCGCGGGAGGAGGAGGTAATGTTTTTTCAATATAACTATTTGGTAGATATACGTAAGCTCCGACTAAATTTCTGACATCTCTAAATCTCTGATTCAATCCTGAAAGTGTCATTGTCAAAGCATCACCTTTTGTAACATCAGCATCAGATACAAATTTAGCTGTATCATTAACCTGCATCTTTTTTCTAGGTTTTTGTGTGTCGAAAAAATTATCTTTATATTCATTATCTTTTATATTTTGAGAAATTAAACGAACTTCGTTTCTCGAAGGTGATATTTCTTGTATCAAATATTTGTTTTCTTTTAAGAATAATGGAAATGAACCACCTGAGTGTTCAGCTCCTGACATGATAGTCCCATCATTCATTGTATGAAATTCACCTCTGTAAATTGTTCCCGAACTATCTGTTAGTATTGTTTCATTTGAACCAGCTGTTTTTCTAAAAAAATTATATTTGACATTATATTTACCCCTATCATAACCTAACTTTCTTAATATTGTACCTGTCTTTATTCTTATACCATCAACTCCTTCATTGACGTAATCTGAATTTTCTACTACAGCTGATTCTAAAAAATTATCACCTGAATAAATCAATACTTCAAGATAATCATTTGAATGAGTACCAAACTCTCCTCCTAAATAGGCATATTTAGTTGAGTTCAGATTAATAACCTGATTACTATTTAAAATTTCTTTATCTTTTTGATTTAATCTCGACATTATTCTACGGGGTCTCCAGTGACAATAGAATCGATAACGTCTTGTTTATAAGTTTCCAACTTAGTCAAAGCATAATCAGTAGCGTAATATGTACCTAAATCTTCAAATAATCTTTTTGTATTATTTTCGATAAGATATTTTCTAGTATCACTAGCTACATCGTTAGTTATTATCATTCCGTTTTCGATATCTTCAGGTAAATCTTTTCCTACTTTTAACTCTGAGAGTTCTGAGATGTTTCTATCGATTGTACTTTCGAGTAATTCACTTTTATCATAAATAGGATAATTTTTATTTTGAACAGAACTTGAAAATTTTTGTTGTTCAGGTGTAATAAATGTTTTATAAAGACTTTCTTGAGTAACGTCAGCACTTTCTATTCCCATACCAGTCAAAATATCTTCGAACAAATATAATGTTGTACCATCATTAAATGGTGTATCAAATTCAGCATAATCTTTGATTTGTTCTAAATATTTCGTTCGTAATCCGTTTACAAAATCAGCATAAAAATCAACATTTTGTAACTCTTCTTTTGTGTATGGCATTATAGAGTAACCTTAAATGTGAATCCTTCATCGAAGTATTGGTCAGTTTCTTCATCTGTCGTACTTCCACTCTGTATTCTATATTCTATTTTGTAATATCTTTCAGGTTGATAACCATCCATTCTCAATAAGAAGTAATTACCATCTGAGTCACAACTAAGTTTTGAACCACTACCGAAAGGAACAACTACGTCATCAGTTTCAGCATCTGTAATAGAATAGAATGATGAACCACTTGGTAAATATTTTACTGATAAATTATCAGCAGTTGTTGAATATGTTTTTTCAGGAAATCTTTCTCTACCTACGACTCTAAATTTAGCTATAGATTTTTCTTTATACTCAGGTCTTAGACCTTTCATGTAAATGACCATGTCTTCTATATTTTGTTTTGTCAAGGGACTCAATGAACCAGTTGTCCATTTTGAATCGTCCCAGACAGCCTCCAATGTTGGAGGATATTTTGTGTGTGTATCTGTAGAGAAGAATGAGAAGTTACCAAAACGTGTAGAACTTCCTTCATCACTATCACTATCATTATTACCAAATGAACCAGAAGTTGTTGTTGGGTCATAAAAACTACCACTTCTCTTTAAAATAAAACCTTCATTAGGTATTGTATCATCTAACCAAGCATTCACAATACCAGTCACGTCCATTCTCATATCTTCAGACTTGACTCCGAATGAATGTGACATCTCATAAGCTCCGTCATTATTAGTGAACCATGAACCTCCGGATGCTGACTCTGGACTCCATAACAGACCATCATTCTCACCATTTCTAAAGTTCCAACTACATCCTTCAGTCGTGACAGGATTATCATAACTACGACCATCACCCATTGTCCAAGATTGACTAACTGGATAAGCATATAAACTTTGTGATGTTGCTAAAGCTGTAGGTCGAGCATCAAATAAATTTAAGTAATACTTGGCGTTATCTTTAATAACACCTGCTGATTTCAGTTTAGATATAGTATTTAATTCAAATCTAATTAAAGCTCTCGAAACGGTAATCACATCTCCTGCGGTACTAACGTCTTTTCGTATTTCGAGAATCTCGTCTAAACCAGAGTTTAAACTACCACTCTGTTCATATAATGTTGCGTCTTTTTCTGCGAACGTAAAATAATGCATCTACTTACTCCACTATACCTAAGCTATCACCGACAACTTTACCTTGAATGTCCGTGTTAGGATATTTAATTTCAAAAATACTTGGGTCTAATGCAGGATACAAGACTCCATCTATTATACCACTATTTATATCGTAAAAGTTTCCTGAGTATCCTTCAGTCGTTTTGTATTTATTTTCAATCACTATGGGTAAATCATTAGGATTGTTTTCAGTAGGTTTAACAACTGAAGCCACACCATCAACTAACGATAATTCGTAAGCTATATCTGACATCACGATAGGTTGACCTACTTGCCATCTATCGATATTAAAAAAGTCTTGTAGTGTAGCTACACATCGTAGAAGAACATCATTTTTATTGAAACCTGTTTTTGTCAATATAGAAAAATTGACAGCTATATTGATAATGTAAGCATCTTTGATGTTAACAGCATCTGTAACGATTCTGAATTGTGACAGGTATGTTCTTAAATTTTGTTTTACAATTTGACTCAAAGGTGCTAAATTTTTATTACTATCATATCCTAAAGTATACATATTCATAGCTAAAGGATTAGGTGTTCTGACTTGTAAAGATTTAATTGTTCTTTGATTATCGACATCAGCTTGTGTCACAACACGTTCTAATTCATCAACACCTGTAGCTTTATTTAATTGGTCATCTTGAACCATGTGAACTTTAGCTACGTTACCATATCGTTGAGGTAAAGCTAAAGCTCTTACTACATAATCTTCTTTAGTAACAGCTCTACTTTGTGCTTGATAGAATGATAAAGCGTTCTCACGTACTTCACGTATAGTTTGACCTCCTGAACCTCCAGCGGCAGGTTTAGGGTTATTAAATGTTACAGAGTTTTTACTATCAGTCACGGTGTTTTCATTTAATAAAGCGTCTTGAATATCAAATGAGATATTTGTTATTTGATTTATGTCATTCGAATTAACGTTGTCATCAATACCTCCTCCATTAGAATACTTAATTGTTAAAGTAGTCCTATTCGGAGCTAATCCGTATGCTTCAGTTTTAAGAAAATTACTAGGGTCAAAGGCAGAAGTTAGTTTCGAAGGACTACCAGGTAGACTCGAACCTACGTTTGTAGGATTAGGAATAATCTCTTCATCAGGATTACTTGAAACTCCTGCTCCAAAACGTATGAGTGTTTCATCATCTTCATTTATAAATGTTGTGAATCTTCTTGCAGTCTTTTTGAGTTTTAAAATATAAGGAGCTACGTCACGATTAATAACTGAAGTAGGGTCATTCTCTGAATTATTTTCCATATCTTCAAAAATAGTATCAGTAGCTAATGAAGGTACTTCATACCATTCGTTATCATCACTATCAATACATGAAATAATTTCTATGACATCTGAACTTCCTAATTTAATTTCTGAATATTTTTCAGCTGCTCCGAATGTAAATTTTTCTGAAGTTATATTACCACTCTCAACACGAACTTGTTTCTTCAATAAAAACTTAGTAATTGTACTTCCATTATTTTCAAATACACTTACCTCTTTAGGGTCAAACGAACTTGAAAACTTAAAGTTACAATCTTCTATAGTTCTAAATTGTGTCCCAGTAGAAGCTGCCTTTAGTGTTGTTCCTGCTTTTACATTTAAGGAATATCTTTCATCTGGTTTATTATTTACAGCTGGAACGGTTTGAAATACATCTAATACAGCTAAAGCCGGTGATGTCACTTTAGGTTTGTAACCAAATGACTGAGCTATAGCATACACATTTCGTTTTTCTTCAGCATAAGCTAATAATGACTCTCTAAACGTAGAATCAATGTAATAAGAGAGAACATCTCCTACGTAAGCTGCCATCTCTATAAACATCATTCCCGGTGAAGCTTCATTGAAGTCGTTATAGGTATTGGGAAAGTAAACCTTTGCGTATTCGATTAGACTTTCTCTGAAGTCACCAAAATCTTTATTAAGATAATTTACTTGTTTAACAACATTCTTGTTATTACTTGTGCGAGCCATTAATATCCTCCTGTAGAAGTTGAAGTAGCATCTATTGTAATCTGATTAATCGAATCAGGGTTTAGTGTAGTTGAATATTCAATCTTGACATAAATTTGATTTAAATCACCCTCTTCAGTCAACGTTTCAACGTTACGTATGTTTATGTAACCTAACCACTCTGAGACTGCTCTTCTAACTTCTTTTTCAATGTTTTCAGGTAAATCATCATTTTGTTGTTCGAAACAGAGTTCTAATAATTTACTACCGAAAGTAGGTTGCATCGGTCTTTCACCAATGTAAGTCTGTAATAAATTTTTAAGATTAAATTCAGCTTGTTCTAGTGAATTTTTAGTCAAAGCAAAATTGTTGAACTTATCACTAGCTAAAGGTAATTTTAGTCCTACGGTTTTGCTAGGATTTAAATCTGTTTCAATAGCTGACATTAGTTACCTTTCTTATTTATAGCTTTCATTAAGTCACTATAATCACGTGTCAAGGCATTTGTAACGTGTTCTGGTACTTGTTCAGAAGTAACACCTGCTTTTTTCATAGTATCAACTGCTACCATATCACGTTGTACTTCTTCAGTCTTACCATAACCTAACATTTCGGTCATACGATTTGTATCGAATACACCTCCTCCTAGAGTAGGATATTCTTCTTTACCTTGTTGTGGAATACCACCTCTAGTCTCATTCAATACCTTATTAAGTGCTTCATCTTTTGTATATTTAATTTGAGTTTTAGGTTTGGGTTCTGAGACTTTAGTGTCAATCATCGATTCCAGTTTTGGTGTTGATTGTTCATTTATAAATATCTTTTGTACTTCTTTTTTTACTTCTCTACGAACCGCTTCTTGTATTATTTTTACAAGTTCTTTTTTAGTCATAACAACTCCTATATTGTTTTTACTTTATCACTTAAATAAGTGGAATTATCTATTGCATTTTGTAAATCTTTATTTTGTTGTAAAAGTGTTTTATTTTCTTTTGTCAAGTCAACAACTTTTTGAGGATTCGGTGTAGGTCCTCCTGGTGATGATACTACGATTTCTGCTGTGTTTTTAGCTATCACAGCCTGATTTACTGATTGTTGAGCTGCAAATATCGGGTCAAGTAATTCTTTCAAATCATTACCTTTAACCACTGGTTGTAAATTATTATTATCACCACTTCCTAATCTAATATCACTTCCTTTAATAAATATACCGTCACTTTTTATTAGTATTTTTTTTCCGGTTATTTGTTGATTATCAAAGTTTGTACCACGTAATCCATCTGAAGTTAGGTATATTGAAGAAGCATCTGTATCGATATTTTCTTTTACAGGTTTACCAGTAATCTTTCTAGTTTCAGTATCAAGTGTTTGTCCTGCTCTGATTTTGATTACTGGTGAATTATTAGTGTGGTCACAACCAAGTTTTATAGAATTACCAAATCTACCTTCATAAACAATATCACCTTCACAAACTTCAACTCTTCTGATATCTTTCTTTGTATACGTTTCACCGAATTTTGTATTTTCAGGTAAATCAACAGGAATACTATTTTCAGTTGGTGAATTTTTTCTGTTTATTTGTGTTAAGTAAAAGTGTTTACCATTATACTCTGTAACTAATACGTGTTCACCTACCAAGGGTATATCAGTTACGTGTGGCATCAAAGGTATAACTTTATCAACTACTCCTTTTGATACTAAAAATTTACCTTTTATGGCACCATAATTTTCTGGGTCATTATGATAAACTTTTGAAACAACAACAGCTTCAGTTTCGTGATATAGAAATAGTGAAGCTTTTACTACTTTTTTTATATATGAACTTATTTCTTGAGGAGTGCCTAAACGACCTATTGGTATAGAAGTGTCTGTATTTACACCAAGTTTTTCTATAAAAGACATTTAATCTACCTTATTTACTGATTCTATTTTATTATGTATTTTATCTGATTCGATTTGAATATCTGTAATTGTATCCTCTATTCCGGCCAGTAATTGACTCTTTTCTTCTTCTGATAATCCGAACTCATTTTCAGCTCCCACTTTACTTTCTGCTGATATTAATCGTTGGACAATACCTGCCATCTTCACAAGTTGGTCATCATTTTTGACATTTATTTCCAGATACTCTTTTATCATCGGTACTAATTGTACAGCTGTATCTCCGTCTTTGATGAATTGAACGAGTTCTTTTGTTAATATATCTAGTTGTTTTTTGTTGTATTCTGTATTATCATAAATATCTTTGAATAGTGATGATAAGGACTTACCTTCAAAGATTTCGTAATCTATAGCCATAATTTACCTTAGATGTTATTATTCATATATAAATATAGGTTAAGTTAAAAACTTTAATATATAAATATATATTGAAATTTATTATTTGTTAATATTATAGTTATTATTAGAGGTTACTTCGTTGTAAAACTTAGTGACCTTTTTTTCTTAACTAACGGGAGAAAACCATGAAGGAAGTCGTAACAATGGTCAAAGGATATGTAGATGACTTAGCTCATCTATTAATGTCTTTTGTAGCTATCGGTGCTATATCTGAAGTAATCTTTGGGTCTGGTATCTTTGGCGTCAACGTTATAGGTAACCTCACATCCATCATTAATAAGTTCGGCGAGTCGGGTTTCGCTGGGCTTGTCGCCTTGTTGGTGTTGGTGGGTTTATTTCGAAAGTAGGAGCGAAATAGTACAATAGTATTCCTACACTATTGGACACTAAAAAAGGGAAGTATTATGCTTCCCTTTTTTTGTTTGAGCCAGAGATAGGATTCGAACCTACGACCTAGTGATTACAAATCACTTGCTCTACCAACTGAGCTACTCTGGCTTATAGCGGCGACGGATAGGAATCGAACCTACTTATAGTATTATCTACTACACTACGGTGTTGAAGACCGAGGAGAGCACCAGCTACTCTTACGTCGCCATGTATTAAAAAAAATCGTGTTTGACTTCTTTAACTCTATCTTTCTTTTTGATATAAGGTTTAGGTCTTACCTTTCTAATTGTTTTAGACATGAATCTTTGATAATTTCCTACTAAACCTATGTGAGGTTTATCGTGTTGAGGAACTACTCGTTTTTGAAAAGGTAAAATAGTCATTTTAGAACTAGGATAAAACTTTATACCAACTTTTTCATAATGTCTACCTTCATCGAACCAGTTCCAAACTTTTTGCATTCTATCAGGATGTTCTCTCATAGTTACTAGAAAATTAACTTCATCCAAACCTTTATCAGATAAATAGTCAGCCGTTGCCTCTGTAATGTATTTGTGAGAATCTCCTAAAACTTTTATAGTGGCTATACCCTTAAATACGGTTTCTTGTAAGAACGTTAAACCTTTAATTGGGTTACCACTTTCATCACAATCCCACGTATTATTAAGATAACCCCATACAAGTCTTAATGCAATAACCTGAATAGGACGACAATGTTCAATATCATAATCACCTTCACGATAAAAATACCTATCTGTCGCCTCTTCGTATATTAAACCACCTTCTTGAAATAATCCAGAAAAGGCTCCTTTATCAGTAAAACCGATTCTTCTTACCTGACGATTTACATGCCACACGATATTACTTAAGTCTAGTTTTTGGGCAGCTTCACCTAAATATTTATCAAGTCCTGTCGGTGATTCATAAATAAATACATCAATATCTCTTTTGATATCCCTGAACATTTTATAGGCAAACTTTTTAGTTTTAGCCGTAAACTCCTGGGGATTGATATACTCTTGGTCATTGAAAAAATCCATATAACTCCTTAATTAAAATATTGAACCTGTATTAGAGGTATCTATTTGACCTCTAGCAGAAAACTCTTCCATCATGTTAGCATAATAACGTTTCATTTGATTTATCACTCTCGTAATATGTTGAGTATTACTACCAGTCATTTCACGAATCATAATATACAAAGCTTTCTTGTTAAAGTTTTCTATATTTTTTCTCTTCCTAAACAACTCTAATACAGCATCAGCAACTAAAATATCTTTCTGTCTACGAAATATATTAGTGATATTATTTTCCCAATACTCTAACATCTGGTCTACAAACTGAGTATTAAATTCATCAGACTCTTCTTGAATTGATTCAGATAAAACGTTTCTTTTGAAATCTAAAACTTTCACTTCATCATGAGTTTTCATCTTTTTGTAGTTATTATTATTGTTTAGAATTAAATAATTTTTACCTATCACGGAAAAGTAAGAGAAAGCTCTACCTTTATCAGCTTTATATTTAGGCATCTGCATAACTAAAAAAGAAACTACTTCATGTTTTACTTCTTCAAACGGATAATCAAAGTAATAAAACTTAAAAGTATGAATCAAGTTTTCAGCTAATTTATCAAAAGCGGCAGCTATATGTTCACGATAAATTCTATTTCGTATAGCTGGATTCGAAGAATCGTTATACCTAATAATAGCATTTTGTACAGGTGTACCAAAATACACTTTACTCTTTTTACGTCTTTTCTTTTTGACTACTGGTTTAGTCACTTTAGTTGGCATCAATGTCTTCTCCTTTGAAGTTATCTAATTGTTTTACCGAATCTTTTATAGCAGAAAAAATACTTCCTACTTCATCATCAGATTCGAAATGTCCTGTTGAATCTATTTCTTCTAAATCAGATTGTACGTTTTGTACAACTTGAGTAAAACTCTCTACCCAAGTTTCTAACATTTCTGTTTTTCTAAATAGATTCCAAATTACGTATCCTTCCATAAGAACAAGTAATCCTAATATAATTTCTAAAATCATTATTTATCTCCAAACAATTCATCGAATAAATCTTTTGATTTTTCAGATAAGATATCAGGTGTTTTTTCTTCTGATATTGCTTTCTTAATATTATCAACAGATTTTTTTTCTTCTTTTTGACGTTCTTCTTTTAACTCGGGATTAAGTATTTCAGAATAATTAATACTCGAGTCTTTACTAAACATATAACGTTCTTTTTCTAATCTCGTAGCCATCATATCACCTTGATGTAGAATTAGAGGTAAATTTGTTTTAAGATTTTTACCCTCACCGAATCCCATAAGATAACCTTTATTAGCTTCTTCATACATACCATCAGTAAGTCTCAAGGCTAAATATTCGATTTGATTCATCTTAATACCAAACTCACTCAGTAACCAAACAGCTCTGTCTGTAACGGTCATGTAATGTAGTTTATCATTGTATTCATACATCTTACCTTGATTGATTCTATGCCACTCAGACTCATTAGGTACATAATAATCTTCAGTCATGTCACCTAATTTTCCTAAGTCGTGATGTAGAGCACAGAAGATAACATTTTCAAGTGTGTATTCGTCTGTATGAGCTCCCATTTCTTTCCACATCTCATATATCTTAGTACAACATTCTGTTATATTAAGAATATGGTCAACGTAACCTCCCGGAATAGCATTGTGATAATACACAACACCACTAGCAGGAGCGAACATAGCTCTCTCTTTAAAATAGTCATACATTTTCAGAAGTTTTTCTTTTCTTTCTCCTTCAAATGTGGTCTCTACAATATTAATGAGTTTATCCCAATTTTCTTGTAGTTGTTCTGCAGTAAATTTCATTTTATCTCCTTAAAAGAAATCGTGTGTTAAATTCGTAGGTGTTTTTTTAGTATTACTCATTTTCATATAAAGTTGTTTATATGATTCGAATACTCTTGATGGGTCTTCACTTTTGACCATATCATCAATAGACCTTAAAACTTTATATACTTCACTATCTACAGCCTGTTTCAGTATGTAATCGTGTCCGTAAATAAGTTCGGTTACATTTCTGATAGCATCTTTAAATACATAAAAGTTATGTAATCTCATTCCCATAGTACATTGTGTATTCCAGTCAGCAACATCTTTCCAAGAAACAAGACCTTTCAATACATCATCAAATGCTGTCATACGAGGCCAGTCTTGATTCGGAGTCTCTCTGAACCACTCAATAATGTCTGGTTGATGTTTTTCACTAGGAAAGTTGATTGACTCGAATGTAGCTTTCTTTATACTAAATCGTGTGTAATATGTACCAAAAACGACAGCTCTATCAGGAGACGAACTATCAGTCGTCACAACTATATTAGACCCGATATCCTCAAGTGATTTCTGTAATTGAATCAACATTAAGAAGTCTCTGATTTTAGAAGTACCTAGAATATGAAAGTATTCATTTCGAGGATTCAAATGTTCTTTACCTTGTAAGAGAGCATGAACACCTGACATAAATCGATAAAGACTACCACCAGCACCTCCGATACCCCAACCATTGAAATCAAAATCTTTGACTTGGTCATACCAATGTTTGTAAGTATGTTCATCATCACCCTGTACTACATTTAAGAACTTTGTAGAACCATCTTGTTTTTTCTGAAAGTATTTAAAGTTATCAATACTGACATCTAAACATTCGTGAAATTTACCTTCGTTCTTTAGACGAGGAGGTAAATCAAGATTCATAGCCACATCAGTATTTTCAGATAACCAGTTAAATATTTTATCTCTATATTTTAAATCCCATTTCAGAGCTCCTGAAGCGAACTGAAATCCTCCGGAGTCACCCATAACTAAGTTTCTATCAGTAAGACCCATTTTGTTTCTGTAATCTTTTACTGACATATGCGCTCCAGCTGTAATCAATAGTTGATTGTGTTGAAACTCTTCAGGATATTCTTCACTATAAAATCTTATCGTCATATCATTTCTGAAACGATGGTCTTTTACAAAGTTAGAACCCATCTCACCCGCTGAGAATGAAGGGAAATAAATAAAGTTAGTTTTAATCACGGAACCACCTTTCTATTGATTCTTGATAATCTCTAGTGTGTAAAGGAGGTAATAAGTTACCTTTCAAAGCCATATTTACTTTATCACAAGCATTATCAAATGTGTCATACAAATATTGTTCAGCATAAAATTCAGGATAAACTAATCTGTTTGGAACAACAGGAACACAACCCAGATATACAGCTTCAGCTACACTAAATCCAAAATTTTCTTGTAAAGCAAAACTTACAACAACTTTAGCTCTACTTAATAAATCATAATATTCTTCTTTTGAAAAGTTGTGTTCAAGAGTATTGATAAATTCAGTACTACCATGGACATCACCTAATCTATCTTCTAATTGTTTAAATAACCAAGGTTGTTTTTCATCCACGTTTCTACCCGAGAATACTACTATATCTTCTTTAGGTTTCTTTTCAACTTTATTAAGATTTGCTGTATCTAAAGGGAATCCTGTCACAACTAATTTTTCAGGATTTATCATACGTTTTTTTACAATGTCATTTTTTATAAAATCACTACCACAATAAATCTCATCAGCTATATCAAACAGAGTATCTTCAAAATTCTTAGCCCATCTTTCCATATCTCTCACAAAATCAGTATC
>Ga0208158_1000267_pt1 | contig 20735 bp, 20 predicted proteins | sample 8_EtaG_FD_184081 | JGI IMG/M metagenome (GOLD analysis project Ga0208158, IMG submission 184081) | Marine viral communities from the Subarctic Pacific Ocean - 8_ETSP_OMZ_AT15162 metaG (SPAdes) (version 2) | ecosystem: Environmental > Aquatic > Marine > Oceanic | place: Pacific Ocean | collected...
GTCAGCGGACGCTTGAGCCCTATCCATCGTTTTGTTCTCCCATGTCTTTTTGGTAGCATTCTAAAAAAAAGTTTTTAGCCGTACCCGCGCCAGCGAAAACTGTTTCAAATTCCCTGTCCAAGTCTGCTGCGTAGTTTGAAGCGAGGGACAGGACTGCTTGAGCCGTCATTACTCTTGCAATCTCTTCCGCGGTGTCGGGGTCTTCCTTAAAATCCAGAGTAAGCGCTTCGACTAACTTCCTTGCCCAACGAGCTTGTACTGATTGGTGCAGGCTTGTCTTCACATCGTCCATAAAGCACTGAAAAAACGGTCCAGACAGGTCCAAGTGGTCGTGCGGCTCTACCTTCACCTCGTCTTGAAAATCCCTCAAGCGTATGACGTTGTCGATAGGCACGGCGTGGCTGTCTTCTTGGTTGGCGACATGAATTGCCATCAAGGCTCTTTGGAGTCTAAGGTCTGTTATCTTCAAAATGTTTTCTTCACGCGGAAGCGGCAACGTCCCAAACCTAAACGCTAGCTCTTCCGCTTTTTTCCCTATCAAATCCTGAACGCGGAAGCGGTCCTCTTCTTTTATAAGTTCAAAAGGGTAGCTCGTTGTGCCGTAAACGGCATGAAAGAGACCGGCAAGCGCAGTGTCGAAAGGGTGGTCGTCCCTAAGCAGAATGTTGTACGTTCCCACGAGGTGGTCATACAGGGATTTTACGCCGTGAGGATGTTCCTTACACCCCAACTCGTCTAAAAAACCAAACAGTTTTTTTTCTGTATTCTCCATCACAATCACTCCATATCAACAGTGTCGCTGCCCCACACCGCCTCCGGCTCAATAGGCTCGTGGTCCGCGGGGCGGTCTGCGTAGATCACGGCCATTACCTTTTCAGTAGAGCCGTCTTTGCCAATGACCGTTATTGGCAGCCTCATCCTTACGCTCATTTTTAATCTCCTTTATTAATTCAGCGTCGGGATAATCCAGACGAACATCCTCGACAGTTTCGTACATTGTCTCGAAAAACATTTCCTGCCCTTCGCCGTAGCAGACTGGGCACTCGCGAGATATTTCGAGCGTTTCGCTAGCCATGTGAACTAACCGTCCAAAGCCTTCACACTCTCGGCAGATGATCGTTACCTCAAACACGGGCATTATCCGAAAACGACGCGGATAAAGTTTTGAAGAAAAATAGTGATAAGCTGTTCCATGTCTTCCTCCTATTTAAATGCGGGCCCGGTCACCCACCCCACGAGCGAGTGTCTGGTTCCTTTGGTTACGGGGGTTACTTCGTGCAGCGCGTAGCTTGGAAAAAAAGTAATCGCGCCTTGGTCGCGGTCCGTGGGCTTTGAAGCGTTGTCGAAGTGAACGATCAAGTCGCCGCCCTCGTACGAGTCCGGCGGAGATAACTGAACGCTAAAACTTAGCTTGCGGTGGTCCAGCGTCTCGTTATCAGGTACGCCCGCATCAACGTGCCGCCCGTAGAAGCCTTTGTCGCCATTCTTATATGTTCCGAACTGAAGGTTCTGGATGCTTCTAAGGTCGAACTGGAACCCGCTTTCGTTGGCAGCCACTACCTCTCCGCAAAGCGCTTCAAATATCCAGCGGTTCTCAGGCACATCGGAGTAAAGAAACTGAACGTCGGTCACGCGTACCTCGTCATTAACAACTCCGGAGCCAACCTCCGCTGGTTTCTGTTCAGAAGCGCGGCCTTTCTGTTCTCGGCAAGCCGACACTATCTCGGCGCACTGACCGACGCTGAACACGCCCCGCTTATGAAAGGTTTGAAAGTTGGGGATTTGATACAGGCCCCACTGAAACGTGTGGGTCTTTTCGACAGGCAATGCGGCCTCTACGGGTTCGCCCTCTTCAAAATATACTCTCCACTCGACGTGCCATTCTTGCTCGAAAGGCGGTCTTTCGAAAACAACGTCCTCGTCATAAAACACGGCGACGCCGGGCCGCATGTTTATCTCTTTGCCTGCCGCAGTCGTAAGGCCCCAGTCCTTCCATACGCCCTCGCAATGCGAAGACAGGCAGAGATTTAGCCAGTACCTGCGGGAAACAGCCTTGGGTGCTTTTTCACGAACACTTCCAGAATCTGGAGCTTCTATCAAAACGCATTCTTGCGATTTAACGACGAGGCTTTTTCCGATGGAGTCTCCCAGCTTTTTTGCAGCCTGCTCCGCGTAGGCTTGCAGCATGGGCGGTTCCTCCACCTCTGGCATCAACTCAATAGCGCCGCCAGCCCCCACGGCAAAAAGAGCCTTAATGATTTTCCCCCGCTCGTCGCTGGAAATAAAATCGCTCATTTCAAGCATAAGGGGCGCAGTCACTCGTCCGGCTTTCCGGGTTCGATGCTGACGTTAAGTACGGCCAGCTTTGCCGCCATGCGCCCGTGATCCAAGATCATCTTGCGGACCGTCTTGCGCGGTAGACCGACGTTTTTTGAACGACCTTTTTGCGAGATAGCAGCAAGCTCGTGGTATTCGTCTTCACTTGTGTAGAGCTTCATCCTCTTTGAATCCTCTTCCAAGCAGCCCGAAGAGCCTCGGCCTTTAAAAAGCTTTCAGGGTCTTTCAGTCCACCGTGATCCTGTAGGCGCTCGGCCTCCATGCGTACCGCCTTATCGACCCACTGCAAGGCAGTAGACCAGTCTTGAACCTCTTCCGTTGCGTTTAAGTAGTCGCTCATATCAATCTCCTCGGTTAAAGATTACCCCTTATAAACTCCCATACAGGGACGGTCAACAAAAAAAGAGCCCCCGCACAGATGGGACGGTGCAGGGGCGCTTCAACCACGGAGAGATAGGTCAGACAATGACCCGGCCAAACTGTATGCGACATCCTCGTTTAGGTCAACCGCCAAGGCCCCGAAAAAGTCCGGAGTCTTTACACTCCGGGCATATGAACATGCCTTTTTCAACAACCTTTATCTCTAGGCAAGTTAGGCATCTTTTTCGTTCGTGCGTCCCACGCTCTATCTGGCGATCTTTAAGGTTTTTCTGTTTTTCGGCTGAGACCATTTGTAAAACACATGCTTGTTTATCTGGACGACGCGGCGCTTCGTTGCTGCCCAGCTTGGTAGCACATAGTCAGCGTGATAGAAAGTTGAACCCTCCGTCGGGTCCATAATCGTCCGGGACAGTACAAGTTCCGAGATCCGTGTTGCGCGAAGCTTGGCCGCCCTGTCGCGCATACTGTCGCTCTTGCCGTCGCAGTAAAACGAGAACTGGCACTTATGGCGAACGGGCGCACCTGACCGGTAGAGCGGTCCCTGCTTCACGACGCTGCACACGTCGTTCGGAAACCTTCGGTCCTCGACACGGTTCATAACGACCGCCGCGACGGCCACTTGGCCGACGGTAGGTTCTCCCCTTGCTTCAAAGTAAACGGCAGTAGCAAGGCATAGCAAGGCTGCGGAAAGCATTACCGGCCCTGTCCGCGATACTTCTTAAAGCTCCGCTTCTTGTGCTTGTTCTTAGGCCGCGAAAGATGGCTAGCGCCTATGGCCGTCCGTTTCTTAATCGGCTTATCGCGAAAATTGGCTACGACCTTAGCCATCCAAAATCACCTTCGACGCTTCCATCGGGTAGCTTTTCCGAAAAGCTTCCGATTCGGCGATGTGTATCTGAAGCTGACCGCTGATACTGCGGCCTTCCTTCTGGGATCGCTGCTTTACATCTTGGTAAGTTTGGATCGGCACAAGAATGCTTTTCCACTTAGTCGTGTCCATAGCTAGTCTCCTTTTAAACTGTACGGGAACATATAAGAGTTACTGCGGCTATGCAACAAAAAACCCCGCCGGAGAGGTCAATAACCGGCGGGGTAAGTTTGAGGAGGTCACAGGCGGAGAAGGGATCACTCCGCCGAACCCCAGCTAGCGCCAATCTCAATGTCGCATCGACTGGGGACGTCCAAGTCTATCGCGTTTGTCATTATATTTGCAATAGATTGTGCCTCTTCCTTTCCGGTAACAGAAACCGCTAGCTCATCGTGAATCTGGATAAGCGGAATCTTTCCGGTCCGGTACACGTCCACCATGGCCTGCTTCGTCATGTCCGCCGCGGACGCCTGAATAAGCCTGTTAAGCGCCTTATAGGTATAGGCCCGCTTCAGCCGAGTGGTTTGACCGTACTGGCGCACCGCCTCGTGGTATGGCAATGCCTTGTTCATCTCAAACGAATCGGGCTCCCACAGGTCAAAGCGACACTTGCGGCCCTTCAAGGAGCGGATAGCCCCAAAACTCCCCTTGTCGTTGAGGCGATCTGTCACGCCGCGCATCAGCATTTTTACGAAGGGGACGCGCTCGTGGTACTGATTAACTAGTTCTTTCGACTCCTCTATCGGGATGTCTAACTGGTCTGCCATCTTCTTGGCACCCATGCCGTACATCATGCCGAGGTTGATCGTTTTCGCTTGCTTACGACTGATCTGAGCCATGTCGGCGACCATAGTATGGAAGTCCATTGTCGGGTCGTTGCGGTAGCCGTCCACAAACTCTTCGACGCCGCGCAGGGGAAGACTGCGGCTCTTACCGAACACCGAGGCATAGTGGACCAAGATCCGTGGTTCCTGTTGCGAGAAATCGATAGAAGCCCACTCCTCGCCCTCTTCCGGCAAAAACAGACTACGGATCATCGGCCCCAGTTCGGGGTCTCGTGCCGGGATTTGCTGAAGGTTTGGGTTATTCATCGATATCCGACCCGAGACCGTACCCCCGTCGTCCGACCGAATCTGGTTTATGTGACCATGGATGCGTCCGTCGTCTCCGACGTGCTTCATAATGCTGCTGATAAACGTACCCTGAATCTTGTTCAAGGCCCGTGCATCGACAACCATCTTAGCCAGCGGGTGTTCATGTGCGGTTAAAAACGCTTTCGTAAAGCTGGGAGCGCCGGTCGTCGTCCTTGGATACGACACTGAAAGTTTATCGAAGGCGTCCGCCAGACTTTTGGCTGCCCAGATTTCGACGTGATTCCCAACCAGCTTTTTAATCTCACTGACGACGTTCTTTTCGCGACGGATCAGGGCGTCTCTCGTTTTTGCCGCGGCATCTAGATCCACCCGCACTCCTCGCGAGGTCATGTCTACTAGACAGGGGAGGAGGGCTAGCTCCAGATCAACAATCTCTTGAAGCCCCTCCTGCCCGACCTTTACCTTAAAAAAGTTCCAAAGCTCCAAGGTCAGTTCGGCGTCAGTCTGGGCATACGGCCCAACGTGCATCGCAGGTAGCTTCCACATCTCGGCCTTCGGGTCTAGCCCAAATTCCCGTGCCGCCGCGATGAGATCTTTTTCAGACTTAACCTTATCCAGATAGTCATAGGCGACAGAGTTAAGCGAGAACGACCGACGGTTCTCGTCAAGCAGGCTAGCGACCACCATCGTGTCGATGATGCGACCGTTGACTTCAATACCATGTGCCCGGAGCCAGCCCACGTCGTATTGGGCGTTATGAAAAACCTTGTCCGCGTCCGTGGCGCAGACCTTCTTCATCCAGTTCTCAACCAGCCGACGATCTAGGTTACCGCCCCCAGTGTGACCTATGGGGTAGTAAGCGCACCAACCATCTACCGCGACCGCGTATCCGACGACTTCGCCGTTGTTAATAGGCCAGCCGGGGCCACGTTTCATAAGGTCCGGGTCACGTGTTTCAAGGTCGATTGCGATTTGCTTAGCGCCCGACAGGTCCGGAAACTCGGACGGGGGAACCCACTCGCTATCCGGTGCGAACATAGCCATCTGTAGACTCATTTTTCTCTCCGGGGGCGACGCGGCACCCTTTTTCGTTGAACGCGAACTTTCGGCTTTACCGTCTCGTCTCGGGGTATTCTTCTACGGACGGCTTTCAAAAGATCTTCGGCGATAATCGCCGCAGTGCTTGTTGAAATAGGCACCAAGAAATCGATGCCTTTGGTTTTATCAATCACCCGAAACTGAATGGGTTCTTCGGGACTCGTGTCATAAGGAATTATTAATGTCAAAACGAGTAGGCCTCCTTTGATGATTCCGGCGCAACCAGAAAGAGGTTTTCCTTCGTACGGGTGACCCCAACGTAAAAAGTCCGATGCAGGTCGTTACTGCCCGCCACGTCCCTTGCTGCCTCACGAAGAGCGGCATAGCTACAGTCCGTGTACAAGACCACGTTTCGGGCCTCTCCGCCCTTAGCTCCGTGGATTGTCGAAACGGTAATGCGGGGTTTTTGCGACAACTCTTCTCCTCGCCGCTCAGCCGCTTGAAGGTAAACAAGCTGGTTCTCTGGCGCTTTTGTCAGGACCGCGGGCCACGGTTCGTCTTTCGAAACCATAAGGCCCTGTGCCTCGACCAGTTCATTATAGTCGATTTCGTCGTCGTCTTCGACATTAGGTAGTGCTTTAAAGCCCCTCCGAACCCCGTGGCCGACGTCAAGGAATGAGTACATTTTTCGCGCCTCCAAACCCGCCACCTGTTCTCCTCGCTGTAAGGCCTTCCAACAAAGAACCGCATCAATCAGCTTCTGGCTAAGAGCGCCCTTACCCTGCTTAGTGTCAAACAGGTAACCGGAGGACCGCAGCAAATTAACCGCGCCCTCCAACATATAATTGCACTGGCCGAGAACGAGCCAGTCACCAGCGGCCATGTCCGTCAGTACCGACTCAATACCGTTAATGTACTGCACTGAGCCTTCAATTCCCTGCGGCTGGTATACTTTGGGGAGCCGCCCTTCTACCCGTGAAACGACATTCTCGGCAAGGGCGTGGACCTTTCGCGGAATCCGCCAGCTTGTCGCCAAAACCTCGGACGCCCCGTCAAGCCCTAAGAACTGCTCAACGTCGGCCCCGGCCCATCGAAATATGGCCTGATCGTCATCGCCTGCCACGATCACGCGGTTAGCGGTTTTCTCGGCGAGCTTATGGACGACGTGCCACTGAATTTTGGATAAATCCTGCGCCTCGTCAACAAAGACCGTATCAAAGGTTGGGCAGGTACTGTCCGCCAGTTCAAGGAACAGCAGCAACATGTCCGTAAAATCAAACCGGCGCTCTCCGAACTTGTAGTCCTCGTAAGCCCGACTAAGGTAATCGACCAGCGGCCAAGGCTGGTTATTGGTAATCCCCCATTCTTCATACGCCTGTCGCAGTGGGATCTCCTTGACCTTCGCCATATTTATTAAGCCCATGACCGTTTCTTTATTCGGCAGCGCAAGGCCAAAGTTTTCGGCGTCGGGGTTAGTCGAAGTTGCTTCGAACTCAAACCCCGTAAGGGCGGTCATGTCCCGCCAGTTTTCTTTATCCATCAACTGATCTTTTTTGATCCCGCTGTACATAAAGCAAAAACTGTGAAGCGTCCGAAAATAAGGCAGGTCGTCGGGGCCCATGTTGAGCCGTTCCAATGCTCGGTCACGGGCTTCATAGGCCGCCTTCTTTGTAAATCCGAAGTAACCGATTCGTCCGGGAGCGACGCCACTGTCGATCAGGTCAGCGACCATGTTTATCAAATGAGTAGTCTTGCCCGTGCCGGGGGGTCCGAACACGCGTAAAAACTTAGAAGGGGATGTCATTTATCTCTCCGGTGGCAACGGGTGATGCGACCGCGGCTGGTTGGACCGAGAACGCAGGAATTTTGTAGACGTTTACTGACTCCCCGCTAATCTTTAGCTTAGACGCCTCTCCGCCAATTTCGCGGAGCCTTTGCGCCAACTTGTGGCGCTTATACTCAAAAAACTTATTTCGTTGCAAGAAACTTTCGAGGTCGCGAAGCCGAAGATAGGTAACCGAACTGGTTTCATCGGTCCACGGCTTACCGAGATGTATCTCGTCCCGCGACTGTGCCGTCTGATGGTTGATGCAAAAATCGCGGAGATATTCGTAAAAGATACCTCGGGTCGATTCCTCCTCGGCTACCGGAATAACTGCGGCACTGTTGTCGCGAAGCTCTCCCAATAGTGCCGCGATCCGTGATTCCCACGTGTTCTTCGTGGACGACGGCGGCAGGAAGTTTATCTGCTCCATACACGCTTTCTGGAAAGCGGGCTGCGATAGGAGGCCATCGCTATCCAGTTCGATGGGCACCCCGTTCACGTCCAGAAACCAGACCGGAGGCTGGCTATCGTACTTACGCAAGTTTGCCATCGCTGCCGATGCAGCGCCGCCAACACCGAACTTCCGAGTCAGGCACGTGGGCCGGTCGCAGTACGAGTTTATCGGCGCGTCATTGCACTTGTAGGCGTAGTCTTTCTTTTTCAACTGATTGACGACTATACCAATTTCCGTCAACCCAAGCGGCGGGTTCAGATAAGACATGTTCCACTGCATCAACTCCGTTTCCCAGCTATCCGGGTAAGCCTTCTGCAAGTAGACCCCGATGTTAAACAGACCGTTGTTTCGGCCACCCTCCGAGATCTTTTGGGGTAGGAGGGTCTGTAGGCACGGCGGCCCATCCACCAAAAAGTCTTTCTTCTCGGTCACCGAAAGCGCGGTAATCTGCTCCGGGGTCTGAACGCGGTCTTCGCAGAGAGCTAGAAACTCGTCCAGTGTCGCCGCGCTTCCATCAACATTGAAAGCGTGGCGTAGGCTATCTTCGTGCCCGAAATACGGCAGGTTTATTGCGGAGCCCACGTCGCCGCGCTCCACGTTGATAACCTCTTGTTTTGGAAATATCTCCGCATCGCCCCACCCCATCGCCGCTGCGATTTTTCGCAACGCTTCTCGCATCTTGGATGCAGGCATCCACTCTTTACAAAAAAGATAGCAGTGCGCTCCGCCGCTTTTACTGCGGTCTACGATCAGCGGCAGCTTCTTCTCTTCGAAAAAATCAATCAGCTTTTTGTGGTCGAGAGGGTACTTGTCGATATCAATGCACCCGAACCGCACAGTCGATTCCACATTCAGCAGAAAGATGCCGATACTCGTTTCCCCGTCCAGATGACCTCGGTATTGCTCCTCGGTCAGAGGCTCCCTTTTCGTTTGATATGACGCTTCGTTCTTTCCCGAACCATTGATGGCTTTGGGCACCATTTCCAAATATACGGAATCGAGGCCTTGAAAGAACGACGCAAATTTCTTTACGTGTTCCATGGCTGTCCTAAAAGGGGCGACCCGAAGGCCGCCCCATATTTTTAAAAGGGAATGTCGCCAGAAGCGGAAGGCGTATCGCCCTCGTGCTTGACGACCACATCACCGCTCATCACGGTGTCGTGAAAATCTTTTGCGCGAGCAAAAAGACCTTGCGAGTCGATTAAGCCTTCCCGGCTAATTTCCCAGCCGTGCCAAGAACCCTTACTATTCTCTTCCGAGATAGTTTTCAGTCCGTACACGTAGGCGTAACGCGGTGGAGAAAAGACGTTACCGTTCGCACCTTTCTCCTGCGCCGCAGCAGCCATAGAGTTCCACTTGCGGGACTTCTTCAACTGCGTTGATTTCATCGCAATCAGCGCAGTTTCCGCAGTACCGTCTTCACCAAGCACCAAAACAAAGTGCTGATGCGTTTCTTCGATATAGTCACCGTCACCGCCGACAACGTACTCCTTGTTGTCTTCGGACGACCGCTCCGTCTTTGGTAACGCGTCGTTGGGTGAGTAGATATTCAGCGGAGCGCCGGAGCCTTGCCCGCGGGGAGCCCACTGAATAAACCGCTTTTGGTAGGCGCACGGCACAACCCGTATGCCCGACTTACCCTTGTAAACCTGTCCGGAGACGGTGTTGTACAAGTCACCCTTTCGAGCGTCTTCACGCTCATCCAAGATCGGATCAAGCCCGCTCAATATCTTGATGAACGGTAGAGCAAGGTCGTCCTGCGTCAGGTTTTCAAGACCCGCTCCAGATTCGGCCTCAAACATGGACAAGAGATCGTTTGTTGCGACCTCCTGCTTCTTCTTCGTAGCAACCGTATTCGCCATAATTATTTACCTCCTTTTATGACTGCGCGTTGACCTACCCAAGCTCCGAAGAGATCGGTAGGAAACTCATCCCCATTCTCGACGCGCTCTTTTACAAAAGCCCGCAATGTCGAGGGGTGAACTTCAGTTTTGGCTTCAGCGACGAAACCTTTTTCTTCAGCCATATCAAAAAACGCCTGCGCCTTGTTGTCTTCGTTTTGACCGAAGCTGCATGAGACAGTGTTCTTGATGATGTCGCCGTAACCGTTTTGCCTCAACCACTCATAGACTTGCGGGCGGTCGTCACGTCGGGGTTGAGCAGAGTAAGTTTGCTTCACCGAAAGTTCGGAGCCGTCATCAAGCTTGAAAGACTGAAGACCGAGTTCTGAAAACAAAGACGGCATTGCTTCGTCAGTAAGCCTGCGAAGTTCTGCTTTTTGATTTTTCAGATTTTGCTCGGTGGCTTCAATTTCTTGTTCTTGAAGCCTGATTTGGCGGGCGCATTCTGATACGCTAGCCAAAGCGTTTTGACCTATCCGTTCAACAGAAGAGGACTTCTCTTCTTCATGCTGTTCTTCAAGTGCGTTGAGGATGTCAAACTTTTCGTTCACAATTTTCTCCTTTCGTGGTTCGTGATACGACCCCGTTTCCGGGGTTGACTGGTCCTATGTACTCGCTTAATTTCGCATAGTCAACAGGAAAAAACATGACCTACTCTTTTCAGACAGAACCCTTTGCCCACCAGCTTACCGCCCTGCAAGATTCGTGGGCCGCGGACTATTACGCGCTCTTCATGGAGATGGGCACGGGCAAGTCAAAGGTGATTGTCGATACCATGGGCAAGCTTTTCGAGTCCGGCAAAATAAATGCGGCGCTGGTCGTAGCACCAAAAGGCGTCTATGACAACTGGGTTCAGAAAGAGATACCGGCGCACCTACCGGAGCGCATCGCTCGAAAGGTCGTTCGCTGGCGGCCCGCTAAGACAAAATCTTTTGAAGAAGAGCTTTATGATCTGGTGGTTAATCCCTTCGACGGGCTAAAGGTGTTCGTCGTTAACATCGAAGCGTTTAGCAGTGGCCGAGGTGCCGAGGCGGCGTACGTGTTTCTGGAACAGAACCCGGACAACCTGATGGTTGTAGACGAATCAACTACGATCAAGAACCGCAAGGCGATGCGGACAAAGAACGTGGTCAAGGCTCGACAGATATCGAAATACCGTCGTATACTTACCGGTTCCCCCATCACAAAGAGCCCGATGGATTTGTTCGCGCAGTGCGAGTTTCTGGACCCGTCGGCTTTAGGTATCCGGTCGTACTACGCTTTTCAGAACCGCTATGCCGTCGTGCAACGTCGGCAGATGGGCCACAAGGCCTTTCAAGAAATTGTCGGATACCGGCGGCTGGACGAATTGACGGAAAAGCTGGACGACTTTGCGACACGAACCTTGAAGGCGGACTGCCTTGATTTGCCGGACAAGTTGTACATCCGTCGCCAGATTTCGCTGAGCGCTGAGCAGCAAAAGCTCTACGACCAGATGAAAAAACTGGCCCTCGCCGCTTTAAACGATAAGTCAATAGCCACCACGCAGAGCGTCCTGACCCAGATTATGCGGTTACAGCAAATTTGCTGCGGCTTCTTTCAGCCCGACGACAAACCTATTGAAGACCTCGACAACGGAAGGCTTCAGGAACTGCTCGACGTTCTGGAAGACGCTCAAGGCAAGGTCATAATTTGGGCGACGTTTACGCATAGCCTCCGCAAGATCCGTGATGCGATAGCCGAGGCCCACGGAACGCGGACCGTGGCTACTTATTACGGAGAGACGCCGCAGGATGAACGGCAGGAAATTGTAAACCGGTTTCAAGACCCAGCCGACGAGCTACGTTTCTTTGTCGGTCAGCCGCGGACCGGGGGCTACGGCATCACGCTAACGGAGGCGACCACCGTAGTTTACTTCTCTAACAGCTACGACCTAGAAATTCGCCTACAGTCCGAAGACCGCGCCCATAGGATTGGTCAGAATAAGCCTGTGACGTATATCGATCTCGTATGCCCCGGCACCGTAGACGAAAAGATCCTACAGGCCCTAGAAGATAAAAACATACTGGCCGGTAAGGTTCTTGGAGAAGAGGTGAAAGGCTGGTTAGGCGGATAAGCCTTTTGAGTAACCTACGCCCTTGGTGTAGGTAAGCGTCTCGCCGCGCAGGGTATCGGCTATGCTACAATGCACCCACCCAGAGTTTGGGTTTCCCGGCATGTAGCATTCCAAGATAAGCTGGTCAAACTTGAGGTTTTCTTTAACCCACTCGGCTAGCGCCAAGTTGTCAATGCCGGGTACTTCAAAATCCGCCGCTTGCCCTTTTGCATGTTGGGACTTTCGACTACTGCCGATTGCTTCGCAAAGCTCCGGTGACCGGTATCCGGACGACGGCGAGAACGCAACACCGTAATGCTCGCGAACAGGCTCCAGTATATCTCGGCACAACCGGTCCAGATAAGCCAAGGCGAAGGAGTCTGGAGTATTGTCAATGCCCATCCGGGCGGCGGTCTGGCTCTTAACAAGTTCGCGCAGCGTAAAGTGTTCGGACAGGTTCATTATTTTCTTCCGTAAAGAGACCCAATACCGCTTTGCAGGGGGACCGCACCTCCGCGAGCATAGCCGTTTGTTGCTTGGCCTACGATACCTCCGGTAATGTTAACATCGGTTTCGTCTTCAACCGCACCCGTAAGCCCTGTTACGTCCGATAAAGCGGAAAGTCCCTGAGACGCAATTACGCCACCCAACGGGCCCAAGCCCAATACGCTCGTTGCGAGACCAATCGGAGAAGGGTCGATTAAACCGGCAAACGCCTGACCGGGAGTCACCCCGAAATTTTCTGAAAAACCGGCGTTCGGGTCAGACACGGGACTAGCGGGATCGATAAAACCGGTTTCGTAGTCTTCTAAGCCGATAAAACCGGTCGAAAAATCCGTTGTCTCACCCGGCCCCTCCTTGCCGGACACACCCCACCCTTCAAAACCGGCTCGGCCCGCCGCCGACTGAGCCTCCGCCGCTTCTGCCGCTTCTGCGGCGTTAGCGTCGGCTTCGTCTTGAGCATCTTGGCTAGTCGCTTCGCCCTCGTCAACGCCGCCTCCGCCGTCGCCGCCGTCGCCGCCGTCGCCCCCAAAGCACCAGCGGAATTGATCCTGCCACTCGCCACCTACGTGGTGACGGCTTTTCTTATACGCTTTTTCAAGTAGCCAGAGCGCGTCCATTTTCTTTTCTCTTCTTTATGAGTTTGAATACACCCGGCGTCCAACGCGCATGACCGCCTTTAGCAGGCCGCCGCCAAAGAGCGCCGTCTTCAGGGTAAAGGTGAAGATACCTGCCCGTCAAATCATCTTGAACTTTACGAGCTATTTTTGCGGCGTTACTAAACGGGGCAACAAAGTCGATGACCCATAAAGTTCCTTCCCCGCAAGCCGTGCCCCAGTCGCTAGGCTGAATCTTTCTCGTGCCGTCAAGGTAACCCTGCTGCGCCACGTCAGTTAGAAACGTGTGCGAGTACAAACCTTCCGGCATCCCGACGTCGTTGTAGAACAGCACCATACGTTTGTTCTTTAAAGCGGGAAAGACAAGCCGCTCAAGATCCTTCAGGTAAAAGTTCCGATGAAGTTCGGACTCCAGAAGCAAGTCTATGGCGTCACAAAAAGACTTCCTGTCTTGGAACATTAGCCCACGTTCCTACCTGCGCCCAGTATTGGGTCATTCGGGAACAACGTCGCCAAGCCTTGCCGCTGTTTTGGATTGGGTTGGCCCGTGGGCCGCGGAGCGGGGGCCGGGGCTGCCTCGGTAAGGCGCTGAGCCAAGGGCTTGAACTGCGGAACTTGGACCGAGGATTGATCTCCTATGGGAGGTTTCTCTCCTCGGGGATCAACTATCCTTCTAATTTGTTCGGGAGGTTCATAAGACTTTCTTTCCCGGACGCCTGTCGTCGGTTCCTCTTCTCTCAACCGAATAGCGGTTGTTCTTGGAACGCTTATAACTTGCATCTGAGCCAATACGGCCAGCAAGTTTTGTACATCTCCTTTGGTTATCACTGCCTTGGGATTAGACCCTTTTTGAGCAAGGGCCAATAGTCGAGCTATTTCTTGCGGTTTGTCCTGCATAAGGCTAATTAAACCGTCGGTGACTTGAGCAGCCCTTGCATTTATGAGAACATTTCTTGCAGTTTGAGCGCCTACGCCAGTGGCGGTTATACTACCGCTTCCTCCAAGAAGGCCCCCAGTCGCTCTTGAAATAAGACGGTACGTTCCTCCTCCTACGGCGGAGCCAAACACGGAAACAAGAGCCTTAACGACGGGGTCCGTTTCGTCCAACTCAACGCCCGCTAGTTGTTTTGAAATAGAATCATCTAATGCCTTGTAGCGACTCAAGCTGTTTTTTAAGTTTTGAGCTTGGTCGGATGTCATTAAATTATTTTGCTTCATCCAATCTACAAGAGAGGGCATACGGACGCGCTGTCCGGGCCTTGTTGGAGGGGGGTTGAAAAGGATGTCGTCTAGTTTAGCAAAACTTCTCGGGCTTTGCTGACCTGCGGTTCTCGCTGCGTCAAACCCCGAAGCGGACTGCGCGTATCCAATTATTATGCTCTTTAGGCCCTCTTGGGCGGTCTCTTTCATCTCACCGACGTATCGCTCAACGTCTTGCGGGTCGAGCGCATCTATATCAACATTTTGTAGGCCAGAAACTTTTACTTCATCTCGTAAAGCCTTTAAAAGAGCTACTGGGTCTTTTTTTGCTCGTTCCTCAATTTGTTTTATCGGAGCAAGAAGGTTGTTATAGATCGGGGCTATTCCCACGGTTGCTTTGTTATTTAAACCATATGCCCTACTCATAATCACGTTAAAGTCTGCGTCCGGTCCTCCTTTAGACATCGCATACCAAAGATTTTGAGCCTCAAATTTTTTTGTTTCGTCGGCCACGGTTTTTGGAAAAGTGACAAAATCAGCGCCTGAATCTCTTAAAGAAGTTAATCTCTGTTTTAAATCTGGGAGGAGATCAAGGCCGTTGTTTTCAGAATTTTCTAGAGCCTTAGTTATCGCGTTAACCTCGGCTTTGTTTAAACCCAGTTTTTTTATTTCATCGGCGTCCGAAAGATCCATACCTTCTGGATCTACAACATCTCGCCCAACACCCGCTGCTTTTCTATTTGCAACAATGTTGGCTTCAATATCATTTAATATCTGTCTTTCAAGTGCCGCAGCGCTAGGCACCCCTTTATTAGGCTTTTCTAAGCCGTCCATAATTTGAGAGCTATATCGGCTTAGATCAGGCGCGTCCTGTGCTTCTAAAGCTCCGGGCCGAAGGCTTGGGGTTTCTATCGGATCAAAACTAAAACGAACCGCTCTTTGAATGTCCTCTATTCGAGAATGCAGAGGCTTTCCGAAAGTCTCCATTTTGTCTCTTAAAACTTCAACAGATTGATCCGCACCTTGAGGTGTCCGCTTTGCCATTTCTTTAAAGACGCCGTCATTAAAAATGTTCTGTCTCGCTCTGTAGTAGGCGTTGGCCGACATTCTTTTAGCAATAAACTCCTCTACTTCGGCAGCAGGAACATCCCTAGTTACTTTTTCGTCAAGTAACTGTTTTTCGAAAAACTCAGACATCTCAAGAGCCATTCTTCGGTCGTCTCTATCCGCGTCCGGCTTTCTGGCAAAAGCCAGAAGCCTCTTACGAATGTCTCGTATATCATCTATTCCAAAACCGTTGTCTGGTCCCACTGTTGCGCTTGCCGCGTCGCGGGCGCGTTCCGTTGCCGCAGCTTTTTCAAGAAGCAGGTCTCTTTGTGCCTCTAACAAAGCTTTGGTTCGGTTAGCTACTGGACCTTTTGCTCCGAACCTTCCTCCATAGTTAGTGCTAATAAAATCATTCAATTTTTGAACGGAATGGTCGAAGGCATCTGCACCATAGTTTTTATAAAGCCGCTCAAGGTTTCTATCGTATTGCTCTTTAGAAGAAGCTCCAGATTTATCTAAAAGGTCGTCAAACTTTTTAGATGCTTTTTGAAGCTGGGCATCGTTTTTCAAAAGAGTTTCAAGTGAGGGGACGCCTTGCTTAAAGGCCGCGTGATTTGCTTTTATTTCCTCCACAGTATCAATGGCGACACGAAGCTCTTGTGGAAGAAGACCCTTAACTTTTGGGCCTGTCGGTAGGCCTTCTATCTCATCCAAAGCTCTAACTATCTGGGGAGCTTCTTCTGCGTCAAAAAGTATCTTATGGCTTGGGAAACCACTGTAAAGCTTTCCAGCGGTGTCTCTGGTGGCCTCTATAATGGGGTCTAAAGCTCGGTATAAAGCCGCCGCTGCGTCATCCGCCCCCATGTTATCGCCGAGAACATTTTTGTATGCAGCAAAAACCTTTCCTGCTCTTTCAGCAAGGGCGGCTTGAATAGCGGCTCCATAAACACTCTTTGACAGATCCGAAGCGATCAAATAACCGTCTTCTGTGCCTGAAAGAAGTGCAAGCTCCGCGACATCAGCTAAGCGATCAACTGACTCATCATCCTTTCCTGTTAAAGCCTGACCAACTCGGGAAGCCACATCTTCTTTGGCCTGCTCTCCCTGCTCGGCAAAAACTGTCCCTGAACGACGAAGCATTTGTCGAACCGAGTTAAAAGAATCGTTGTTAAAGAGTTCTATGTTTTCGCCGCTTCTAAAGCTTTGTACGATTCTTTGAATTTCAGCTTCAATCTCAGGAGCCTCCAACCCTTGCTCAGACAACCTTCGACGCATGTCGTCAATTATAAACTGAGCGCCCTTTGCTTTACGACCTTCTCGGTACGTGCGGGCCGTATCCAAAAGATTGATTCCGGTCCTTTTTACAATGCCGGGTATTTTTTCCAGTTCGTATTCACCGTCCCCCTTAACTTTTAAGTTAAAATCCGCAGGGTCTACTGCGGGATTTTTCTGTTTGGCGGCCTCAAACAAAGGGACTTGTTTAGCTAGCTCTGATTGAACGAAGTTCTCTTTGCTAATCGTTCCTTTTGCCACGCGGAATGTATTACTGAGAATGAACCTAATCGGACTAAGGGTGTACAGGGTGGTGCCCGCTAAAGGCACCGCCGTTTGCCCTATAAGCCTACTGGTAGGGCTTCCCGGATCAATCGATTCTGCCGCGGCAGCACCGGCTACGCCTAATCCGCCTATAGTCGTCTCGGCAAGCGCGGTTTTTCCCGGATTGGTGGCAGCCAAAACGGCAGGCTTACCTATAAGTTGTTCTGCCCCACGTAAGAATCTAGCAGACTTTGGAATGTCGCTATCTTTAGCCAGATCAGAAAAACCTTTTAACATGGCGAGAGCGTCGTACCCAAGGTCCGGCTTTCCGGTTTTTTTAAGAGAAGCCGCCAGTAAGCTTAGCCCCCCTATGCCCTCAAGAGCGTCAGCGGTCGCTTGACCAAAAACGACGTTCATACGGGAGCGTGGAGTATACGGAGAAATCTCTCCAAAAAACTGTTGCTTAACAAGATCCTCTAAAAAGGTAGGGCCAAGGTAAGCTCCGGCAGCGGTAAAACCCCCGAGAACAAAAGGAGAGGCAATACGGCCCGGAGAGCCTAGTTTTGACACAACCTTAGCAACTTTAACGCCCGTCTTAGCCCCCGCGAAGCCGCCGGAAAGACCTAAAAATACTCTTGGGCTCTCTAAAGCAAGCTGTTCAAAAAACCCCCGGTCCTCTGCGTTTGAAAACTCTTTAACAATATCGCTAACTTCTAAACGCCGTTCTGCGGGCGCAAGATTTTTTGTCTCAGGGTTAAGGTCAAAGTAAGGGGCCGTGCCGTCTTGCAAACTTTGAAAAGTCATTAAATCTTCAGCGCCGGGTTGAGAAGTAATTTCATCAACCACCATTGAAGCTATGACCGCTGGGGCAGCTTTACCCCATCGGCTGAAGGTATCTCCTATTTGGTTCTCTTCCAGAGTAACCGGTTTTATCCCAGTTCCCAGCACCCCGCCGCTAAAATCTGCAACAGACGCTTCAAGAGAAAGTCCCGAAACACTCTCGTCTGTTTCGGGCTCTACCGTCACAGGAGCTTCTTGCCTGTTCTCTTCCGGGATGACAGGAGATATTTCTAAAGAAGGAACTAGCTGAATAGGGTTTGCCACGATTAACGCTCCGTAAGACCTTCTTGGGTTTTTAAAACATTCAAGAACTCTGCCATCCCGTTATAGGTCGCGTAAAGGTTGGTTAGCGATTTAAGCCGTTCTTGCGAAGCTTTACGGGTAACGCCCGGCGCAAAAACAGCGGCTTCAAGTTTTTGTATTTCCGCAGCGACACTGCCTAGATAAGGCTTAGCTTTGTCGTAGAACCCTTGTGCGCTGCTAACGACAAGGAAGTTTCCGGGAACAACCTTAGCGAGCCTTTCTTGAATAAGCACGTTTTCTCTGCCCGGAAGGGCCTGCATCGCTGCGGTAAGCCCGTCTACAAAAACGCGTTGAATAACAGCCGCGCCGCGGTCCGCGGCCCCGGTAATTTCTGCGCCGATGGCGGCGCGACCGCCTGCGTTTATTGCTCGGGACGCAAACCCTTTCAAGCCAAAAGCTTGTGCCGCGTCTTTAGCAGCCTCTGAAACGGCCCTTGTTCTAGAGGCTTCAGCCTTTACCTGTTCCTCTTCACTAATTATGCCGTCGTTGTCAAGGTCTCTTCCGTTTAAAGCGTTAGCGCCGTTGTACAGGTAACCCATACCTTCAAACATAGAGATGGAACTCTTTCTTATTTGTTTCAACTTCTCTCTTTGTGCCCCGGGATCTTTTGCTAGAAGTTGAAGTTCTACAAGATTTTTTACGCGAGTGCTAACGTCAGTATTACCGCGCTTTGAGCGGTTTAAAGTTGCTTGAGCCAACTCTGGAGAAAGGACGTTTTCTTTTTTCGGAACCATTTCCCCGTCTTGGAAAACAAGTTCCGGCGTGAAATAGTATTCAAGAAGTTGCGCGATTTTTTTCGCCTCGGGGTTGTCGTTTGAAACAGTTGCTTCTCCTCGCGCACTGCCCCAGACCTCAAAAAACGGTTTTTTAATCGTAGTGCCGTCACCCGTTGAAACCTCTGTTTCTTTCAATAGGGCGGCAGGCAAAGCAGTCGCGGCGTTCTTAAATTCGTCGCGAGAAGCCTTTAGCTTTTTCAGTCCGGCGGCATGTTTCTTAAGGGCCGTTTCCTGTTTCTTAAGTTCATATAAACGATCTTTATTTTTTTGATCTTTTTTAAGGGCCTCTTTATCGTGTGCGAGCTTGTTTTCGGCAATAAGCTTTTTAAGCTTTCTTTCTTCTTCGGCCATCCGATACGCAGAGCCCAGTTGCGTGGTGAGTTTGTCCATGTCGTAAAGCTGAACCATGTCCAGCTTATCTATCTGAAACTGTTGGTCTCGCTCCTGCTGATTTTTTGAAAAAGCGTTGTCTAATTCTTTCTGCTTTTTATTTATTTCAGCGGTTTTTTCAAGAATTTCGGCCTGACTCATATAAGCGCGGCCCGCTGCTAAGCGGCTTCGTAAATCGTTTAAAGAACTGTTTAGTTTAGTTAGCTCAACTTGTTGTTCGTTTGCATTTTTAATGTTTGCTACGGCTTGCGACCTGTTTGTAAAAGCCGATACGCCTTGGTTAAAAATGTCTTTTTGAGCGAGTTCGCTTGCGCGTCGAGTAGCCTCCTCCGCTGCAAGTTCTTTTTCCGCACCTTCAAAAGCTTTTAATTTAAGGGCTTTTTCAGTCGCCTCTCGACTGGCTGCAAGCTTTGCAGCATTTTCAGCTATGCCTGAACCGGCCACCGAAGACGCAAGCTGAGAAAGAACGGACTGACCCGGTTTACCCGGTTGTGCAAAGGCAGCGCCCGCTTTTGCAAGGTCAGAGAAAAACTGAATCTGTGCAGCGTCATTGCTGCTTCCGCCCGTTATCTGCTCAAGAACAGGCAGACGTGCGTCATAAGCCTCTTTTAAAGTACGCTTCGGTTTATAAGTTTCCGCAAATTTCCCCAACTCCGGGGCAGCAACCACGCTTAAAGAAGGCGAGCTAAAAGTCGGCATATCTTCTGGGACGGCTTTTAAGTTCATTATATTTTGAACCGGTCCCGGAACCACCTCACCTTCGCTAAAGCGGAGGACTTCTCCGCCTTGGCTAAAATTTACGGGGGGCACTCCCCCTTCCGGAGGTGGGGGTGGCGCTGCCGCCATCTGCATTATGCCACCGGCCATGTCGCCCGAGACCGGTACGTTCATAGTGTCCTGCGCCATCGGGCCAATACCACCAGTATCGACCTCGGTTTCCATGGCACCTTGAGCGCCCATCAGGAGCATAAGCGGCTGCACCATCGCCAGAACGGAATCCGGTGTCGCTGCGGCATCTTCCGGGCCTACAACACCTGCCAGTTCTTCGCGGCGCTCCTCTTCCGTGGCCCGTGTTCCGCGGACCGCGTCCATCATACCTTCAAGCGACTCCGCCTGTTCCGGGTCGCCAAAGTTGTTGGCTGCACCCTGCATAATGGCTACCACTTCCGGGTCCATCTGCGAGGCGATACCGGCAGCGTCCATAGATCCGAGGTCCGCGGGCGATGGAGCGCCCATCGCGGCCATCGGTGCGGCAGGCATGGCACCCTGTTCCATGGCCGCGGCCATCGGCTCCCCGCCCATTTGCATGTAGACGCCTTCTGGTGGGGCCACCGGAGCCACCGGAACGGGGTCATCAGGACGCTCTATCTCTTCCAAACGCCTCATATTGTCGAAGAAGTCCTTCATTTCCTGTTCAGACGACTGATACGACTGATACGGCTGCATGTCCTCAACCAAGGGCTCTTCTCGTGGTGGGAAATAGTCGGTCACACGTCCGTCAGGCCCTCTTACAACGCCGGGCGCGTCCTCATCTAGGCCTCCCATCGGCGCTC
>Ga0208158_1000268_pt1 | contig 20701 bp, 27 predicted proteins | sample 8_EtaG_FD_184081 | JGI IMG/M metagenome (GOLD analysis project Ga0208158, IMG submission 184081) | Marine viral communities from the Subarctic Pacific Ocean - 8_ETSP_OMZ_AT15162 metaG (SPAdes) (version 2) | ecosystem: Environmental > Aquatic > Marine > Oceanic | place: Pacific Ocean | collected...
GTTCTCCCTTGAATGCCTTGAGCAGCACCTCTTCCAGAGGTTCTACTGCTAGAGCACTAGTGAGTCTCTCAGGAGTGTACTTCCCTCCACAGTGTGCTACAGCCCTGAGTAATCTCTTCCTAGGTATTGCGGGTGTCTCTCCTAATGCTCGACGCCATAGAACGTCAGCAGAGATTTTATCCATACTCGCTATGACAGATTGGATATCCACTCCTTTCCCAACGCTCTGCATGAGATGGAGTGCCTCAGGTATGGTCAGTGTGATATCACACTCATCTGGTGACTCAGAGACTAGACTAGGGACTAGAGGGGCACCCTCCAGAATCTCGAACTCCTCTGGAAAGATGGAATAAGAGCGATGGAGCGCACTCATTACCTGCTCTGGGGTCAAGAGGGCAGGGCCGTAGAGAAGGGAGCAGAATTCAACCAAGTCTCCTTCGCGCGCGCGTAGTAGGTCATAGAGGACGCGCTCTTGGGCGCGCGCCTTGCCCTCGACTGTCTTCACAGCCGCGATGGCATTTGCTGCTTCATCCAACCTCATAGCCTGACCAGAATGGACTAGTCTATGAACTTCTTGGTGGAACGACATATGTCACACCAATTCTTCCCTTGTTTGCTCTACCACGTATCTCCAACCACGCAGGCGCGCGTTCACACGCGAGACGGAAGACATTAGAGTTCAAATATACATGGCTCCCTATACCTTTCCGAATGTCCTTTGCTACATACGTGCCAGGTCGTTGCTCACTCAACCATTTGTGGATGTTCTCGACCAAAGTATCCTCAGAGACATCGTGGTTCCTCTCCTTGTACTCGTCAGTGAGAGACCATGTCTGTATGTTGTAAGAACCAGAGATACTCCCTTTCTTCTTCACTTCACCTGTGGTGGTGATATCCTTGTCTTTGGAGAGAATATTACCTAATTGCTGCATAGTCACCCCCCAAGTCATAGTGTTATTGACATGGTCAAAAATCACATTTGTGGGCAGGTCATCTCTCTCCATCATCAAGGTCTTTATTCGTTGTCTTATCCTAAATGTTCGGCTCATTCTTCTTCCTCGGGGAAGGAACTATCCACAATCAAGCAGAAGGTTCCGCGTAAATGTGGCGGAACCGTATTTCCCTCATAAGTAGTTCCCAGGTGCTGGGCGTTAATTTTACTAAGAGTGCCATTATCCGCGCACTCGGTTATCTGGTCCGGGGCCATCACCCTCAGAGTTTTGAAATCTATGTTCCATGTGTAGAAGTTCATCTCCCCTGCAACTAACAGGTAATCATCAGGGCTGAGATAGACTTTCTCTCCGCAGGGGCAGACAACCTCCACAACCCACCGTGGTGTCTGAATGGAGTCCCCATCTTCATCCACGTACACGCTATTACCCATAAGATGCCATGTAGCAGCCTCTAGATTCATGTTGACTACCTTGTGTTCCTCGCACTTCGGGCAGCACCATGAATTCGCCTCTTCTTGCATCATCTGAGCCGCTAGCATTGGGTCATCAGGGATGATTTTGGCTTGAGTCTCATCAAGAGACCAGCCCAACTCCCCTAGGACGAATCGTACTCTCTCTGCCGCTATCCCAGCACGTTCTGTTCTAGTTAGTAGGACTAATTCCTTGTCTCCAGTCTTCCTGAAAGCCATCTCGCCTTCCATCCAATCTTGCCCGACTTCGAGACTGTCTAAGACATTCTTAGTCCAAGCGACATCGCCTTCTGTGGGTTCCCATTCACTCATTACTGGCATCACCCCCGTACCACACGAAAGAATTGCAACCCTGACATGCTAGAACCATCTGATTACAGTCACCACGCTCGACTTGTAAAACCCAAGCAGAACTAGGGTTTTCATACCCGCAATTTCCACACTTCCCGATGCCATGGAGAATTGAGTGCTTCAATGACTTGAGTTCAGTGACGAAGTTCACATTGCGTTTGTCTCCATACATATCTACTATTCCCGTTATAGGTCCATATTCACCCCAGTCACCATTCTTGGTGATATCTTGAACTCCTAGATTCACTGTCTCAGTCATTCCTCTTCCCCCACTATGTCAGACAGTGGCGCCCCTTTCTGTGTGCGTATCTTTAGAACATGCACGGCGCGAATGTCGTGGTTTCTTCCTCCGATGACATGCATATTCTCACCACTACCAAAATATGCAAATGCCCCGCACCTCTCACATTCTATGTCAAACTGGAAGACCTTGGTGAGGTCACTCACCACATTCCGCAGTACCCATTGATGGTCATGCACACTGCAGTCCATCAGATTGGCCATCATGTTCTTCTGGTCTTCCAGAAACTTCGCTTGCTCTAGTAATTCTCTCGTTTGTACTTCTAGTTCATTCATCTTGTCTGTCAAGTTCTGCATTCTTCTTCCTCCTTGTATTCTCTCTTGACCTTTTCACAGCAGCCCGTCCTTTCTCAGTGCTCTGATATTTCTTCACTGCTTCGTGATGCCTCTTTCTGTTTTCTGGGTCAGTGAGATATTTTCTCATGTACTTACGCATGTAGTCCCTCTCCTTTTGTACCTTCTCTGGGTCACTCCTCCGTATTCTATAGGTCCTCTTGTATTGGCATTTCTTTGAGCAGGTGAGGGCACTGGGATGGCGCTTTGAGATGTCCTTCTCACATATTACGCAAACTCTCATTCCAACAGCACCCCCGCATACAAATCACGGTGTCTCATCCTGTCAAGTTCCAACCATTCCTCTTCTGACACAGCGTCTTCATGGTTGTCAGGTAGATGCTTGACACGCTTGGATAGCATGGTTCGCATGACAACACCTATGTTCTTGCAGGCTGTGTCGAAGCGCTTTGCTGCATGCTTGTCTCGATATCCAAACCGCTTAGTCTTGGCTGCGTCTCTGTGTTCAGGTCGCAACTCAGGCACTAACTTGCGGTATAGCCTGTCCAGATGAATGTGGTCTATCGGCCTCCAACCATCGTATAGCAGTATCTTGAGTATCTCGTACTCAGCGTGCTTCACGCTCTTTGCTTTCGTTATTCGTTCTACATTTCTTTCTCTTATTCTTCCACTCATATTTGCTTCCTCCCTTCTAACAGGGCTTCTGCGACGGCGTTTGCGATTGCCATCTTGTCCTCTTCTGTGCCATCTAATGCAGCCTTTACTATGGCTGCCTTCTCACTCACGACCTTGTCGAAGTGAGTATCCACGGTGTCCTTGGCACTTAGGACTACCTTGTGACAGACGGAACTCTCCTGTGTCAGTCTCCTGACACGAGCCGCCGCCTGCTTTTCGTGTGCTGGGACCCACTGTCTCTCTACGAACAGTGTGGTATCAGCCGCGTCTAGGTTCACACCTTCCTTCATTGCTAACGTGCTGCAAATCAGAAATGGTCTCTTGCCTTCTTGGAATGACTTGATTATTGTCTGTCTCTGCTTGTCTGGTGTGGAACCAGCAATCATCTCCCCATGCCTCAAGTTCTGATTCCATAGTTTCTCCACGACATCCTTGTGATGGGCGAACACCACAAGAGGCTTGCCAGTCTGCTCATAGTAATCGCGCATCCATTGGTTTGCGACCTTAATCTTGGCTCTACCAGCAGCATGCCTCAACTCCGTCAGGATGTTCAGTAAGAGACCGGGTGGTATCGAACCAGACCCTGTCGTCCTGTAATACTCCAGCGAGTCCATGCAGGTGTTGTAGGCTTCATCATACGCCATTCTATCTATCTCTACCTCTAACACAGTCTCCAGTAGGTCAGGCATCTGACTACTCAATCGTGGGTCGTCCATCGACCTCCGTAGCATGACGTCCTTCAGCAGGTGGTTCAGTGGGACTGTCTTACCATCCTCACTGACCTCTATGTTACTAGCGCCACCAAAATCCCAACCGTACCCATTATGGATGGCGGCGCAGTACTTCTTCCCGAAGATGAAGTAATCTGCGAACGACTCTGGTTTCAGCATGTTCAGAGTAGTGAATATCTCCTCTGGTCTATTCAAGATGGGAGTACCAGACATGGAGATGATTCCTTCCACTGTAGGCCATTTTGCTAACATCTTCGCTGCTTTGGTTCTATTTGCTTTCGGATTCTTCAGGTTATGGCACTCATCGAAGATGATGCACTGGAAATCCATCTCCAGCAAATCCTCTACCCTGTGTTGTAGCAAGTCATAGTTCACTATAGTGAAATCCGCTGTGTCTATCTCTTCAGATTTCTGTCCGTAGACTACGACAGAGTCCAAATCTGTCCACTTCTCAACCTCGTTAGCCCAGTTGACCTTCACGACTGAGGGGCATATTATCAGAGTCCTCTCGAATTGCCCTGAGAGGACACAAAGTAATGCTTGAAGGGATTTACCTAATCCCATCTCATCCGCTAGCAATAGGCGCTTCTGTCCACCAGCAGCGAACATATTCGGTGCGACCCATTGATAGGGCCTAACCTCGTTCATGTTCTTCAATCCGGCTAGCCAGAGATGCTCTGCCTCCACAGCGCTACTGAGTAAGACTCGCTCAGCCATGTTGCTATGTGCTTCTCCTACTTGTGGCACTGCCATGATGGCATCATGGAGAGCCTTGTAATGCGGCTCTACCGCTTTAGCGACCTCCAGTCCAGCAATGAGAGGTATCACCCATTCCTTCGTCTTCTTGTCAAAACGGGCTTGACCACAGGACTTCACACCAGTGTTGATGTCTGCGTAATTGGGCTTGTATCCCCACCTCATGCGTAGTTTATTGCCGTTGCATATCACTTCGACCTCGCTATCCTCAACCTCGTACTCCTGAGGTTCTAGACCATGGAAATTATATCCGTAGTCTCCGAGTATCTCCAATGCAGTACTCAGGTCAGCAGGCTTGTCTCTTATTGACCAAGCCTTCTTGTCACTATCCCACTTAACACCGGGGAAGCCTATACTGCTCTTGAGAGCATTCTTCGCCTTCTCATCGTAGGGAAACTTGAGAGCAACTCTAGGTCCATAACTGTCCTTGTATCTCTCCCAAGTCATTATGTATATTCCTCTCTAAATGAATCATCATATTTTCCTTTCTCAATTCTTTCTAAGGACTTTTCAGAACTTTTTATCCCTTTATTTCCTTTTTGTAGGTCTTTTTCCGTGCCCCGAAATTCTTTCATGAAACCCTTCAAAGTTTCAATATTGTTAATCCCAGGGGGAGGGGGCGGGAGGAATATTTCATCCTCCACATCCCACTCCTTGAGTTCCTCGGGGAACATTTCACAGACTTCGACATTATGTCTACTACTGTGAAAGCCCCCAGCGAGGTCTTGCATTTTTCCCATGAGCCACCCAAACCCTTTGTTGCAGATTGTTCCTCCGCAAGGGCAAGGTCCTTGAGGCTCTTCAGCCATCATTTTCATGACTATTCCTCGGCTTGTTGAATCAAGCCGAAGTCGTTGAGGATGAGTATGGCTTCCTGCTTGATTTGCGTCAAGCCACTCAGCCCTATCTCTCCTGCTAGGAGTCCATCAATTATCTGCACGATATTGACAGCCCTCTGACCTGTGGTGAGTTTTGCCTCATCCCAGATAGACTTATTTTCCTCTGGTTCATGACTCTCCTCAGCAACGGCTTCCTTGGCGGCAGCAACCCATGTTGGCTCTTCTTCCTCGTCCTGAGCAGGATTTGTTGTCGCTCCCCTGCTCTCTACTCCCATGCTCTGGGGTTTCAGGTAGTAACCTCTTCTGGTCTGTTGTAATAGACCCTTTTCTAAATAGGCTCCTAGGTGGCTCAATACCACGGCTGGCAAATTCTTCTTTGCGACACTCGTGTCGAAAGGCATTTTTTGCCATCCCTTCTTCGCCATCAGTTGTTCTCGGTTCATTCTTCTTCCATTTTTCTTATTCATTTTTTCACTTCCTTAATTTTGTATCGACCCTTGGTGGGACGAGAGAGCACGGATGAAACACACGTTGAACGAACGCTGCCTCGCACCCTATTTACCTCTCTCGCCCCTAGGGTGCGAGAATCAGAGGGCCGGTATTTCATGGCTCTCGGTGTACTTGGGGGTTTCATAAAGATTCCCTAACATATTGGGATAAACTTCCAAAATATTCTTCACTTCATCCTCATGGTCTAGTGTTAATTTTCCAACTTCTAGCATATTTCTCGCGTTGTTTAATGCGGTACTTGCAATGTCAGTAAAGACATGATTCACCTTCCTGAGTCTTGTATCAAGGCTATCAAAACCTAGTACAGAACCCTTCAGTTCCCTCTTGTCATCTACTACTGTTGGTTTGTGTGTTATTGCTCCTGTGAAGCATTGCAATGCGTGGTATAACGTGTTCTTCTGCTCTCCCTTAACGCCTACGTATGTGAGGGTCGGGTCTCTCCAACCATCTGTCACGGCTAAGTCCATGTGACTCCTGTTGACTTGAGTGACTTCACCAGTCTCCTTGTGCTTTATCACTCTAGGTATGGTCATAACGCCATTCTGCTCCATTACGAATAGCAACTGGTCCATCAATTGCAAATCGACAGGTATCCAAGACATCAGTTCTGTGTGGACTAGCCACTCATTGAGTTCAGCAGTGGCGTTGACTAGATTCAACCCGAATTCGTCCCAGTCAACGTCTTGCATGACTCCCTTGGTGTGCCTCATGTTGATGGCGCACTTGATTCCCCCAGCAACTGCTAGGTTCTGGCAGTAAGTCCTCAGTGCTGCCCCGTAGGAGTTGAATGAGCCTCTCCCATCTAGTGAGTTGTTCACGGCGAAACCGAATTTGTAGAGGCCGTCTAGCCTCTGCGCTGCTTCGCTCATGCTGTCCAAATCCAAGAACTTGCTGCCACCTCTCTCCTTAATCCTGTCAGCAGCCTTACCCCTGAGTTGAGTCGCATCTGTGACATCTAGGTCGACTCGGCACTTCGCTCCTTCGTTCCAAGCGGTGACTGCTGCCTTGATTCCAGACATCTCTGCGTACTTGAGCATCGGCTTGACCCATACAGGGTGTCCTAGAGTGTAGTATCTATCACTCACACTACCTAGAAGAGCACCTGCTTCCCTCTTATCATCTGCTAGCAAGGGGTTGAAGACTGACCAAGAGTTTGCACTCCCGTCCTTCTTATTGACTCTGATAGCCTTACCATCCATCACTACGTGGTTCGGTAGGAATGTAGGGCTGAAGTCCCAAGGGGCTGTCTTCTTCTCTCTACCACCTGCTAGGAGAGAACCACCCCAAGCAGGGTCTTCGTTCCACTCTGCTACAGGCTCTGAGTCATCTACAACCACTTGGTTCTCAGGCTGTAATGTGATTACTACATCACTAACTCCGATGACTCCTTCGGTGTCCTCTACCCACTCAATCTCCTTCTTGTCCTTCTCTTCTTGAGTCGAGGCTATGAAGGCCTTGATGTTCTCCATCGCCGCCCCGTTCTCTACCATGTCTACTATGTCTATCTCTAGAGCCTCAGATGGCTGTTGTGGTTCATTAGCACCCTTGAATACAAATCCAGGTCTAAATATTCCCCCTCCTACTTCATATTCGGAGATGACACAAAGTTGTCTCTCCTCAGGTAGTAGGGTCATCTGCACGGCTTTTAGAGGGACTTTCACAGTCCTCTCATTCCCTCCTACTGCTTCATACGTGATTTTAACCACGTGCTCACCTATCGGTTCAAATCCAGTCGATATGACTGGCAATCTTTTGTTTGCTTCATTATTTTTATTATTTTCCATTTTTTCTTCCTCCCATTTCTGGTTTGCTGTAATTGAAAGGGCACAGCAATGCCCTATAAACATTATTGCAGCAGAGGAGATTTACTCCTCTTCTGTCTTCTCTTTTGCGTCTAGAATGCGCGTATAGCCCCATTCTATCAAATCCTCTTCATTCCAAGGTTTCCTCATTATCACCACATCTTCAACCAATTGCCCAACACACGTGCTGCAAACTAAACCTGAAGGGGTGGATTGGAGTATTAATTCCTTCGGGTTTGTAGAGCCACAAGTATCACAAATTATGCATTTCATTCTTCTTCACCTTCCACTCCCACAGTTCCAGCGTATTCATCAGAGTCCTCGTCTTCCTCGCCTCTGTTGTCATCGCCCTCTATCATCTCAATGTCCACGAACTTCCATATCTCATACCATTTTGACTCACACTTATCTTCCAAGCATTCCACTAGGTGTGCGTCAGAACAATACGTGTGATACTCGACTATTGATATGTTGTTTGAATTACAAGTAGGACACTTGTTCACTTCGTCAGTCATTCCTCATCGCCCCCATGTATTTCAGCCCTCTTTCGATAAATCTCTTCCCATTCCTCATCCGAAATCACATCATATCCATTCAAGAGCAAGCATGGGCTACAACATCTGGTAGCATCGGGGTGACACTCATGCTCATCGAACCCTGCCCAATCACAATCGGGGGATTGCTTGAACCAACCTATGGGTTCTCCGTGTTCGTCATACTCATCCATCCATTCGCTAGTCCCATCATAAGCATCCCACTCCATGAGGCAGTTAGACGAAGACTCCCACTCCTTCGTGTCCACTTCGTAGTAGTGATGCAATTCTATGGCGAATACTCCGCTCTTGTCCTTGTCATTCTCAATAGCACTATCTATTCCCCTAAGCCTAGAACTATAGATGTCCTCGTACATCTTCATCGCTTCGGGTAGTGTGTCCATGTTGTACTCCCTATCGGGGCAGCCTAGTGAGGGGTAATCCTCCGGCTTGACATCCCATACCAGCACGGCATACTCAGTCGCTCTCTTACTCATTCTTCATCACCCCAAGGTGCATCGGCCCCTATCGTCGTGCTCACATTACCACGGAACTCCATAGCGTGCTTAGCGAAGTCATCTGGGTCAGCCTCGGCATAGGCCATGCCTTCCATCTCATGTATGCAATGAGCCGCTTCCACGAGCAACTCACGTAACCGCTTGACTTCTGCTAAGAGGAGCGGTGCGTCTGCTATGAGTCGTGCATTGGCTAACTGCCATTCCCTCTCTTCCTCGATGTTCACGAAGTCAGTCCTTGCGATGGTGCATTCCTGCACATCCACCACACGGTATGGGTCTTCCTCATCTACTGTCCATCTCTCTGGTGTTATGTTTTCGTATTTGTCTGTATCAATCATTATATCACCACCATCCATTCATGGTCACAGTTATCACACTTGCATTTCATGTCTTCATCATTAAACTTGAAGGTGAAATCAATTGACCCACATTCAGGGCATTGTCTATACCCATCGCCGTCATAGTGTGCTATGTATGACCGTAATCGTATTACTTCTGCTAGGAGGCGTGGTGCGGCTGCCATGAGTCGCCTGTCTAAATCGGTAGCCATTATGGTCCCATCGTTTAGGAATATGGACAGGTAGTTAGCAGCATACACTATGTCATCCCATTCCTCAGCAGGTGTGTGTCCTCGGTACTTGTCTGTGTCAATCATTCAATCACTCTCCTAACGCGCTCTGCTACTTCACGATTAATCTCAAGCGTAGTATCATCTTCCGAAAAAGCATCCCAATATATCGCATCAAGTAGCCCACGCAACTGCTTGTTTTCAGTTTCAGCAGGGGAGTCGTAGTATGCCTGTTCAAGCCCAACATACTGCATTTCCATCAGTGTAATTTTATCTTGTAGTTTCTTGACTTCTGCTAGGAGAAGTGGTGCGTCTGCCATGAGTTCGAGGTCAGGGTTCATTGTGAGGTGAGGGTTGCCCTCCGGTTTCGTTATCAACACGATGAACTCATCTCGGTCAGGGTCATCCCGTTCACGGATAGCCGCAAGTGTCCAACCATCATCGTCAGTGTTGTATTCCCACGGTGCAGGTGTGTGTCCTTTGTATTTCTCTGTGTCAATCATTCTTCCTCACCCATTGCTTCTCTATGAGAGAGTCTCTTCCACTTAGTCGAAGTGACTGCTTGCAAACCCGGAGGGGCTTCCACCTTCTGAGCGGGCTTGTTAGGCTTCCACTTTTGCTTGACGCCAGCGACCTCCTCGCCCTTGGTAGTGAGTTCGCCTTGTTTGGCGTGTCCCTCTGGGTATCTCTCACCACGATATACCTCACTCCACCAGCACTTGAGACGGGGGTTCCATGTGTCACCCCACTTCAATGGCATCTTAATCCACTTCTTCTGTCCGACTGGGCCTTTCAGGTAGTCCTGCTTCCACTTGTCGTAGCGTTCCCAGTATCTCTTCTGGCCTTCGCTCCTGTCTATGGAATCACCATTAGCACCTGTTATGGTTCTAGCGTGTCTCTTGTTCCAACTCGTTCCCATCTTAATCCCTCGTGCTTATCATAAGGTCAACCAACTTATCATACACTGCACCCTCGACATCAACAACCACGAAGATACTCCCGTTCCTCATGTGTAGGTCAATGTTGGTCCTCTCTCTCGGTAGGTGTCTAACGATTGCAGTCACTCGACTCATATCGATAGTGCTTGCACCCGTCTGTGTAGGAAGGTTAGTCAGTATACCCTTGCTGAATTTACACGCAGTCTCTCCGATTGCTATTGTCTGTGCCATTCACTCTTCCTCCTCAAACATTGGTGGACTTCCCATACTAGGAGGCGTCCACCTGCCCTCCCCCACCACGTTAGTGGTTAGGTTCGCTTCATTAGCGAATGCTATGAGGCTCTTGACCGTCTCATCCATCGGTTGCATATCCAGTATAGCACCATCATTTCTGTTAGCGCCTTCACCGGGTATGAGCATCTGGTATGTACCATCCTCGTACCTCAGCAATTCAAAGACAGTATACATCACCTCTCCAGATGCCGCCGACTTGAGCGTAGCGGCTTGTGTTCTCAACCACTGTGTTACGTCCTTTGCCGTCCTCATCTTGATGGCGAAACCATACGGCCTCCCATGCTTCACATCGGGGCTGATGCCCTGTATGTGCATTCGTCCTTCGTCGTAGTTGCATTTCACCTGCAACCTATTGCTTAACATATCTTGTTCTGCCATTGTAATTCCTCGACTCTAATTTTACTGTTCTTTTATTAAGGTAAACTCCTCTCAAAGATACAGTTCCTCCATCCTCTGTCCTATGATTTCCATTAGGCGCTTGTCCTTCACGGCCTTCGCCCTGTCGAACTCTCCTAGTAGCCAATCAACGTCCTTGCTCTTGCTAATCTCATACTCAAGGTCAGCGTCATCATCCAAATCCATGAATGACGCTAGTGATGTATTTGATTTCTTGAATGTGATTGACTTCTTGTAGTTTCTAGACTTGTCTGCGGCTATGAGAGAGTTCCTGCTCTGCTGACAAGTCATGCTGTCATCTAGAAGGGTGAACACCATTGGGACTTTCTTACCAGTGCTTGCACACTTGATGAACCTACCAGATAGTTTCTTCGGACTCTCCATGACTAGTCGCTTCGGGTCGTTCTCATCCAACCAACAGGCTTTGCACTGTTCCATACTGAGCATCTCCAATGGATGATACTCTTGATTGCATGAACTGCAATTCACTCTGTCTCCTTTCTCATCAAGTGACTCCTCAGCAGGGTGAACCTCACCATCGCATACCTCACAAGTCTGAGCCTTTGAGTTCGTTCCTCTGAACTCGTAGTCCTCACACTTCTCGCATTGGAATAGAGTGTGGCCCTTCACCAATGTTCCTTTATCTGCTAGAGAGTATCTCTTCGCCTTCCCATTAGTCTTAGCCTTGCTCTTCTTCCTCTTCCTCTTGGTGCTAAAGTCATCCTCCACCTCGATGTCATCAGCGTCGAATGTGTATTCAACATTGTTCCATATGTCATTGGAAGCCACTGCTTTGATTGCTATCTTGTTCTCCCCTATGGGTATACCAAGTACATCAGCGATGTACTTCTGTTGTGAAGGAGCCTCAACCGCATGGTTGCAATACACATCTCTGATATGTTGTATCAGTTCACCTGCATCCTTCCATGTGTGTTGCTCCACTGGTAGCATCATGTGCGCTAGGATGCACAGTTGAACTCCTGTCCTACCATGACCACCCATGCACTGCGTGGATACTGACTTAATGTCATTCGACTTGATGTCACTCACTAGTTGGACCCAGAAATCACGACCCACATTACTAGGTACTGAGTAGTCCGGCCACTCCAACTCGATGAGCAAAGGTGTGTCTTTGGTAGTCACTTTGCTGCCACATAACCATCCCATAGGGAACTTGTCCATCGTTCGTGCCGTTCTGATTACACCCTGTGGTCCGATAGCCAAGTCTGGCTTGGGACTCATCTGCATCCAACCACCATTGCGGGTGTTACCACCTGCATACACCTTGACTCCTTGTGCCTCAAACACCAGTGGGTTTCCTGTGTGGCAACTGCTCATTCTTCCACCTCCTGTGATAGAAGGTCTGCTACCGATTTGGAATACTCCACGTTAGTGGTTAGCATCTTCTTAAGGTGCTTCTTCATCATCTCACTCAGCACTTTGTACATTACATCCTGTGTGCTAAGGCCGTTCCACCCATCAACGAACATCGTTGGTGTGATGTCATCGTACTTCTTCTGCTTGATTAGATTACCCACGTGGTAGGATATAATCTCAGACTTGCTATCTGACAAGGCAAAGAAGACAGAGGGATGCTCCGCTTCCAATAGTAATGATGTGAAGTCCAAGTCATGCCCCATCTGTAGTGCTAGTATGTTCTTGTCAGCACACTTCTCACAACTCTCATGACCACATGGTATGTATTTGTCGTCGTTCAGAGTGAACTGATTGGAATGGTGTAGCATACTAGGTCCAAGTATCTGTGCCGCCATCGATACTGAGGAAGGTATGCTCTTGCTAGTGCATATCATATTCTTCCTCAGCATATTTGGTGTCACCTTGTTGGCCCAGTGGAACAACTCCCTCCAGTCATTAGCAGGAACTGCACAATGCTTGTTCATCCTTCCCTCCAAGAATACCCTCGCTACCTCATACGTCCTGAACATATCACACAGACCGTCATCACTGTGCCTGAACAGACCACCAGTACCCTCTTTGTTCAAGGTCGCTTGGTCGAAGCAGTTGTTCGATAGGAACTTGTTGTATAGGCTTCCGTTGTTGTGGGCGAAGTTCTCAGCCCTATTGGTGTGGTTCACAACTTCTTTGATTGTCTCCACACACGGGTTCTTCTGGAATGATATGATGGCGGAGCATAAGTCAGCCGCACCATCAGCGCAAGCCGCCCAGTTCTTACCACCGTATGCACCACCAGACCAACCAGTCTTGAATTGCTTGGAACACCATCGGAGTGCGAGCATAATCTCAGTGTAATCCACATCGGTTCTCTCCATAGCCACATAGTAGTGCCTTCTCTGTTTGCTCGGTACATTGCTCTCACCTGTGATGTCCTGCCATACATTCGGCCCTATAGCGGCACATACCACTGGTAAGAGTGTCACATCAGCATCCTTCTTCATGCCCTTAGCGTATCTTATCTCACCGAGGCACAATCCTAGTGCGGCTTTGACCGCCCATCCAGAGAATGCCCCTGCCAATAGTGCATTGCGTGATGGGTTGATGTTGATACCCAACCACTGGTGGAAGAAGTGAGCGAACCATCCCTGTTGCCTCTGCCACCTAGTCTGTGACTGTGCTAGTCCTAGAGCGAATGACTGTAGGTCCGTGTCAGTGAATGGGTCGTAAGGCTCTGGAGTGATGGGATGTCCCTGCTCCTTAGCCACGTTGCATGGGCTCCCTTCCACCCATGTCTCTCCGACCTTCACATCACTAGTGATGAAGTATGGAATGCCATGACCTCTTGCGTGTGCATAAACGTGAGATGCCAGCGAACCACCGGGATGTGATATCACGAAGCCCTCTGGACACTTGTCTTTGGTGATGTTCTCCTCCAACCATGCTACCTCTTCCAGTCCTTCTGTCTCCCATACCTGAGACACTTCGATTATCCCAGTGCCGGGAACTATCCCCTGCACTGTGGACATAGCCTCAACCAGACCCTCACTCCTCATTACCTCATACTTGAATGGGGGCATTGGCATTGGGTGTGGTGGAGCGCCACGAATCTGAGTCAGATGTGTGGTCCCAGTGTCAAACTTACCAGTAAGGAACTTAGGAGTCTCATCAGGCGAGCCCTCCTTCCTCTGATAGACGTACTCCAGTTCGTATTCTCCCTTGCTATGCCCTATGCTTGCAAAGTGACTTGAGCACTCCTCGTGGTGTGGGTTCATTAGGAACATGAGTTGCGTTCCATGCCCAGCAGTCACACCATCATGGTCTGGACCAACCACTGCATATGCATTGGGGGCCATCACCATGCTGGATGTAGCAGGGATGAACGGTTGCATTATCATACACCCATTGGGGTCTTCCTTCTGCATGATTGCTCGTAGTCTGGACCACTCGTACTCCAACGTGGTCGCCGTGACCTCGATGGATTCAATCACACCATGTCGTGCTACCTCTGGACACGCTCTCAAGAAGCACTTCTCATCATCAAGTCGCAGGAATGCGCTCTTGACCAAATCGAAGTCGTCCTTGAGTAGTATCAGTTCAGTAGCAGGACACTTATACATCCCCTTGCCGGACTTGTATACACCCAAGTAGTTCAGGAAGGACTTAGCCTTCTGTGATAGAACCTGTGCTAGACGCGAGTCTAGGACGGTGTTCTTCTTTACCCTACCTGTCTGAGTATCAACTACCTCCTCTTCCACTAGTTGCTGAGAAACCTGCTGAAACAAATCAGCGAAGTTCATTTTCTCGTACGTTATTAATTCGTCATTCTTATCTTCCGATGTCATATCTCTTTCCTCCTTTTTGTTGAATTTACTGTTCTTTTATTAAGGTAAATCATTCCTCTTCATCCTCTTTCACTTGCACTAGTCTTCCTTGATACTCTATGCCATTCATAGTCACGGTCATCTGTATTACCATCCCTTCTGGTGAGTCGTAGTGTACCACAGTCTGTTGTGCCTTGCCGATGCAGTTGTCTAGGTCTGAGTACCTTGCGAACTTAATCCACTTCCTGTCACTCATTCCTCTCCCTCCATTGGTATGGTGTTCACCGAGTATAGCACATCGCAATCAGGTGATGTACCGTAGTACCAATTCAATGGCAGAGCAATCCAATGCTTGATGTATTTCCTGTTCACTCTCCCACTACCTGCGATTTCTCCTATGAGTGTGAACACTGGGTTATCAGCACCACTAACGTCTTCTATGCTACTGATGTGAGAGATTCCCCCAGTATGTCTGTTCATTAGCACTTGTCCTACTAGTAAGTCCCTAGCGAAAATCATCCGAACAACTCCCCTAGTCCACCGAAGCCTACATTGTCATAGTCTTCTTCTGTGTCGCCACCGGAGGAGGTTTCCTCATTCTCCTCCGATGGGACGGGTAAGTTCTCAATCGCATTGATTAGTTTCATGTCAGTCACATTGAAGTCACGGAGGTATCCGTTCTCATTCCTCCTAACGAAGTGTATCTTCTTGATGTTCTCCATGGCCTGTGAGTTCTCCAATGGATTACCCCACTGAATCATATGCAATGCCTCCCTTGGTGTGGGGAGGTTCTCTGGGTCTCTGTTCCACTTCATCGTCATGATGTATTCGATGGTAGTCACGTTGATTCCGGTTTCCTTACCGGGAATGGCTAACACCTCTTGTCCAGTAGCCAAGTCCCATGTTCTCTTCTCAAAGGCTATGTTCGGTATCTGAGTACCTGTCATGGCGAAGAACTCCCTCATCTGTGCGGCTTCCTCCAAAGACTTGAACCTCCACGGGAGATACACCTTGCCTGCCTTGAGAGCGAATATCTTAGTGCATTCCTTTTTCATGGGCCTCCACTCAAACTTCGCTATCTCATGTCCGTATGAGTTCTTCACATCGTACTTGATATACTTCCATCCCTCACCGCATCTGCATAGCGTCTTACCATACTCGTCTGCCTCTCCATTGGAGTAGCATATCCTGCACTGAGTCTCGTTCTCGTGTCTGTTCTTGCTCTTGGTGTCCTGCACCCAAGCAACTATCTCGTAAAGCCACTCCCACTCAGACCACTTGTGTCTAGCGGTTCTGCCTCTTCCTACCTTGCTAACGAGGCAACGTCCGTCCCACTTCCTCATACGTGCTATGGAACCCTTGATTTGCTCGATTACGAACTCATCTGGTATACTCTGTGCTAGGCTTCTCTTCACCCTATCGAATACCACTACAGTATCTCGTGGAATCTTGTTGGTGTAGTTCCATCCGAGTCTGCTCTCAAGTGGGTCATGGTGAGTTCTGCTGGAGACTACACATCCCTTGCCTCTCCTCCATAGAGTCTTGCAAGCATCATTGTCTGACCTCTCCTTGAGCATAATCCAACCTGTGTAGTTGGTGGTGTCGTGATGAGCGCAAGTGCCTACCTTCTCAGGGTCGTCCTTCCACCCACATACACCCTTAGTAGCGGTCATATCCAATCTGTCGAACAAATCGTTAAGCGACCATCCAGTAGCACCCATCCTCTCCATGATGAACGCTCTGATGTCATCATACAGAGGAGTCAAAATCATGTGGTGTCTGGGTCTATGCTCATTAGCCGTAAGGTTATACATCTCTTGGGACATTCTGAAACTCAATCGTGCCTTCATGTCATCAGACATATCATTCCAGTGTTCCCATTCCATTATGTCAGCACTGCCGAACTCTATATTTCCATACGAGTTGATTAGAGGTTCTCTGAAGCACATATCATATGCAAAGACCTCATCGTGTCCACAGGATTCTGCGTGTGGATTAGGTACAGTACCCCACTGCACCTTACCACTCATCATGACTGATGCTATCTTGGTGTTCTGATTCACCATGTCAGCCAGTGTAAGTTGAGCGTCTGGTCCGTGTGATGCTAGTGTGTATGCCACTGCCGCATCTATGGGCCAGCATATACCTAGAGTCTTCTTCGTCCGTCCCAGTGTGTTGTCCTTGATGATGTCATCATCGTTGAAGAGGACTGAATCCTCCACGACTCCTGCCTTCTGGAACCTATCCCATGTGTTCCATCCTTGCCTCTCTGCCTTAGCCATCAGTTCATCCCTCCGCCTAGTACGTCGGGGCTAACCGGATTATACGTAGGTGGCTCTTCCACCACTTCCTCGGTCTTGTTGATTGGATACTCATCGACACTCCCAAGAATAGCGAGCATTGACGTTTCGGTAGGTAAGTCATGTTCCATATGACTAGACTCCTCCATCGATATCGTAACTACGTCAGCGTTCTCCCACCAAGTCACTGCTACAGGCGTCTCGTGCTTCTTCCCATCAGCATCCAAATACATCTTCTCATGGATTGCGTGCATCATTGCTCTAGGTATCTCTGCGGGTAGTGATTCGCTTACACTCTTACCCTTCATGGGTCCATCCTCCAGTGTGTATGATGAACCGACTGGTGCATCATGCCACCTGAAGTTGATAGGGACTAACTTGGTTACGTCTATGTCCTTCTCATTGAACCACCACATCATCTGTGCGTGGTATCCATGCCTTACGTTGGTCTCCTCCTTAACCACAGGAGGGTACACTGAGCCGTCTATATGGCTCGTGTCCGTCACTCTCCAGAAACGAGCATTGCCCCAGTTGGCGATTGCATAGATAACACCCGTCTCCGTGTGTTCCCAACCACCGCACGCTTGGTTGTACCCGCTTCCACTGCCGGAATAGCCCGAGGAATATTCCATCCTCTGTTTATCCGGTCTTTCACATTCAATTCTCTGATTTTCAGTCATTATTTCCTTTTTTACTGTTCTTTTATTAAGGTAACTTTCAATCGATTTTTCAATCCGAATTGACAATGATACCCACATACCCAGTCATCACTAACACGCGCGTCAAAATGGAATCCGAGCCAAAAAAACACTACGTGTATACGCACGCGTATGGTCTCATATGTGGAATCTAGGTTCAGCACTCTATTGCGTAGGGCCGAAATGGAGACTATCATCGATTCAGTGTCATGCACTACGCGAGTGCGTAGTGTGGTGAATTAGCATAGAGCATTCGCTATCCATACTTAAAGTGCGTAATCATCATTGCACATTGCGCGATATGATTTCCTCTAACTCCGCAATCTGTGTTTTGAGTGCGTCGTTCTCTTCCTTGAGTCTAATGTAACCGAAGAAGAAACGCTTGTAATCAGTCATACTTCTTCGCCCCCCGTGTAGGTGGTGCGGCCTTCTTCTCCAGTAGTGATAGCATCTCCACTGGTATCTCCCCAGCATCCACCATCGACTGTAGTAGTTCACTGGCTATGTTGCTTCTCTCACCTACGTCACCACCATCCACTATCGACTTCACTACTGCACGCTTTGCTTCCACTAGGTTGTGGAACTTCTGGTCTATCGTACTCTCGACTGATAGATAGGTAGCCCACACCGTGTCACCTGTTGCGCCTATCCTTAGTATCCTATCCTCAGCCTGTTCCTCGTAGGCGGGAACCCATTCCCTCTCCACGAACACAACTGTGTCAGCGGCAGTGAGAGTGATACCCATGTTAGCCGCAGTGATACTGCATACTAGCACATCATACTGGTTGGCTTGGAAGTTAGAAACTATCTGCGTGCGTTTCTCGGCACTGATACCACCATGAATCAAGTCGATGTCCATGTCAGTCAGTTCATCGGCTATCTGATTCATGACATCCAAGTGATGAGTGAAGACCACTAGTGGCCTGTCATTCTGCTCCTTGTACGTCTTAATCCATTCGACTGTCTTACCCACCTTGATGCTACCACACTTCTTCCTCAGAGCCGTGAGCATATTGAGCATGAATCCCTTCGGTACTTTGTTCTGAGCCCGTAGTCTCTCCCATGTCTGCACCCATTCTCTCCTCAGTGCAACGTACTCTCTCATCTCCACTGCTGATGGTTGTACCGTGTGTGTCTGCCTGACCTTATCGGGCAACTCGGTGAGTACCTCAGTCTTGAGTCTGCGTATCATGAAGTCCCTCATTGGATGAGCCATCCGCAACCCAGTAGCCCCAGTCGTTCTTGTGTCCATTACAGTAGCGTCTCTGGTAATCGTACTTCTTTCCCTTCCACTCGCTAGGGCGTAGCATAGCCAGTGTGGTGAAGAACTCACTTGGTCTGTTAGTGATTGGTGTACCGGATAGGCAAAGCACAGAGGAAGCAGTGTCTGCTATGCTCATGCAAGCCTTGGTTCTCTTTGCCTTCTCGTTCTTTAGGTAGTGTGACTCATCGAAGATGACTAGGTTGGGTGATACTACACTCTCGATGGCGGTCTTCTGCTTGCTCATCAAGTCATAGTTAATCACATAGAAGTCATTGCCAGCATTGAGTGTCTCACTCCCTCCTGTTATGGTTTGAACCTTGACGTCCCTCACCCACTTGGTAATCTCATTAGTCCAGTTCCACTTCACTATGGCTGGGCATACCACTAGGACAGGTGACAACTCTGGGTGTAGTGCGGCGTATGCTATCGCTTGCATGGTCTTACCGATACCCATGTCATCACCTATCACGCATCTCCCCGTTGCCAACTCAGCAAACCTAACGCCCACGTATTGGAATGGGTACAATGACAATCCCTCATTGAACGCCTCATTCAACCTAGTCTGCATCTCCGCTATCCTATCCTCATCACTGAGTGTTGCCGCGCTACTGATGGCTACTCTCTCTGCCATTCCATGTAGGTACGTAGCCACCTCTGGTATGTTTGATATCTGTGTCTTGAGTGCGTGTCCCTCTGGTAGTTTCTCGACGAACACATTCACTTGCCTCATTGGTATGGCCCACTCCTTACTGGCATTCTGCCACTTAGCACCGGATGCCTTAGCCATGTTTCTGATGTCTCCTTCCTTGTATGGTATGTGTAACCAAACACCATCCTTGTATAGTCGTGATGTAAACTCAGCATTGTAAGTTTCAGTGTCACCTATGGGTGCATCGGCCAGCATATTACGTAGCGCAGTGGTGACGAACTTGTCACCCAGTGCAGCAAGCGCACGCTCGATGACACTCTTCTCATCCTTGATGCTCATGCGGTATGCAGGTGCGCCCTCGTAACAGAAGTCAGGCCACCCTATCTCCTCCTTGAGAGTAGGGTACAGAACCTTATCACGCACTGGTAGTTTGATGCTGATGCTCGGCACTTGCTTAGGCCAGCGTCGGTTGTAGTCGTTCTTACCATACCACACACGAGTGAACCTCTCGCACTGTAGTGTCTTATGGTGATTGACTTGTGCTATCTTGTTGTTCACACTCGTGTAGTGAATGACTACCTTGCCAGTCACTTCCATCTCACCCAAGAAATCCAAACCAATCTCTGCAATGTAATCCTCTATCTCGCTGGTGAACTCATCGATTGATTTCTCTTCAGCAGTATTCACATTGTATGCTTGCTCCAACTTGTCAGTGAGTGACTTCATCTGTGAGGTAGCGATGTCACCCATGTTCCTCAGCACCTCCAGTGCATACTTCCAATCAGTATCCGCAGGGTATCCTGCTATTGCTTTCAAGTGAGGCAACTGCGTGTTGGTATACTTCTTGAATCTCTTAGCCATCTCACCTGCATCGGTCCATGACAACTCCTGTGCATGAGCCAAGCGCTCAAAGAATGGAGCGTCGGGCTTGTTGGGTCCAACGTCATCCTTCACATTCTCCACATGGATGGAGCAGAATGCCTTAATCATCCTGTGCATATCATCCCTCGTGGGTATGAATGGGTCCATCTTCTCAGCAGTAGCATCCAACACACTAACTGCGTTCGGATTCTTAGGTGGGGCATCACCTTGGGAGATATCCCATAGGCTCATGCTACCACATCC
>Ga0208158_1000269_pt1 | contig 20699 bp, 30 predicted proteins | sample 8_EtaG_FD_184081 | JGI IMG/M metagenome (GOLD analysis project Ga0208158, IMG submission 184081) | Marine viral communities from the Subarctic Pacific Ocean - 8_ETSP_OMZ_AT15162 metaG (SPAdes) (version 2) | ecosystem: Environmental > Aquatic > Marine > Oceanic | place: Pacific Ocean | collected...
GGCGGGTGTAGGTGCTGCGGTCACGGGTCGTGGTGCGGATTTGTTTGTTATTGACGATCCACACTCGGAACAAGACGCTTTGAGCGAGACTGCCTTTGATCATGCGTATGAATGGTACACTTCTGGGCCTCGACAGCGTCTCCAACCAGGTGGATCCATCATAATTGTTATGACAAGGTGGGGAAAAAAGGATTTAACGGGTAGATTATTGGCAGCACAGGGGTCAGATGTGATGTCAGATCAGTGGGAGGTTGTTGAATTTCCAGCTATTTTACCCTCAGATAACGCATTATGGCCTGAGTTTTGGGAAAAAGACGCATTATTGTCTATAAAAGCTTCTCTTCCTGTAGCTAAATGGTCTGCTCAATGGCAACAACAACCGACTACTTCAGAGGGTGCAATCGTTAAAAGAGAGTGGTGGCAACCTTGGGAGGAGGAAAAGATACCTCCTTTGAAGTATATTTTACAAGCATATGACACGGCATTCTCAAAAAAAGAAACTGCGGACTATTCAGCGATCACAACTTGGGGTATATTCAATCCAGAAGAAGGCGGACCTGACAACATAATACTACTGGATGCTCAACGAGGGCGTTGGAATTTTCCAGAGTTAAAGGAGATTGCGTTTGACGAACATGAGTATTGGGAACCAGATATGGTGTTGATAGAAGCAAAAGCTACAGGTACTCCTTTGATACAGGAGCTACGACTTCGAGGCATTCCAGCCTTGGGGTTTGCACCTGGTAAAGGAAATGATAAAGTAACTCGTATGCATATGGTTGCACCGATGTTTGAAGCTGGTGTAGTATGGGCACCAACAGATAAAAAGTTTACAGATGAAGTGATTGAAGAAGTAGCTTCATTTCCTAATGGCGATCATGATGACTTTTGTGATAGTATGACGTTAGCAATAATGAGATTTCGTCAAGGAGGATTTGTTTCTCTTGACGGAGAAGACCTAGAAGAAGATTATTACCCTCAGAAAAGGGAGTACTACTAATGGCACTACCACCACAACCAATGGGATCAATTGTAGATTCTGGCCTTATGCAAGGCGGCGAAGCAGCACCCAATATGGGAGGTCAAGACGTTGAGCTCATCCAAGAAGAAACCTTTGAAGGAGGAGCGGAAGTAATACCAGGGGAAGATGGTGGTGCTCTCATACAAGCGTTAAGTGGAATGATTGAAGGTGAGGTTGATGTTCAAATAGAGCATGACGAAAACTTAGCAGAATATTTAGATGATACTTATTTAGGAGAATTGTCTTCCGAGTTGCGAGGAGCATACGAAGATGATCTTACGTCAAGGGCAGAGTGGGAAGAGGCATATACAAATGGTCTTGATCTTCTTGGTGTTAAACAAACAGAGAGAGCGGTTCCGTTTGAGGGAGCTTCTGGTGTAACACATCCTTTGATTATGGAATCTGTAACTCAGTTCCAAGCGCAAGCGTACAAAGAGTTGCTACCTTCGGGTGGACCTATAAAGACACAAGTACTGGGTCTTCAAGATCAAGCGAGAGAAGATCAAGCGCACAGAGTTAAAGATTACATGAACTATCAACTCATGGAGGTAATGGAAGAGTTTGATCCTGACATGGATCAGTTGTTATTTTATTTACCGCTATCTGGGTCTACGTTCAAAAAAGTTTATTACGATGAAGCACTGCAAAGAGCGGTATCTAAATTTATTCCTGCACAAGACTTAGTTATTCCGTACTCTGCAAGCGATTTAGCTACAGCCTCAAGGGTCACTCACATTTTAAGAATGGACTTTAATGAAGTACGCAAGATGCAAGTTGCGGAGTTCTACAGAGATGTAGAGTTAAGCAAGTCCGATGAAGAAGACATCGTTAAACAAAAAGTAAATGAGTTAGACGGTATTTCTAAGACATACATGGATGACGTGTACACTATTTTAGAAATGCACGTTAATTTAGATCTGGAAGGATTTGAAGATATGTCCCCTGAAGGTGAGGCCACAGGGATACAGTTACCATATATCGTTTCTATTGATCAAGGTTCTGGTGAGATACTTGCCATTCGAAGAAACTTCGAAGAGAACTCTGAGATAGCTAAGAAGCGACAATATTTTGTTCATTATAAATTCATGCCTGGGTTAGGTTTTTATGGTTTTGGCTTAATCCACATGATTGGGGGTCTTGGTCGTTCTGCAACAAGCATCCTACGTCAACTTATTGACGCTGGGACGTTGGCTAATTTGCCAGCGGGATTCAAGGCCAGAGGTGTAAGGGTGCGTAATTCGGATGACCCATTACAACCGGGCGAATGGCGGGATATAGATGTACCTGGTGGGGATATAAGGAGTGCAATTACTCCTCTTCCTTACAAGGAGCCTTCTGGAACATTAGCACAACTTCTTGGTGTGTTGATTGAAGGTGGGCGTAGATTCATTTCTTTAGCTGATGAACAAGTAAATAACATGAACCAAGAGACTCCTGTTGGCACAACAGTTGCGATGTTGGAACGTGGAATGAAAGTTATGTCAGCGATACATAAGAGATTGCATTACGCTCAAAAAACCGAGTTTAGACTATTAGCAAGAATATTCTCTGACAACTTGCCGCCTGAGTATCCCTATGATGTAGCGGGAGCACCACGGTCAATAAAGGCACAGGACTTTGACGGAAGAGTAGATGTTATACCAGTATCGGATCCTAATATCTTTTCTATGTCACAACGGGTTACGTTAGCACAATCTCAATTACAGTTGGCACAAACTAATCCTCAAATACATAACATATACGCAGCATATAGAAGGATGTATCAAGCCTTAGAGGTTCAGAACATTGATGAGATTCTACCTCCCAAACCAGAACCTACACCTTTAGATCCCGCTGTGGAGAATGCAAGAGCTCTTATGTCAGAGTTGCTTCAAGCCTTCCCAGAACAAGATCATGAAACACACATAGCTATCCACCTTATGTTTTTGAAAACACCGTTGGTTGTTACATCTCCTCAAGTACAAGGAACATTTTACGCGCATGTACAAGAACATATTTCTTTATTGGCAAAGCAAAAAGTAGAACAAGAGTTGGCGGGTCTTTTAAGCGAAGTTAAAATGAATGTTGATTCTGGAGGTGCAGATCCACGTTTAGCACAACAGAGAATGATAGAACTTCAACAACAGATGCAAGTACCAGGAGAAATGGAAAAACTTGTAGCAATGCAAGAACTACAGTTGATGCAACAATATCTTCCAGAGTTATCACCACCTCCTGTTGATCCTATGGCTGATCCTTTGGTTCAGATTAGAATGCAAGAACTTGGTATTAAGCAAGAGTCAGAACAACGTAAGGCAATGACTGACCAAGCAGATATGATGATTGAGACAGAGAAGTTACAACAGAAAGCTGTAACGGATGCGGCTCGATTAGAACTTCAAGAAGAGATTGCAGATGATAGGAATGAAGTGAACAGAGAACGAATAGATGTACAACGAGATGCGGTTCAACAAAGAGCGGACACCGCAGCAACTCGAAGTCGTAGGGGGTTTGAACCGTAATGCCACTTAAAAAGGGAAAGTCAAAAAAGGTTGTAAGCTCTAATATTACAAAGTTGAAGTCTGAAGGTTATCCTCAGAAACAAGCAGTAGCTATTGCTTTATCTAAAAAAGGCATGGCTCGAGGGGGTATGGTAAATTCCAGATTTAGCTCTATATCTAAACCGCAAAGGTTTTTAGGAGTATTCTAATGATATTTAGAAAAATCATTTACTTTATGGTAATCTACATGGGATTGATATCTCTTCTTGCTATGTTGGCATCTGAGTATTCAAAAGCTCATGCTGCGGATTCTAACACGGTTTCATCAACTGTGGTAACGGACAAATCTGTACCGACTGCCAGTGCTCCAAGCGTGGTGGTAAACAACAGTGATGTTTGTAAATCTGCCGCCGCCGCATCTGTGCAGACTCAAGTCTTAGGTATTTCTACAGGTGTAACTATTACAGATGAGGTGTGTCAGCGAATTAAATTAAGTCGTAGTCTTTTTGGAATGGGTATGAAGGTAGCCGCAGTATCTCATTTATGTGGAGATGGGAATGTGTTTACAAGTATGTGGATGGCAGGGACTCCATGTCCCTTCATGGGTAAGATTGGTGATGAAGCAAAAGCTGCGTGGGAAAAGAATCCAGAACTAATACCAGAGGACTCTAGCATAAAAGCTATTGTTATAGAACAGAACACCTCTAAAGAAGAAGTAAAACCTGTTAAAGTAGAAAAGAAGAAAGAACCAACGAAAAGGCCCTTAGATAATGAAGGTACGAAGCATATGTGGTTTAAGCCTCTTGGTGCTATCCTTATGCTGCTCCTTATCTAAGGCAGACGAGGTATGCCCAACAGGAACTGTAGGCCTTTGTGATCCAGATGTATTTACAACAATTGTAGAGACTGTTGAAGAAACATCTCACAATGATGGACAAGGAACACTTACGACAACAGTGACTACTGTAACCACGACTGTAGACACAGTAACGAATGAAGATTCGGGCGACATACTATCCTCTGATTCTACTTATGTATCATCTACGAAACAGGGAGATATGGACTCAGATTGGGGAGGCCAGGGCCCAGCTTCGATGTCTACAGGATCCACCTGTGGTGATTTAGGCACAGATAAATGCGCTCAGATAACAGGATCTGGTAACAGCACTTCTACGATGGGTGTCTCTGGAATGGGAACCACTTTCATACAAACAATCGATGTTCAAAATCTAAATATAGAAAAAGGTGGTAAAACAACGTATAGTATAAAAGTGGATAAGCAGGATTCTAGCGATAGTATATACATGCATATCACAGGCAAAGACGGTTCTACCGTTAAGTTTGCGGGTACGGATGTATTATCAGCGGCAGGAGTTGACAGTGGATATGCACAGTACACAGGTGGTTTTGATTTTTCTGATGGGCTTACTACTCTTATTGTGGAAGTAGGTGGTAGGGATATTAACCTTGCTATTGGTCCAGTCTTTGATGATGTAACAATTAACGTACTTTATAATGTTGTGTCTCGGATCGTAATGCAATCAATCACTACTGTTGAGCAATATGTTTATACAAACGGAGATGCCACTCAAGAAGAGTTAGATATAGTAGAAGATATTTTTGACAACAACATGCCCGTAGAACAACCTGATGGCGGTTTTGATTTAGAACCTATTGACGATGGTGGTACAGATGAAACGTCATATGAATCAGTAGAGTTGGAACTTGATCTAGAAATAGATTTTGAGATGGACTTCGACATGCCTGAAATGGAGATGGACTTTGACATGCCCAACATGGAGATGGAAGTTCCTGTTACCGTGGTAGATGTTGAAATGGAAATGGACATTGAAGTAGAGGCACCTGTTGAAAAGATAGAAGTTGCTTCTGCGGAACCCGAACCTGAACCTGTTGAAGTTACTCCTGAACCCGAACCTGAACCTGAACCGCAAACTGATCCAGAGCCAGAGCCAGAGCCAGAGCCAGAGCCAGAACCAGAATCCGTTGAAGAAGTAAAGGAAGAGCCTAAAGAAGAGGTCAAGGAAGAGCCTAAAGAAGAGGTCAAGGAAGAACCTAAGAAAGAAATAAAGGTTGCAAAGAAAAAGAAAGTTAAGACCGAAAAACAAAAGAAAGCTGACAAACAGAAGGCTGGATCTAAGATAGTGAAGAAGATGGGGGATAAAGGAAGGTATGATTCTACCAACCAATTAAAGACACTTATTGTTATGAATGTAATAGGATCTTCAAAATCTTTTTTTGAAAATCAACAACAATTACGGGATACACCTGGTTTTTTCTCTGATATAGTAGTGCCAGATGGTAAATTATCTGATAACAATATGGCTGCATACCTGATGGTAGTTGGGTCAAGTCAAAAAATGAATAGTTTAATTGAACTTCAATATGAGTAGGAAAGCATATGAGAAAAAAAGCAAAACGTGATGCTTGTTACAAGAAAGTGAAGGCTCGTTATACTAGAAAGGGAGGCACCTGGCCAAGTGCTTATGGATCTGGAGCGTTAGTGAAGTGTAGAAAAGTGGGAGCAAAAAATTGGGGAAATAAAAGTGCCAAAAAAAAGAAAAAGTAGTAGCGATAGTCTTAGAAAATGGTTCGGACGCAACAAAGGTAAGGGTTGGGTAAACTGTAAGACAGGTGGACCGTGTGGTCGCAAGTCTCGTAGTTCTGGTGGATCATATCCAGCTTGTCGTCCTACTATGGCACAGTGTAAGACTAAAGCAGGAAAAGCTGCTACAAAAAGAAAAACGTCTTCTAAACGTGTAAATTGGAAGAAAACTTTCTAAGGGGAATGTAAAATGGCTGAAGTAGAGTATGGTGGCGTAAAGGTTTCTGGCAAAGGTTTCCTCGGTAAGCTCATTTGGATCTTACCTTTGATGGGTACACTGGCAGGTGGATCTTGGGCGGTCTTTGAATTTTACAAAGATTACGAAGACATGAAAGAGGCCGTACAGGAATATGTTAGTCCCGATATGGGATGGGTAGAGTCTCACATCAGCGAGACAAATGCCGAACTTAAAATAGTTGAAAAAGAATTTGAATTGTTAAAAGAGGTAGATGAGGCTACTTCAGCGGTCATTCGAGAACAAATCAATAGTGTTAAAGCTATCGCCGCTACTTTACAAACAGACTTGCATGATCTTCGTATGGATTTAAACCAGGACGTGGCTGAATTAAACAATCACATAGAAGTGACCGCCGATAAGCTTAATGCTAATTTAGACAAACAAACCGTTGTACTGGACAAGCAAGAAGCAAGGAACAGGCAGTCAGTTGAGGATGTAAATAAAGTTAGCTCAGATAATGTAACAATTATTCGAGGTCTTATTTCTAGTTCAGAGGAGCGAAGGGATAGAGTAGTGGACAGACTTGACAAGAAGTTGGCAGAGACGCAAGATATGATGGACGCTCTAGCAAAAGAAAACAGAGAGTTGATAGAGAACTTAAAGAAAGATCTAGACGATAAGATACGCAAAGCATTAGAGAACCCATTAGCTGGAATGTCAAAATGACCAAGAAACTACAAGCAAAAAGTAAGTATGCTGTGGCAGATGCTGACGGTGATGGGGTCGTGACAGACGAAGAAATGGATCGCCATGCAATGTGGATTAGGCTTGAGAACGAGGATAAACAAGCTGATACGCAAAGGATGATGGCGTTGGTTTCTATGGTTGTCTCAATCGTGGGTGTGGCTTTATTGTTGCTTCCGATAGTTTCACTTGATAGAATGGAAACTGTATCACCTGTGTTGTCTACATTTTTAATAGCAAACACAGGCATAGTAGCGGCGTATATAACAGGTTCTGCGTTAAGCAAAACCAAAATTAAATAGGAGAATAAAATGGGAAAAGGTCAAAAACACTATCTTAAAAATGGTACTCTATATAAAGGAAATATGCATAAAATGTCTGATGGTTCTTTGCACACGGGTAAGAACCATACCAAAACTTCTAAAACATTAGTCCATTTTAAAGATCTTTCGAAGACTGCACAAAAGAAAGCAAAGGCGTAACATGTTATCAATTTTAGGAACAGTTTTAGGCTTTGCTAGTTCAGCCGTTCCCGCAATTACGGATTCATTTGCTAGGAAGCAAGACAACAAGCATGAACTAGACAAGATGAAAGCTATGGCAGAGCTAAGAGCTTCTGGCTACGATCAAGATCTTAGAATGTATGAAACAATGGGAGCCGATAAAGAACATGATCGACTTATCCAGCATGATATATCAATTAATAAAGGTGTGGGGTTTATATCGGGATTACAAAAATCTGTGCGCCCTGTCATTACATACGCATTTTTCCTTTTGTTTGCGACTATTGAAATAACATTACTTATGGAAGCTTTAAGAACTGGAACTAATTTTTCAGAAGCCATACAAGTTTTGTGGGATGAGGAAACTAAAGGAATCTTTGCGGCTATTCTAGCTTTCTGGTTTGGGTCAAGAGCTATAGATAAGGCAAGGAAGGTAAGCTGATGAGAAGTAATTTTGAACATTGCATGGAGATGTTGTTGGAACATGAAGGTGGATATGTTGATCATCCAGATGATCCTGGTGGTGAAACAAATCACGGCGTTACGAGAGCCGTTTATGAACAACATGTAGGTCGTCAAGTTATGGACGGAGAAATGAAGAGCCTTGTTCAAGAAGATGTGTACCCCATATATGAAGAAGAGTATTGGAATAGAGCTCATTGTGATGATCTACCTAGTGGAGTAGATTGGGCTGTTTTTGATTGGGCTGTTAACTCAGGAGTTTCTAGAAGTGCTCGAGCATTACAAGAAATTGTTGGCGCAGAACCAGATGGACACATTGGCCCCATGACAATCCAAGCTGTACATGATATGCTACCTGAAGATGTAGTAGTTAAGATGCATTCTACGAGGCAAGAGTTCTATGAAGGACTAAGTACGTTTGACACTTTTGGTCGTGGATGGTCTAGAAGAAACGATGAGACGTTGGAAGCAGCGTTAGAACTTACAGAATAACTTTAGAAAGGATACGGTTATGTGTGGATCAATGGGTAAAAAGAAAAAGAAAATGAAGTACAGAGATGGCGGTGCGGTCAAAGGCGGCTTCCCAGATTTAACTGGTGATGGCAAGGTTACTAAGAAAGACATTCTTAAAGGCCGAGGTGTTAAAGGCATGATGGGCGGCGGTATGGTTAAGTACAAAGATGGCGGTAAAGTGGATGTTAAAGGCCAAGGAGCTCAAGTAAAACCAAATTTCTTTAGTGGAATCTATTAAGTGCTAGACGGCGTTGAATTTGCTCGTTATATGTTAAAGGTATTGAAGGATAGAGAAGAGGATATCTCTCAAGCTCTATCCAACGGTGCAGCACAGGACTGGGAGCAGTACAAATCTTTGGTAGGCGAGATACGGGGCGTTGCCTTTGCCAGAGAAGAAATTAAAGCCCTGCTGGAGAAGAACGCTGACGATGTCGAAGACCTTATATCTTCCTGAACATGTCGCGCAGAAAAGGAAAGCTGAAAAGGAGGCAGAGAAATCGTCTTCAGAAGCTAAAAGCGCGTATATACCCGCCGATGAAAGGGTCTTAGATCCTTCCCTCTTAGATCAACCATTAGTTGAAAGATTACCTCAACCCACAGGGTGGCGCATCTTAGTTATGCCGTACCAGGGTAAGGCACAAACTGGTGGAGGATTGTTTATTCCAGAAGAAGTTCGTGAACGAGAATCTATAGCAACTGTTGTTGCTTATGTGATGCGTCTTGGACCACTAGCCTATCAGGATCCAAATAAGTTTGGCTCTGGCGCAGAACCGTGGTGCAAGGAAGGTCAATGGGTTTGCATTGGTCGCTATGCAGGATCTCGTTTTAAAATAGAAGGTGGTGAGGTTCGTATCATTAATGATGACGAAGTGATTGCTACCATACTAGAACCAGATGACGTTAAGCATATTTAGGAGAGAAAAATGAATGTAGAAAATGCAGAGAGTATAGTTAAACAAACGGGAGATCTTGAAGAAGAGGTTGTTGTGGAACTAGAAGAGGAACAGTCAGAAAAAGAAGAGGTCAAAGCTGAGAATTCTGAGCCACAAAAAGAAGAGGTCAAGGCTGAAATAGCAGAGCCAGAGGAACCTAAAGTTGAAGCGGAACTGTCAGAAGAAGTATCTGATGAAGAGCTAGAAACTTATAGCAAGGGTGTTCAAAAAAGAATAAAAAAACAGACAGCTAAGTTTCATCAGGAGAAACGAGATAAAGAAGAAGCAATACGAGTTGCACAATTGCAACAACAAGAGATTGCGGCTTTGAAGTCTAGGATGCAACAATTAGACACAGGTTATGTCGCTGAATATGGTGGTCGTTTAGAAAGTCAAAAGGCGGCAGCACATAGGGCATATAAGATAGCTCATGAGGAAGGAGACTCTGAAGCTCTTCTTGCTGCTCAAGAAGTTTTAAACCGTGTAGCTATTGAAGAACAAAGATTTCATGTGGCTAGAGCTAGACAACAACAAGCTCAACAACAGCCCCAACAACAAGTTCAACAGCCTCAACAACAAGTTCAACAGCCTCAACAACAGATGGCTCCTCCTCCACAACAAGTGGATCCTAAAGCTAAAGCATGGACAGAGAAGAATGAGTGGTTTGGTAAAGATGAGGTTATGACTGCATCTGCATTTGCTATTCATAACAACTTAGAAGCAGAAGGCTTTGACACAGGAAGCGATGAGTACTATAATGCGGTAGATCGTCAACTTAGGGAATACTTCCCAGAAAAGTTTTCAGACGCTCAACCTAAGAAAACGGGAGGGGGAAACCAGGTCGCACCCGCTGGATCCTCCGCATCTCGCAATGTTAAATCGGGGCGCAGGACCGTGAAGCTCTCGCCGTCACAAGTTGCTATGGCAAAAAAGCTAAATGTTCCTCTGGATAGATATGCAAAGGAATTTTTGAAAACTAGCGAAAAAGCTAACAACTAGAAGGAAACAAAATGGCAGATACAAGAGCACCACGATCAACTCAAACGCGAGAAAAAGAAACGCGCAGAAAACCCTGGGCACCACCCAGTCGCTTAGATGCCCCAGAACCCCCAGCGGGTTATGTGCATCGTTGGATACGAACAGCAATGCGAGGAGAGGATGACAAGACAAATGTTCATACCAAACTTCGTGAAGGGTATGAACCCGTTCGTGCTGATGAGTATCCCGGTTACGAAGCTCCGACCATTGAAGATGGTAAATATGCAGGAGTTATTGGTAACGGTGGCTTGATGTTGTGTCGCATACCTATCGAGACAGCCAATGAAAGAAACGAGTATTACGGGACCCGAACCCGCGAAGCAATGGCGGCAGTCGATCAGGATTTAATGAAGGAACAAAATCCTTTGATGCCTATTCATCAGAACAGGCAAAGTCGTGTAACCTTCGGACGAGGAAAAACCTCAACCGAATAATTAATGAGGTGCTATAATGGCAAATTCAAATGGGTCCTTCGGTCTTAGACCGTTAGGAAAAATTGGTCAATCGACCAACTCCACTGGGATGACTGAGTATCGCATTGCCTCTGACAACTCTAACCCTATATATCAGGGCATGGCGGTTATTCCGTTAGCGGCTGGTGTTATTGACGATCTACAAGCTGCGGCTGGTGGTAACGTCTCTATAGTTGGTGTTTTCGGCGGTTGTGAGTATGTCTCATCTACTACTGGAAAAACAGTATGGTCAAACTATTGGCCTGGTTCTGGCGCGGATTCTAACTATCCTGTCAAAGCCTTCTTGTACGATGATCCAAATCAATTGTTCGTAATCGCTACATCTAATGTTGTTGCGGGTCAGAACACAGAAGCGGAAGTTCGTACATCTGTATTCGCAAATATTGCTCTTGCATCAGGTAACAGTGGTTCTACTACTACTGGTATATCTTCTGCATCAGCGGACTTGAATACAGTTGCAACCACCAACACATTGGCGTTGAGAATCATGGGAATCCAAGAAGATCCTAGAAATTCTGACTTCACTGTTGCTGGTATCCCACTAATCGTTAGAATCAACAACCACTTCAATGCGCCAACTGGCTCTATTGTAGCGGCTACTGTTTCTACAACTGGCGTATAAGGAGATTAGGATATGGCTATATCACGCGCACAACTAGCAAAAGAGCTAGAGCCTGGTCTCAATGCCCTATTTGGCATGGAGTACGACAGGTACGAAAATCAGCATGCAGAAATCTATACTACTGAGTCTTCAGACAGAGCGTTTGAAGAGGAAGTAATGCTTTCTGGATTTGGTGCTGCTCCGAATAAATCGGAAGGTTCCGCTGTAAACTTCGATGATGCTAACGAAGCATTCACTGCTCGTTACAACAACGAAACAATAGCATTGGCTTTCTCAATCACGGAAGAAGCTATCGAGGACAATCTTTATGATCGTCTCGGAAGCCGATACACCCGTGCTCTTGCGAGATCAATGGCCCACACAAAGCAAGTTAAAGCTGCCGCTATATTGAACAATGCGTTCACTGGTGGAGCTTCTGCTGGAGGAGATGGAGTTGCACTTTGTTCAACTGCACACCCTCTTACAAACGGTGGGACACTATCAAACACACCATCTACTGCTTCTGATCTAAACGAAACTTCTTTGGAAGATGCGTTGATCAGTATTGCTGGGTATGTTGATGAGCGAGGACTAAAAGTAGCTCTTCGAGGTATGAAGTTAATTCTACCACGTCAGCTTCAGTTCATCGCAGAACGTATCATGGTATCTAATCTTCGGGTTGGCACTGCTGATAACGACACTAACGCAATCAAATCAATGGGAATGGTTCCTGACGGTTATACCGTTAACGATTTCCTAACTGATCCAGATGCGTGGTGGGTTAAAACAGATGCTCCTAGAGGGTTCATCCATTTCGAGCGTACTCCAATGTCTACAAACATGGAGGCCGACTTCGATACAGGCAACATGAGATACAAGGCTCGGGAGCGTTATAGCTTCGGATTCTCTGATCCACGTTGTGTGTTCGGTTCGCCAGGAGCGTAATCGGAACTATGAAAAGAATAGAGAGGGCGGCTTAATCAGTCGCCCTCTTTTTATTTATGAAAGGAGACTGACTATGAAAATTGTAAATTGGGTCGCAAAAAGACTTACTGAACCATCTAGCTATGCTGCGATTGGTGTAGGGGTTATAGGTGTTGGGATGATCACAGGCATGGGTGAATTAATGTTCATCGGTGTTGCTAGTGCCATCTTAGGACTTATTCTTGCAGAAGAAGCTAAAAACTGCGACTGCGACAAATAAATGAGGGAAGGGTCAAGTATTAACGCTTGACCCTTTCTTTTTCTTTTTAATTGATGTAATCTGTAGTCACCTTGACAGTCGCATGGTGCGACTGACATTTGCCTAGACAAGGAGATTGACATGGCTAATACAACATTTACAGGACCAGTCCGTTCCGAAAACGGATTTAAAGTAGTATCTAAAAACGCTACAACAGGTGCAATCACTGATACCGCAGTTATTGCTTCAACAGGTATTGTTACCAATAAATATGTAAAACACGTTGGTTTTGCAACAGGTGTTACAGTTAACACTACGGCAGGGGATAGCCCGACAATTGGTGAGTTTACTCAGCCAGCAAATACAATAATTACTGACATTAAAATATTTTGTGACACTTCTCCAGTTATTGGAACAGGTGATATTGGATATGAAGTTGGTACTTCTTCTTCTGGTGCACAAATTGTTGCGGCTCAGACAGATGAGATTCTTGATGGCGGTACAACTGTAGTAGAACATAACGTAACTGTAACTAGTTTGGTTCTTCAAACACAAGATGGTACAACTGCACCAGCTTCTGTTCAATACACCGACACCGCAAGAACTATTTACTGCAACATCACTAATACAGTTGATGCGACAACAGCAGGATCGTTCACGTTCATTATTGAGTACGTTCAAATTGCGTAACCATTAATTAAGGTAGGGGGTAACCCCTACCACTTTTATAAAGGAGAATAATATGGCAGGTTCAGACGTACAATCCACGTTTATTGAATCAGCGGCGGCGGATCCAAATGGAATTTCAGCAAGTGCAGCGGTTGGAAACAACGCTAATTTGGTTATAGGCGGAGCTTTAGCCAGTGGTGGTGCCGTTACTTTCGATAGCCCAAGGAATGTAACAATTACTTCTGCGGGTAACGATAGTGGAATATCCTTTACCGTTACTGGAACGGATGTAGACGGCGCGGCTCAAACAGAAAGTATTACAGGAGCAAACGCGGATATAGCAACAGGATCAAGCACTTTTGCAACAGTCACTCAAATTGCGGCAGTAGGTAATCCTGCGGGTAATGTTGAGGCTGGTTCAGGAACAGCGATCAAAGCTATTATCTTTGATGGAAGATGCAGATTAAAAGGTATTTATTTGGTAAGCACTGCAACAGGTGGAACAATTTCTTTTAGAAATACATCTATAACAGGAACGGCTCTTTTACAGTATCAAACTCCTGCGAGTGTAGGCTCAGAGTATCCAGATGTTCCAGATAATGGGATGTTGTTTACAGATGGAGCGTATATAACATATAGTTCTGTTCATTCAACTTCTGCAACGATCTTCTACGCATAGAGGTTCCTATGGCTGATAACATGCCTAAAAGAAATAAAAAGAATTTCCGACCAACCAAGAGTGGTGCGGGAATGACTGAGAAAGGTGTGAAAGCATACAGGAGAAAAAACCCTGGTTCTAAATTAAAGACTGCGGTTACAGGCAAAGTTAAAAAGGGCAGTAAGGATGCGAAGAGACGTAAGTCATATTGCGCTCGATCTGCGGGTCAAATGAAAAAGTTTCCGAAGGCGGCTAAAGATCCTAACAGTCGGCTTCGGCAAGCTCGAAAAAGATGGAGATGCTGATGGGTGCTCAAATAAAATTACTTTTTATTGCGGCTGGTATCACAACTGTCTTAGGTGTTTCAGGAGCGTGGTCTACTTGGGTGACGCGCACATTAATAAATGTAGATAAGAACACAGAAGTAATGAATGTTAAATTAGATGCTAATCACAATATGTTAGCGATGATTATGAAAAATCTTTCTATAGAGAGGGTAACTTATGGCTACGTCAGGGACTAGAAACTTCGATCTTAGTATTGGTGAGATTATTGAAGAAGCGTATGAGCGGTGTGGTTTAGAAGTTAGAACTGGTTATGACGCAGAAACTGCTAGAAGATCTCTTAATTTGATGTTTGCTGATTGGTCGAACAGAGGTGTAAATCTTTGGACAGTACGTTCGGCTACTCAAGCTTTAACACAAGGTACTTCGGCATACACTTTAAGCAAACATACTGTTGATATTCTACAAGTAGTTCTGAACCGGGATGGAACAGATTATGAGATGGATAGAATTAGTCGAGATAATTATGCCACTATTCCTGATAAAACCACCCAGGGAAGACCTAGTCAGTACTATTTTGATCGTTCAATATCACCAGTTTTAAATGTTTGGGCTACACCAGAAAACTCAACAGACACTCTTACATATTATTACATTCAACAAATGGAAGACGCAGATTATCTTTACAACAATGTAGAAGCTCCTTTGCGGTTCTATCCTTGTATGGTTGCGGGACTTGCATACTATATGGCTATGAAAAGAGCCCCCGATAGATTGCAAATATTAAAAGCAGTGTATGAAGAAGAGTTTGCAAGAGCCTCTGATATGGATCAAGACTTCTTAGATCTTCCTCTAAGACCAAGTGGTAGTTACTTGAGGGTTAGCTAATGGCATATGCAAGTGGTAAAAAAGCTTGGGGAATATCAGATAGATCTGGATGGAGATATCGTCTTCATTCTATGAGGACAGAATGGAATGGATCTAAAGTTGGACCTGATGAATGGGAAGAAAAACAACCTCAGTTAAGTCCTCCTCCTGTTTCTCCAGACCCTCAAGCACTGCGAGATCCCAGACCTCAAACAAATTTAGCCGCAGAAAGAGTTATACAATATGGGTGGAATCCTGTAGGTATGGCAAGTAATGATGGATTAACTCCTAATGATCTCCCTGGGACAGGAGAGATAGGAACTGTAACGGTGGTAGTAACATGAGTTTTACATATGCAGAATTAAAAACAGCAATACAACAATACGCTGATAATACGGAAACAACATTCGTTGCTAACCTTCCTACTTTTATTAAAACAGTAGAAGAACGGATTTTAAAATCAGTTGATTTAGAAACATTTAGAAAAAACGTAGATGGTACTGTTTATGCTAACAGTCAATTTCTTGCTGTACCCTCTGATTACCTCGCTTCTTTTAGCCTGTCTGCTCAATACAATGGAGCAGAAGCTGTTACTGGAATTAACGCTAGAACATTTTTGTTACAAAAAGATGTGAACTTTATTCAGACATACACTCCCGCTCCTCAAGATACGACAGCGTCTCTCTTACAGGTAGGAAAACCTTTGTACTATGCCTACTTTGATCAGGATAATTTTATTCTTGCACCTGTACCTGATGATACATATAAAATGGAGTTACATTATTTTTACAGGCCTCAAAGTTTAACCGCCCTTGGTGATAATGGAACCACCTGGTTAAGTGAGAACGCCCCGAATGCTATGTTGTTTGGTAGTTTAGTTGAGGCTAATTTGTACATGAAGGGGGAACAAGATTTGGCACAAATGTATGAGATACGATATCAAGAGTCACTAGCTAGATTAAAAGACTATGCTGAAGCTAGAGAGAACTCAGACGCTTATCGAAGAGGATTACCAGAAAGACGCAGATCATGAAAATAGCTATTGTTGGGTTAGGTGGGAGCTATTCCGATTATATAGCTGCACGGATACGTTCAGAAAAGTTTGATGAGGTATGGGGAATAAACTGCGTTGGTGGTATTATTCATGTAGACAAGACTATTATGATGGATCCAGTTTCAAGGTTCTTGGACTCAGAGAACGCAGGATCACAAACAGGTATTGCTAGAGAGTTTTTAGAAAAAAACACTAAGCCCATACTTACTTGTGAAATGGATAATAGAGTTAAACATCTAGAACCTTATCCGCTTGAAGAAGTAATTAAAGAATTAAACATTTGTTATTTTAATAATACTGTGCCGTATGCAATAGCGTATGCAATATACTATGGTGCAAAAGAACTTTGTTTGTACGGATTAGATTACACTTATAGGCACGTTAATATGGCAGAAGCTGGTCGAGCTTGTACTGAGTTTTGGTGTGCCATAGCAACATCAAGAGGAATAAAGATAGAAGTTGCACATAATTCAGGTCTTTTGGATACGAATGTACCAGAAAACGAAAAACTATATGGTTATCACAGATTAAAAGATCCTTTGGTTCAAACACATGAAAATGGTGGCTTGTTAATAACCAAACAATCTAAGATGGAACCACCTGAACCAGTGGATCAAGATCCTGTGGTGTTTGGAAGACATGATCTACAATATGTAAATGGGAGAGAGTATAAAAATGTTTAGTGTAAATGGAGGAATGGAGACGGGACTAATTAAAATAGTTTCGTCAGACAATGGGGGACTAAGTAACGACCAGATTTCTGAAATGGCTGTTGATAAAATAGTTGCTGTATCAGAGACTGCACCTGAACCAATCAGGCAACAAGCGCAAGCTTTCTCTGATAATGTACGAAATGTCGTGCATTATCATATAGAGTTGGCTAGACGTGAAGAACGTGCTACTATATGTCATAAATTACGAGAGGCTGGTCACCCCGATTTAGCCGATACTATAAGGAGAATATAAAATGGCAATCACACAAGCAATGTGTACATCGTTTAAAAAAGAATTGATGACAGCTACACATAACTTTGCTACTAACGGAAACGCTTTTAAATTAGCATTATATGCTATTGGCAGTGGCGGTAAGTCCAGTACAACTGCAACATTAGGAGCCGCATCTACGGTGTATGTAACAACTGGAGAAGTAGCTTCAAGTGGAACGTATGTCACTGGAGGATTAGCTTTAACTAAAGTTGCACCAACCTCCTCTGGAACAACGGCGTTCACTGACTTTGCGGATCGAAGTTTTACAACTGCAACCATTACTGCAAGAGGTGCTTTGATATACAATGACACTAACGGCAATAAAGCAGTAGCTGTTCTTGACTTTGGATCTAACAAGACATCTACATCAGGTACATTTACTGTTCAGTTTCCAACGGCAGATGCTTCTAACGCTATAATTCGTATCGCTTAAAGGAGTAATCCTTTGGCTAATATAGGTTGGGGTGAAAGCACTTGGGGTAATAATCGTTGGGGCGGTCAACTTGATGTTGCCGTTTCCCCAACAGGTGTTGCCGCAACTTCGGCACTGGGAACAGTAGCCGCTTCCTCTATATTTATTATTGAAGTAACAGGTATTGCCGCGACTTCTGCGGTAGGTTCCGTTTTAGCTAAAATACCTGTAACAGCCGTAGTAACAGGTGTTGAAGGATCAATGCCTTTTGGTGGTTGGGGTCAAGATGGTTTTGGCTCTGGTCTTTGGGGTGGCATAGTTGCAGAAGGGCTACCTATTGGAGGTGGGTTAGTAGCGGGTCAAGTAGGCACTGGTGCGGTAGGCACAGCAACAGTCGTTGCAGAAGGGCGTAGTATAGAGTCAGGTGTAGTAGGGATTTCTGCGCTAGGCACTGCTCTTGCTGGTGCTGGTGCAATAGTTACTGAAACGGGAATGGTTGGTTCTATAGGATTAGGGGACGAGTCCGTTGTAGGTACAGCACTTGTAACACCTTCAGGAGTTTCTTCGACAGTCAGTATTAGTGGTTATTCTGCTACAACAATTACAAAAACAGTGACTGTTCAAAATGTAAGTGGAGCAAATAAATATTTTATTGATGGTGTGCAACAACAAACACAAGAGTTGTTTGAGCGCAACACTTACAGGTTTGATCAGTCAGACTCTTCTAATTCAGGTCATCCTCTTAGATTTTCTACTACGTCCAATGGATCACACGCTGGGGGATCGGAGTATACCACTGGAGTAACGGTGAACGGAACTCCCGGTCAAGCGGGTGCGTATACAGAGATAACTGTACCAGAGTTTGCTCCAACTTTATATTACTATTGTACAAACCATAGTGGCATGGGTGGAACAGCGAATACACCTTTCGTGTTTAACATACTACCTACTACAGGTGCTCCCGTTACAAATGCCCCTGCTATGACTTCGGCTCTTGGAACAGTAACGACAGACCACACCTCAATAATATCCCCTACAGGAGTTTCTGGAACTTCTGCACTAGGAACTATTGCCATACAAGGGTCTTGTGTGATAAGCTCAACAGGAGTTAGTGCTACGGGGTTCATTGGCGAAGAAAACGTATGGGGTAAAATAGTCCCCTCCTCAACAACACCTGATTGGACTGAAATAGCGGCATAAGGAACATAAAATGGCAAGTACATATGTAAATAACCTCAGACTCAACGAGATGGCGACAGGCGATCAATCGGGAACATGGGGTACAACGACAAACACCAACTTAGAATTAATTGGGCAAGCTTTCGGTTGGGGGACAAGAGCGATTGCTAACGCCTCAACAGATAATATAACCATAGCGGATGGTGCTTCAGATGCAGATCGAAGCATGGCTCTTAAACTTACTGGAGGAGGACAGGCATGTACAGTAACGCTTTTGCCAAATACATCTTCTAAAGTTTGGATTATGGAAAACGCTACAAGTTATACTTTAACTTTCACACAAGGAAGTGGTGCTAATGTTGCGATCCTAGCGGGTGAAACAAAGATGATTGCAACGGATGGCGGTGGCTCTGGTGCCGTGGTCTACGATGTTTTAACAGATCTTAATTTAGCGGGTACAACTAAAGCCGCGGCTCTAACTGTTTCAGGAAATTCAGATTTTGATGGAGACTTAGATGTAGACGGTACAACTAACCTAGACGTTGTTGACATTGATGGTGCTGTAGATTTTGCATCTACTACGGCTCATGCTGGAAACGCTACTTTTGCAGATAGTGCAAAAGTTCAACTAGGTGCAGGGGCAGATTTACAAATTTTTTATGATGGGTCTAATGCTTTTATTAATAACACTGTAGCAGGTTCGCTTTCTATTAAATCAGATGACATTAATCTTATGAGTTCTGACTCAGAAACTATGGCAGCATTTGTGGAAAATGGCGCAGTCACCCTTTACCACGACAATTCCGCAAAACTAGCTACTGCCGCAGGTGGTGTAACAGTTACGGGAACTTTTGTACCTTCAGGTGTAGTAACAGCCAACGCTGGTGTGGTTGTAGATGAAATGACTCTGGACGGTGATACACTTACAGCTACAGATACTTTTACGATTGATGCTGTTGATGATATAACTCTTAATTCTGATAATAGCGGTAGAATACTTTTTGGCGATGCTTCAGTTATCTATGGAATTGCTTCTAATTCAAGTAGTGATTTTGTACTTGAAGTGGGTACAAACGACAAAGATATGCTGTTCAAAGGCCAAGACGGTGGTTCAGCCATTACAGCTCTCACCCTTGATATGTCAGCGGCAGGTGCGGCTACGTTTAATAATGATGTTACTGCGTTCTCTGACGAGCGTCTAAAATCTAACATAACTACGATACCTGATGCTTTATCCAAAGTAAGCGAGATGAGAGGTGTGCATTATGTGCGTAATGAAACAGGCAAAAATTCATCGGGTGTGATTGCACAAGAATTGCAAAAGATAGCACCCGAACTTGTACTCACCGCAGAAGATGAAATGGGTACACTAAGTGTAAACTACGGCAATATTACTGGTTATCTGATTGAAGCAATTAAAGAATTAAAAGCTGAAATTGAAGAATTGAAAGCGAGATAGCACATGACATTACCATCGGCAGGAAACCCAATATCTTTACAGCAAGTAAACGTAGAACTTGGTAATACAGGTACTGACGCAATAAACATGGGCAGTTCGGCTGTGCGTACTTTATTTGATGTTTCTTCTGGTGCTATTGATATGTCTGATGGGTATGGTAAATCAAGTGCCGCGTATGTTGCGGCAACTGGAGGCACAATAGTTACCGAAGGAGATTTCAAAGTACACATCTTTAAATCTTCAGGAACATTTGCGGTTTCAGACGCTGGTAATGCCGCTGGAAGTAATTCAGTTTCAGCACTTATTGTAGCTGGCGGTGGCGGTGCAAATGGCGGTTCTTGGAGCGGAGGCTACTCAGGTGGAGGGGGCGCAGGCGGCA